>WNGA01017062.1_pt1 | contig 20160 bp, 14 predicted proteins | sample 5400061 | NCBI WGS metagenome assembly WNGA01 (sample SAMN13153366, study PRJNA577476) | soil metagenome | isolation source: 100 cm soil or saprolite under grassland replicate 2 | place: USA:California | collected 2016-06-15
CGAGCTGCTGGGCCTGACCGGCACGCTCATCGTTGGCACGGTGTGCTCTGCCGTGGCGGGCCTGGTTGCGCTCGCGCTCGATCGCGGCCGTGCGCCGCTGCCGTCCGCGTCGGCGCGCCCGTCAACGAGCCTCGACGAGCTCCCGCCGCCGAGGATTCGTCTGGCCGTCGGATTGGCCTTCCTATCCGGCCTCACGTCGCTCGGCTACCAGGTCCTCTGGATCAGGGTGCTCGCCAGTGGGACGGGCAACTCGACCTACGTGTTCACGACGATCCTGGCCGTGTTCCTGATCGGGCTTGCCGCCGGCGCGCTCGCCTATGCCTGGCTGCGCAGGCGGATCGGCAACGTCGTGGGATTCCTCGCATTCGGCCAGATCGCGATTGCCCTGCTCGTCCTCAACGGGATGGCGAACGTCATCGGCGCGCGGGTGACCGAGCTCCTCCCGCTCACGACGCACTTCGACAAGCTGCTCAGCGGCTACCTGGGACCCGTGGCGCTGGTGGTCCTTCCGGCCACGTTCGTCATGGGCCTGACGTTCCCGGCGGCGTCTTCGCTCGTCGCCGATCCCACGGGGAGGATCGCGACGAACGCGGGCCTGCTCCTGGCGGCGAACACCTTCGGGGCCATCGTCGCAACATTCCTCATTCCGTTCGTCGTCATCCCCGCGATCGGATCTCCGGCGGCCATCGGTCTGCTGATCGTGGTCAATCTCTCGGTGGGTATCGCGCTGGGCCTGTTCGGCCCGGGCGCGAGCTGGATCCGGCGCATGGCCGCGGCAACGACGGGTCTCGTGACCGCCAGCCTCATCGGCACGGCGGTCCTCGGTGGGAGGGTCTTCCGGGATCCGATCTTCAGCAACATCGCTGCGGCCGGAGGCCTGATCGTGGCGAGCCGGGAGGATGAGATCGCGTCTGTCCAGGCCGGCCAGGTCGGTGGCTACAAGCAGCTGTGGGTGACCGGAACGGCCATGACCCTGCTGACCGTCGACGCCAAGCTCATGCCCATCCTGCCGCTCATGCTCCGGCCGGCCTCGACCACCGCGCTGACGATCGCCTTCGGGATGGGTTCGGCGTATCGGGCATCATTGCGTGCCGGGCTGTATACCGACGCGGTGGAGCTCGTACCTTCGGTCCCGGGCATGTTCTCGACGTTTTATGACGATGCCGCAGAGGTGCTGTCCGACCCGCACGGGCGGGTCATCATCGCCGACGGCCGGAATCATGTGGAGCTCACCGACCGCTTCTACGACATCGTCGTCGTTGACCCACCGCCCCCCAACGAGAGCTCGGGCGTCTCGGTGATCTCGAGCCTGGAGTTCTACCAGGCCGCCAGGGGCCGGCTCAATCCGGACGGGGTCATGATGCAGTGGGTGCCGTACGGCCAGACCCTCGACGAGTTCAAGGCCCACGTCCGAACCTTCCGCGACGTCTTCGCCAACGTCATCGTCGCGCAGGGGCCAGGCGGCTACGGGTTCTACATGCTCGGCTCGGACGGACCCATGACATTCGACGAGGCGGCTGTGCGGAGCATCCTGGCCCGACCCGGTGTCCTGGAGGACATCTCGTCGGCCTACGACTCGCCCCACGACACGGCGGACGAGTGGGCCGCCCGCATCCCCCGACTCGTCAGGCTGAGCGGCGACCAGGTTGCGCGGTTTGCGGGCCAGGGCCCGCTCATCACCGACGATCATCCGCTGCCGGAGTACTTCCTCCTCCGCCACACGCTCGGCCCCGAGTCGCCGCGGCTCAACCCGAGCCAGGTCACGGCGCCCTAGGCCATCGTCAGGCTTGCCTGGGCGCGCTCCATTGCATCCGGGTTGGTCACCGAAACCTGGCGCCTGCCACGCGTCCGCGCCATCCATGCGAGTGCGGGCATGAGCAAGAGGGGAATGTCCGGCAGCGAGTACAGGACGGACGGCCAGCTGGAGCCTGCGTTCCTGACCGCGGTGATGAAGTCCGCCCACAGCGGCACCATCGTCAGGCTGAGTGCAGCCAGCAGCACGAGCCCGACGACCAGGGCGCGGGGCTTGCGTATGCCGGCCAGGAGGAATGGCGCAAGGCTGGGTTTGAGGAGCACGAAGGCTGCTGGCCAGCCCCAAACGAGGCCCAAGCCGACCAGCGCGGCCATCCACATGCCCGTGTTGCCCCAGATGATCATCGACTCGTCGCGTGGGTACCAGAGCGCGAGAGCGAAGACCGGCCAGGTCCAGGCTTCGGGGCGGAACCAGATGATCACCGCGGCAATCGTTCCGAGCGGGATGATCCACCACAGGGGCGCGGGAAGGAACGAGAGCGGCACGAACAGCAGCAGGGCGATTGGCGGATAGATCATGTCCCGTCCCGACAGCTCGGTATACGGCCCCGCGAGCTGGTGAGGCAGGTACACGCTCGCACCGGTCCGCCACCGTTCGGCGATGGCCATGAAGAACCGGTAGTCCTCGCCCCATTGCTGACGCACCGTCGCGAGGTCCATCGCGTTGACGACCACGATGGCGAGCAGGATGGCGATCGCTGCGCACGCGTAATAGCCGGACGGCAGTCGTCGCAGCCTCGCCATGACGCGTGCCGCCTGAAGGTTCTCCAGGATTCGCCGCCTGACCACGCCCACGATGTACCGAGACCCTCCTGAGACTGCCCGACGATGGTACAGGCCCGCTCCGGCACGAGGGAGGGGCCCGGAGGTCCCATGTGTCGCGGTACCGTGCGCCAGGCCGCGGGTCGCTCATCATCCGTTGCGTCAGCAACTGTCTCGGGGAGCCGGTGCTATCCTCGCGGGCGTGACGTTCCAGGTGATCGAGGCGGATCCCGCCTGTCCCCCGGCGGCCGAGGCCGCGATCCGATGGGGACAGGCCACCTCTGGCCGCGGCGACGCGTCGCGAGCCCGCCGGGCGCCGGACCGGCGGCTGGTCGTCCAGGAGTGCCGCTTCGACGACGTGCCGCGCGAGACTTGGGACGCCCTCGTGGATCGAGCGCCGGCGGCCACCCCGTTCAGCCGCTGGGCATTCCACCGGGCGTGGTGGGACGGCTACGGCGCGACGGCCCACGACCAGACACTAGTGGTCAGCGACGCGGGCTCGACCGCGCCGGACGCCCTGCCGATCGCGATCGTGCCGCTGATGCATCGTCACGAGGTGGAGCCATCCGACGCGGAGACCCGGTCCACCCTCCGGCACGGCAACGACCGGGGCCTGACGCCCGTTGAGCCGACCGCCAAGGCCATCTTTTTCGGCGCCTCGTATCACGCCGATTACGCGACGATTCTCGCCGCGCCGGCGGATCTGTCAGAGGTGGCCCGAGCCATGGTCGGCCATCTGGCCAGGACCCCTGCGCCCGGCCATCCCCATCCGGCGCCGTGGGACGTCGTCGACCTCCGCCGGCTGCGGTGCGCCGACCCGGCCGTGGACGCACTGGCCGAAGCCTTCGGGGCCGCTGCCCGGGCCAACCGCTGGGATGTGATCCGGGAGCGCGAGGACGTCTGTCCGATCGTGACCCTGCCCGAGGGCGTGGACGTGGACGGGTATCTCGACACGCTGGGCAAGAAGACCCGCCACGAGATCCGGCGCAAGCTCCGCCGGGCGCTGTCGCGGGGTGAAGTCAGGCTGGACGAATCACCCGATCCGCTGCGCGACCTGGACTGGTTCATCCAGCTCCACCAGCGAAAATGGGGCGAGGCCGGCCTGTTCCCGGCCAATCCGGGCGGCGACGCGAGCCGCACGTTCATCCGCCGCCTGTTCGAGTCCTTCGGACCGCACGGCACGGTGCGGCTCAGATTCCTCACCGTCGACGGCCGGCGAATCGCCGCGGGCATCCACCTCGACGACGGTCAGACGATCTACTACTACAACGCCGGCGTGGACCCGGACGCCCGGGACCTGTCGCCCGGCGTGGTCCTGATCGCGCACGTCATGGAGGCGGCCATCGCACTGGGCCGCCGGCGGTTCGATTTCCTGCGCGGCGACGAACCATACAAGTACGATTGGGGAGCCGTGGACGAGCCGATCCAGCGCATCCTCGTCCGTCGTACCGGCCAGTGAGATGACCCTTCGGCCCAGCCTCGATCAAAGCTTCGATCCGTGCTCCAATCCCGTCGACCGGACGACCATGCCCGGCTCGTCGCGCATTCGGGTCGTGGAGGTCCTGGCGACCGGCACCAGCGGGGGTGCCCAGGAGCACGTCTATGGGCTCGTGTCGCGGATCGATCGCGAGCGATACGACGTCAGCGTCATCGCGCTCTCGGCGGGCAGCGGCGCTCGCAAGATCGCTCGACTCGGGGTCCCCGTCCTCGTCATCGAGAACAGGGATGACGATCGCGTCGTCGAGCTCGTCGCCGAGTACATCGCGGCGACGTGCGCCGACATCGTCCACAACCACATGTACCGGGCCGAGATCGTGGGGACCCGCGCGGCGCTCCTCGCCGGCGAGCGGATTGGTCGTCGCCCGTACATCGTGTCCACGGTCCACTCGTCTCGGGTCCGGTCCCCGGAGGACCGCGCGAACGTCAGGGCTCTCACCCCGGCCATGGATCGGCTCATCGCCGTCTCGGAGTCGATGGTTCGCAAGATCGCCGACGAGCGTGCCGGCCTCGCGCCGGTCAGCCTCATCTACAACGGCGTCGACCTGGACCGCTACGAGCACCAGGAGCCGTGCTGCACGCTGCGCGAGGAATACGGCATGCTGCCGAACGCGCAGATCGTCGGCGTTGTCGCCCGGCTCGAGCCCGAGAAGGGCCATCCCACGCTGCTCGAGGCCTGGCCGGCCGTGCTGCGGTCCTGCCCGGAGGCGTACCTGCTGATCGTGGGTGAAGGCAGCCAGCGCGAGGCCCTCGAGCGGCAGGCGAACGACCTGCGGATCGGCCATCGAGTCGTCTTCACCGGGCGCCGCGACGACATCCCGGCCGTGACGGCGGCCCTGGACGTGGCGGTTCTGCCGTCCTATCGCGAGGCCCAGGGCCTGACGATTCTCGAGGCGATGGCACTTACCCGCCCGGTCGTGGCGTCGAACGTCGGAGGGATCCCGGAGATGATCCAGGACGGCGTGACCGGCTTGCTCGTGCCGCCTCGCGATCCCGACGCGCTGGCGGTCGCGATCGTCCGGCTCCTCCGCGATCATCCGCTGGCCGACATGCTGGCGCGGGCCGGCCATGACCTGGTCCACGATCGATTCTGCATCCAGCTCATGGTCCGGGCGATCGAGGCGATCTACGACGACGGCGCCAGGGAGGTGCGGCGCGGTGACCCCGCGGGAGTCGTCGCCGGGTTGCCGGCTCTCGCCGCGAGCTGATCCGTACCGGCTACCATTGCCCGCGCATGGCTGCGGGCGACTGGCTGAGGGACCGCTGGGCGGTCGTTGCATGGGCGATCGTCGGGATCCTCGCGGCGGCCGGGGGGATCGCATTCCTGCTCGCTCAGCAGACCCTGTTCACGCCCGGTGGCTGGTTCGGCCTCGACGGCCTGCGATTGCTCGACGCCGCCGCCACCTGGCAGCGCGGCGGCGACCCCTACACCATTCCCGGCTACCTCTACGCACCGGCCGCGACCATCATGGCCGTGCCGTTTGCGGCGCTAGGCGGCCCGGCGGCCATCGTCGCCTGGTTGGCCCTGGAGGTCAGTCTCGTCGCGATCGCGACCCGCTGGTCGACCTCGCCCGCCCCGTGGTGGGCCGCGGCGGCTGCCCTCCCGTGCGTCCTGCTGTTCCAGCCTGTCATCGCCGATCTCCTGCTGGCCAACGTCACGGTGGCGCTCACCTTCGGGATGCTCCTGGTCGTCCGCGGCGATCGCCCGATCAACGGCCTCCTGCTCGGGGTCCTGGGAGCGGCCTTTCCCAAGCCGCTCCTCGCGCCGTTCGTCCTCTGGGCGCTGGTCTGGCGCCGGCAGGCATTCGTGGGCATCGTCGCTGGGTCGGCGGTGACGACGCTCGCCGCGTTGCTGGTCGCTGGGCCGGGAGCGTACGCGGCCTTTGCCTCGTTGCTGGCGTCCGGCGGTGGCGTCGGCCCGGCCTTCGTGGGCAACACGAGCCTGACCCTCGTGTCCGTCCCGCTCGCGATCGCCGTCGGCATTCTCGTCGGGATGGGCTTCCTGGTCGTGCTCCTCCGCAGGGACCAGCTCACCAGCCTCGTCTGGGCGACGATCGCCGGCATCTTCCTCGCACCGTATGCCGGCGGCTACGCGGGGTTGCCGTTTCTGGCGGGCCTGCCGTCCTTCTGGGCCGCGGCGCCGGTGCTGGCGATCTTCGCGGCCGTAACGATGATCATCGGCGGCCAGCTCTACCCCGTCTCCGGGGCGGTCGTGCTCGCCGTCGCCCTGCTCATCCGCCCCCGGCGCTCGCCCGCGGACACGGAACCCATCCGATCGGGCTGGCGCATCGGGAGCCAAAGCGGGTAGGCTAGTCGCGCCCAGGTCGGAGTTGCGAGAGGGAGACGTTGGAGCGAGCTGCGTATCGGCTCATGGCCGCGCATGAGGACCGCCACTGGTGGTTCGCGGGCCGCCGCTCCGTGATCGCCGCTCTCCTCGATCGGATGGACCTCCCGCCCGAGCCGTCCATCGTCGAGGCCGGCTGCGGGACCGGCGGCAACCTGGACATGCTTCGCGAGCGCGGCGTCGTCCAGGCGTTCGAACCGTTCGGCGAGGCCGTGGACATCGCCCGGGACCGGCACCCCACGATCGAGGTGCGGGCCGGGGAACTGCCCAGGCGGCTGCCCTATCCCGATGCGTCGTTCGATCTCGTCGCTGCCCTCGACGTTCTCGAGCACGTGGACGACGACGTCGGCGCGATGGCGTCGCTCGTCCAGCTCACCCGGCCGGGCGGCTGGATCATCGTCACCGTCCCGGCCCACCAGATCCTGTGGGGCTCGCACGATCGGCGACTTCACCACCTTCGACGCTACGGGCGGCGACAGATCCGCGAGCTCGCCGAGGGAGCGGGCGCGGAGGTCGCGTTCGAGACCGCGTTCAACACGGTCCTGGCCCCGATCGCGGTGGTCTACCGGGTCATCGAACGGATCGTGGGCCGTGACTTCGGCAACCAGGAGCGGATGCCGCCCGCGCTCATGAACGACATCCTGGCCGCCTTCTTCAAGCTCGAGCGACACGTCGTGAAACGGGCGAGGGTGCCGTTCGGCCTCTCGTACGCGCTCCTTCTCCGGCGGCCGACAACGGCACTGACCGGAGGCCGACCGGAGCCGGCGACACCCTGAACCCGCGACCCTGACTGGGCGAGCATGATCAGGGCGCTCGCTTCCGATTCCTGGCCGCGCCCACTCCAGCTCCTGCTTGCGCTCGCGATCGGCATCGCCCTGGCGATCGTGGCCGTCGCGGTCGTGCCGGTCCTCTTGCTCGAGCGCGCGGACGACTGGCGTGCGTATGCGGTGGCAGCCGACGCGCTTCGCACCGGAGCGCCTCTCTACCCATGGTCGGCTCACCCGGACCTCCAGGACATTCACTCGCAGGGGCACTTCTCCTACTTCTATCCCCCGCCCCTGGCGGCCGTCTGGTCGACCGGGCTCACGGCCGAGTCGTTCGCGATCGTCAAGCTCGTGGCCCTCGCCGGCGCGGTTGCCCTCCTCGCCCGCCGCTGTGGGGCCGGGTGGCCGGTCGCCGCCGCGGTGGCCGTCGCAGCGGTGACGTCCTCACCGGCCATCTATGATGTGGCGCTCGGAAACGTCATGCTGTTCTTCGCGGCGGCGGCGGCCCTGTCACTGGCAGAGCCCGGCTGGGCGGGAAGCGGCGCGCTGGGCGTGACGTGCGCCATCGCCTTCAAGCCGGCGATCGGACCGTACCTCGCCTGGCTGCTTCTCCGCCGCCGCACGTCGTTCGGACGGACGTTCCTGGCCGGTCTCGCGACGACGGTCGTCTTCGCCGTGCTGCTGGGTCCGGGCCGGTATTTCGAATACCTCGAGGCACTGCCAAAGAGCGCCGTCCTCGCGGCTCCGTTCACCGGCAACCTTGGGCTGTCGGCGATCTCGCCGCTGGCCGGGGTGATCGGCATCGCCATCGCCTATGCCTGGACCGCGGCGGCCGCGGTCCGCCTGGATGAGCGAGCGGCCGCCGTGGTCGCCCTGGCGATGACGCAGCTCGCCCAGCCGACGATCGGCCTCAACTACGCGGCCCTGCTCATTCCCGGAGTCATCTTCCTGTGGACGGTGGACCGCCGGGCGGCGGTCGCCATGGCGATCGGCCTGCCGATCGTCGTGATCGTCAGCCCCGTCCTCGCCGCGATCGTCCTCGCCGGTACGGCCACGATCGCGTCGATCCTGGCGGGCCGCGAGCAGGCGGGAGCGATGGCCCGGGCGTAGCCGCCAGCACGTCCCAACCCGTCACGGCCCCACCTCGGCGCCGTGGAATCGCTCGTCGGCGAGCCGTTTGATGCGAGGCGATGTCGGCGGGACGGCGTCCGGGACCAGAATGTCGGTCAGCGGCATGCCGTAGCGCGCCTCGATCCGCTTGAGCGCGTTGGGCGAGGGCACGAAGAAGAGGGACTTGTCGGGGTCCACGTCGGGGGGAAGCTGTGGGGCCAGCGCGTCGGCGATGAGGGCCCGGGTGAACTCCGCCCGAACCGCAAACAGATCCCGCCCGGCGACGAGCAGCTGCACGTTGAGGATCGCGGCCGGGACGAGGATGACGACCGCCGCCAGGAGGACGGCGCGCCGCGCCGCCAGTCCCGTGGGCATCCGCAGCGTCCCGGCCATCGCGCCGATCGCCAGGAGCGTGAGGATGCCCCCCAGATAGGTGTATCGGGTGTAGTCGGACTGGCCCGCAAAGATCCCCGCCCGGCTGAGGCCGATCAGCGTGTATTGGAGGATGACACCGAAGGTCAGGGCGATCGTCGGCACGGGGATGGGGTAGCGGCGGATCGCGGCGACCACGAGGCCAATCAGGAGCGTGCCCCCCAGCAGTCCGGCCACTGGCGTGAGCAGGAGCTGGTCGACGGTAAATGGGTTTCGCTGGGAGCCGGTCCCGGCGTGCCCGACGGCGACGTACCAGACGAGGTAGACGAATGCCGGCAGCGCCAGGGCAGGCAGCCACCGACGCCATCCGGGCCGGAGCAACATCGTGAGCCCGGTGATGGCCCAGAAGATCAGGCCCAGCCCCGACGTTGCGAGCGAGATCGTCAGGAGTGTCACGACGGCCGCGGTTCGCCGCATCGACGGCGGTCCTTCCAGCAACCAGATCGTCCAGATCCCGAGAGCGATCGTGCCCACGAACATGATCTGGAACGCCCAGAACAGGTTCTCGAAGCCGCTGCCGAAGAAGAGGACCAGGGTTCCGCCGGCGAGCGCAAAGAGTGGTCCGGCCCACCGTCTCAGGAGCGCGAAGACACCTGCCGCAACGAGAACGTGCAGCCCGATGAGGACCGCGTGGTATGGGACATAGGTTCGCAGCCCGACCAGCTCCATGATCGATCGGAAGAGGACGACGTGAACCGTTGCCCAGTGTTCGCCGTGGGGCGGGAACCAGGTTGCCGGATCGAACAGCGAGCGGCCCTCGATGTAGTACCACTCGTCGCTGTAGAACGAGAGGCCTCGGCCCATCCAGACGAGGACCGCCCAGGCGGCCACCGCGATCACAGCGAATATCCGACCGGCGGTCACCGTCGCCGGGTCCGCGTCGCTGCCAGGGACAATCGCGACCACCCAACGGCCCACGCCGAAAGGGTGACCGCGGTCAAAAGGGCAAGGGCGACGCCAGCCAGCGTGGCTGCCGGCCGATACGTGAATGTGACCGTGTGCTCGCCGGCGGGGATCGCAACGCCGCGCAGGGCATCGTAGGCCGGCACGATCGTCGCGGCCGTGCCGTCCACGTCGGCCACCCAGCCCGCCTCGAACGTATCCGCCAGGACGAGCGCCCCGGGCCGCTGCGCTCGCGACGCGACTACCACCCGGTCCGGCGTATCGGTCACGATCGTGGCTCGGTCGGCGGCGTCCGGTGGGCCTCCCGGCAGGCTCAGGCCGCCGGCGTCGGCGGCCGCAAGGTACATCGTCGCGCGAAGGTCATCGGCGGTCGCCGCACCCAGCGCAGCAACCAGCGCCGGCCGCGATTCGAGCAGACGCACCTCGTGCACGACGAACGCGCGCGGGAACGCATCGGTGTTCTCGTACGCCGTGATGTCACCGTCGCGATGGCGCGCGACGAGCCCTGGCCCGGACAGTGTCTGGCCGCGGACGTACAGCCAGCGAGTCCCCAGGAGGTCGGCAACCGGCCAGTTGAGCTCGGGTCCGAAGGCATACGCCCGGTTGCCCCAGCCGTTGAAGTACGCCGCGCGGGCGGCATCGATCGCCAGGTGCGGCCCGATCAGCACCCCGAACAGCTCGTGGTAGCGAAGCGGGTAGATCATCACGTAGCCGTCGACCGTGTCCAGCCCGGCCGCCAGGGCCCGGTTCGCATGCTCGCCTACCGACAGGACCCGGCCGTCACGTCCCTCGGCCACTCGTGCGGCGATGTACTCGTGGCCACTCGTCGGCGCGAGGTTTGCCGCCCAGCTGCCCAGGTTCCCGTCCAGATCTCTTTCCGCCCGAGCGTACGCGAGGCGCTCGGTCGCGAGGCCGACGACGAGCATGGCCGCCAGCCCCACTGACAGGAGGCCGGTGGTGCGCCACTCGCCCCGCCGCCGCAACGCCAGCAACGCCCCGAAGCACAGGATCGCGAATCCGCCGGCCAGGGCCAGGAAGGAAAGGTCCCAGCCGATCTGGACGAGTGCGCGGGACGTCGGTCGTAGCACATGTTGGAACGCAACGACGCCCTGCCACGCCAGCGCTGCTGCGGCCAGGGCGACGAGCACGCTGGCCGCCAACCACCGCCTTCGCGAGAGGGCATGGCTCGGGTCCGAGCGGACCACGAAGGCCACGGCGACCGCGACGTTCATCGCGACCAGGACTGGGAGCAGGTGACGAATGCGGACGAACTGGAAGGTCCGCAGGACCCCGAGGTGGTCCTGGATGGGCATGCCCAGGATCGCCAAAAGGTCGATGACCGGGATCGCGACGAGGATGGCAAGCACGGCGCGTTCCCGGGCGGACCGCCGCGGCACGACGAGCGAGAACGCCAGGAGGGGCAGCGCGATGGCGCCGGGGAAGAAGCTGCCGTAGACCGCGGCGGACCCGCCGACATCGGCGGTAACCGGCAGGCCGATTGCCACCGAGCCGTACAGGAGTCCGGCATTCCGGACGGCGAGTCCGAGGGGCCCGGTGAGGTAGGCGAGATCCCAGATGGCGCGATGGGAGTCCGGGATGGCGGCGAGTTGGGTGATCAGGATGGGTCCCGCGAGCAGAGCAGCCACGCCCCAGATCGTGGCCAGCCGCGCGATCCGCCCGGGCCATGCCCGGATTCCTTCGGCCGTTGCCAGCACGTAGGCCAGGGTCGCCGCGCCCCCGATCACGACAAGCTGGATCTGGCTCGACAGCAGCGCGAACCAGACCACAGCAACCGCCCAGACGACCCGCCGCCGTGGCACGGTCCCGCCGGCCAGGGCGCGGTCAGCGCTCCACAGCAGGAGCGGTAGGACGAGCGCCCCGTAGCCATAGATGTAATGCCAGAACGAAAGCGCGGCGAGGACGCCGCCCGCGAAGCAGGCCACCCCCGGCAGCCGCAGCGAGTCGCGCAGGAACAGGTGCATGCCCAGGCCCGCCACGAATGCCATGAGCGTTGCGTTGATGACGTACGCGGCGAACGGCGGAACGATGAAGCTCAAGAGCACATCCGGGGTGGACGGCGGCAACGCGAAGTGGGCGAGGAGGGCGTTGCCGGCGGTCAGGTGCGGATCCCACAAGTGTGGCCCGAACGCCTTCCAATCCGACGCAATGGAGAACAGACGCGGCACGTCGTCGTCGAAGACGTCATGGGCGTACTCGACGGCGCGGTCGCCGGCCACGAGCATTTCCAGGATCGGGAACGCCAGGAGGGCCAGGACGAGGTAGACGGGCCACGGTCGGCGTTGGAGCACCGAGCCCAATGCGGCGGCACGCGACCGCCCAGCCTTCATCCGCTCGACCATGAGGCTGTATCTTGCCCGACCGGAGCCGCCCGGTGCTGCGCCGCCGGCTGGTAGCATGTCCGGCGATGTCCAAGATCGCGCTCCGCATCCTGACGGGCGGCATCCCGCCGGCACTGCTCGCCGCATGACCGTGGAGCCGGGGGCGGCCGGGGGCGCGTTGGACGTCGTGGTCCTGGGCGGCGGCGGCCACGTCGGCCTGCCATTGAGCCTCGTTCTCGCACGGGCCGGGCTGCGAGTCGGAATCTTCGACACGAACGCGGCCACCGTCGAGCGGATCACAGCCGGCGAGATGCCGTTCATGGAATCCGGCGCCGACGAGCTGCTGCGCGAGATGCTGCCCACGGGACGCCTCGTTGCCTCGGCCGAGCCTGGGATCGTCCGCCAGGCAGACGCGATCGTGATCGTCATCGGCACGCCGGTCGATGAGTTCCTGGCGCCATCGATGACCGTCTTCCAGCAGGCCGTCGACCAGGTCGGCCCCTATCTCCGGGACGGCATGCTCGTCGTGCTGCGGAGCACGGTCTATCCGGGCACGACGGCCTTCGTCGCCCAGGCGCTCGCGGACCGCGGCCTGACGGTCGACCTCGCCTACTGCCCGGAGCGCATCGCCGAAGGCCACGCCCTCGAGGAGCTCGGCAGCCTGCCCCAGATCGTCGGCGCGGACGACGAGCGGTCGGGCGACCGGGCGTCCGAGCTGTTCACGCGGCTGGGGACCAAGATCGTCCGGGTGAGCAGCCGCGAGGCGGAGCTGGCCAAGCTGTTCACGAACACGTGGCGCTACATGAAGTTCGCCGTCGCCAACCAGTTCTTCATGATTGCCCACCAGGCGGGCATCGACTACACCAACGTCCTGCGGGCGATCCGCCAGGACTACCCCCGCGCAACGGACCTGCCCGGACCGGGCTTCGCGGCCGGCCCGTGCCTGTTCAAGGACGCCATGCAGCTGGCTGCGTTCACGACCGACCACTTCCCGATGGGCCAGGCCGCCATGCAGGTCAACGAGGGCTTGCCGGCCTACATCGTGTCTGCCCTCGACCGCCGGTATGGCGGCCTGCGCGGTAGATGCATCGGCATCCTGGGTATGGCCTTCAAGGCGGAGTCGGACGACATGCGGGCGTCGCTCAGCTACAAGCTGCGCAAGCTCCTGACCTGGGCAGGTGCGCAGGTCCTGTGCACCGATCCCTATGTGCCCGACGACCGTCTGGTGCCTCTCGACCAGGTGATCGCCGAGAGCGAGATCCTCGTCCTCGGCGCGCCGCATCGCGCGTATCGGGGCCTGCAGCTCGGCGGCCGCGATGTGGTCGACGTCTGGAACGTCATGGGGGACGGGATCCGCCTTTGCGGCTATCTCGTGCCGGAGCTCCTGGAAGCCGGCCACGAAGTCGTCGGGATCGACGACTTCAGCAAGTACGGCCCGCTGGCCAAGAGCTACGACGACCATCCGCGCTATCGGTTCGTCCAGGGCGACGCAAAGGACGTGTCGCTCCTGCGCGAGCTTGCTGCCGACTGCGACCAGGTCGTCGCGGCCGCCGCGATGATCGGCGGGATCAGCTATTTCCATCAGTTCGCCTACGACCTGCTGGCCGAGAACGAGCGAATCCTGGCTGCCACGTTCGATGCGGCGATCGCCGCTCATCGGGATGGCCACCTCGAGCGGATCGTCGTCATGAGCAGCTCGATGGTGTACGAGTCGGCGACCGTCTTCCCCACGCCGGAGGGCGCCGAGCTCACGAGCCCGCCGCCGGTGTCCACCTACGGCTTCCAGAAGCTCGCCTCTGAGTTCTTTGCCAAGGGCGCCTGGGAGCAGTACCAGCTGCCCTACACGATCGTCCGCCCCTTCAACTGCGTCGGAATCGGCGAACGGCGGGCAGCTCGCGACACGGACATCATGAGCGGCAACGTGAAGCTCGCCCTGTCCCACGTCGTGCCGGACCTCGTCCTGAAGGTGCTCAAAGGCCAGGATCCGCTCCATATCCTGGGAGCGGGCGACCAGGTCCGCCACTACACGTACGGCGGCGATCTTGCCCAGGGCATCCGACTGGCGATGGAATCCGATCGCGCGGTCAACGAGGACTTCAACCTGTCGACGGCGACGTCGACGACGGTCCTTCAGCTGGCGGAGGTCATCTGGCGAAAGGTGCACGGCCCGGACCGGCCCTTCCGGACGATCTCGGACCCCCCGTTCGAGCACGACGTCCAGCTCAGGGTGCCGGACGTCCGCAAGGCCCGCGAGGTGCTCGGCTTCGAGGCGGAGACGACGCTCGAATCGATGCTCGATGAGGTCATCCCCTGGATCCGCGCCGAGCTCGAGGCCGGTCGCTTGTGACGGACGATCTCGACAGCGTCTACGCCAGGCGGTTCCCCGAACGCCACCGCGCGTCGAAGGAACGGATCTGGCCGCCGATCGCAGAATACCTTCGGCGCTACATGGTCGACGGACCGGTGATCGACATCGGCTGCGACCTTGGCTACTTCATCCGTCAGGTCCCGCAGTTCGAACGATGGGCCACCGACCTGCGCGACCCGGGCGAGTCCCTGCCGCCGGACATCCGCTTCATACGAGCGGACGGTCTCGCCCTGGACGAGGCCGTTCCGGCCGACTACTTCGGAACGGCGTTCATGAGCAACTACCTGGAGCACCTTCCCTCGCGAGACGCGGTCGTGGACCAACTGCGGGTGGTCCATCGGGTCCTCCGGCCGGGCGGCCGGGTCATCGTCCTCCAGCCCAATGTCCGGCTGATCGGGGGCGGTTACTGGGACTTCATCGACCACAAGGTGCCGCTCACGGAGCGCAGCCTCGAGGAGGCGGCCCTGACCGCCGGCTTCCGGACCCACGCGCTCGTGACCCGGTTCCTGCCGTACACGACCAAGAGCCGGCTCCCCCAGCACCCCGCCCTCGTCCGCGCCTACCTCGCCTTTCCGCCGGCCTGGTGGCTCATGGGCAAGCAGACGCTGTACGTGGGCGAGCGCCCGGCGTGACCCCCCGGGCGAACACGCCGGCGACGCCCAAGCTGCCCGAGCTGTCCATCGTCGTGCCGGTCTATAACGAGGGGGAGGCGGTGGCCGCGGTCCTTCGGGCGCTCGAGGCGTCGCTCACCACCCCCCATGAGACCCTCGTCGTGTATGACTTCGAGGGCGATACGACCGTGCCCGTCCTGGCCGGCCTCGCGGTCGAGCTGCCCGCCGTTCGCGGCCTGCGCAACGATATCGGCCGGGGCGTCCTGAACGCGCTGCGCGCCGGGCTCGCGGCGGCGCGGGGCGAGTATGTGCTGGTCACGATGGCGGACGGGTCCGACCAGCCCGAGGTGGTCGAGCGGATGGTCGCCCTCGCCCGGGCCGGCGCGGACGTCGTGGCAGGCAGCCGGTATATGCGCGGCGGCCGGCAGGTTGGTGGACCCCGCCTGAAGGCGTTGATGAGCCGGCTGGCGGGTCTCAGCCTGCACTGGTTCGCGGGCGTGCCCGTTCACGACGCGACGAGCAACTTCCGGCTCTACCGCCGGGCGTTCCTGGACAGCGTGACCATCGAGAGCCGGGCCGGATTCGAGTTGGCCCTCGAGCTCACGGTCAAGGCGACCCTCGCCGGCCGCCCGATGGCAGAGGTCCCCACGACGTGGCGCGACCGGACGTCCGGGCAGAGCAACTTCCGGCTTCGCAAGTGGCTGCCGGAGTACCTGCGCTGGTACGCCGTGGCGATCCGGGGCCGATTTCGACGCCTGGGTAAACGTTTCCGGCGCCGGTCACCGGTGGCTTGAGGGGCGGGAACCGGACGCTGTACCGGGACGATCACCGCGCAGACCGGTCACGGCCCCACCCCGAATCCCCGGAGGCGGAGATCGGCGAGGTGCACGATCCAGGCCGGCGCCGGCTGCACCGCGTCCAGGGCCAGGCTGTCGGTGAGTGGCAGGCCATAGGCGGCTTCGATCCGGCGGAGCGACTCGGGTGACGGAACGATCACCAGCGAACGGGACGGATCCACCCCGTCGGGTGGCGTCTCGGCCAGGCTGGCGCTGATGAGTGCCCGGGTGAACTGGGCCCGGACCAGGAAGAAGTCACGACCGGCGACGAGCAACTGCAGGTTGAAGACGAGAGCGACCTCCAGGACCAGCGTCGCGCCCACGAACAGGGCCCTCCTGCGCACAGGCGCGGCCGGCAGCGGAATCGACCCCGCCATCGCCGCGATGGCGAGCAGGGCCAGGATCCCGCCGAGATAGGTGTACCGGGTGTAGCCCGACTGACCGACGGTGACGCCCGCCCGGACCACCGCGATCAGCGCGTACTGCAGGATGAGCCCGAAGGTCAGCGCGATCGTCGGAACGGGCACCCGGTGTCCGCGGACCACCGCTTCCAGCAGCCCGAGCACCAGGCCCACGAACACGATCCCCGAGAACACGGGCCTGAGGCCAGTCAACGCGCCGATCGAATTCTCGACCCCCTCCGCGACGAACCACGGAGCCTGGAGCAGCTGATCCAGGGAGAACGGATTCCGCACCACCGAGATTCCGGTGCCACCGATCCAGAGATACCACACCAGATAGACGAGCACCGGCACGACCAGGCCGGGCGCGTAGGGACGCCAGGCCGGACGCTGCAGCATCGTCAGGGTGACGATGACGAGAAAGATGAGGGCCAGCCCGGACGTCGCCAGGCTGAGGACGAGGAGCAGCACGACGGCGCCGGCGCGTGCGGCGGTGGGCGGCTCCTGGAGGAGCCAGACCGTCCAGAGCCCCGCCGCAACCGCCGCAACGGAGGCGATCTGGAACGCCCAGAACAGGTTTTCGAAGCCGCTCCCGAAGAACAGCACGAGGATTCCGCCAGCCAACGCCGCCGGCGATCCGGTCCACCGCCGGAGCAGCAGAAACACGGCGGCGGCGGCCAGCACGTGAAGCCCGATGAGAACCGCGAGGTAGGGAACGTAGGTCCGCAGCCCGAACACCTCCATGAGCAACCGCGTCCCATCCAGATGAGGAACCCCCAGGCACCGATCGCGACCAGCGCGAAGATGCGGCCGGCGTATCGGTCGAGGACGCTTCGAAGCACGGCGGGGTTCGTCACCCGGATCCGCGCCGGGCAACGCGGGCCGGCGTCACGACCAGGGACGAGTCACCGGCCGGCCGCCGGACCGCCTGGGCCAGCAACGTCAGGCAACCGATCGCCACAGCCACCATCGTCACAGACCCCAGGAGCCCGACCGGACCGCCGATCGGGATGACGCCCAGGAGAGGAGGTGGCGGGATCGCCGCGAGGAGGTTCGCCGTGAATGCCACCGACAGCGCGGCCCACAGCCAGCGGGGCCGGCGCTCGGGGAGGAGCAGCGCCAGGAAGACGATCGCCCCGTATGCGTAGCGCTCGTGCATGGTCGTCAGCGTGATGAACGCCGCCATCACCGACGCCGCCAGGCCGATCGCCAGAGTCCGGGAATCCGGTCGTCGGAGGACCGCGACGAAGATGCCGGCCTCCAGGAGACCGAACAGGGCCAGCCCGATCGTCCGCGGCGAGAGCGGGCCCAGGAGGGCGCCGCGATCGCTCAGGAAGTCGCCCCCGGCTCCGCTCTGCAGGATCCACCACGGGTTCCACGCCCGGAGCGACAGGACGCTGAAGTCGACGTTCTGGAGGTGCTCGAGCGTGTTCAGGTACCGACCCACGCCGCCATCGGCAAGGAACGGCAGCCACACGACCGCGATCGTGGCGACGCCGATGGCGCCGCAGATGGCGGTCTCTCGCCAGCCGTGCCGGCCGACGTACCACGCGGCGAATGGAATGACGAACGTCAGAGCCTGCGGCTTGGTCATGAGCGCGAGCCCCAGGGCGACGGCCGCCATGCGCGGTCGGCCCGCAGCCGCCAGGAGGAAGGCAGCCAGGCCGGCGAAGACGTAGATCGACTCGAACTGGCCCCACCAGGCACTGACGTCGATGACCGCCGGGTGGAGCAGGATCGCGGCGGCCCCGACCGTCGCCCAGCCAGGCTTCGTCCGCAGGTACCACCAGACGCCCGCGGCCAGGCCCAGGTCCGCCAGGCTGGCCGGGGCCTTGAGGGCGATGCGAACCGCCGCGTCGGCGGCGTTGGTCGCCGTCTGGAAGGCGGGCTGGATCAGGCTCACCAGCCACAGGATGTATGCCATGACGGGTGGGAACGTGAGCTCCAGTCGGTAGGCCTCACCGAGCCGGCCCACGGCCAGCCCGTGGACCCAGCCGGCGAACAGGTCCGTATCGTCGCGAACGCCCACCGTGGGTAGCAGGACCAGTCGGACGGCGATCCCCGCGGCGGCGACGAGGATCAGCCCCCGGTGGCGTACGAGGCGGTCGGCGAGGCCGATGGCCCGGCCGCCCGGCGTCTCGCGCGGTTCGTGCATCTCCGCCGCGCTCGACATGATCGGAGTCGTTACGGGCCTGCCGGTGCCGGACACGGCTCGTCGCTGCCGGTCAGGCGGCCGTCGAACGCCACGAATGCCGCGAGGAGGACCGTCACGTTGGTCAGGTTGAAGATCGGAGAGGCGAAGACGCCCGTCGCGATCGCCACCGCCCAGGCCGCCCGCTCGTGACGTCGAAGGGCCCAGACCGAGACGAGCCCGGCCACCGAAACGATCGGTGCCACGAGTGGCAGCACGTCCGCCGGCGTTCCGATGGTCGAGAGAATCCCGACGATGCTGCCCTGGATGCCCCCTCCTCGGGCTGCGGCGTCACCGACGTGCAGAAACTCCACGTGCGCCGCGACGCCCGCGCCGGCCACGCTCACCGCCAGGCTCGCGAGCCCGACAGCGATCCCCACTGCGAGTGCGTTCCAGCGCCGCGTCACGAGCAGCCACCAGCCCAGGAAGACGGGCGACAGCTTGAGCACGGTCGTGAAGCCGATGATCGCCCCGGCGGCCCGGTTATGACCTCGCTGGAGGAGCAGCCAGGCGCCCACGATCGCAATGGCGATGAACGTGCTCACGTTGCCCGACCACGCGGTGATGGCGAGCGGCACGAGCAGAATCAGGCATCCGGCCGCCGTCGCCCGGCCACCGCGCCATAGCAGCCAGACCAGAAACCCCAGGAGGCTGGCCATCCCAGCCGCCCAAAAGGCGATGACGACAGGCTCAAACGGCAGGAGCGCCGCGACCGGCCGCCACAGCACGCCCATCAGCGGCGGGTACAGATACGGCGATGGCAGGCCGAACAGCAGGGCCAGGACGTGCCGGTCGTCGGGGCCATATGCGTACAGCGAGTGGCCGACGTTGAGGCGCTCGCCCGCTGCGTAGTAGTTGGAAGTGTCGGCGATGAACACCATCGGGTCCGTGGCCCACGGTCGGGCATTGCCTACCACCCAGGCCACGGCCAGAACGAGGGCGACCGTCGCGGCGATCCGCAGGCTGAGATCCAGGCCCCAGTCGCCGAAGACGCGCAGGACCGGCAGCGTTCGCCAGTGGCCGGTCGGGACCGTCGGCGTTGCTCCTGAAGCGACCCCTGCGGCAGGGCCCGGCGCGACACTCGGTGGCATGACCGGCATTCTAGAGATGCAGGTTAGGCTCGGGCTGTGGCCTGAGAGTACCGTCGGCGTAGGCGCGGCGCGGCGACATCCCCTGGTACTGGTCGGGGGGCGGCCCATCGGTGGGGTGCGCGAGCGACCACCTACGGGATACCGTTGCACCCGCACAACACTGCCAGGGGAACGTACGCCATTGAACGCCGAGGCGAGAGTCGCTGGCCGCTCGATGCCCGAGCTTGGCACCTACGCCTGGTCGCGCTATCGAGGACCGATCCTGGACGGGTTGGCGTTTGCCGGCATTGCGCTCCTGGCCTACCTCCTCGTCGGCGGCGGCTACGGCTTCGACCTCTTCGCGTACTGGAACGTCGATCCCGGAAACCCGTACGCCATCGCGTACGGCATCGGCCACTTCCACTACAGCCCCCCGGCCGCCTGGCTGGCGCTTCCGCTCCAGCCGTTCTCGTTTGACTCGGCGTTCTGGATCTACCTGGTCGTCCAGATTGCCGCACTGCTCGTCATCGGGGGCAGATACGGCCTGGCCTGGCTCGCCTTCCCCCCGGTCGCGATCGAGATCTACCACGGCAACATCCACCTGCTCCTGGCACTGGCCGTCTGGCTCGGCTTTCGGTTCCCGTGGGCGTGGAGCGTCGTTCTCCTGACGAAGATCAGCAGCGGTGTCGGTATCGTCTGGTTCGTCGTCCGGCGCGAATG
>WNGA01004617.1_pt1 | contig 20159 bp, 16 predicted proteins | sample 5400061 | NCBI WGS metagenome assembly WNGA01 (sample SAMN13153366, study PRJNA577476) | soil metagenome | isolation source: 100 cm soil or saprolite under grassland replicate 2 | place: USA:California | collected 2016-06-15
CGCCGGACTCCAGCAACACGAAAGTCGCCTCCGTTCCGGTGACTTTGCGCTGAAGCCACATCCGGAACCGGGGAATGACCCCGACCGGTTCCGGCACCGAAATGCCATCCGGACTCTTCGCGTCAAACCCGCCGTTCCAGACCGCGTCCAACGTGCGGTAACCTTCGTTTCCGAATCGCCGCACCCGCACTTTGCCGATGAGCCCGACCTTCCGACGGGAACCGTCGGGCGAGTTGACCCGCACGTCGTATTCAATCACGCACCGCCGCCCCGGCTTGTGGCGCGTGACCGCAATCGATTTCACCCGGACCATGCCGTCCCCGCCGGTCAGTCGCGGCAGGCCGCGCTTGAATTCCGCCTGGACCTCCTCGGGATCGAGCGCCAGCGCAACGGTCGGCAGTTCGGAGTCCGCGGCGGCGCCAAATGGATCGAGCACCGTCATCGCCTGGCGTCCTCCGCCAATAATTCCGCCCAAAGCGCCAGCAGACGGTCCACCTGCCGGCTCACGGAAAAATGGACTTCCGCCCGCCGTCGCGCCGCGGCGCCCATCCGCGCGGCAAGCGAAGAATCACCCAACAGTTTCCCGAGCGCATCCGCCAACGCGGCCGCGTCGCCTGCCGGCGCCAGCAACCCGGTCACGCCGTCTTCGATCAACTCCGGAACACCGCCCACCGCCGTGGCCACTGCCGGGACGCCGCAGGCCGCCGCTTCCATCAGACAGACGGGCATCCCTTCGTTCTCGCTCGTCAGGACCGAGACCGACGCCCGTTGCCACCATTTCAGGACGTCCGCCTGGGGCAGCGCACCGGTGAACTCGATGAGTTTGTCCAGGCCGAGCCGCCGATGCATTGCCTCCAGTTCTCCGCGCAATGGACCGTCACCGACCATCGCGCAATTGAATTCCGCGTTGCTGTCGCGGAGCCGGGCGCAGACTTCGAGCAACAGCCCGAGGTTCTTCACCTTCACGTGCCGGGCAACGCAGACAATTAAAGGAAGCTTCCGCGGCGCAGGCGAATTTGGCCGGTCCCCGCCGACTGCCACCAAAGGGTCGGAGACGACCCGGCCGACCGAATCGCCGCGGCCCGAGGCGCATTGCCGCAAGCGCGGTCCGGAATTCATTTTTGGCAGCCGCTCCGCGCCGGTGGCAGGCCGGAAGCGTTCTGTGTCCACGCCGCAGGGAATGACCCGGATGTGTTCCCGGGGCACACCAAATGCCCGGGCGATGTAACGCGCGTTGGCATCCGAAACGGTGATGACCGCCCGGGCCGTCGCCGCGCGCCCGGCGAAGTCCGGCGGGGGCTTTCGGCGGATATCGTAGCCGTGAGCCGTGAAAGTGAAGGGCACTCCCAATTCATTCGCCCACTCGCGCGCTGCGGCGGTCGGCTCGGTCGCAAAATGGGCGTGCAACAGTTGCGGCCGAAACGCGCGGAGAAGCACCCGAAATTGACCGGGATCGTAGCAGGTGATTTCGTCCAACCCGACGCGGGCGATGAACTCGTGGCGCACGCTTTCGGTTGGCTGGCGCAATGACAGCACCCGCAGTTCAACTCCGCGCCGGCGCAGCTCCGCCAATTCACCGGCGATAAACGTCTCCGAGAGTTTCGGGAAGACATTGACCAGGTAGGCAACGCGGCTCGGCATCATCAGTCGTTCCCCGGGACTCGTTTTCCCCCTCTTTCTGCCGTCCTGAGTGAGCGCGCCAGATCGACCGCGCGGCTCGCGTTCCGGTCCCAGGTATAATGCGTGTGGACCAGTTTCGCGGCGGCGCGCCCGAGCGTCCGGCGCAGCCGGGGATTGTCGAGCAAGCGATCGCAGGCGCCCGCCAACGCCTCCACATCGCCCGGTGGATAGAGCAAACCGGTTTTGCCGTCCCGCACCACTTCGCAAATCTGGCCGACGGCCGCGGCGACCACGGCCACGCCGCAGGCCATGTACTCGAAAAGCTTGAGCGGTGAGAAATAAAATGCGTGATCCAGTCGGGGGTAGGGCGCCAGGGCAATGTCGAACTGCCGAACGACTGCCGCCACCTCTTCATGCGGCAACGTCCCGGCAAACACGACGCGCTCGCGCATTTTCTTTTTCCGGAAACTCTCCTCCAACTGCGGGCGCAACTGGCCGTCGCCCACCACCGCCAGCCGGATCTGGCGGTGCCGCCGGGCGAGTCGTTCGATCAGCCCGGGCAGTGCTTCAATGCCGTGCCACGGGCGCAAGCCGCCCACAAACCCCAGCACCGGACCGTCGTCCAGCCCCAGACGGGCGCGCACCGACGCGTCCGGCGGTCCCGGCTGAAACAACGACGGATCGACCCCGTTGGGAAACACGTGCACGCGCGCCGCCTCCGCGCCGAGAGAAACAACGTGGTCGCGAAGGGCCGCCGAAACCGTCAGCACCGCGTCGGCGCGCGACAGCGTCCAGCGCTCCGCCTCGGACGCCAGTTCGCCCAGCCCACGACCGCGGTAGGATGCCTGTTCCACCGCCAGGGGCGCGTTCAATTCCAGCAAATGCGGCGCGTTCAGTTCGCGCGCGAGGACGACGCCCGCGGTTCCATAAAGCGACGCGCGTTCATAGATAAAGTCCGGCGGATCGCCGTCGAACCGGCGTTTCAAGTCGTCCTTGAATTCCTGATTGTAAAGGATGCGGCGCAGTTCTCCGGGCAAGGAATTTTCCACGCCGAGCAGCGCGTTGAGTCCCTTCAACGCGGCGGCGACTTCCGCAATGCGGGAAGAGGGTCGCACGTGGAGAAGGTTCGCCTCGACCACGGCGGGTGTTTCCCAGGGCGACTTGTTGAGGACCGGCGCCGCGAGAACGACATTGTGACCCGCGCGTCCGAACGCCGCCACCAGCTCGCGCACATGCACCGACGCGCCTTTGCGGCCCAGCGCCGGCACACCCAGATCCGGACACAGGTAGAGGATTTTCATGGCTCTCAAATCACGGTGGTCAACCCGCCAGGGTCTGAAGTTGCCTGGCCGGCTCCGGGCCGCGCGAAAGCATCTGCAGCCGATACAACGCCGCATAACGCCCGTCGGCTTGCAGCAATCCGGCGTGCGTGCCTCGTTCGACGATCCGCCCGCCTTCAAGATAAACAATCAAATCCGCCCCGGCTGCCTGCCGCAAATCGTGCGTGATGAGAAACGTGGTGCGTCCCTGGTTCAAACGCTCCAGCGCTTCGAGCACCGCCTGTTCGTTCTTTTTGTCCAGGCCGGTCGTGGGTTCGTCCAGTATCAGAATCGGCGCCTGCCGGATCGCGGCCCGCGCAATGGCGATGCGCTGTCGTTGGCCGTGCGACAGCGTGACGCCGCGTTCGCCCATGATCGTGTCGTAACCCTGAGGCAGCGCCGTGATAAATTCATGCGCTTTGGCCAGCCGCGCCGCCCGCTCGATCTCCACCAGGGCGGCGCCCGGCGCGGCGGAGGCGATATTGTCGCGCACGCTCACAGCGAAGAGAATGTTGTCCTGCAGCACCACGCTGATCTGCGAACGCAACGATTCGAGCGTGAATCGGCGGATGTCCTGGCCGTCAATCAATACTCGCCCCTGCCGGGGGTCATATAAACGGAGGATCAAACTCATCAGACTGGATTTGCCGCCGCCCGACGGCCCGACGATCGCGACGCGCTGACCCGGCCGAACGACCAGTTCGATGCCTTCCAGCGTCGAACGGCCCGGCTCATAGGAGAACGCGACGCTCTCAAACTTCACTTCGCCCCGCAACACCGGGGCGCGCGCGGCGTCCGGCAGGTCGCGCACGTCCGGCACGCGTTCCAGCAGGTCAATAACCCGTTCGCCGGCCGCCGTCGCCTTTGCCAGCCGGCCGCTGTATTTGGCGAAATCCTGCACCGGGCGATAGGCCGACTTCAGATAAGCCAGAAACACCAACAGATCGCCCGAACTGATCGCGCCCCGCAGCACCAGCCGCGTCCCCTGCCAGATTACCAGCGCCGTCGCCAGCGCGATGATCACGTCCACCGTGCGCTCCAGGGTGGCCGAAAGCCGTTTGCCTTTGACATCCTCTTTCAAGCTGCGTTCGCTTTCGCTGGAAAAACTCCGCGCGAAAGTCTCCTCCAGGGAAAGCGCCTGCACCGTCTTGATGGCAGTGATGGATTCGGCCGCAGTGGCCGCCATCGCCCCTTCCTGGCGCCTCTGTTTCTGGGCCACTTCACGGATGCGGTGCGTGAGCGTGACGGTGCGCAACCAGAAAAGCGGAAAGACGGAGACGGCGATGAGCGCGAGCTGCCAGTTCATCGAAAACATCAGTCCGATCATGCCCAAAACGATCAGCGCCTTGGCGATCGTCGGGATCAGCGCCGTCACCGCCACGTCCTGCAACATCCCCACATCGCCGATCACCCGCACCACCAGATCGCCGGTCCTGGCCCGGGTGTGGAAGGAGAGCGAAAGGTATTGAACGTGGCGGTAGAGTTGCGCACGCACTTTGCGCAGAACGCGATTGCCGATCTGCGCGAAGCCGATGGTCTGCCAGTACGACGCGAGGGAGCGCAACCCGGTAATCGCCACCACGGCCAGCGCCGCAAGCGCCAGCAGCGTCATGGGCTCCACGTCCGGCAGACGCGGAAGGAAAGAAAGGCGGTCGCGTTTGCCGCCGCCCAGGATGCGGTCAAAGACGAACTTCAGCGGCCACGGCTCCATCAGGCGCAGGAACACCTCGGCGCAGAGCGCCAGCAGGGAAACGGCCATCAAACCCTTGTGCTTCCGGGCGTGTGGCCAGAAGTATTTTGAGATGCGCCACAGGCCCGGCAGGTTCTCCCGCAGTTTTGCCGGTTTCGCCATTTTGATTTCCACGTCGAATGTATTGAGTTCTCCGGTGGAAGCCAGCACGGAAAGCCGCGTCCTGCGAACGCCTACACGGCCGCTCTTCCGCCTGCCACCGGCGACGTGGATGATCGCGCGGAGGCCAAAGCGAGGAGATGGCCGGCCGCCTGTCGCGCGCCGTCGAAACTGAGCGCGGAATGAACGCGATCGAGCAACCCCTGCCGCGCGGTGCCGAACACCGATTGAATGGCGCGGTCCAGGTTGCCGCGGTCCAGCTTTTCCGGCTCGATCACGGAAAGCAATCCCAGCCGTTCAAAGGCGCGCGCGCGAATGAGTTGCTCGCGACGAGGACTGGTTCGCGGGACGCACACGGTCGGGACGCCGTGCGAGACTGCTTCGACCAGCGTGTTGTAACCGCCCATGCAAACCAGGGCATCGACCGTCCGGAACATCTGCGAGAGATTCGGCAGGAACGGGTGCAGGGTGACTTTCGACTCGCGGGCGAGGCGCTGAAGGGTTTTCAGTTCCGGCCCTGGACTCATCGGTCCGGCCACCGCGATGCCTTCCCAGGACGCCCGGGCGGCAGCGCGAATGAACGTTTGCAGGAGGAAAAAGCCGTCTTCGCCGCCGCCAGCCGTCGCCAGCACCGTGCGCCGGACACCGTTGGCCCGTGAAACGGCGGACGACCGGGGCTCTGCCGCTGCTTCGGCTTCGTCGCGGTTGACGACATAACCGCAGAAGCGCGTGCGCGCGGCCAGGGCTTCGGGAAATTCGTATTCCGCCACCGGATTGAAAACGGAACGTTCACCATACACCAGCACCAGGTCATAAAATTCCGCGATGCGTTCCCGCATGCGGTAGGCGGACCATTCCTTGAACACGTTGCCCGGCTCATCGAGAATGTCGCGCAAGCCCAGCACCGCGCAGCCGCCGGCGGCCCGCAACTCCTCCAGGCCGGCCCGAAATTCACCCTTGGCGCCAAAGGGGTGTTTGTCCACCAAAACGACCGCCGGCCGATACGCCCGTACTGCCGCGTGGAGCAGGGCCGAACGCAGCGCGCGGATTTCCGAGACCGGAATACGCAGCCGTCGCGACGCATATTCGTCGTTGGATACTTTGCGCAGCTCCGGCAGCTTCAAAATGTCGATCGAGGGCTTCAGACCGAGCCGGCTCACCATATCCGAGCCGGTGGCCAGCAGGACCGACGAGTCCGGCGCCAGTCCGGTGAGCGCTCTGGCCACCGCCAGATGCCGACGCGTGTGGCCCAATCCGAGACCGTCATGCGAGTAAAACAAGAACCGATAAGAGGAGGGCCTGCGCGATACGGGTCCGCTCGGCTCGACTATCTTTTGTTCCAGCAACACCATTTTTGCAGCCCACAATGTCAGATGTTCCAACTGCCGATCCGGTTCTGTTCCCCAAGAAAAAACCGACGCGCTCACCGAGCCGTCCATTATCCGCGGAAAGCGAGTATCCATCCACCGCGCGGCACGCCGTTCGGAGAGACTAAAATCAGGTTACTTGCTCTTTCGAGGCAGCAATGCAGATGCCACGCACTCACCAGCGCACGAAAGACACTTCGGCTCCGGGCCTGGGGATGTCAAGCCATCGAGAGATTTTAACGATCGGAACTGCGTCAATCATCGGCTCCCGTCCGGACGCGAAGCTGGGTAATGTCTTAACGGATTGTTGATGGAAGCGGGACAACACGGCGCTTCTGTGGCTTGTGTTTGGAAAAACGCACAAGTAGTTATTCACAGCACGTGAAAAACGGCCATTTTTGTGAATAACATCAATTAGTTGTTGACGGCGTGTGAATAACACTATATGTAGTGGATATACATATCATCCCAAGCCAATTCATTGTGGTTTTGGAAGGGAAAGCGGGTTAACAAAAATATTTACAACTTCTAACAAAAAATAATGTTCACGTCATCGGTCTTTGTCGAGGATTGTTCCGTGAGCAGAGCATTTTTGTCTAGCAAGCAGATACCGCCAAAAGAGCGGTTGATTTTTGCGCTTGATGTTTCAAGCCGCACAGAGGCGGAGCAATGGGTAGAGAAACTTGGAGACTCCGTTCATTTTTACAAACTCGGCTTACAGCTTTTCATGGCAGGCGGTTATTTTGAATTGACTGACTGGCTCAAAGACCACGGGAAAAAGGTGTTTGTTGATTTGAAGTTCTTCGATGTTCCAGAAACAGTGCAGAGTGCAGTCCATCTAATGCGTGACAAACAAGTAGAGTTTGCGACGGTTCATGGAAATGACGCGATCCTAAAGGCCGCTGTCGCGGAGAAAAACGGAATCAAAATATTGGCCGTTACCGTTCTCACGAGTTTGGACAGACACGATTTGGAAGATTTAGGGTTCAAATGCGATGTTGAGCAATTAGTACTTTCGCGGGCCAAAAGAGCTTTGGCAATCGGATGCGATGGAGTTATATCGTCTGGTTTGGAAGCTCCTAAGTTGCGAGAGCATTTGGGAGACAGTTTCCTAATCGTCATCCCTGGCATAAGACCAGTGGATAATCAGCTTATTGACGATCAAAAAAGGACGGTCGATGTCGAAGAAGCGTTTAACAATGGTGCGGATTATATTGTAGTTGGTCGTCCCATCCGTAATGCCCCAAATCCTAAAGAGAAAGCAGACGAAATCCAAGGAAGAATTGCCCGCCTTTTTAATTAATTAGCGCCAAGCAATTCTTGAATTGAGCCCGACGCGCTTGGGAAGCTCGCTGACCGGTTGATTGAAGAAAAGTTGACCGGCCTGAGCGCCGGATTCTATGTTCGACGATTCGTTGACTTGGATTGTCTCGCCGTTGGCAAGATGGGATTCCAAACGCTGCGGATCAGAAGCGGGTCAGCCTGAATACCAACTTCCTTTCTTGCGCTGTGACGACTTTCCATTTTCCCGCCGCTAAATCACCCAATTCAAAGCCGCCGATGCGCGCGCGCAACAGCCGCAAGGTCGGGTGCCCGATGGCCGCCGTCATCCGGCGCACCTGGCGGTTTTTGCCTTCCGACAGTTCCAAATCAATCCAGCAATCGGGAACGTTGCTGCGGAAGCGAATCGGCGGATCACGCGGCGGCAGCGCCGGCGGCGGCTCCAAAATCCGGGCGCGACATGGCAAAGTCTTACGCCCCCGAATCAGGACGCCTTTTTCCAGCTTCCGCAACGCCTCCGGGGTCGGTATTCGCTCCACTTGCGCCCAATAACCGCGACGATGCCCGTGCCGCGGATGAAGCAGCCGTTGGTTCAGCTCCGCTTCGTCACTGAGCAGCAGCAGTCCTTCGCTGTCGGCATCGAGCCGGCCGATGGGATAAACGTTTCGGGGGAAGCCGAACTCCGCCAGTGTCCGAGATTTCGAGCTCTCCGGTGTGAACTGCGAAACGACGCCGTAAGGTTTGTGAAACGCGATGAGCATCAGACGAACACGGAGGGCAACTCAGTGAATGGCGAAATACTCTAGCGGTCTCAACATCGCGGTTTCACGATTTCTCCACTTCACGAAATTCCACCGGCGCCGGCTCCAGCGCCATGGGGTGGTCGTGGTCCAAAAACTCTTCGCAGACGCGGAAGAAATCGGCCCGGGTCGTCGCGCGCCGGATCTGGTGCAGGAACCGGCCGGTCGGCTCGACCCCGACGCCCAGATAATTCATGTATTTCTTCATCTTCTGCACCTGCGCAGCCTCCCGCACCTCCGGCGAACAGACCGCGTCATAAAGCGCGCGGACATACCCCAGCACGTCGTGCCCGGTCGGAATGAAAAGCGTTTCACCGCGTTGATGTTGTCGAATCTGGTGGAACAGCCACGGATTGCGAATGGCGCCGCGCCCGATCATCAATCCCTTCGCGCGGGTCAGGCGCAGGATTTCATCCGCGTTGCGCGCCGAGCAGACGTTGCCGTTGGCCAGCACGGGAAACGGCAGGTCGCGGACGGCCCGCGCGATGTAATCGTAATGCACTTCGCTGCGATACATCTCCGCGACGGTGCGGCCGTGCACGGTCAGCAAATCAATCGAATGCCTCCCGAAAATCGGAAGCAGCTCATCGAAAATTTCCGGTGAATCGAAGCCGAGGCGCGTTTTGACGGTGAACTTGATCGAGATGGCGTCGCGCAACGCGCCCAGGATCGCATCGACCCGCTCCGGCTCGCGCAGCAGACCGCCGCCGGCGCATTTGCGATAAACCACCGGAGCCGGGCAACCGAGGTTCAGGTCCACGGCGACAATCGGATACTGCTGCAACTCGCGCGCGGTCCGCGCCAGCGAGGGGATATCGTTGCCAATCATCTGCGCGATGACGGGCCGGCCCGTTGGGTTCTCGGTAATGGATTTCAGAATCCACTTTTCGAGATTCGAGGTCGGATGAACGCGAAAGTATTCGGTAAAATAAACGTCCGCGCCGCCGCAAGCTGTCATCAGGTTCCAGAACGGCAAATCGGTTACGTCCTGCATCGGGGCGAGCGCCAGGATCGGCGCGGCGCCGCGCAACATCTGATTGAACTCTTCGGCCTGGTTCATCGGACGGAGTCTATTTGAATTGCGGGTGTTGCTGCAATCTTTCCCACGTTTCCGCCACAAGTCGCGTCTGCCGATAAACCGCCTCGCGCAGCGGTTCGGCGCTGCTCGAGCGCCGGGCGCGCTGCAGCCATTCGCGGTCGAGCGGTTCGTCGATCAGTTCCAGCGTGTTGGCGGCGATGGTCGTTTCCTCCTTCTCGCCTGTCGCGTGCCCGGCGCCGACGTAAAAGCCGGCCCGCAACAAAGTCACGCGCAGCATCGTGCTGCGTGAATAAGTCGGCAGCGCGCAGGGACGTTGCGGATCGAGCAGACCAAACAGATTCGTAAACAGCGGCAGCGTCCACATCGCCGGATTTCTGGCCGGCGAAAACGCGTCGAACAAAATGGCGTTGGGAACAGGGAACGGGCGGGCGGGCAGACGGGCAAGCGCGCCGGTGAGCAGGGTTGGAAAATCCCCGAGGTGAAATTCCCATTCGACGCGCGCAGCCGCATCGCAAAAGCCGGCGTGATGGTTTTTCAGCAGCGACCGCAGGAGCTGTTCGTAGCCGCCAAAATAACCGAGTGTTACCGCATGGTGTAAAGCAAATTGAAGCGGCTCGAGGGTCTGGTCGAAGCTCACCACTCGGATCGAACACGGAAGCGCGCGGGTGGCGCGCAACACCGTGAGCGCGTTGGCCGCCGCGCCCAGCCCGACGTCCCAGATCACGAACTCGCCAACGTGCTCGCGAATTCGCTCCACCAGGCGCAATTGTTTGACGTAGAGCGCCTCGGCCTCCGCTTCCGGGCCGACGACCGGATGAAACGTTTCGCGATAGGCCAGCGAATGCACGCTGTGAACACCGTTCGCGAGCCGGACGATTTTGTACCCGCTGGAAGTCACCACCGATTCTTGCCACAAAGAGGCACAAAAAGCACAAAAGGAAAACGGAACGAAGGAGTTTTGGCGCGAATTCGGCGAATCCGCGTTAATGGGCCAAATTCGCGCAAAACTCCCCACAAGTCCCTGCGCCCAAATTCGCACTTGTCAACCGGCGGACGGGTGGTAAGTTGTGCGCCCTTTGTTATGAAAGCCGACATTCATCCGAAGTATATGGATGCGGAAATCCGTTGCGCCTGCGGCAATGTGATCAAGACCCGCTCCACCAAGCCGACGATTTTGATCGGTATCTGCAATGTCTGCCACCCGTTTTACACCGGCCAGCAGAAGTTTGTGGACACCGCCGGTCGCGTGGACAAATTCCAGCAGCGCCTGGCCAAGACGCAGGCCGCCCAGGCCCAGGCCGCCGCCGCCGCCGCCACGAAGAAGAAAAAGAAGTAGCGGATTTCCAGCCCTTCCGCCCGCAGCAGCCTCGTCGCTCTGCGGGCGGATATTTTTTTCCCGAATGGATTTGCGCCCGCACATCGAGAAATTCTCCCATCGCCTGGCGGAGGTGGAAGCCGCCTTGAGCGATCCCAAGGTCTTCGCCAACAACCTCCGCTTCCAGGAATTGTCGAAGGAATATGCCCGGCTGAAAGAACTCGTCGCGCACGGCTCGACATATTTGAAAACCGTGGCCGACCTCGAGGCCAATCGCGCTTTGCTCAAGACCGAAGCCAGCGACTCCGAGATCGCGCAAATGGCGAAGGAAGAAATCGCGCGACTGGGAACCGAGGAAAAACGTCTCGCGCTCGAGGTCCAGCGCGGCCTGGTGCCGCCGGACCCGGCGGACTCGCGCAACACCATCATCGAAATCCGCGCGGGCGCCGGCGGCTCGGAATCGGCGCTGTTCGCCGCCGATCTTTACCGGATGTACAGCCGCTACGCCGAATCGCAGGGTTGGGAACTGGAGACGCTCGATTCCAGCCCGTCCGACCTCGGCGGTTTCAAGGAAATCATTTTCAGCGTCAGCGGACGGGACGTTTTCAAGCGGTTGAAATACGAGAGCGGCGTTCACCGGGTCCAGCGCGTGCCGGCGACCGAGGCGCAAGGCCGCATCCACACCAGCACCACGACCGTGGCCGTGCTGCCGGAGGCCGAGGAAGTCGATGTGCAACTGAAGCCTGAAGAATTGGACATCACTGTTTGCCGCGCGTCCGGCCCCGGCGGCCAGGGCGTCAACACCACCGATTCCGCCGTGCAAGTGCTCCACAAGCCGACCGGCCTGATCGTGCGCTGCGCCGACGGGCGGTCGCAGCAGAAGAACAAGCAACAGGCGTTGACCGTGTTGCGCTCGCGGCTGCTCGAACAAAAAACAGCCGAAGAAAACGCGAAGTATGCCGCGCAACGCAAGGCGCAGGTCGGCACCGGCGAGCGCAACGAACGCATCCGCACCTACAACTTTCCGCAAAACCGCGTGACCGACCACCGCATCGAGCTGACCCTTTACAATCTGCCCGCGATCATTGACGGCGCGCTCGACCCGCTGCTCGACCGCCTCATGGCGCACGATCTGGAGGACCGGCTCGCGTCGTTGAAATTGTGAAACGAACCGCCGGTTGCGCCGCGAAAGGAACGCGCAACATTTTCCCGGTCCGATGAAAATCAAAGCACCGCAAGGGATCATCTTCGACTGTGACGGCACGCTGGCCGACACCATGCCGCTGCACTGGCGCGCGTGGCAGGCGATCGCCTGGCGGCATCGACTGCATTTCCCGCAGGAACGCTTTTACGCCCTGGGCGGCGTGCCGACACGCGATATTCTCCAAATGCTGAGCCGGGAACAGGACGTGCCGATTGATCCCATCGCCGTGGCGCGCGAAAAGGAAGGGGAGTATCTGCCGTTGATCGACCAGGTGGAACCGGTCAACGCCGTCGTTGCCGTGGCGCGCGCTCATCACGGAAAAATACCCCTGGCCGTGGCCTCGGGCGGGACGAAGAAGATCATCACACAGGTGCTCGAACATCTCGGCATCGTGAAGCTGTTCGAGGCGATTGTGACCAGCGAAGATGTCGCGCGCCAGAAGCCGGCGCCGGACATTTTCCTCGAAGCCGCGCGCCGCATCGGTGTTGCGCCGCAATTCTGCCGCGCTTACGAAGACACGGAACTGGGGTTGCAAGCCATTCGCGCGGCGGGGATGGAAGCGGTGGATGTGCGGAAACTGCTTATGAAGCCTTGATCAGTTTCATGGTGCAACGATATTTCCGGCGTAAGAAATCGTCGGGCGTTGGCATTGTGGTGGCGAGAACGACGGTGAAACGGTGAGGAAAGGCGTCCAGTTTCACGCTTCGCGTTTCTTCCACACGTAGCGGAACATGATCACGCGTAGCGCCGCAGTCAGCGGGATTGCCAGAACCCCGCCGAGCAAACCGCCCAAAAGCGTCGTGCCGACCATGACCGAGACGATGATGGCGAGCGGATGCAACCCCACGCGGTCGCCCATGATTTTCGGCGAGATCACCAGGCCTTCGAGCGTTTGCACGATGGCAAACACCCCCAGCACACCCAGCGGATGCCACCAGTCGGCGAATTGCACGAACGCGATCACCAGCGCCGTGACGCAGGTGGTGATCGCTCCCAGAAACGGAATCATCGTCAGCACCGTGGCCATGACGCCGAGCAGAAACGCGTAGGGCAAACCGACGATGAAAAAACCGATCGTGTAGAGAACGCCATCGCACAGCGCCACCATCACCTGCCCGCGAAAAAAGGCGATGAGATAGTCATTGATCGATTTGAGCACAAAAACCAGTTCGTCTTTGAAACCGGACTTCACCACCGGGAGGTAATCACTCCATCTTTGTTGGATGCCTTCCTTTTCGAGCAGGAAGTAAAAGGCGTAAACGGGAATCAGCGCCAGCCCCGCCAGCACGCCGAACCAGGAAGCGACTTTGGAGACCTGTCCCACCAACCAGGCGCCGACTTTCGGCAGGGCTTTGGCCAGCGAGGCCGTGGCCGATTGCAACGTCTCGGCGTCGATACCTGTGCTCCTGCTTGCGGGCGCGGCGGCGCCGGGAGCCGGAGCGGCCGGAGCGTTGGTCGAGAGGGCAGCGGCGTTGGTCGGCGACGGCGCATTGGTGGTCGAAGTTGAGTCCGTCTGGGGCTGAAGAAACTTTTGGAGAATTTTTGGCGGGTTGTTGATCCAATCCTGCACTTGATGCTGCACGCGGGCGGCATAGCGGGGAATGGTTGCGGCGAGCTGGCGGGTTTCGCGCACGACCTGCGGCACAACGCTGCCAAACAGCGCGAGCACAATCAGCGCCGCCAGCCCGAACACGCAGAGGATGGCGCGCGTGCGGGGCACGCGGCGCTGTTCGATGAAATCAACGACCGGATCGAGCAAATAGGCGAGCACGCCCGCCACCGCGAGCGGCCAGAGCACGGGCGAAAGCAGGCTTAACACCTGGCCGAGGCCCCAGATCGCGCCGGCGATCACCGCCACCATCACGGCCGCCGCCAGCGCGGTGACCGCCAGCCAGATCACGCGGGCTTGCTTGGGCGTGGGCGGCGGGAAGTCCATTTGTATTCCAAATTTGAGATTTCAAATTTGAAATCCCGTTCAACCTTGCCCGAGTTTCTTCGATTTCTCCGCCGCCGCGCGGACGGCGTTCATCAGCGCGCCGCGCACGCCGCATTTTTCAAGCTCGTGAATGCCTTCGAGAGTCGTGCCGCCCGGGCTGGTGACCATGTCTTTCAACGCGCCCGGATGCTGGCCGGTTTCCAGCGCCATCTTCGCGCTGCCGAACACCGTTTGCGCCGCGAGCCGGGTCGCCACGTCCCGCGGCAGGCCCGCCGCCACTCCGCCGTCACTCAACGCTTCGATGATCAGGTAAACGTAGGCCGGGCCGCTCCCGCTCAACCCGGTGACGGCGTCGAGCAGCGATTCCTTGAGTTGAAACGCAATGCCGACCGAGGAAAACAATTTCTGCGCGAGCCGTCCGTCTTCCGCCGTCGCATTTTTGCCAAGCGCGTAGGCGGTCGCGGAAGCGCCGACGAGCGCCGGCGTGTTCGGCATCACCCGAATGACACGCGCGCCGTCGCCCAGGCCGCTTTCCAATTTCGCCAGCGGCACTCCTGCGGCGATCGAGAGGAGCAGGTGGTTTTCGGCCAACTGCCCGCGAATCTCCTTGAGCACATCAGCGACCTGGTCGGGCTTCACTGCCAACAGCAGTACGCCGCCAAATTTCAGCGCTTCAATATTGGACGCTGTTGTTTTCGCGCCGACTTCCCTGGCGAAAGCGGAACGCGCGGCGTCATTGGGGTCACTGGCGATGATTTGGTCGGCGCCGGCCAGTTTCGCCTGAACGAATCCTTTGGCCAAGGCCGTCGCCATCCTGCCAGCGCCAAGAAAGCCGATCGTCAGTTTTGCGGACATGCGCCGGATTGTTGGAGGTCAGCAGGCCGGAGTCGAGCGTGAAAATTCGCCCCGGACGCAAGGGCGGCTCAAACGGTTGTCATCGCTGGAGGTCGGGTCGATGCGCACCGGATACACCGCCTCGACGTCGTTCACCAGCACGGCGAGCGCTGTAGCGGCAGGCATCCCTGCCTGCCGTAGAGCCGGGGCTTCCAGCCCGGCGGATTCAGGCGTGTCTGGCAAAGAAGCCCTCAAAAGATCCGGTGCCCAATTCCGGGCGGCAAGATGCACGCCCTCTACGTCAGGCAGGATGCCCGACGCCACTTCCATGTGCGCGCTCAACTCCTTGCCCGTCGCGTCCACGACGTGCAACCCGCTGCAGGCAATCTTGCGCCCGGACTGCTCCAGCACCAGCTTCGCGCCGTAGGCGGTCGGCTCCACCGTCGCGCCCTCCACCGCCATGCTTACCCGCAGCTCTCCTGCTCCTTCAGGCCGCTCCAGCACCGCGGAGTGATGAATTTCTTAGGCATGTGCTTTCATACCCCAAGGCGCAAAGGGGACGAAAATCGCGACAAAGAAAAAGAAGGATGCTGCGAGGCTGAGGCGATCATTTCCCAAAGACCGAAGTGCCAGCCGGTGTTGGCCAGGCTGGCGTTGCGTGTGTCACTTCATTGCTCCATTAAGGCTGCATTTACGGGCCGCCGAGGCGGCCCGTGCGTCGTCGGTGTCATTGGACCGGCTGGAAGTAGTGCTTCTGAAGGTAGTGAGCGACTTTGTTGCCGAGGACCGATCCCTGCGTGTCGGCTGTGCGGAAGTGGATGCCACCCCAGACTCGGGCATCGATAACCTCCTTGAGCACATCCGAGAACCGGTCGAAGCTCCGCGTGGTACCGGATTTGTTGCTGAAGGCGCTGAAGGCGATCTTGTCGGTGCCAAAGAAGTTCTGGAGCGTGTGCATAAACGCACTAGTCCCGCAGGCGTGCCCCGAGGGGTGGTCGGGGAAGGGCGGCGTGAGAAGCGGCGGCGGGATAACGACCGGTGTCGCCGGGTCGAACAGCGGCAGCCACGTCGGGTCGGCCTCGGTGGCCGGGTTGCCGTCGGTATCGGCCTCGCGGATCGCCGTGATCGGACGCCAGAACTGCCAGTAGTACTTGTCGTTCCAGCAGCCGATCGCGGCGTCTGCCGCAGCCAAGTTGGCCATAGCGAAGAGGCGGGCGCTCTGCGCGATGTCCAGCCCCTGGCTCGCCACGAGGTTGCGGAATAGCCGGTTCATGAACGCGTGCAGATGGTCCTGCCAGAAGATCGCAGCATCGGTCTCGTCCGCCGTTCGGGTCGTGCTCGTGAGCGAGCCGATCTCCTTTACTTCGTTGAAGTCTTCCGCGTAGGCGCCGCTGGTGAGCGCGTTCGGCCCGTCGGTGCGGAGCATTTCTACGTTCGGGACGAGGAACGGACGCACGTTGCCGACCCACGGCGCGGGATCGTTCGCGAAGTTCGGCGGTGTCGGCCGCCAGATGCCCGGCGCTGGCGGGTACAGAGCGGGCGCCGGCCCAAAGCGTCCGTCGCCTTGCCGTGCGACGAGCATGGCTGCGGCTGCCGTCTCACCGATACTGATCCCCGCCGCCTTCGATCCCGGTGGGTCGTCGGGCAAGGCCGATATGTAGTTATCATATTGCGTCTGCAACGTCGCCAATTGCGCCGGGAAGAGCCCCGCGAGCACGTGGAACGCCGCTGTCGCCGCGGCCGCCGCCTTCGAGTCCGTCGGATTCGCGCTCGGTTGCACGAGGTACGGCTGGTGACCACAGTCGATCGCGTTGACCGCGTCATAAACCGCCCCCTGCACCATCGCGAAACTCAGCACCGATACCGGCGGCGGCTGCCCGGCGCGCGTGACGATCGCCGCCGACGCAATCGCGTTCCAGTCGGTCACGGCGTCCGCGCGCGCGACTGGAGGTGACGCGAGCTCGAGAAGCGCAAAAGCAATCATCGCCTGAAGCAGCGCGAACCTGAGCGGCGATCGAATTCCCCCAGGAGTCCGTTTTCGGCGAGGAGGGCAAGAGTTGAAATGGATCGAGCCGATTGATTTCTGGAAACTAGTCTTCATATGTTTTCCTTTCGCCTACTGTTTGATCTTTGCTTTCCCAGGCGGCGTGCGCCTGAGGTTTTTTGTTGCACCCCTCAGTGCGACGTGGCAGGACGGGATTGGGCCAAAAATCTTTCGTGCCTAGAGCCGCCCACTTCAGGGCAATCGCGCTTGGAGGAGACAGCGTTTGGATGCCAGAAGGACAGAGGGTAATTCGGAGCCTCTATTGCGAGAGGCGAGTCGCCCGTACCGACATTATGGGCGAGCGCCTGTCAGTGTTTGGGAGCGGACGCCTCGGTTCGCTCCTCAGCCCAATCTAATCCGAGCTCGCGTAACTGGCGTCGCACCTCCATCAGGTCCCAAACCTGAAATCGTTGCGCGTTCACGCTCACGGCCATGTGGCGCCCATCGGGGCTGAGAGCCAGCGGGAGCACTCCCGTGGGCAGCAACAGTCTTGGCTCCAGTGTGCGCGCGTCATACAACCCTGCCGTCCGCCAGTCTTTCCTGAGCCAGAGGCTTCGGGCATCCGGCGGGTAGAGGATGTGTATGAAGTTCGTCAATGCACGCGTTCGCTCCCAGGTTGTCGTGTTCCAGAATTCCACTCCCCGGCGCGACGAATAGATCGCCACTTCGTCACTCAACGGAGAGAATTCAAAACCGTTGATATTGGCGGGATGCGTCAGTTTGGCAACGTGTTCCAATCCGGGCACGCGGTAAATATAAAGTGACGGTGGAACGAACCGTAGATGGCCAACCAGCGCCCCTCCGGCGAAACGCCGTTTAAACCTGGGGAAGTGGGAACCCAGCGGTCACTGCCCGTCTCCATCTCCTCTGGAGCGAGAATCTGCGACCCTTTGGAACAGGTCATCACAACCGCGTTGGAACTCAAGCAGAGGGAGGTAAAGTCCTCACGTCTGCGGAGTGGAAGTGCGTCGAGGCGGGGTGAGCCGCCGGTCCCACTTTGCGGGACCGCGGACGTCAACCGCCAACGAAAGCAATCAGATGCGTTTCCCCTGCTGCGAGAGCCGAATAGTTCCTGCGTATCCGGGGTGAAAAAGAAATGAGCCCCGTAAGCGGCGTCGTTGAGAGCGGCCGGCCCGCCACCAGCCAGGTCCCAGACGCCAGCGCATTTCTCCCCTGAAGCCGCCAGCCATCGGCCATCGCGTGAGAAGGCCCCGTGCTGGATGCCCCCGCCCAATTCTTCCGCAAACTCACGGTGGGTCGTGGGCCGTTCGAATGCATGCAGTTGCACTCGCAGATCAGGCCGAGTTACTACCACACACTGACGGCCGTCGGCCCGAAAGGCCAGTTGGTAACTGCCAAGCGCTATCGTAAAAGCGCGCCGCATCGCCTGCAGGTCCCAGCAAATCAATTCCCTCTCCCATCCGCCAGTGATCAAGTACCGGCCATCCGGACTAAATGCGATGGTATTTGCCTGTGCCCTGTGCCGCCCCAATGTGCGGGACTCTCCGGTTTGCGAATCGATCAAGTTAACCGAGCCATCCTCTCCGCCCACCCCTATCCAGCGCCCGCTCGGGTGCCAATCGAGCCAATGCAAGCCGGGAGGAATGGCTTGAGACACCAGAACCGCGCCTTCAGCCGAATCGTGTACCGAAACGACTCCAATGGGAATTGTTGTTGGCCGCGGATCGTCGCGGACGTAGCGAAGGGCAAATCTTTTTCCATCCGGCGAATACTGCAGATCGAATGGCACTGCCGGGAGTGTGAATCGTGTCATCAAGTTTCCATCTTCCAGGTTCCAAACCGCCGCAGATCCGTCGTGGGATATCACTATCACCTGCGGGAGATGGGGATGAAATGCCACCCGCCCCCATGGCACGTCTCGAAACAGAAGAATGCGCTGCGCAGTCGCCACCTCCCAGATTTCCACATCCGCACGTCGGCCCACCGGATCGTAGTCCCGCTTGATGGCTAGGAAATGCCCGTTAGCGCTCCACTTGCCGAGGTACGCCATGAGATTAGTGCTGGCTGGCAGGGAAATGAGCAGCCGGTGATCGGAAACCGAACGAATCTCGACCGGACCCCGCCCGCGGCAAAGAGCCATTCGCTCGAAGCTCGGATCCAACAGTATCAACGTGAAATCCGACCCCGCCAGGAGTTCCCGTTCGAAGCGCAAATCGGGCAAGGCGAGCGCCGCAACCACTTCGCGCCGCAGTTCGACCGCGTTGGAAATCGCCGCCGCACGGCGAAGCGCATCGAGGGCGCGAACACGCTGACCCAGTTCGCCACTTTTCACCGTGGCGCGAGCCTGTTCGAGCAGCGCGTTGTAAAGTTGTTGCTTTGTCTCTCGCTCCGCACCCTCGGCACGGACGCGCGCTTCGTCGGCCTGCTGGCGCAAACCGATCTGCTCGCCCTCGGCCCGCGTGGCGCGCACTGCCTCCCAAGTGCTCACGAATGCGCCGAGCGCAAGCACCATGATCAGGGCCGTTGCCGCCGCGAAGCCGAACTTGTGTCGCCGGACGGTTTTCTGAAACTCATAAAGATGGCTGGGCGGTCGGGCGAGGACCGGTTCGCACTTCAAATGCCGCTCGATGTCCATCGCCAGACCGTTCGCGGTTTCGTAGCGGCGCGTGCGGTCTTTCTCGAGGCACTTCATCACGATCCAATCCAGATCCCCGCGAATCAGGTTGATCAACTTCGGCGGTTCGGTGTGCCGATGCCTGGCGGTCGTTGTCAGCGACGCGCCGTCGAGTGTGCTCAGGCGCGTGGAGGGTTTCGGTGGTTCTTGCTCGCGGATCGTGCGGCGTATTTCGTCGAGTCCCGCCTTGAGCAGTTCGTTCGCGTCAAACGGCGTTTTGCTCGTCAGCAACTCGTAGAGCAAGACACCCAGTGAATAAATGTCGGTCCGCGTGTCAATGTCCAGGCTCGTCATCACCGCCTGCTCTGGACTCATGTATGCAGGGGTGCCAATGAACTGCTCGAATGCGGTGAAGAGCGTTTTGTCCGTGAGCGGCTGCTGATTCGTCGCCTTGGCGATGCCGAAATCAATGATCTTCGGCACGGGGAGGGCGTCGTTGACGGTGACGAGGATGTTTGAGGGTTTGATGTCGCGGTGAATCACGCCCTTCTGGTGCGCGTGCTGGATCGCCTGACAAACCTGGGTGAACAGCTTCAACCGCTCTTCAGTTGAAAGACTATTTTCGTCGCAGTAGTCGGTAATCCTGACCCCGCGCACCAATTCCATCACAAAGTACGGCCGTCCCGTCTCGGTCGCGCCGGCGTCGAAGATTTTGGCAATGTTCGGATGATCCATCAGCGCCAGCGCCTGCCGCTCGGCCTCGAAGCGGGCGATCACATTCTTCGTGTCCATGCCGAGCTTGATGATCTTGAGCGCCACGCGCCGGCTCGCTTTGCTCGGCCATGTAAACGACGCCACAACCGCCTTCGCCAATTTGCTGAAGGAGCTTGTAGCGGCCAATTTTGTCGCCGGCCTTCTCGCTGATGAGCCGCGCCGTCTCCTTCGGTTGCGCCGGCAGAAACTCCTCGCCCGCTGC
>WNGA01004621.1_pt1 | contig 20154 bp, 15 predicted proteins | sample 5400061 | NCBI WGS metagenome assembly WNGA01 (sample SAMN13153366, study PRJNA577476) | soil metagenome | isolation source: 100 cm soil or saprolite under grassland replicate 2 | place: USA:California | collected 2016-06-15
GGCCGCGCTGGACGTGCAGGCACGCAACGACGTGGTGTCGCCCGCGGCGCTCAAGCTGGCCGCGACGCAGGCGATGGCCCGCGGCAGCGACGTCGAGACCCAGCTCGTCAACCCGGCGATGTTGCAGCTCGCCGGGCTGCCGTCCACGGTGTCGCTGGCCGGGGCGCTCGGCGATCGGGTGTCGCCGCTCGGCCTCAACAACCCGGTAGCTGCGGCGCGCCTACACCAGCTGCGCGAGAACGCGCTCGCGGCGCGCGGCGCCTGCATCGTCGACGAGGCGCCCGAGCCGTCCGCGACCACCGGGCTCGCCGAGATCCTCGCGCGCAAGTTCCCGGCCGGCGCGCAGGAGACCCCCGCTGACCGCCAGGCCCGATACGACCGAATGTTCCGCTACATCCAGCGCCGCTACCACTACGCCGTCATCGCGCACGAGATGGGGCACTCGGTCGGGCTGCGCCACAACTTCGTCAGCAGCTCGGCGCCGCTTTTCTATCGGCCGCAGTACTGGCAGCTCCGCACGCGCAACGGCCAGGCCAAGGCCGAGTGTGTCGAGGCCGTCAGCGACGGCGCCAGCTGCGTCGGCCCGCGCTACTGGGATCCGGTCACGCCCGAAGAGCAGTCGAACCTGATCTGGATGTGGATGCAGTCGTCGGTCATGGACTACCCGGGCGACGTGTCGCAGGACATGATCGGCCTCGGGGTCACCGACTTCGCCTCGGCGCGCTTCTTCTATGGCGACAACGTGTCGGTCTACACCAGCCCGGACTACGCGCCGGGCTCCGCCATTGGCACCGGTATCACGCTCGCGACCGACACGTTCGGCGGTTTGCTCGGCATCCGCTACGGGCTGCGCGCGGTGGGCGACACCGGCAGCAACGACTTCCACTACGCGCAGCTGCAAACCAACTACAAGGTCATCGATCGCTGCCACGCGGTGGCGCCCGCGCCGGCCGCCGACTGGGACGAGGCGACCGACGGCAAGTGGGATCCGGTGCTCGACGGCCACGTGGTCAGCATCGACCAGTCGCCGAGCAAGTGCCGGCAGCAGCCGGTCGACTACGTCGGCTACGGCGATCTGCGTGCGCCCACCGCCGCCGAGACCAACGGCGGCTTCTACCGCGGCGGCCCCAGCGTCGATGCAGCCGGTAAGCGGCTGCGCGTGCCGTACGCGTTCGCCAGCGACAACTGGGCCGACATCGGCAACGTGTCGGTGTTCCGCCACGACAACGGCGCCGACCCCTACGAGCAGGTGCAGTTCCTGGTCTCCACGCACGAGACGCGGCACATCTTCGACAACTACCGCCGCAACCGCTCGACGTTCAGCCTGCTCGGCGCCTCGCAGCGATCGTTCTCGCGTTACAACTCGAAGCTACAGGGGATCTCGAGCGGGGTCGGGTTCCTCGCGTCGATCTACCGTGATCTCGGCACCAACCAGGGCTACGCGTTCGACACGTTGTGGCCGTACATCGCCGGTCTACAGATGCACGACAACGTCATCGCGGCGACCGTCGCGTTCGACCACTTCGCGCGCCAGCTCGCCCGCCCCGAGCCCGGCCGCCACTACCGACGCGCCGGCGGGTTCCTGGACCCGGTGCTGCACGCCGACACCGACCCCGACGATTTCGGTCCCAACAACGCGCAGCTCGGCCAGACCCAGGTCGTGATTCCGAACGGGACCACCGGCTACTTCAAGGACGTCGGGTTTGGGGGCCACCCGCTCGAGAACGCGCTATCCAGCACCCACGGCGACAACGACGTCGAGTACATCCAGAACGCCGGCTCGTACTACGACAAGATCAACACAGCGATCCTGCTGTCCGAGTCCGAGGATCGCTTCATCAGCCAGTCGCGGCGCGACTTCTACGACGCGCGGTTTCGATCGATCGGCATGGCGGACGTGTTCCCCGACGGGTTCCGGCGGGTGATCGCCAACGCGCTGACCGGCGACCGCGCGATCCTCGGCCCGCGCCTCGAGGCCGACGCCGCCGGGCTGCCTATCCTCGACAATACCGCGCCGACCACGCTCGATCCGATGGCGCCGTTTTATCCCAAGCGGCCGCTCGGGTGGGTGAGCTTCTGGCCCACGCGCGGGCCCGAGGTGTGCTTCGCGACCGACGGACGCAACGCGTGCAGCAACTTCAACGGCGACGGTGGGCTCGCGCCCGTGGCGCCCGTCAACACCGCCGTCGTCGATCCGCAGATCGGCTGGGAGGTGCAGAAGTTCCTGATGGCGTGGACGCTCACGTACATCAAGGCCAACGAGAAGACCGACTGGACCGACACGCTGCGCATCTGGCGTCTGGGCCAGAACGCCGCGCCGGACCTCGAGCCGCGCATCGAGTGGCAGGACCCCGTCTCCGGTGAGCTGTACGTCGCGCGCACGAAGGGCAGCGAGTGCCTGTTCGGCGACGCCGCCAACGCCTGCGCGGGCGGCAAGCTGGTAGAGAAGGGGATCGCGGCGCGCGTGCTCGAGTACGCCAACCAACTGACCGCCAACGGCTACAAGCTGGACGAGATCGGTTTCCCGGCGGCGGGCGGGCGTCCGGCGGGCTTCAACCCGTTCGGGCGCGCGATGGTCGTCCGCCACCCGGGCGGCGTGGCGGTGGTCAAACGCGACCCCGCGATCCGCAACATCACCGACACGGGCGGCCTCGCCATCATCCCCGACTGCGACCAGAACGTCACCCCGGCGTGCACGCCGCTGACCGTCGACCAGAACCACTGGGCGCACGAGCTGCGGGCGTACAAGTCGGTGCCCGACTATCTGTGGCAGACTGAGTCGGTCTACGGCTGGTTCAACACCGCGAGCCCACGTGGAGTGTTTTAGTGGATCGGGGGACGTTGCTCGCTGCAGCCTCGGCGGCGGCCTTGGCGGCGGCCCTCGTGGCGGCGCCGGCGGTGGCCCGCGAGGCTGACCCCACCGCCGATTCTTCGGTGGTGAACGGGGCCACGCCGGAGACGCCGAACCGGTGGGAGGGCAGCCTGCTGCTCTTCGATCAGTCGCTCACCACCCAGACGGCGGGCGTGGGGGCGGACTACCAGAGCGCCAACCCCACCTACGAGTGGTGGGTTGCGCTCAAGCCGCGACTGACGGTCCTCCGGCGCGGGGCGGACACGCTGACGCTCAATCTGTGGCTGAACGCCTTCCTCGAGCTGACCGACAGCGACACCAGCACGCGCGCGCGCGAGCTCCTGCTCGGGCCGACCTATCTGTGGGCGACCCATGCGCATCAGTTTCGCGATCACGCCGGCTATCGGACCTCGGCCAGCATCGGCCCGCGCTTCACGTTGCCGACCGACAAGGGGGCGCGCGCGACCGGACAGATCATGGGCGTGGGCGCGATCGCCGGCGCGTCGCAGGCGTTCCCGTTGGGGGGCACGGCGGCACGCGCGCTCACCGGGGGGCGCCTAGGCATCAGCGTGACCTACAACCATCCGCTCAATCGATGGACGTCGCCCGAGAGTGACGACGTCGCGGTGCTGCGCGAGGACGTCAACGGCGTGCCCATCGTGTCGCACCAACTGCGCGGTCAGATGAACGTGCGCGACGCGCTGAACGTCTCGCTGCTGGGCGACATGCAGCTCACGCGCCGGCTGGAGCTGGCGCTTTCGTACATCGTGTTGAACACGTGGCGCTACCCGCCGCCCGCCGCGGTGCTGACCGTGACCCCGACCGGCCCCGCGGTCGTGATGAGCAACCTGGATCCGACCACGTACGGCGTGAGCACGTGGGTGACCGCCACGCTCGGATACGACGTGCTCGACGAGCTGACGGTGAGCGTCGGCTACTACAACCTCGCCAATCAGCTGTCGCCGTACGGCACCCGGCGCGATCCGCTGTGGAGCCCGGCGGCGCGCTTCTTCCTGGCGTTGACCGCGCACCTCGACGCGATCGGCGACCACGTCCGCCGCCGCGTCACGAGATGACGATACTGGTGACCGTCGGATTGCCCGAACGTCGGTTCGAGCAGAGCGATCAGTATGCTTCGCAGATGAAGCCCTCTGGCGTCTTGCACTGGAAGTCGTACCAGGCCTTGCTGTTGAGCTGGATGACCGCGCAGGCTTCGGGGTCGATTTCGTCGTTGGGCTCGGTCCGGCCCCAGTTGGCGTAGCGCCCGCCGACCGCGGCGCCGTTGCCGTCGCCGAGCCAGAACGCGTCCCCGTCGGTCCACCGCCAGTCGCCGTCCGTCGTCGGTTCGTACGCGCCGATCCAGACCTCGAGGTGCTGAGCGGACGGGCTGGCGGCGGCGAAGGAGACCAGCCAGTTGTTCTCGGCGAGGTCGTCGATCCTGACCAGGCGCGCGGCGCGCGCCTCGCAGTACGCGCGCGCGGTCGGCCAGTCGACCGTGTCCTCGCAGAGTAGGTAATCGTGGCCGTTGTACGCCATCGACGTGCACATGCTGATGCCGTCGGGGTTCACGCCGCCGTCACCGCCGCCGCCGCCGGTCGCCGCCCCTCCGGCGGCCGCGGCGCCGGTCGTCCCGGCGGCGCCCGCGGCGCCGGTCGTCCCGGCGGCGTCGACGCCGACCGCGTCGTACCCGATCCGGCCGCACCCGAGCGCAGCGACCACACAGGCGAGCGCCAGCGAGCGATTCACAAACCGATGGTAACAACCTTCGAGGGCCGCGGGCTTGCGCCCGGGTAGGCGGTTTCGGCTCGTGTCGGTGGGTTGGTCACCGGGGGCGTCAAGAAAGCACCCGCGTCAACCGATTGTCTCGGAGGTTCCCCGCGGTTCCATCGCGACGGGGATCGACAGCGATGAGCGAGATTTCGGGGGCACGATCAATGGCTGCCACTGGCGGGGGATTCCTCGTCCCGGGCACGCGCGTGGACAAGTACGAGGTCGTCCACCGGATCGCGTTCGGCGGGATGGCCGAGATTTACCTCGCGCGCGTCGTCGGCATTCAGGGCTTCGAGAAGTACGTGGTGCTGAAGCGCATCCTGCCCCAGTACGCCTCCAACGCCGAGTTCGTGCGCATGTTCCTGCAAGAGGCGCGCGTCGCGGCCTCGCTCGATCACGCCAACATCGCGCACGTCTATGACATCGGAGAAATCGGAGGGAACTACTTCTTCACCATGGAGTATCTCCATGGCGAGGATCTGCGCCTCATCATGCGCGAGATGCATCTGCGGGAGTGCCGGCTGCCGCTCGAACACGCGCTCGAGATCGTGATCGGCGCGGCGTCGGGCCTGCACTTCGCGCACGATAAGCGCGGCGGCGACGGGCGATCGCTCGGCATCGTCCATCGCGACGTCTCGCCCGCGAACGTGGTCGTTACCTATGACGGCGGCGTCAAGGTCGTCGACTTCGGCATCGCGAAGATGACGGCGGATCCGGAGTTTTCGCGCGGCGAATCGCTCAAGGGGAAGCTCGCGTACATGTCGCCCGAGCAGCTGCAAAGCCAGCCCGTGGACCGCCGCAGCGACGTGTTCGCGCTCGGAATTCTTCTCTACGAGATCACCACCCACGAGCGCCTGTTTCGGGGCGCGAACGAGATCGAGACCATGCGGGTGGTGCTGGCGGGCGTGGTGCCGCCGCCCTCGGAGCGCGTCCCCGGCTACCCGCCCGCGCTGGAGGGCATCGTGTTGCGCGCGCTCGAGATGGATCCGGGCAAGCGCTATCAATCTGCACGCGAGCTGCAGCTCGACCTCGAGGCGTTCGCGCGCGAGGGGAAGCTTCATGTCTCATCGGCCGCGCTCGCCGAGTGGATGGAGGGGACGTTCGGTCCCAAGCGCGAGCTTTGGCACACTCTGTCGCTGCCCGAGGGCGAGGCGCTCGGGAAGCCACCGGGATGGAGCGCGGACAAGGAGCCCACCGCCGTCACCCGGATGGTCGAGCGTGCGGATGCCGACCAGCCCGCGCCCGGCGCGGTGGACCGATCGGTGCCCATCGAGGTCTCGGGACCGCCGCGCGGCCGCCGGCGTTCATGGACGGCGCGGCCGCTCGCGTTGGTATTTGCCGTCGCCGCCGGCGTCGGGTTGTGGAGCGCACGCGGATCCCTGATCGCAGGGCTGCGCGGCTCCGAGCCGAGACCGGCCGCGCCGACGTCGGTGCTGCTGGTGGCGGAGCAGGGCAGCGTCGCGGTGGAGCGCGACGCGATCCCGGCGACGCCCGCACCCGCGGCGCCCGAGATGCCGACCTATGTGGCCGCGGCACCGCGCGCGAGCGAGCCGGCACCGGCATCGCCCGCACCCGCAGCGGTCGGAGAGACCGGGCCTCGCCGTGCGTCCGCGCGCCCGCGCGCACCGTCGGGTTCGTCGGGCGCAAATGGTTTCTCGGCCATCTTTGCGCGGCGCGAGGGCGACATTCGCCAGTGCTTCGTCGGCCACACCGGGGATGCCGCCGGCGCGACCCAGATCTCGTTGCGGTTCGAGATCGGCCGCGACGGGCGGGTCGGGGCGGTGTCGGCGTTGCCCGACGCCGTCGGCGCGAGCCCCCTCGGCGCCTGTCTGGTTCGCATCGCCAGGGGCACGGTGTTCGCGCCGCAGCCCGCGCCGGTCACCATTAGAATCCCCCTCACCGTGCAATTGCAGGCCGGGGCCGGCCGCCATCCCTAACGTGACGGGCCGGATGGGATCGCGGGTGCAGAAGCTGGTCCGACTCGTGTTCGCGGCGACGCTGGCCGCCAGCGCCGCCCCGGGCGGCGCCCACGCCTCGTCCAACGCCGATCCGGCCGCGCCCCACGCGCTAGGCCGCGTGCTCACCGCCGGCCCGGGCGCGCAGGCCATCACGCTGCTCAGCTCGGGCGGCTACGGTTACACGGAGGCTGTGCTGGGCAACGGCGACAGCCACCATCGGGTTGCCGGCATGCTGGGTGCGGAGGGCCGACCGCTGCCGTGGCTCGGGCTCGCGCTGCGGCTCGACGGGCGCTACGACGCGCACGTGGTTCCCGGCCTACCGACGGATCGTGGGTTGGTGGGCGACCCGCGCATCTTCGCGCGCGTCGATCGGACCCTCACGGGCGGGCTGCGCCTGGGCGCGCGCGCGGGGGTGTGGCTGCCCGGGAACCAGGCGCCCTCGCTGACGACGGCGGCGATCTCGCCCGAGCTCGTCGGCATGCTGAGCTACGTCGCGCCGGGCAACGAGCTCGCGCTGTCCGCCAACGCGGGTTACCGGCTGGATCGCAGCGCCGCGAGCGCGCCGCAAGCGGCGGAGCTCGGCCCCGGGGATCGACTGGCGCTGTCGGTGAGCTCGTTCGACGCGATCTTGCTCGGCGCGGCCGCCAGCTACGGCCGAGGTCGCGCACAAGGGTTCGTCGAAGCGAGTTGGGAGCTGCTGGTCGGGTCCGGTCACCCATCGGCGGCATCGTCGCCGCTGCGCGCAGCCACCGGCGCGCGGTTGGCGTTCGGGGAGCGTTTGGGCGTCGAGGCCGCGATCGAGGTCAGCCCGAGCACGCGGCCCGACGTCGGCGCCGTCGCCGCGCTGGTGCCCGTGCCGCCTCGGGTGGCCGGCTGGCTGGGTGTCAGCGTCCGTTTCGACGGCGGGCGAGCGCGAACGGAAGTGGCCACCAGAATCGCCGCGACGCCGGAGCGCGCCGAGCCGGCCGCGGTGTCCGCGGAGGTGGTGCTGCGCGGCCGCGTCACGGCCGCGGACGGCGGCGAGCTCGCGGAGCTCCGCGTGACGGTCGCGGCCGCGGACGGCGAACGCGCGCTCGCGCTCGATCCCGAGCGACGGTTCACCGTCGAGGGCAAGCCCGGCGACGAGGTCACGCTCGCGGCCGAGGCGACCGGCTACGCGCCGGCGCGCGTGACCGCGCGATTCGATGCGGGCGCCGCGGACCCGGTGGTCATTCGCCTCGAGCGGACAGCGCCTCGCGGGCAGCTCCGGGGATTGGTTCGCGCGCTCAAGGGCGGGACCGTCGCGGCGGAGGTGAGGGTCGAGCGCGATGACGGCGGCGCGGCGGCGAGCCCGAACGAGGCGTCGGGTGCGCCCGCGGGGGAGGCGGCGATGGCGGTGCGCGCCGAGAACGGACGCTTCGAGATGGACGTCGCGCCGGGACGCTACGTGCTGACGATTTCGGCCCCCGGATACGAGACGCAAAAGCGGCGCGTAGAGGTCGAGCCCAACGGCGTCACGCTGCTGAACGTGGATCTGAGGTCGGCGCGGTGAAGGTCGCCCCGCGCGCCACGCGCGCGCGTCGCCCGTCCGGTGCCGCCCGGCTGCTCGCCGCCGCCGCGGTGGTGCTGGTCGCGGCGGGCGCCGGCTGTCGCCGCGAGCCACCGGTCGCGAGCTTGCTGGCGCGGACGGGCAACGTCGAGCGCCAGAGCGCAACCGGTGAGGCCTGGGCTGACGCCACCGTGGGCGTCGGCTTCACGATCGGCGACGTGATCCGGACCGGCGCCGCGTCGAGCGCGCGGCTCGGCGTCAACGGTGGCGGGGTCATAAGGATCGGCGAAAACGGCCGCCTGCGTTTCCGACCCGGAACCGCGCCCGGCGCGCCCGAGCCCGACTTTGGGCTCGAGCTCGGCGTGGCGGAGATCGACAGCGAGACGGTCGCGCTGTCGCTGTCGACACCGACGGGCCGGGCCAACGTCCATCGCGGCACCCGCGCGCGCGTGCTGGCCGACGGCAACGCCACGAGCCTCGAGGTCCTCGTCGGTCGCGCGGTGCTGGTCGAGCAGGGACGCGAGGTCGCGGTGGACGCCGGCCACGGCATCCGGATCGCGCTTGGCACCGCCACCGTCGAGCGTTTCGAGATCAAGGTCGGGCGCGCGGTTGTGGATGACGGGGCCCCGGTCGCGGCCGCGTCCGGCCCGGACCCGGGCGCGGCTCCCGACGCAGGGGCGGAGCGCGCCGCGGCCACGCCGGACGCCGTCGCGCCGGCACCAGCCGAAAAGTCGGCGGACGTCGCGCGCCCCCTCCGAGGTGACGACGTGCGCGCCGATGTGACGATCACCGCGGGCGAGACCGCGACCCTCCACGACGGCCGACCGCCGCTCGCGATCCGCGTCCGTTTCGGCGAGCTGTGCCCGGGCCCGGCGACGATCGAGATTGAGAGCTCTCGCGGGGAGCGCGTGACGGGCGCGTCCGCGGCTGTCGTCCGGCTGCGGCCGGGCAGCCACGCCTACCGCGTGCGCTGTGCGGGTGACAGTCGCAAACAGGCGGCCCGCGCGTCGGGTGTGCTTTCGATCCGCCGCGACACCGGCTACGTTCCGCTGCCGCGCCGCGCACCCGCCAACGTGATCGACGCCGATGGTCGCCGCTACACGGTGTTGTTTCAGAGCCGGCTGCCCCAGCTCACGCTCGCGTGGCCCACCGCCCCAGCGGAGGCGCGCGACGTCGAGCTCCACCTCGAGTCGCCCTCGGGAGCGCGCGTGTTGCCGGTCGCGAGCCTCGGCCGCCCGCTGCCCGCCGGCACGCTGCCGGAAGGGACGTACACGTGGTGGTACACCGCCGCCGGCGCCAAGCCCTCGCCCAAGACCACGGTCAACATTCGATTCGACAACGCCGCGCCCACGGCTCAGTTCTTCCGGGGCGCGTCCGGGGCCAGCCATGGCGGGGCCCGCGGCGTGATCGCGGTCGACGGCGTGACCGTCGACGGCGCGAAGGTCAGCGTCGCGGGGCAGCCGCTCGCGCTCGACGCGCACGGCCGGTTTCGGGGCGAGGTGGCCCCCGCCGAGGGGGACGATGCGATCGCGGTCCGTCTCGACCATCCGCGCACGGGCGTGCACTACTACGTCCGGCGGCGCGCGGAGGCGCGATGAGCGGTTTACATTTCTCGCCGCTTCCGTGTCTGTGGGGCATGGGTCTACAGCAGCGCCGGGCGTCGAGCCGTCCCACCGCGACAGTCTTGGTCTTGGCTTCGGTCATGGGTCTCGTGGCGGCGTGCTCCGGCGGGGGCGGCGTCCCGGACGGCGGCGCGGGTATCGGTGGTGCTGGCGCCGCCGGGGCAGGGGGCGGCAACGTCGCGTCGGTCACGTACTACCAGGACGTCGCGCCCATCCTGCAGGCCAAGTGCGTCACCTGCCACGTCCCGGGCGGGATCGCGCCGTTCGCGCTCGACACCCCGGTCGCGGCCGTGCAGCAGGCGCTGGTCATGAAGCTCGTGACCGCGGCGCGCGAGATGCCGCCCTGGCCGCCGGGCGCGCTGTCGCCGAAGATGCTCCACGATCGCAGCCTCACGGACGCGCAGATCGCGGTCCTCGCCGCGTGGGCGGACGCGGGCGCGCCGCTCGGCGATGCCGCCCACCCGGCACCACCCGGCCAGCCCGACGCCGTCGACATCGGCACGCCCGACTTCAGCGTCGACATGGGCGTGGACTACATCCCCGACACATCTCTGACCGACGACTACCACTGCTTCCTCGTCGATCTACATCGCACCGACGACCGAATGATCACCGGCTATCGCATCACCCCGGGCAACGGCCGCATCGTGCACCACGTGATCACGTCGCTGTTCGCGGCGTCGGATCGCGCGACCCTGGAGGCGCTGGACGCCGAGACGCCGGCGCGCGCCGGATGGCCGTGCGTCGGCGGGCCGGTGCCGGTCGACAGCGCGGCGAAGCCGGACGGCTCGCTCGGCGCCTGGGTGCCCGGCGTTTCCTCGGTGGTGATGCCGGCCGGGACCGGAACCGCGCTGCACGCCGGTGACCTCGCGGTGATGCAGGTCCACTACAACCTGCTCGCCGGTCACGACCCCGACCGCACCAAGATCGAGGTCAAGCTGGCGCCCGCCGGGACCGAGACGTCGCTGCAGCAGCTCGCGACGCTGCGGCTCGTGCGCCGCCAGCTCAACCTGACCGCGAACCAGGCCGGCATCGTCCAGGAGACCACGCTCGCGGCCAACCTATGGACGCTGGGCAAGTTCTATCCCGACGGCGAGGCGTCGCTGCTCGCGATCGCCGGCCACATGCACCTGCTCGGCACGCACATCACGCTCGAGCGCACGAACACCTCCGGGACGACCACGCTGCTCGACATTCCCGCGTGGGACTTCCATTGGCAGGGCTCGTACCAGCTCGCGACCCCGATCCCGATCCACGCCGACGATCAGCTGACCATCCGCTGCAGCTATGACAACACCGCCGAGCGCCGCGCCGAGGAGGGCTACGTCGGCCCGATCGCCGACGTCCACTGGGGCGAGGGCACCCAGGACGAGATGTGCATCGGCTACCTGACCGTGGTCGATTAGCGCGGCCGCGACGCTCGTGGAGGTGTCGGATGTCTGGCGCACGTGCGGGCGCGGACCGCCGCGGTGAGCCGTTTGCGGTTCCCGGTGGCTCTCCCCTCCATGTCGACGTCCGCGCGCCTCGTCTTCGTGCCTCTCGCCTTCTCGATCTGGCTCGCCGCGGGGTGCAATGGGGGAGGCGGCTCGACCGGGACCGGCGGCTCGGGTGGCGGAAACTGCACCGCGACGGGTGAGACATGTACGGGAAACGCGCAGTGCTGCACCGACTATTGTGAGCCGCTCACCCACACCTGCGCCCGTGAGCCGGGCACGTGCGGCGCCGCGGGCGGCGCTTGTTCGGTGGGTACCGACTGCTGCTCGTTCTCGTGCGTGAGCTCCAAATGTGCGGGCAGCCAGTGCACGTCGGACGGCGAGGCGTGCGGCGCGGGCGGCGAGTGCTGCAGCGGAAACTGCGGCGCTGGCGCCTGTCAGCCTCTGAACCCGATCTGCAAGACCTCGGGGAACTCATGCGACACCCACGCGGATTGCTGCTCTAAATACTGCGTGACCGGCACCTGCTCGAACACGCCCTCGTTCTGCACTCAGGCCGGCGACGCCTGCGCCACCGACGCCGAGTGCTGCGGCGGGATGTGTCTCAAGACCCAGGGCGCCTCGCTCGGCACCTGTCAGATTGTTCCATCGTCAGGGGCCACCGGGTGTACGACCGCGGGTGAGCTGTGTGGTGGCGGCGCCAGCTACACGGGCGGTCCGTTGCCAACCTGCGGAGGCGACTGCTGCAGCCGCGCCTGTTTTCCGTACGGGCCCTCCGGGGTGCTGATCTGCCAGCCGCCGAGCGGTTGCCGACCCACCGGCGAGCTGTGCCGACGCGACGAGGACTGCTGCGGCGGTCCCGGGACGCCGGATTCGACCGCGAACGTTCGCTGCCAGAAGGTGGGCACCAACGCGGTCGGCCGCTGCGACAACGGCAACTCTTGCTCACCCGCAGGCGCCATCTGTCGGTTGCAGGATGTCGAGTGCAACGCGAACGCGAACTGTTGCGCGGGCAATGTCCTGCAGTTCGACACCTGTCACAAGGACAGCCTCGGCATCCCCCGCTGCGGGGTGGGAACGGGCATCGTCTGCACGGATCCCGCGACCAAGATCGGGATGTCGTGCGCGTCGAGCGCGGACTGCTGCGGTCTACCCTGCGTGCAGTCCGCGACCAGCGAGTCGGGGTTCGTGTGCGGCGGCGCCTGCGTCATGACCGGCAGCTCCTGCACGACGTCGGCCGATTGCTGCTCCGGGCTTCCCTGCACGTTCCCGAGCGGTGCAACCAAGGGCACGTGTGGCCCGGCGCAAGGTTGCGCGGAGTACGGCCAGGCGTGCACCCAAGGCTCGGACTGTTGCGCCGGCGGCGTCTGCGCGAACGGCAAGTGCGGCGTGCAGATCGGTTAGAGCGCCCCGGCCGATCGACCCACCATAGCTACAGCTTGTCGGGAATTCGGGCGAGTGACCGTCCGGTTCCGGTCCCCTCGCCCAGCGCAGCGGGGAGAGGGTTAGGGAGAGGGGCCGACGACAGATTCGCTTCGGCAATCCGTTCACGTCGCCTCGCCCGAATTTCCCGACAAGCTATAACTAGAGTGGACCGGCGGCCCATCGCGGTCGCGATCCATCCATGACCAGCCCCCTCGGAGCCTGGAAGCGGCGCGCAGCCTCTCTCCTGAGGGAGCCCACGGTCTATTTCTTCGCCGTCGGCGCGCTGCTGTTCGTGGCGCATCGGCTGATCGCGGGGGATCCGCGCGTCATCGTGGTCGGACCGGGCGTCAAGGCGGAGCTCGCGCGGCGGTTCCAGGACCACAGCCACCGCGCCCCGAGCCCGGCCGAGCTCGAGCGCGAGGTTCGCGTGTGGGTAGAGGACGAGGCGCTGTACCGCGAAGGCGTACGGGAGGGGCTCGACCGCGACGACGCCGCGGTTCGCAAGCTGGTCGCCGACCGGGTACGCGCGCGCGCCGCGCTCGCGGTCGCGAACCGCCAGCCGTCGGAGGCCGATCTCGACGGTTGGCTCGAAGCACACCGGGGCCAGTACGAGACGCCGCGGCGTTACGACTACCAGTACCTCGAGTTTCCCAAGACGCAGCGGTCGGCTGCGGCGGAACGTGACAAGGCCGCGGAGGCGCTCGCGCGAGGCGATGCGCCGACCGGCCTCGGCCGGCCCGTCATCGGCGGCACCCACACCGCCGACGATCTGCAGGAGCGGCTCGGGCGCGAGCTCGCGGCGCGCGTTCAGGGTCTGCCGGTTGGCTCGTGGCACAAGCTCGAAACCGACCAGCGCCTGCTGCTCGTGCGCCTGAACGCGGTCGAGGGCGGGCTCCCCGCGGCGCCCGAGCTGCGCCAGCGGGCGCTCGCCGATTGGTCGTTTGCCGAGCGCGAGCGCGCCGTCGCCGACGCGGTGGAGGCAATCGTTCGCCGGTATCGCTTCGAGGAGATGCCGAAGCCGTGACCCGCGACAGGGTGGGGCTGCTGCTCGTGCTGGCGCTGGCATGCGTCCCCGGCCGCGCGCGCGGCCACGTCCTCGACTCCGCCTCGCTGTCGCTCGCCGAGACCGCGAGCGGCAAGTTCACGGTCCGCTGGAACGCGAGCTCCCCCACGTTGCAGGCCAGTCTTGCGACCGCGGTGGTTTTCCCCGCAGCGTGCCGGCTGGTCGACAGCACGCTGCGATGCGAGCCGCCGGGGCTCGTCGGCGAGCTGGCGTTTCCGTGGCTCCGCGGGACGACGACGCGCGTGATGGTCGACATCGCGTGGCAGGACGGAACGCGGTTCTCTCGCGTCGCCACGCCGGGCAACCCGACCCTGCGCGTCTACGGGCTGCGCGGCTCCGGGCTCGCCGCCCTCCGTCCCGTGGTCGCGGACTACACCAAGCTCGGCGTCGAGCACATCCTGACCGGCTTCGACCATCTGCTGTTCGTCGTGGCACTCACGATGTTGGTGCGGCGGCGGGCGGCGCTGCTCCTCACCATCACGGCGTTCACGCTCGCCCACAGCGTGAGCCTCGCGGCCACCGTGCTCGGGCTCGTGCACGTGTCGTCAGCGCCGGTCGAGGCGTCGATCGCGCTGTCGATCGTGCTCGTCTGCGCCGAGTGCCTACGCCGACGAGATTCCCTCGCGCGGCGCGCGCCATGGGCGGTCGCGTTCGCGTTCGGCCTTCTGCACGGGTTGGGTTTCGCATCCGCGCTGCTCGACATCGGCGTTCCCGAGCAGCACGTCCCGGCCGCGCTCGCCAGCTTCAACGTCGGGGTGGAGCTCGGTCAGCTGGGCATCATCGCCGCGGTGGCGGTCGCGCGCGGGCTCGCGTCTCGTGTCCCCCTCGGCCGGCTTTCGCGCGGGCGGCTCGGCCACGACGGCGCACGCCGCGCGCTCGTCTACGCGATGGGCAGCGTCGCCGCGTTCTGGTCGCTCGACCGAATCGTCGACGTGTTTCGCGGTTGATATCTACGGGGAAACGGTGACCTGGCCGGCGTCGAGCGCGATCTCGTAGTACCCGTGGCCGTCCCACGGCAGCTCGACGCCGTTCTGCTTCACCGTTCCGCCCGAGACGGTCACGCGCAGATACCTGCCCGGGGGGAAGTTGGCTGGCAGCGTCCACTTCCAGGTCTTGTCGCTGCCCGACATCATCGTCGTGGCCGACGAGAACGCCTTCTGCCCGCGCCAGTACGCGCCGACCGCCGAGATGGTGTCGATCCACATGTCGCCGAGCTGCTTGGCGTGGTTGACGCTGGCCACCCACTGGTCGAGCGGCACCGGCTGGTACGCGCTATCGCTGCCGCCGGTGAACCCGTGAATACACATCGTGCGCCAGCCGCCCGCGGTGCGCGCGCTGTCGACCTCGCCGTTGAACGCGCTGGTGCTGGCCCCCGTGGGTGGAATGTAGGTCGGCAGCGTGAACGGATCGCTGGTGTCGTTGGGCGCGATGATCTTGTCGGACACACCGCGGTTGATCATGAACCGTCCGTTGGCGAGCCCCGTATACACGCTGGCGCCGTTGGGCGCCGCCATGGTCCACGGCCGCACACCGAACTTCGTCATGATGAACTGAGTCGCGGCGTCGATGTCGGCGCCCGTGCCGTTGCTCGAGTGGCTCTGGGTGTGGTTCGCGATCTCGTGGCCGTCGTTCTTCGCGGTCATCCAGATCGAGTTGCTCGCCTCGGACTTGCCGGTCCACATGAAGAAGGTGAACGGGACACCCAGCGCCTTCATCTGGCTGTAGTTGTTGATCTGCGACGAGTTCGAGTCGTCGAACGAATACGACACCGCGGCTTTGAAGCCGGCCCAGTTGATGACGGTCATGGTGTTCACCGCGCCGCTCGGCTTCGGCATCGTGTTCGCACCGGGCGGAACCGGGAGCCCCGAGGCGCCCGGGCCCGCGGTGCCGCCGGATCCGGTCGTGCCCGCGTTGCCGGTGGTGCCCCCGCGTCCCGCGGTTCCGGTCGTGCCGGCGTTGCCCGTAGTGCCGCCGCGCCCGGCAACGCCCGTGGTGCCTGCGCTGCCGGTGCCCGCCGCTCCGGTGGTGCCGGCGTTGCCGGCGCCGCCGGTCGTGCCTGCGTTGCCGGTGGTGCCCGCGTTGCCGGTGGTACCCGCGACGCCCGTGGTGCCGGCCGCGCCGGTCGTGCCCGCGCTGCCGGTGGTACCCGCGCTGCCGGTGGTGCCCGCGACGCCGGTGGTGCCGGCCGCGCCCGTCGTGCCCGCGCCCCCCGACGTGCCGGCGCTACCGCTCGGATCTTGGTCTCCGGGGCCGCAGCCGAGACCGATCGAGAACGCCGCTAAGGCGACAGTGACGAGCGCACAGCTTGCGATAATCCGTCGGGACATGGGTGAGAGGCTTGCACGCGCGAACCCGGGGGTCTTTGCATCGCTGGCGCGCGCCTCTCATTTTGGGCCCATCGGGCGCGCGTTACCAGCGCGCTCACCGTGGCGGCCGAAGCCTTCGAGGAACGCCGAAAAAACCGCGATCACAAGCGGATCATCCGGGAATGCTTGGAGGGGCTGTGTAGGCGCAGCCCGCGAGGAGGCCCCCCATGCGTGCCACGAGTGACCCGTCCCCGATTGCGCCGCGGTGCACATGGCTCGGCGCCGCACTTCTTGGCGCGTGCGCCCTCCTCGGCTGCGCGGGCAGTGAGGACAACGGCTCGCCCGGATCCGCAGGCAGTGGAAGCGCAGGCACCGGCGCCCCGGGCAGCGCGGGGACAGTCGGCGCCGCGGGCACGTCGGCGGCCGGGGGCACCACCGGAACCGCGGGTACGATCGGCGCGGCCGGCACGTCGGCGAGCGCGGGTACGACGGGCGCCGCGGGCGTGACGGCGATGGGCGGCAACTCAGGTGCTGCCGGCGATGGCGGCTCGGGCACCGCGGGCGCGGCCGGATCTTCGACGGTTGGCGGGCGCGGCGGTTCCAGCACCGCGGGTCGTGGCGGCGCGACCGGCGTCGCGGGCGCGGGTGGGACCGGCACGGGCGGGGGCGGCGGCGCGACCAAGCCGCCGCCGAATCCCAGCGCCGGTTGCGGCAAGGCCAACCCGCAGACGGGCACCTCGGGCAGCCCGCTGATGGTTTCGAGCCACAAGTATTACGTCAAGCTCCCGACCGGATACGACGCGAACAAGCCGTACCCGGTGCTGTTCATGTTCAACCCGACCGGCAACCCGATCACCTGGGCCGAACAGAACGCCGGCTACGAGTCGAACGGCGCCAAGGCGGCCGCGATCCGCGTGTATCCCGACCCGCTCAGCGAAGCGAGCGGTTGGGGCGCGTCCGACGTGTCGTTCTTCGCGCCGCTCTACGACGCCATCACGAATGCGTTCTGCGTCGACAAAGCGCGCGCGTTCGCGGCGGGCGAAAGCTCGGGTGGCGACTTCTCGAGCATCCTCGGCTGCGAGCACGCGAACAAGCTGCGCGCGGTCGCGCCGTGCGCGACCAAGGACGTGGGCCAGTATCCGCTCAACGCGACGACGAGGAAGTGCACGGGCCAGGTGACGGCGATCGTGATCCACGGCAAGAACGACAACGTCGTCGGCCCCGCCAACGGTCCGAAGACGCGCGACTTCTACGTGGCGCTCAACCACTGCGGCACCACGACCCAGCCGGTGACGGGCTACACCGACACCATGTCCAACTGCGTCCAATACCAAGGATGCGACGCGGGCTTCCCCGTGTACTGGTGCCTGCACACCGACCCCAACTACAGCGGCACCAACCACGGCTGGCCGGCGTTCGCCGCCAACATGACGTGGTCCGTATTCTCGTCGTATTGACCCAGTTCGGCATTGGCTCTTCCCCGCGAGCCGTCATTACCTCGACCGCGGCATCGACAACCGCGGTCCCCGCGGCGTGCCTAGCCCGCTCGACCGGTAACCCGAGCCGCGTTTAGACAGACCGGCGGTCACGACGTCCTGCAGCCTAATCCCCCGCCCCGATTCAAGCCGTCCCTCAACCCCCTGAATGCCCGGTCATTTCCAGCACGCTCCCGCACGCTAGGCTGACGGACGGGGCGCGGGTAAAGTTTACGAATAGGAGTTATCCGGACGCCGGTTTCTTAGGAAGAAGGCAATGGCGGATGTGAGAACGTTGCACGTGGTCGCCCGGAATTCCGATGGTCGCATTGTCCACCGCCCGATCGGTCGCGCGCTGGTCGTGGCCGACTTCGATGCAGGCCTCACGACGCTGGCGCTGCGTGCCGGTCTGGAGCCACTGGCCAGCTTCCTCGTAGACTCGCCCAGCGAGGCAGCAGACGCGATTGAGACTCTCGATGAACTCGGGGACGTCGACTTCGATCCGAGCGACTTCGCCCCGCGGTGGTTCGATCCCGCGGAATGCCTCGCGACGATCGATGGACTCGAACACCTGAGCCGCCAACTCCCTGCGGATGTTTGCCAGGACATTGCATCCGTGCGACTGGTCTTGTTGCAGGCCAGCCGCCAGGGTTGGATGTTCCACCTTGTGGAGTTGCTGCCGGAGGAAGAGGTCGGGCTCAAGCCTCTCGTTTTCGAGGGGTAGTCACTACGGATGGGCCGGATAACATGGAAATGCAGCGGACAACCACCCTCCCTCGCTTCGCTCGGTCGGCTGTTCGCCGCTGATTTCCACGACGTTCGGCAGACAGGCGATGGCCATCAAGGGGACAGCGGCAAAGTACGGAATTCTCGTTCTGAGTCTGCTCTTGCCTCAGAGCGGGACGGCGGGCCCGGACGGCAAGCCGACTACAGCTCCGATGCGAACCGCCCGAAGCGCAGCCAAGCCGGCTTGGGCACGCGATCTGCCGCGAGAAGGGACTGCCGAGCGCCTCAGGGAACTGCGCAGAAAGATGGCCGAAGGGGGAATCGTTCGTGTCCGGACGTTCGTCCGGGCGTTCGTCCCAGTCGCGCTGGAGTCGCTCAACAGCGACTTTTCCCCCGGTGTCCTCGTTTCAGGGTCCAGTTTGGAAGTTGTATCGCCGGTCAAATACAAAGGGCTGGACTTACTGGTCCATCATCAGAGGGCGCCGACCGCGGAAAGTTGCTGGCGAGCGCTCGGCTGCAAGATCGAGTTCGACTTCCAAGAGCGCCATCTTGAAGCGGAACGGGCAAAGCTGCGGGGCTTGCCGTTCATCTACGACAGCGACCTGACGAACCTGGTACTGGAGAAGCCGGCACCGGCAACGATGCCCAAGGATGCTGGGCCTTGACGTGCGCTGCCGAACCTGGCGTTGCAGCGGACGGTCGGCCGCAGACGGCCGCCCGCCGCTGAACGCCGATATCGTTAGCCGTACGAACGCGAGATGGGTGACGTCACGCCGATTCGAAAGCCCGAGGTCATTGGCGAGGCCGGCGGCCTCGTCGACAAGAGCAGCCTCACGCTCGGAATCCATGGCGACGATCTTGATCCCGACGAGGTTTCGCGGTTGATCGGTTGCGCCCCGACCTCTGCTCACCGTCGAGGTGAGCCGCGGCGTTCAGGTCCACCGTGGCCCAGGGATGCCTGGCTCCTCTCTGTTGAGGGCCAGTCGCCCACTGGGCCCGAGGAACTCGTCCACCTGCTCCTAGGACCACTCCCGGCGGACGAAGCGTTCTGGTCCGAGGTGCGAAGAAGGTTCCGCGTGCAGCTGATGTTCGGGATCTTCACCGAGCGCTGGAATCGCGGATTCGAGCTCTCCGCAGAAGCGGTTCGGCGCATCAACGTGCTGGGGGCTGGCGTCGGCGTCGACATCTATGCAAGTCTGGATGAGGGCGACGGCTAACATGGAATTGCAGCGGACGATCACCCTTCCTCGCTTCGCTCGGGCGGGTGCTCGCCGCTGAATTCCTGGTCGTTAGGGCGGTCTGCCCCCGCTGCACAGGACTTGATCACGCTCGATCTCTCGGGAGGCGATCAGGCCTTGGTGTCGACCGTCATCCACACGCCCGGGCGCCGAACCTGCGGCTCCGTCATGGTGATTGCGGCCGACGCGGTTAGGGTAGATGAACAAATCGTCACTGCCCTGGAAGGTCATTTCATGTCCCGTGGGCTTCGTGTCGTCTCGTCGGCAATTACGGGCCGGGTCGTTGCTTCAGCCGACGCCCGTGGACAGATCGAGGGCGCCGCTAAACTACCCACGCTCGAGCGCGCTCTTGTCCTCGCCAAGGGCGCCAACGCCGACTGCGTATTCTACCTGCTCGAACTCGACATCGGAGGGACGGATGTCGTTCGGTACTTCGTTTGGCCATCAGACTCCAAGGAATTGAAAGAAGTGGATCGCGGAGTCTACGAGTCCGCGCCGCAATACCGGAGGTGGTTCATCGGCGGACCAGTGTGGAAAATTGGAGGGAAGGTTGTCGACGTAGAAAATGGGTCGGTTCTAAGCATCATCAATCTGACGCACTCGACGCCCTTCGTTCAGAAGGGTCGTGTCCCCGTTCGTGTGGAAATTTGAAGATGGCGCATTCTCCCGGGTGTTGAGCAACCCCGGCACCACGCCGGATCGCACCGGAGGAATGCGCCTATGGAGAAACGTACCAGGAACCTGAGGCTCGTAGGACGT
>WNGA01010029.1_pt1 | contig 20154 bp, 19 predicted proteins | sample 5400061 | NCBI WGS metagenome assembly WNGA01 (sample SAMN13153366, study PRJNA577476) | soil metagenome | isolation source: 100 cm soil or saprolite under grassland replicate 2 | place: USA:California | collected 2016-06-15
TTCGGCCTTAATGCCACTGACTGGAAGTGTGGCGACGTGCTGAGCCGGATGGGGCCGTTGAACCCCACGCGCCTGGCCGAACTCGTCGGGATGAGCACCGCCGCCGTGACCCAGGTGATCGACCGCCTTGAGCGCGCCGGGTTCGCCCGCCGAGAGCGCGACCCCCACGACCGCCGCAAAGTCACGGTGTACCCAACCGCGACCCCGGAGATGACCCAGGCGATGGGGGAAATATTCGGTGGGGTAACCCAGACCATGAACACGCTCCTGGCGCGCTACAGCCCGGAGCAACTCGCCGCGATCGAGGACTTCATCCAACAGGCCACGGCGGTGTTGGAAGCTGAGACTGCGCGCATCCGACAACAGGCCGTGGCCCCCATAGTGACCAATGACACGGCGACACAGCGCACCAGGTGAAACGCGGCTATGGTGACACCTATGTACGAGCCGTTTCAACAGCAACCCCCAAACCTGGTCAATCAGTATGCCGACGACCGTGTGCTTCGCTCGTTCCTGCACCGAGTGCTCCCAGCCGCGGTGCTCGCGCAGGTCGCGCCGGAGCTGATGACCATGGGCGACCGAGCCGGCGGCGAGCTCTATCGCCTACAGCTCGCCGACCGCCGTAACGAGCCGACGCTCACACAGTGGAATGCCTGGGGCGAGCGCGTCGACGAGATTGAGCTATCACCACTCTGGCGCCGCGCCGCCCACCTCGCCGCAGAGTATGGGCTCGTCGCGTTGCCCTACGAGCAAACCTACGGCCCGACTTCGCGGCTCATTCAGTTTGCCCTGGCCTACCTGTTCCATCCCTCGACCGATGTCTATACCTGCCCGCTCGCCATGAGCGACGGCGCCGCGCGGACGCTCCTGCGCGCGGGCGACCCGGCGCTGATCGAGCGTGCGCTCCCGCGCTTGACCAGCCGTGACCCGGCGCGCTGCTGGACCAGCGGCCAGTGGATGACCGAGCTATCCGGCGGCTCCGATGTCGGCCGCAGTGAGACCATTGCGCGCCCAGCGCCCGATGGCAGCTGGCGGCTGTATGGCCGTAAGTGGTTCAGCTCGGCCACGACCGGCCAGATCGCCCTGGCCCGTCCAGATGGTGGTGCCCCCGGCGCCCGCGGGCTGACCCTCTTCTACGTGGAGCTGCGCGACGCGGACGGGCGCCTCCAGGGCATCCAGGTGAACCGGCTCAAGGACAAGCTGGGCACGCGCAAGGTGCCGACCGCCGAGCTGCACCTGGAGGGCGCCCCAGCCCGGCTGGTCGGCGCGCTCGCCGGTGGGGTGCGTGCGATCGTGCCGATGCTACAGGTCACGCGAATCTGGAACAGCGTGATGGCTGCGGCAACCATGCGCCGTGGTATTGCCCTGGCCCGTGACTACGCCCGACGCCGCATCGCATTTGATGTCCCGCTCAGCCGCCAGCCGCTCCACGTCGAAACGCTGGCCGCGCTACAGACCGAATTCGAGGGGGCCTTCCACCTGAGCTTCCTGGTGGCCGGGCTGCTGGGCGCCGATGAGGTAGGCACAGCCGACGAACAGCAGACGCGCCTGTTGCGCGTCCTGCCCTCGGTGGCCAAGCTGACGACCGGGCGCCAGGTGGTCGAGGTGCTGAGCGAGGTGATCGAGGCCTTCGGTGGGGCGGGCTATGTGGAGGATACCGGGCTGCCGGCGCTGCTGCGCGACGCCCACGTGCTGCCGATCTGGGAGGGGACGACCAATGTCCTGGCCCTCGACACACTGCGCGCCCTGGCCCAACCAGGAACCTGGGAGGCGATCATCGGCCTGGCGGCGCATACGAGCGCTGGCATAGCAGACCCGGAGCTCGCCGCGGCCGGGCGGCAGGCATGCGCCGCCCTTGCCCACGCCCGGCGCTGGTTCGACACCGCAGGCGCACGCCCGCAGATCGAGCGGGGAGCCCGCCGCCTGGCGCTGACGATCGGCCGTAGCCTGGAGCTGGCGCTGCTGATCGCGCACGCGGCATGGTCGCTGGCCCAGGAGCGGGACGGGCGGGCGCGAATCGCCGCCGTGCGCTTTGCCCGGTCGCCGATCGATCTGATCGCCGACGACGACCACGACGACCTGGCCCTCGCCGACGACCAGCCGCTGCCGGTAGGGTGAGGAGCCGGCCGCAAAGAAACGGCGCACATCGCTGCGACGCCGGCGGTGGAGTCAACCCTGAATCGGCGCAACCGGCTGATGCGCCGGATGGTCTATCCTGGCGGGCGCGCCGCCCGTCGGACAATCTGAGTCTCAAGCTACAGTAGAAGGACACAGCACGTATGACGAACCTAACAAGTGGATCTGTCGAGGTCAACGGCGCGCGGCTCTTCTATGAGGCGGCAGGTGCTGGGCAGTCGTTCGTGATGCTGCACGGACACTTGCTCGATCGACGGCAGTGGGATCACGAGTTCGGCAGCTTTGCGGCCGACTATCGGGTGGTGCGGTTTGATGCGCGGGGCTTCGGCCAGAGCAGCCAGCCCGGCGAGCCGTTCGCGTTCTCCGAGGATCTGCGCGGCCTCATGGACGCGCTGTCGATCGAGCGGGCGGTGCTGATGGGCTGCTCGGGTGGCGGCGCCACGATCATCGACTTCGCGCTGGCCTACCCCGATCGGGCAGCGGCGCTGGTGCTGGTGGGCAGCGGCCTGGGAGGCTACCCCTGGCCCAAAGAGCCGCCGCCGCTGGCGTTGGAGATGCGCGCGGCGTTTGACCGCGGTGATCTGGCGGGAGCAGTGGATCTGGCATTACGCATGTGGACCGACGGCGAGGGCCGCACGCCGGAGCAGGTGAACCCCGCGGCCCGCGAGCGCACCCGCGAGATGCATCGGCAGCTGTTCACCAGGCCCCGTATCGAGATAGAAGCGCGGGAGCTGGAGCCACCGGCGGCGGGGCGGCTGGCGGAACTGCAAGCGCCGATGCTCGTCACCGTGGGCGCAAACGACCTGCCCTTCATCCGCGAGATCGCCGATCTGATTTCGGAGCAGGCGCCCAATGCGCGCAAGGTGGTGATCCCCGACGCGGGCCACCACCCGAACATGGAGCATCCAGAGCTGTTTGAACAGGTCGTGCGGGAGTTCTTGGCGGCGCACGCGTGAGCGAAGACCGGGGCGAGCGAGCGCGAGATCAATGTGGCGTTCCCCGATTGCGAGGTTAGGGCGATGCCGCCCTATGGAAGATCGCCGAGATCGGCACGGTCTCCGGCTTGCCACTGAACTGTATTGGATACCTTTGTTTCGTCAAGCGAAACATAAGATCCTTGACAAGAAATGCCAGCCATAGTACATTACGCATATCCCGCTTGTCAAGAGGAAGTTAACGAACGAGTCTTGGCGCCATGAGTGCGCTGGCCTGAGATCGCCGTCCAAGCAGCTCCTGGATCGGGAACTTCACCTCTCGTCATCCTGCAATCACCGCACCAGAGACGTGCGCCAGCCGCGGCAGCGATCGATATGTTCGGCGCGGTGTGTTGAGCGAAACAGTCGGAGCACAATCCCACAACGACCTCATCATGACCACCTCCACGAAACTCGTCAAGGACGATCGAGGACACAGGAGGACATATGGCTTCACCGTGGCAAGACCCGCCGGCACGCTATCGTGATGTGGTTGTGGAGCGCGATGTGCCCAGCCATATGCGGGATGGCACCCTGCTCTACTGCGACATCTACCGCCCCAACGGTGAGGGCCCCTGGCCCGTGCTGCTGATGCGTCATCCCTACGACAAGACTCAGGCGGAAAATTTGTCCTATGCCCACCCATCCTGGTATGCCCGCTACGGGTACATGGTCGTCGTACAGGATTGCCGCGGGCGCTGGATGTCGGAGGGTGAGTGGTACCCATTTAAATACGAGGAGCAGGACAGCTATGATACGGTGGTGTGGGCGGCGAGACTAGTTGGCAGCAACGGCCATGTGGCCATGTATGGGTTCTCGTATGCCGGCGCGACCCAGCTGTGGGCGGCGCTCCAGCGCCCGCCTGGATTGGCGGCGATCATGCCCGCGCTCACCGGCTCCGATTACTACGACGGCTGGACCTACCGTGGCGGCGCGCTGCAGCACGCCTTCACCCAATCGTGGTCGGTATTTTTAGCCCAGGACACGGCGCACCGCCGGCAGGACTACGAGCTCGAGGGCAGTATCGCTGGAGCGTTTGGCAACGCCTGGGACAACTACTGGATCCCGCCGCAGTACTACCCCTTCATCCGCCAGGAGGGGCTGGCGCCCTATTACTACGACTGGCTCACACACGACCGCTACGATGAGTATTGGAAGCAGTGGTCGATCCGCACGCGCTACGAGCAGATCGAGGTGCCGGCGCTGCACATTGGAGGATGGTACGACGTCTTCCTGGAGGGGACGATCGAGAACTTCAAGGGCATCCAGGCGCGCGCTGCCAGCGCGCGCGCACGGCAAGACCAGAAGCTGGTGATCGGCCCGTGGTTCCATATGCCGTGGCATCAGAAGGTCGGTGGGCACGATTTCGGCGATGAGGCGCGGAACTGCGTCGATGCGCTGCAGGTGCTCTGGCTCGATCAACACTTGCGCGGCGAGCGCAATCAGCTTGATGGCGAGCCATCGGTCGCCCTGTTCATCATGGGCGAAAACAAGTGGCGCTTCGAGAATGAGTGGCCGCTCGAGCGCGCCCAGACAACCCGGTTTTTCCTACACTCCAAGGGGCGTGCCAATTCGCTGAACGGTAACGGCTGGCTGGACCAGGCGACGCCGAGCGACGAACTGCCGGACATCTTCACCTACGACCCTCGCAACCCGGTCCTGAGCATCGGCGGTCACAGCTGCTGCGTCGATACGCTCACGCCGATGGGTGCGTTCGACCAGCGCTCGCAGGAGTACCGCAACGACGTCTTGATCTACACCACCGACGCGCTCGCGGCGGATACCGAAGTCACCGGTGTCGTTGAGGTCCTGCTCTACGCCGCCTCGACGGCGGTCGACACCGATTTCACCGCCAAACTCGTCGATGTGTGCCCGTGTGGGGACGCTATCAATCTGGCTGAAGGGATCATCCGCGCGCGGTTCCGCGAGTCGCCTGAGCACCCTACGCCAATCGAGCCGAACCGGGTGTACGAGTACCGTATCCTGGTCGGCTCGACCGCCAATGTGTTCAAGGCAGGGCACCGGATTCGGCTCGAGATCTCCAGCTCGAACTTCCCAACCTTTGATCGTAACAGCAACAGCGGGAAGCGGCTCGCCGAGGCAGGCCCTGCGGACTGGTTCGTCGCGACGCAGACCGTTTTCCATGACGATCGCTACCCGTCACACATCGTCCTGCCGATCGTCCCACGCTCGTAGCAACGTCCAGTGGAGGTGATAAGTGGACAAGTTCAGCGAAGAATACTATGACCTGATCGCCGAAAAACTCTACACCGCCGTCCTGGCCGACATCATGGACGATATGGGCCACCGCACTCAGGTGATGCGCCACGACATCCGCCCGCTGTACGCCGAAGCAAAAGTGGTGGGCCGCGCGGCGACCATGCTGGCGGCCGAAGTCTACGAGACCCCGATCGAGCCGTATAAGCTGGAGATGGCGCTGCTGGACGAGCTTCAAGTAGGCGATGTGGTCGTCTGCACGACTCAAGGCTCGCGGCGGTCGGCGGTCTGGGGCGAGCTGCTCAGCACCCACACACGGACAAAAGGCGGCCGCGGGGCGATCATGGATGGGCTCAGCCGGGACTCGTGGAGGATCATCGCGATGAAGTTTCCGGTCTTCGCCACCGGCCTGACTCCGGCCGACTCGAAGGGTCGCTGCGACGTGATCGCGACCCGCGTGACGATCGAGGTCGGCGGCGTGCTGGTTCATAACGGCGACCTGATCGTGGCCGACTACGACGGATGCCTGGCCGTTCCCCGCGAGATCGAGGATGCGGTGATTGGCCGGGCGATGCAGAAGGTAGCCGACGAGAACCAGATTCGCGAGATTCTGCGGCAGGGCGCCAGCATCCAGAAGGTGTTCAAAGAGTATGGAATTCTCTGAGCCATAGAAAGGAGAACCCTCCCAATGAGTAAGAAGTACGGCGTAGGTATCATTGGCGCCGGCTGGGTGTCAGGCGAGTACGTGAAAGCGTTCCGCGATCATCCGTTAACCGAAGTCGTGGGGATGTATAACCGCACGCCCGGTAAGGCCACGAACGTGCTGAAACAGCACGGGGTTGAGGCGAAGGAGTACGATACCCTCGACGATCTGTACAGAGACGACCGCATCAACATCATCGTCTCCTGCACCCATCCGCATCTGCGGGCCGAACACTGTGTCCGGGCGGCGCAAACTGGCCGGCACATCGTGATCGAGAAACCAGCTGGCCTCTCGCCCGAGGAAACGGCGCAGATCCGCGATGCTGTCGCCAAGGCCGGCGTGAAATCGATCACCAGCTTTGTGCTACGCTGGAACCCGCAGTTCGAGACGGTGCAGCAGTTGATCAAGGATGGTGTGCTGGGCGAGCTGATCTATGGCGAAGCCGACTACTGGCACCCACTCAAGAAAGCATACCCCGGCTATCCCTCCTATATCACCAAAGAGCGCGCCCGCAGCGCCTTCCTCTCGGCGGGCTGCCACGCCGCCGATATCCTCCGCTTTCTTGGAGGGGAGATCGTCGAGGTGACGGCTTTCTCGACCGGCCCGAAGCTCAACATGGAGTACGAGTATGATCCAGTGACGGTCGCTTCGGTGAGGTTCGCCAACGGCGGTGTGGGCAAGCTATCGTCGATCCTCGACGCCGACACGCCGTATATCTTCAACTGCCAGCTCTTCGGCACCGCAGGGTCGATCCGCAACAACAAGGTCTACTCGTCGAAACACTACCCCGGCGCTTTGAACTACTGGACGTTCCCGACGATCGAGCCGGATAGCGGCGATGTCGCCCATCACCCCTTCGTGCCGGAGATCAATCACTTCATGGAGTGCATCGAGCGCAACACGGAGTCGCATGCCTCGATTCACGACACCTACAAGTCCATGGCGATCTGCTATGCGATCGACGAATCCGCCGCCAGGGCCGGCCAGCCAGTGCGGGTCGCGCTGGACTGAGCGGTGGCGGGCCGCGCAGGGTGAGGAGTTGAGGAGCGATGGAGAGCTGAAGCCGGGTGAGGTCGTGGGGGGAAGTGTGTCGAATCCACTGGCCCACCCTCACCCCACCAATGATCCCCAGAGGAGGGTACAGATGTCAAGGCAAAACATGTCTCGCCGCAGCATGCTCCGCTCCATGGCCGCTGTCGGCGCCGGGAGTGTCGTCGCCGGGGCCGTAGCAGCTTGCAGCCCGGAGGCGCCAGCCGCACCTGCGGCCGGCACGGCAGCTCCTGCGGCCGGCGCCACGGGTGGAGAGGATATTCGCGTCGTGGGGATCTTTCCGGTCAGCGGCTTCATCGCCGCCGACGGCAAAGAGATGCGCAACGGTGTGGTCATGGCGGTCGACGAGATCAACGAGCTGGGTGGGCTGCTGGGGCGCAAGCTGAAGTACATCGAAGTCGACGACGTCGACTCGAACGCCGAGCAGATCACCACGGCCTTCCAGCGCGCCGTCGATGTCGAGAAAGCGGATGTGATCTTCTCCGGGTATCATCTGGCCTCGGGGCCCGAGTTCGACATCGTGGCTAAATCCGGGACGCTCTACTACAACGTGAACACCCAAGAGGCCTGGACCGATCGATACAAGAAGGATCCCAACAAGTACTGGTCGATCTTCCAGAACGACCCCAACGACACCTGGTACGGCGGCGGTTTCGCGCTCTGGCTGGATAATCTGGTGAAATCCGGCGCGTACACGCCAAAGGACAAGACCGCCGCGATCCTGTCCGGCGACGATACCTACGACTCGTGGATCGCCCAGAACTTCGAATCGAAGATCAAGGAGCTGGGCTGGACCGTCACGTCGAAGGAGTCCTTCACCGTCGGCAACGTATCGGACTGGGGTGCGCTGCTCTCTAAGGTGCGTGGCAGCCCGCCGGCGATCCTCTTCACCACCGACTACAACCCAGCCGACGACGCGGCAATGGCTAAGCAGCTCGCGGCAAATCCGATCCCCTCGCTGGTGTACCAGCAATATGGCCCCTCGGTCCCAGAGTATCTGAACCTGGCCGGCGACGCGGCGAATGGCATTATCTGGGCTACCGTCCTTGGTCTGCTGACCGACCCGATCGGTCAGGACTTCCGCAAGCGCTATCAGGCCAAGTTCGGCCAGGCGCCGGGCTGGGCCAACGCGGGCGGCTGCTACGACGAGGTCTGGGTCTGGGCGAAATCATGCGCCCTCGCCGGCGATCCGAAGGACTACAAGAAGATCGCGACGATGACCGAGCGCATGATCCACCGTGGCGTGACCGGTTCGATATCGTTCGAAAACCATGCCGGTCGGGCTTACCCTGGCCAAACCAGCGACCCGTCGCTGGGCCAGCCGCATATCATCGTGCAGCTGCAGGACAAGCAGCACAAAGTGGTCTCGCCGGCGCCGTACAACGATGGAACGTTCCAGTTACCACCCTGGATCAAGGGATAGCGAGGACCAGGCCGATGGCTGTGATTCTGGAGTGCATGGAGGTCACCAAGGCATACGGTGGTCTGCTGGCGGTCAAAGATCTCTCGTTCGCCGTGGAGCAGGGCGAGATTTTCGCGATCGTCGGACCGAACGGTGCCGGCAAAACCACGCTGTTCGATACGATATCGGGGATCTGGCCCACCACGCGCGGGATCATCCGGTTCGACGGCCACGAGATCCAGCGACTCAGGCCTGACCGAATCTGCCGGCATGGAATCGCACGCACGTTCCAGACCACCGTCTCATTCGACACCCAAACGATACTGAACAACGTTCTGATTGGGAGCATCTTTGGCGCGCAGGGTGGCGGCACCCCCACCCTGCGCTTCCGACCGGAGGCACTTGAGGCGGCCCTGGATGCGCTGGAGTTCTGTGGTCTGCTCGACAAGCAAGGGTGGCCGCCGGCGCTGCTTTCCGTGTTCGAGCGCAAGCGGCTGATGTTCGCCACCGCCTTGGCAACTCAGCCGAAGTTGCTGCTGCTGGACGAACCCGTCGGCGGCCTGACGCGCGCAGAGCGCGAGGAGATGGTCCAGTTGGTGCTGAAGATCAACCGCGCCGGGATCAGTGTGCTGTTGATCGAACATGTGATGAAGGCGGTTCAGGCGCTGGCCAACCGGATGCTGGTCCTGCATCACGGCGAAAAGATCGTCGAAGGCCCGCCTTCCGAAGTCCTGCGGGACAAGCGCGTGGTCGAAGTCTATTTGGGCGGCCAGGGGAGCCGATTGACTGCCCTGCGCGGGCAAAGTGTGGGCTGATGCTACAGGTGAGCGATCTTCAAGCTGGCTATGGCGGTTCGCAGGTGCTGCACTCGATCTCCTTGCACGTCCAGGATGGCGAGGCGGTGGTCATCCTCGGCCCAAACGGGCACGGGAAGACGACCCTGCTGCGCGCGATCTCCGGGCTCATCCGACCGACCGGCGGTCGTGTAGCGCTGGAGGGCCGCGAGATCACTCGGCTGGAGCCGGAAGCGATCGTGGCTGCCGGAGTCGTTCATATTCCTCAAGGCGACCTGCTGTTTCCGGAGATGACCGTTCTGGAGAACCTGCTGATGGGCGCGTACCGGTCGGATGCCTGGCGCGAGCGGAACAAAAAACTAGAGCAGGTCTTTGCGCTGTTCCCGCGCCTCGCCGAACGGAAAAAACAGCTTGCGCGCAGCCTGTCGGGTGGCGAGCGGCGCATGCTGGCGCTGGGGCGTGGGCTGATGGGCAAGGCCCGCATTTTCATGATCGACGAGCCCTCGCTGGGCCTTGCCCCACTGGTGATCGAGCAGGTGTATGAGACGATCCGCGAGATCAGGCGGACCGGGCTGTCCATCCTGCTGGTCGAGGAGAACGCCAACCAGATCGCCGGGCTGGCCGACCGGGTCTATCTACTGGAGGCCGGCACCCTGGTGCGGGAAGGGACGGCCGACGAGTTGCTGCAAAATGAGGCGTTGCTGGCGGCCTACCTGGGCTGAGAAGGAAAGGCTCGATGGAACAGTTGTTTCAGGCGATCTATAGCGGCATCCTCTACGGTTCGGTCTATGGATTGATGGCGCTCGGGCTGACCTTGATCTGGGGCTCCTTGCGGATGCTCAACCTGGCCCATGGGTCGTTGTACCTGGTCGGCGGCTACCTGGCCTGGACGATCATCGACCAACTTCAGCTGCCGCTATTGCTGGCGTTTCTGCTGGCCGTGGCCGGCGCGGCGCTGGTCGGATTGATCTTGCAGATCGCGCTGATCAACCCGCTGCTGGGGAAAGAGGGCTGGGATAGCGCCTCGCTGATCGCTACCCTTGGCGCTTCGATCGTGCTGGAGAGCGGGGCGTTGTTGATCTATGGACCCCAGGTCAAGCAGATGCCGACGGTCGTCGAGGGCCAGTTCAAGATCGGCACCGTGCTGATCAGCAATCAGGCCCTGGTGGTCATTGCCACAGCGGTGCTGTTCCTGGTTCTCATGAGCGTGTTCCTGCGCGCCTCACGGCATGGCCTGGCGATCCGTGCGATCTCCCAGAACATGGATGCGGCCAGGCTCGCCGGCGTTCCGGCACGAACAGCCTTTTTGATCGTGATGTGTATCAGCGCGGCGCTGGCTGGATTGGCCGGCGTGCTGCTCTCGTCGATCTTCTACCTGGCCCCGACCTCCGGATTTGTGCCGATGGTCAAGGCGCTGGTGGTGACGATCTTCGGCGGCCTTGGGAGTGTGAAAGGCACCATCTGGGCGGCGTACACGATCGGCCTGCTGGAGGCCGCGCTCCAGGTCTATCTCGGCGCCGGTTGGGCGTTACCGGGGCTGTTCCTGTTCATGATCGTGATGCTCGTGGTTCGGCCGAATGGTCTGTTCGGGCTTGGGGAGGTACGGCGGCTATGATCCAGGATCAAGGCTTATCCACACGCGAAGCGCCTGCAACATTGTCGCGCCTGCAGCGATCGGCGATTCCCTGGGCGAACCCCAACCGGCTGATGATCGGCGTGATGCTACTGCTGGCCGTGCTCCTGCCATGGCTGACCTTACGGCTGGCCGGCGGCAGGTTTATTACCCACCTGCTGATCACCTTCTTCGTCTGGGGCATTGTCACCCAGTGCTGGAACCTGATCATGGGCGTCTCCGGCATCTACTCCTTTGGCCAGATGGCGCTGTACGCCGTGGGTGGCTGGACGACCGGTATCCTGGCCCTGCATTTTGGCTGGAATCCGCTCATAAGCATCTGGCTGGCGCCGATCGCCGCTGTGGTTGCTGCGCTGATCATCGGCCTGCCGACTCTCCGGCTGCGCGGCGCCTACGTGGTCCTGCTGACCCTCGCGTTTCATGAGCTCCTGCGCAATTACGTCGTGAACGGCCCGACGCTCGTCAGCGGCGGCGGGTATGGTTTGCGGGATGTGCCGAAGCTGCCCTTCGAACAGTTCGGCGGGGGCTGGGAGATCCTGCTCTACTATTACTTCGGGCTGACGCTCTTCGCGATCGCGACGTACGCGATCTGGCGCATCCTGCACTCGCCGATCGGCATGGCCTTTCGCGCCTTGCGCGACTCCGAGGACTACGCCGTGAGCCGCGGTGTGGACCGATTCCGCTTCAAGCTGTTCCTGTTCGCCTTCAGCGCCTGCTTTACCGGTCTGGCCGGCGGGTTTATGACCCACTATCAGGGCGCCGCCTCGCCTTCGCTGCTCACATTTGGGGTCATGATCAACCTGCTGGCCATGATCGTCTTGGGCGGCTGGGGGACCTTTTGGGGGCCGATCGTTGGCACTGCCCTCCTCACCGCCCTTCCCGAGGTGCTGCGTGCGGCCGAGGCTTATCGCAACCTGACGCTTGGGATCGCCCTGGCGCTGATCGCCGTGCTGGCCCCGCGCGGCCTGGTGCCGCTTGTGTCGCAGGCGATCCGTACCCTGGTCCGGCGACTCAGAAAACAGGATGGGCCTATATGAGATTCGGCTTTATTCCAAGCGAGGGCGGACGCCTCTTCGAACAGTCCTTGCGCGAGGTCTGCTACGCCGAGGAGCTGGGGTTCGACTCGGTCTGGCTCGAAGAGCACCACGGCGTCAAGGATCACTATTGGCCCGCACCGCTGCTCTGCCTGGCCGGCTATGCCACCCGCACCTCGAAGCTGCTCCTCGGGACTGATGTGGTCGTGCTGCCGTTCTACCACCCAGTCCGTGCGGCGGAGGACGCGGCGATGCTCGATGTGATCTCCGGCGGTCGTTTCATCCTGGGCGTGGCGATCGGCTATCGGCCGGATGAGTTCGCGCTCTATAACGTGCCGCTGGAGAGGCGTGGCGCCCGCTACGCCGAGGCAATCAACCTGATCAAGCAGCTATGGACCGAAGACGACGTGACCTTCGAAGGGCGCTACTATCACGTAGAGCACGCCCGGATCGAGCCAAAGCCCATCGCGCAGCCGCACGTTCCGCTCTGGTTAGGTGGCTGGGGTGAGCTGGCCCTCAAACGCGCAGCCGAACTGGGCGATGCCTGGGTGCCCGGGCCCACTGCCAACTTGCAGAAGCTCCTCGACGCCACGGCAACCTACCACCAACACCTGGCGGACATGGGCAAGGATCCGCGGCGCTTTCCCAGGCCGCTCACGCGTGAGGTGGTGATCGCCGAGACCGCCGAACAGGCACGATTAAGCGATTCCAGGAGACATTCGGCGTCGATCATCTGATCTGCCGCATGTACTTCCCAGGCATGTCTCATGAGCATATCATGCGGGGGCTGGAATTGCTCGCCACTGAGGTGATGCCGGCATTCCGCGACTGACTGTATCTGAGACACACCGAAACGAGGTTTGCATGAGCACGCTCAACCTGCATGGGATCATTCCTGCGACCGTCTTGCCGATGACAGCGGACTATCAGCCCGACCTGGAAGCGTTGGATTCGTATCTAAATTGGGTGATCGACCAGGGCCCAGTGGCACTGGCGATCAATGTGGATACTGGCGAGGGGCCGCACCTTTCCGATCGAGAGCGGCAGGCGGTGCTGGAAGCAGCTGTGAGCATCAGCCGCCGCCGCTGCGGAATTGTCGCCGGAATCGGTGGTCCATATACAGCCGCCGCTGTCGAGCAGGCGCGCGCTGCGAAAGCCGCTGGCGCCGATGCGATCATGATCTTTCCCATCCCTGTCTACCAGGGCAGACCGCTCGACCCGCGGCTGCCCTATGAATACCACAAGGCGATCGCGCAAGCAGTCGATCTGCCCATGATCCTGTTTCAGCTCCAGCCGGCGCTCGGCGGCGTCGAGTACACGCGCGAGGCCCTGCTGAAGCTCTTGGAGATCGATACCGTCGTCGCGATCAAGGAGGCATCGTTCGACGCGATGAACTTCGTCCAGACTCGTGCGATCTTGGATCAGGCGCCGCGGAAGATCACGCTGCTGACCGGCAACGACAATTTCATTCTCCATTCGTTTATCCTGGGCGCTGAAGGAGCGCTGATCGGCTTCGGCACGCTAGCGACGGTGCAACAGGTACAGATGTATCAAGCAGCGATCGCGCATGACTACGATACTGCGTTTCGCCTATCAGAGATTGTCCAGCCGTTAGCCGACGTCATCTTTGCTCCGCCGGTGCCGAATTACCGGGCACGGACGAAGGAGGCTCTGGTGATGCTTGGAGTGCTGCCGAACGCCGTCGTCCGGCCTCCGCTCTTGCCCTTAAGCGCCGAGGAGCGTGAGATGACTCGCCAGGCGCTCGTGCGCGCCGGCCAACTCGAAGCGGCGCATACGTGATCTGGAGGTGGCGTATGCCTGTCGATCGTTGGGCAAACCCGGCGCTACTGATCGTCGATATGCAGAACGACTTCGTGCGCAAGGGCGCCCCAATGGAGGTTCCCGACGCGCGGATGACGATTCCACAGCATCAGGAACTGCTAGCGTTCTGCCGCGAAACCGGCATTCCGATCATCTACACCAAGTTTGTCGCCGGGCCGAAGCGGACATTGATGTGGCAGTGGTCACCACAGCTTGAGCCGCCGATTTGGGCGTGCCAGCGGGCATATCGGCGGCTCTATGCTGACGTTGGCAAGGAACTCGACTGCACCGATATCGTCGACGAGATCTATCCTGCGCGCAACGATTATATCGTCGAAAAGTACGGCTACGGCGCCTTCAGTCACACCAACCTGGAGGATATCTTGCGTTCGCTGCACGTCGAGTCGCTGGTTGTCACCGGCACCGTTACGCAGATCTGCGTCGAGGAGACGGCACGGGAGGCGTTTCACCACGGGTACAGGACGACGGTTGTCTCGGATGCGGTATCGTCGTATTCGCCTGATCTCCATGCGGCGACGCTCAAGAACTTCGCGTTGAAGTTCGGGTGGGTTTCGACTACCGCTGAGGTACTTCAAGCTTTGGCAGCGCGCCATATAGGATAGTAGATTCATCGCTCACCGCGCACAGGAGACTCGACAGATGCCAATCGTCAGCCCACTCCCACCCGACGCCATGCTGGAGTGTGTCTTCGATGGCTGCGCGTTCGCCGAAGGGCCGGCCGCCGACGCCGAGGGCAATGTCTACTTCTCCGACTGCCCGAACAACCGCATCATGCTGTATCGTACCGACGGCTCGACGGTTGTCTGGAAGCAGCCGAGCCAGCGCGCCAACGGCATGAACTTCGACGCCCAGGGCCGGCTGGTGACCTGCTGCGCCGGTGGCCCCGACCTGCCCGGCGGCGCGCGCTCGGTGCTGCGCTACGAGCACGACGGCAGCATAACCACGCTGGCCTCGCACTACAATGGCAAGCCGCTCAACGCGCCCAACGACCTATGCTTCGACCAACAGGGCCGAATCTATTTCACCGACCCGCGCTATGGCGACCGCAGCGACCTGGAGCAAGACTGTATGGCTGGCTATCGAATCGAACTGGACGGTTCTCTAACGCGGGTGATCGACGATATGGAGACACCCAACGGCATTCTGATCAGCGCGGACAACCACACACTCTACCTTGTCGATTACAACCCCGACCCCGGTGGGGCGCGCACGGTCGTGGCCTACGATATCGACAGCTCGGGCAGTTGTAAGCGGCGCGGCGTGCTGCACGACTACGGAAGCGGCCATGGCGGCGACGGCATGGTGCTTGACATCGCCGGCAATATCTACCTGACCGCCGGCGACGGCGATACGGCCGGCGTGTATATCTTCACGCCCGATGGCGAGCAGCTTGGCTTCATTCAGACACCCGAGATCGCCGGCAACTGCACGTTTGGCGGTCCCGAGCTACGTACGCTCTACATCGCGGCCTCGTCGTCGTTGTACCGCATTCGGCTGAGGATTCCTGGATGGCTGACATACCCGCAGATATAAGTGTTGAGTTGAAGGTTGATACGATTCTAGACGACGCCGAGATTTTCCATCTCTGGAGGGTATCGAAAAAGGTTTCACGACGAAATCTAGCGAAATCTAGTGTTTTATAGCGTTTTATGACACCTTTTTCGGACGAGCGTAGCGTTCTCTTGCGCTACGCAAGCCTATTGTCGGACGCACACTTGTGCTATAATTACTCAAGGAAGCATCCACACCAGGCAAAAGGGCAGAACCATGCAACTGGTGGAACAGCACATCCTCACCAGGAACGATTCACGTTTTGAGGCAGTAGACCGTGCGGCATTCGCGGCCAAGAACCTCTACAACGCCACCAACTACCTCGTGCGCCAGTCATTCATCAATGAGAACCATTACCTGAATTACTATGACGTTCACGCCCAGATGAAGGGTCACGAGGCATATCAGGCGCTCCCGCGCAAGGTCAGCCAGCAGGTGCTCAGGATGCTCGATAAGAATTGGCAGGGCTTCTTCGCGGCGATGAAAGCCTACCGCGCAGACCCGTCCAAGTTCCGCAAGCGGCCCGGCCTGCCGCGCTACCTAGACAAGACAGACGGGCGCTACGTGCTGGTCTACACCGTTCAGGCGCTCTCCAAGCCCGCCCTCAAGCGCAGTGTTATTGTCCCGTCCGGGCTGGCGATCGAGGTACGAACCAAGCAGACCCGCATCGCGCAGGTGCGGATCGTCCCGAAGGGTCAGTTCTATGTGGTGGAGGTTGTCTATGAGAAAGATGTGGAGAGGGCCGCCGTAGACGCGGCGCTGGTGGCCGGCATTGATGTAGGGTTGAACAACTTGGCGGCGATAGCTTCAAATAAGCCGGGCTTCGTGCCCGTTCTGATTAACGGTCGCCCAGCAAAGTACATCAACCAGGGCTACAACAAGCGCCGCGCCGAACTGCAAGCCAAACTTGGGCAGCCGGGACGCACACAGCGGATGGAACGGCTGACCACAAAACGAACGCGCCAGATTAACCACTACCTGCACACCCACAGCCGGCGGATTATCGACCTGCTGGTACGGGAGGGCATCGGAACGTTGGTTATCGGCAAGAACGACGGCTGGAAGCAGGAGATCAGCATTGGGAAGCGGAACAATCAGAACTTCGTTCAAGTGCCACACGCCCGCTTTATCCAGATGCTGAGCTACAAGGCCGAATTGGTGGGGATTCAGGTGCTCTTGGTCAACGAAAGCCACACCAGCAAGTGCAGCTTCCTCGATGACGAGCCAATCCAGCATCACGCATGGTATCCCGGCAAGCGCATCACGCGCGGCCTGTTCTGCGCTTCGGATGGCCGGCTGATCAATGCCGATGTGAATGGTGCGTACAACATCATTCGGAAAGCAATCCCGAACGCCTTTGGCAACGGGAAAGCGGGTGTAGTAGTTCACCCGGTCGGGACTGCCCCGACACACTGAATACCAGGCGTGGAGGTTGTTCGAGCGTGGCGATCTATAAAACGCTATAGTTCGCTACATTTCGCAAGAGTCAACTATGAAACGCTATGAGAAAAGGAACTATGATGTACCTGAACACCGCCGCTGGTGAAGTGAAAGGAACACATCTGTGCAACGCTTCAAGGGAAAAGTGGCGTTGATAACGGGCGCGGCGCGCGGCATCGGGCGGGGCATCGCGCTGTGCCTGGCTGAGGAAGGCGCGGATATCATCGTGAACGACCTACCGCCAGTCGATGGATTAGGAGCGCGCGGGACGGTTCGAGAAATGGAGCAGTTCGGCCGCCAGGCGCTAGCCTACGACGCCGACATCTCCGACCGCGACCAGGTCGCCGCGCTGTTCGCGGCCGGCGTGGCGCGTTTCGGTCATATCGACGTCGTGGTTGCCAACGCGGCGTTCTCGATCCGCGAACCGATGATCGAGGCGCAGTGGGAGCATGTGCTGCGCACACTCGAGGTCACCCAATTCGGTGTCTACCACACATGTCAGGCCGGGGCGCAGCGCATGGTCCAGCAAGGCGGCGGCGGCAAGATCGTGATCATCGGGTCTATCCTGTCCGAAATACCCTTCGCGAGCAGTTCGGCCTACAATATGGCCAAGGCCGCCGTAGTCCACCTCGGCCGAACGCTCGCCGCCGAGCTGGCCCCCCACCGGATCAACGTCAACATCATCAATCCCGGCTACATCGATACGCCCGGCGAGCGGAAATTTGCGACCGAGGAGCAGATTCAGCGGGCTGCTCGCAGCATCCCATGGGGCCGCATGGGTACGCCACGCGATATCGGCCGAGCCGTCGCCTACCTTGCCAGCGACGACGCCGACTACATCACCGGCAGCGTGCTGCAGATTGACGGTGGGTATAAATTAGGCATGCGTCTGCCGGAATCCTGAGGTCTGTCGGCATCGAGATGAGCCGAGCGGCCAGCCCAAGGCTAGTATCGCGCTAAAGCCAAAGACCGGGCTGGCCGCTCGGCTCCATCGAGTTGTTGGGCCGCCAGCCTCCTCCCATTGTCGCTGGGGGATGCAGGCTGCTCGGCGCCGGTCGCCTCGGAGCATCCCGCTCCTACCCCGAGGGTTCGACCGGCTCGCGGCATGTTCCATCGCTTCTCGCACCGGGCGTGCGGGGGCGAGCCCCGCTCAAACTCCTAAGCGGATAGCGCACGCACTCACTCGACGCTGATCATCTGCGTCTGGGCGTGGGCGAAACTTTACCGGCTCCTCGCAGAGTGACAGGCGCCCTCGGCGTATCCGTGCGGTGCAGCGGCCCCATCGGTGCACTCCAGCATCGTCAGGGCTGCCCGCTTTCGTCAGGACGCCTGCCTCCGTCCATCAGGACCAACGTCGAAGAAGTGATCCGCGTTGTGCGCCAGCTCCCGCTGCCCATCAGCCGGATCGTAGTCGAGGACGTGCAGGTGGACACTGCCCGGCTGAACAATCCGACGCTGTTCGGCAGTCACTACCAGGACCCGACGCGCCTTTGTGAGAACCTGCGCCTGGCCTGCCTGATGCGCGACGGCTACACCTGCCAGCACTGCGGCAAGCTTAAGTGCCGCCTGGAGGCCCACCACATCGTCTATCGGGAGCACGGAGGCAAGGACACGCTCGCGAACCTGCTGACGCTCTGCCAGACGTGTCATGCGGGCGTCCACAAAGGCACCATGAAGCTGCAAGTGACGGGCCTAAGCGGGCACCTCGACCTGATCGCCCAGCGCAGCATGCAGGGCAAGGCCTGTATGCGGTGCTGATAGAATTGGCGACCCTGAGCCTACTCTACGGCTATGAGACGGCGACTTGGCGCAAGCATCAGGAGCTGGAGAAGTCGCACACCAGCGACGCCCTGTGTGTAGCGACCTATGAGACCGGCGAGCGCGCGCCCACTGACTGTGCGAACACCTACTGGATCACCTTTCGGCCCCGGCAGACCCGCAAGCAGTATCACGACCTGCCGCGCAAAGGGCAGGGACGGGTGCGCTATGAGGTCAACGCCGAACTAGAGGGCTTTCGTAAGGGCGACATCGTGCGCGTGAAGGGCAAGTGGGTCAAGCAGATCAACAGCATCTACTCGACTGGCTACCTTGCGTTTGCTCGCGTGCGGGGCGCACGGTGGTCTGGACGCAAGCGCAATAAAACGCTACAGAGCACAACAAAACGCTATGAATCGATGAAGCGATTGGGAATATGTGATGCACACAACGGCAAACCCAAACTCCGTGGTCCACAGCACCTTCAGCATCGAGCGAACGTACCCGTCGCCTCCCTCGCGTGTGTTCGCTGCGTTCTCGAACCAGGGGACCAAACGCCGTTGGTTCGCGGAGGGCGAGGGGTGGGAGGTCGACGAGTTCACCTTGGACTTTCGTGTCGGCGGCCGCGAGGTCTCGCGCTTCCGCAAGAAGGGCGGCGCGCCAATGGGCAACGACACGGTCTACCTCGACATCGTGCCGGAGAGGCGCATCGTGCTCGCCTACACGATGACGGTCGGCGACAAGCGCATCTCCGTCTCCCTCGCGACCGTGGAGATCGCGCCATCAGGCCACGGCACCCGTCTCGTCTACACCGAGCAGGGGGCGTTCTTCGACGGCGCCGACAAACCAGAGGGGCGTGAAGCAGGATGCCGCGAGCTCCTCGAGAAGCTCGGCGAAGAGCTTCGAGTGCACTAGCGAGAGTACAACGTTTACGGAGGTACAGCATGGGCACCGTGTTCTTCAGCGTGGGAATGTCTCTCGACGGCTTCATGGCTCCCGAAGGGATGGATCTGACCCACGTCGACGACCCGAACTACAAGGACTGGCTCAGCCAATGGATGGAGCTCCAGAAGTGGGTGATGGAGCAGCGGTTCTTCCGCGAGAACCTCAAGCTTGGCGAAGGTGGTGAGACCGGCCAGGACAACCGCATCCTGGAGGAGACCTTCAAACGTACCGGCGTGAGCATCATGGGGAAGCGGATGTTCGACGGGGGAGAACGTTACTGGCCCGAGGAGGCCCCTTTCCATACGCCGGTCTTCGTCTTGACTCACGAAGTTCGCAAGCCTTGGGAACGCCCGGGCGGGACCACGTTCCACTTCGTCAACGACGGAATCGAGAGCGCGTTGCGGCAGGCGCGTGAACTCGCCGGAGGCAAAGATATCCGGATCGCAGGAGGTGCCCACGCCATCCTCCAGTACCTCAACGCGGGCTTGGTCGATGAATTCTCCATCGCGCTGGCGCCGGTCTTCTTCGGCGAGGGGCGCCGCCTGTTCGATCGAGTGGACCGGCGCAGAATCGCGGTGGACATCGTGGAGGCGATTCACTCGCCGCTCGTCACGCACCTGCGGTACGCCGTCACGAAGCAGTAACAGACACCAGGCGGTCGTCACGCCCTACGAGTAG
>WNGA01004869.1_pt1 | contig 20137 bp, 21 predicted proteins | sample 5400061 | NCBI WGS metagenome assembly WNGA01 (sample SAMN13153366, study PRJNA577476) | soil metagenome | isolation source: 100 cm soil or saprolite under grassland replicate 2 | place: USA:California | collected 2016-06-15
CCGCCAGAAGGCTGCCCAGCGGCAGCAGGCCCTGGTTGAGCATGTACACGCCCATGATTCGGCCCCGCAGGTGGTCGGGGGTAGTGAGCTGGATGAGGGTTTGATTGGTTGTCATGTAGACCATCTGCACCGCGCCCACCACGATCAACAACGCCAGGCTCAGCAGGAAGCTGCGCGATAGTGAGAAAGCCACCAGCGAGGCTCCCAGCCCGAAGACGGCTCCCAGCATCAGCAGCCCCTTGCGCTCGATGCTCTCCAGCGAGGCGATAGTCAGGGTGCCGATCACCGCGCCCACGCCCGGCGCCGACATCAGCAGACCGAAGCCAGTCGGCCCAACGTCCAACACGTCGCTGGCGAAGATGGGCATCAGCGACGTGTAGGGCAGGGCCACGACCACTGGCACGAGCGCCAGGCTCATCTGGGTCCGCAGGGTTGGGTGCCTCCAGATGAACAGCGCGCCCTCTTTCAGGTTGGCACGAACGGAATGGTGGGCCGCGCGCGGGGCCGGCGGTATCCTCAGCTGCAGCACCATTAAGGAGACGCCGAGATACGCCGCGGCCTGGAGGTAAAAGTTCTCGCCGGGCCCGAGCGTGGCGATGAGGACCCCGGCCACGGTCGGGCCCAGGATGCGGGTGATGTTGAAGCCGGCCGCGTTCAGGGCCATAGCGTTCAGTCGCCGCGCGCCACGATGTTCGGCACGACCGACTGCCGGACCGGCATGTTGAACGCCCAGGAGACGCCGGTCAGCAAGGTGAAAGCGAAGATGTGCCAGACGCGCAGCTGTCCCAGGATGATCAAGGTGGCGAATACCGTGCTCAGCAGCATCAAGCCGACCTGGGTGGTGAGCATGAGCCGCCGCCGATCGACTCGGTCGGCCGCTACTCCGCCGAACGGTCCGAGCAGCAGCAGTGGCAGCGAGCGGCAGCCGTTGACAGCCCCCAGCAGGAAGGCCGAGCCGGTCAGGTCGTAGGTGAGCCAGCCAAGCGTGGCCTGCTGAATCCACTGCCCCAAGCCGGAAAAGAGCGTCCCAAACCAGAGCAGTCGGTAGTCGCGGTGGCGAAGGGATCGAAACGTCTGCAGGCCGGACCTGGGAGCTGGCTCCGCGGGCGCCGCGGCAGCGGGGACGGGTGTCGACTCGAGCGCTCCAGGGGTCTCGGTCGAGACCACGGCCCCGAGGCGCTCCGTCACGGAACCAGGTCCAGCTCGCGCTCCAGCACGTTCAGACTCCCCAGCCCGGATGGAACCGGGCACACGCTTACCCGACTATATCACGACCCCCGGAGCCTCACGGACAGGTCAATGACGAGCCGCGCGGAGCTGCGAGTGAAGTTGTTCTCCGACGCCACCAGGGACGGCGGGCGTCACTCGTCGAGGCGGGTGGGCTTCAGATCGCGATCGATGGTCTGGAAGCCGGCCCATTGTTCGACCATCCAGTAGCGGATCCCGAACTCGAACCGCAGCTCCTTCGTCTCGCCGTCGGTGGGGTTGAAATGCTGGTGATGCAGCATGCCCGGTGGGACGTGTACGGCGTCGCCCTGCGCCCATGAGTACCGCTTGCCCCCGATCTCGGAGTAGCCCTGGCCCTGAAGCGCGTACAGATACGCCTCGGGGTGGGCGTGGCTGTGGCTCTTGGAGTGGGGCGTCTCGACGAAGAGCGAGCTGATCGCCACGGCGGTGGCGTTGAAGCCATTCCGCTTACCGTTGCGGCCCATCAAGAAATAGGTCGCCCCGTGCTTGGTCTCACCCGAGCGTTCGAACTGCTCCTGGTGCATCGAGATGCGCCGCCCGTCGACTGGCCAGTATTGCGACTCCGCGGCCGGCACAGCGGCTGGCGTGGGCCCATCGTTCGGGCCGGCCTCTTCGAGCTGCTCGAGATGTGCCACGTGGATCGACGCCTCGAGCGGCCAGGCCGTGCCGGACAAGTACACGACCCGCTCCGCTCCGGTGTTGAAGAGCTGGTGCGTCGAGCGGAACGGGATGTGGAAGATCGTACCCCGCTCGAAGTCGTAACGGAGGTCGTCGAGGACGAGGAAGCCTCGGCCCTGCTCCACGTAGATGGCTTCCTCACCATGGAGGTGCTTGCCGGTGTGCCAGCCCACGGGTATCTCGGCCTTCATCAGCGCGCTCCCGCCCGTCGGAAAGCCGGTCTCGGGCGCGATCATCAGCGCCGCGCGCGCGTCCTGGCGGGTGCGTACCCACTCGAGGCTTTTCGCCTCAGCGACTCGCGGAGCGTCTTCCACCGCGCACTGAATCCGCTTCGACTCGGCGAGCCACGCCTCATAGAAGTCTGGCATCAAGCCTCTCGATCATCCTCGGCCGTCTTCGGCCATCATAATCATTTCCGAACCGCACCAGGAATTCGTGCCCGGACTGTCGAACCGGGCCGCGCCAGGTTCCTCGCTGCGTTCAGCCCTCACCCCCCTGGCCCCCTCTCCCAAGCGTGGGAGAGGGGGAACTCGAGCCACAGGCGCAATGCAGCTGCTTTGAACAAAACGTCTAATGGGCCGCCCCCTTTTTCATTTGCGGGGGCGTCCCGAAGGGACGTTGAAACTCAGGATGAGGTTTCCTCGCTGCGTTCAGCCCTCACCCCCTGGCCCCCTCTCCCAAGCGTGGGAGAGGGGGAACTCGAGCCACAGGCGCAATGCTGCTGCTGCTTTGAACAAAACGTCTGATGGGCCGCCCCCTTTTCATTTGTGGGGGCGTTCCGAAGGGACATAAAGACTCAGGATGACCATAAGGTGCTTGGGATGACAGCAGCGGCGGCCGCTCTCTCACAGTCGCGGTACAGTTGACGCCTGGAGGCAGCGCGTGAAGCTAGCCATCTTCGACGACTATCGACTCGGGGTCGTCTCACCCGACGAGGCCCGAATCACAGACGTCAGCGCGGCCCTCCCCTGGCCGCGCGATTCGGACCCGTTTGGGGCAAGCTGGTGGGTGCGGCTGTGTCGGGACTTCGGCGAGCTGCGTTCGCGAATCGAATCAACCGCCAGCTCCGGCCCCGGGCGGCCGCTAGAATCGGTGTGGCTCAGAGCTCCGGTCCTCAACCCCAGCAAGATCGTCGCGTGCGCCGCCAACTACGCCGCCCATGTTGCCGAGATGAAGGGCGTGCGCCAGCGAGTCGGCGGGCCGGGCGAGGCCCGGTTCAGCCAGTTCGACGTCTTCCTCAAAGCCCCATCCTCGATCATCGGGCCGCGCGAGAGCGTCGTGCTGCCACCCGGACCGTCGAGCGCGGGCGTCGAGATTCACCACGAGAGCGAGCTGGCGCTGGTGATCGGACGCGGCGGGTCGAGCATCGCCGAGGACCGGGCGCTCGACCACGTCCTCGGCTACACGATCGGGCTCGACATCACCGTTCGTGGAGCAGGCGATCGGTCACGGCGCAAGAGCTACGATACGTTCACTCCGCTCGGGCCGTGGGTCACCACGGCCGACGAGGTAGGCGACCCACATACGCTGGACATCCGCCTGTCCATCGGCGGCGCGGTGCGCCAGAGCGTCAACACTCAAGATCTTGGGGTGAAGATCCCCGGCATCATCGCCTACACCTCGGGCGTCATGCGCCTGGAGCCGGGCGACGTGATCCTGACCGGCGCGCCGCAGGGCGTCGGCCCGATCCGCGACGCCGACGTGATGGACACCGAGATCAGTCGGCTCGGTCGGATGCTCGTCTCGGTACGAGGAATGAGGAACGAGGGATGAGGAATAAGGGATGAGGGATGAGGGATGAGTGAGACGATCAAGCTCATCAGCTTCCAGCGCTCGCTTGGCCTGGTCGCGGCCGAGCGTAAGGGCCTCTTCGCCGACGAGGGCTTGGGGATCGAATACACCCAGACCCCCAGCTCGGCGACGCAGATCCGAGGCGTCCTCGACGGGACCTGGGACGTGGCTCAAACGGCTGCTGACAACGTCATGGCCTACGTCGAAAACGAGGGGGCCGACCTGTTTGTCTTCCTGGTCGCCAATCTCGGCCTGGGCCAGAAGCTGTTCGTCCAGCCGGAGATCACGGCGTATGAACGGCTTCGTGGCAAAGTGCTCGTCGTCGATGCGCTTGACACCGGCTACGCCTACGTGCTCCAGAAGATGCTCCAGCTTAACGGTCTTGGGCCGGACAGCTACCGATTCGAGTCGGTGGGCGGCACTCCTCAGCGCCTGCAGGCGCTTCGCGAGCGACGGGCGGCCGGCGCTCTTCTCAGCGGGCACCCTGAGGAAACGGCGCTGCGAGAGGGTTTCAGCTTGCTCCAGTCGGCCAGCGACTACTTCCCGCTCTACCCAGGCGACACCCACGCTACCACCCGCCGCTGGTCCGAGGGGCACGGAGAGCTGTTGGCGGGCTACATCCGGGCCTATCTGCGCGGCTGTGCCTGGGCCGCCGAGCCGGCCAATCGCGACGAAGGGATCAGCCTGATCGCCGACGACCAGCAGGTCTCGACCGAGGCGGCCGCGGCCCGCTACGAGCGGGACCGCGAGACGCGCTCAGCCGAGGCGCCGAGCCTCGACGAGGTGAGGGCGGCCCTGCAAGTCGTTCTCGACCTGCGCTGGGAGATGGCGGCCATGCCCGGCCCGCGGCCTTCCCCTTCTAAGTATTTCGATCCCAGCTACTGGGAACGAGGGGTCGGCCCCTCGTAGGGGCACGGCCTGCCGTGCCCCTACGATGCCACGCCCATGCTCTGCCGGACCTCGGCCTCGATCTGTCTCCAGACGTAGCCGACCTTGTTGACGAAGGCCGGGCTGAGCTTGACGTCCAGGCTGCGGGGGCGTGGCAGGTCGATCGAGAGCGTCTCGCGGACGCGACCGGGGCGGACCGTGAAGATGATGGCCCGGTCCGCCAGGTAGATCGCCTCGTCGATCTGGTGAGTGATGAACAGGACCGTCTTGCGGCGGGCGTTCCAGATCCGCAGCAACTCCGACTGCATGATCTCGCGGGTCTGAGCGTCGAGGCTGGCAAACGGCTCGTCCATCAGCAGCACCTCTGGGTCAACGGCCAGGGCACGGGCGAGGTTGACCCGCTGGCGCATCCCGCCCGACAGCTCGTGCGGGTAGGCGCGCTCGAACCCATCCAGGCCGACCAGATGGACCATCTCTTCAGCCACCTGGCGCGCCTGGCCGTTCAGGCGGCCCTGGACCTCCAGGCCAAACAGCACGTTGTCCATAACGGTCCGCCAGGGGAACAGCGAGTCTTGCTGGAAGACGAAAGATCGATCCGGGCCCGGGCCCGCGATGCGGCGGCCGTTCAACAGGACCTGGCCGGCGGATGGCGCGATCAGGCCATCCACGATTCGCAGCAGGGTGGTCTTGCCGCACCCAGAGGCGCCGACGATCGAGACGAACTCACCTTCTTCAATATCCAGGCTGATGCCGCGCAGCGCCTCGACCACCTCGCCGGTCCGCGTCTCGAACCACCTCGACAACTGGTCGATCCGCAGCTTTGGGCCGCTCAATCCTGCACCTCGACCTGGCGCCAGGGGGCCATCCGTCGCTCGACGGCCTTGAGCAGCTCCACGCCCAGCACGCCCGAGCCAGCCAGAATTACGACGCCGACAAACAGTCCCGCCGTGTCGAAGGTCTGGGCCGACAGGAGGATCAGGTAGCCCAGCCCGGCTTTGGCGCCAAACAGCTCGGCCACGACCACGCCTACTAGCCCGCGCGCGAGTCCCAGCCGCAAGCCCGTCACGATGACCGGCAGCGCGGAGGGCAGCATGACTTTGGTGAAGATGTGGACCGGCTTGGCCCCGAAGGAGCGGGCCGTCTCGATCAGGTGTCGCTCCGTCCCGAGGATGCCGACGTAGGTATTCAGCAGGACCGGGAAGAGCACCAGCAGGAAGATGACGGCCACCTTCGACTCGATGCCCAGCTTGAACCACAGGATGAACAACGGCGCCAGGGCGACCAGCGGGGTCGAGTACAGCAGCGAGACCCAGGGGTCCAGGTAATCTCGCAGCGGTCGGCTGACCGCCATCCCCAGCCCGAGCGCCACGCCGACGACGGACGACAGGAAAAAGCCGTAGACGAACTCCTGCGTGCTGGTCCAGATGTGGACCTGTAGCTCACCCTTGGCCCACAGTTGGCCGAACGACCCCGCAACGGCCGACAGGGGCACGAAGAAGAGCTTGTTGGTGATCAGATACCGGCCGGCCAGCTCCCATAGCACCAGCACGGCGGCGATCGACTGAATGGCCCGAAGTCGGCTGACGTTGCGCTGGTAGAAGCCTCGCTGCCGGGCCTTGGGTGGAGCCACAACTCCTGCGCCAACTTCGACCGCGCCGGCCGTGCGCACGGTCATCGCCCGTAAGCTCTTATCGCAAGACCGGCGGGGGACCTTGCTTCCAGAGATCCACGGTGTCCCGTCCTGGCCAGATCGTCACCTTCCAGGCGGCGTCGTCGTAGATCCTGATGATGTCGGTGGTGTATTCGACGACGTTTTGCTCCGGGTCCCAGAAGTACGAGAAGAGGTTGTTCCCGGCCCCGTGCCGGCCGGGGCCCCATAGGCGAGGAACGCCCTTCTCCCCCAGGTAGTAGACGCCCTTCGCTATCTCCAGGAAGTCCCTGACCTCGAAGGCGACGTGGTGCAGCCCGGGCGTCTCTGCGTGGACGAAGGCAAGCTGGTGGTGGATCTCGTTGCAGCGCAGGAACACCATGTGATGGCCGTTCCAGTCACTCTCCTTGAAGCCAAAGTGCTCGCGGTAGAAGGCCTGCGCCCGATCGATGTCGACGGTCCTGAGGACCACGTGGGTCAGACCCTCGGGCTTGACGTTCCGGTTGCCGTAGTCTTCGGTCACGGCCTCGTCGCCCCAGTACAGCTCGAGTGAGTGGCCGTCCGGGTCGCGCAGCCGCAAATTTCTCTTGACGCCTGGCCGATCGGCCGGTCCGGGCGCCTTGAGGATGGGCGCTCCGGCCGCCGCCAGCTCCTCGGCGGCTCGGTCGAGTGCGTCCGCGCCCGCGACCTGCAGGCCGACCTCGAGCAGACCGCCCTGCTGGCCCGCGGTCAGGCTTACTGAGTGGTGCTCCGCCGCCACCGTGCGCAGATAGATCGTATCGTCGGCTTCCTCAGTTACGGCAAGGCCCCAGTCGTCGCTGTAAAAAGCGGCGCTCTTGCTGAGGTCGTTGACCGACAGTCCAACTCGCCCAACCTTCTCAATCTTGATCATCGCGACCTCCCCTCGTATCGACGGTTGCCCGTCAGCGCTTGCTGGCCTGCTCCAGATACGACAGATCGAGCAGCTCGTCTATCGATACTGGGCGCTTGAGGATCCCACCCTCGGTCATCATGTCGACAACGGCCTTCATCCCCTCGAGGCTGACGCCGGCCTTCTTCGACAACATCTTATCTTTCAGCGGCCCGGTCACGTACAGCTCGTATGTCTTAGCGGCCGCTTCGGGGTTCGTCTTCGCGATGTCAGCCCAGTGTTCGACGACTTTAGCCTTGTTGGCCGGGTCCTCGATCCAGTCCAATGCATCCTGATAGCCGCGCAGGAAACGAACGAGCGTATCCGAATTCTGGCGGGCCCAGTCACGCTTGGTGGCCATGGTCCCGAACATGTACTGGGGGATCGCCTCGGCGCTCGACCCGAGCAGCTTGAAGCCCCTGGCCTCGGCGTCGAAGGTAACGGGAGCCGACAGCAAGGTCGCCTCGACAGCGCCCTGGGTCAGCGCGGCGTAACGGGCGCCGGTCGCGCCGACCGGGGCAATGTCGTATTTCTCGGGCGTCAGCCCGTAGAACGATAGAATCCGCTTGGTGATCGTGTTCAGCTCCGAGCCCGGGTCAGCCGAAGCAACCCGCTTGCCGGCGAGCTCACTTACCGAGCCGATCTCCGGCCGTGCCCAGAGCTGATAGTCCGGGTCGACCTGGTAGCCGGCCACGATCGCGATGTCGGCGCCGTTGGCGATCGCGTTGACCGTGGTACCGGTGATCTGGAGCGTCGCGTCGGCGGCATCGGCCATCATCGCCTGCAGGGCCGGCGGGCCGCCCTGGTGCAAGGTGTATTCGAGCTTGACACCCTGCCTGGCCAGGAAGCCCTCGCGCTCGGCGATCAGGATAGACCCAATCCCCGCTGTGAGCGAGGGGAGCGACACGGTAAACGTCTTGAGCGGCCCGGGCGGTAGCGCGGCGACAGGTTTCGACTCGCCCGCGGCGGGGCTGGCGGCCGGGCTCGCGGGCGCGGCGACAGGCTTCGCGGCCTCGGCTGGCTTGCCCTTCGGCGCCTCAGGGGGGGCGGTCGTGGGCGCTGGCGCCGCCGGCGTGCAGCCGGCCATCGCCAGGGCGGCGCCCAGCAGCAAGGCGGCGACCGTGGGGCGAGTTAGCGGATTCAAGAGTTCGCCCTCCATGTCCAAGCTCCCTAGACACTGGCCGTACGATAGTCGCTCCGGCCGGCTCGGTCAACGATGGCAGCCGGTCGGCGGGATTGGCCAGGCTTGCCGTCTGAGTCGGCCCCAGCGTTTTGCGACGCAGCTTGGCACGGTAGACACATTTAGGCCATAATGTAGCTACAATGCGGGTTGGTATTCGCGAGCTCAAGCTTCGGCTTAGCCACTACTTGGCCCTGGTCCGAAATGGAGAGACCGTGGTCGTCACGGACCGCGGAACCCCAGTGGCTCGTCTCGAGCGGTTGGCGTCGGGCGCGCCACCGGCCTCGGTGCGGCACTTGATTGATGCCAATCTGCTCCTCTACAAGAACCCGACTCGTCGCCTACTCAGGCCGATTCGGATGACGCCTGGCGCCAAGACGTCTACGGATTACGTGGCCGAGCAGCGCCGGTGATCGTCTATGCGGACACGAGCGCCCTGGCGAAGCTTCTGCTGGACGAGGATGGCAGCGAGGAGATGATCGCGACCACCGCACGTGCCGAACTACTCGGCAGCGCGGCAATCGCATACATCGAGCTGCGAGCCGCTCTAGCCGCGGCGATACGTGATGGCCGGATTGCCGCAGGCCTGCGCGATCGGATCGTCCAGGCGCTAGAGCGCGTCTGGGAGGGCGTGTCCGAGGTCACGCTGGATCGTCCGCTGCTGCGGGACGCGGGTGATCTCGCCGAGCGCATGCAATTACGCGGCTATGATGCTGTCCATCTGGCAGCGCTCCAGGAGCTTGGGAGCCCGGACGCGGTCACCTTCGCCTGCTGGGACTCTGAGCTCAGGCGCGCCGCGCACGCCCTGGGGTATGCCGTCGTCCCCCGGTTCGATGCCTAAGCGGGCTCAGTCGAGGTGCTCCCCGGTCTCATACCTTTGCTCGATCAGCCAAAGCCCGTGGAAGACGAAGAGCATCAGCACGGCACCCATGATCGCGATGAAGTAGAGCCCGGCCCCGGCTGCCAGGCCGAGCGCGGCGGACGCCCACAAGCCAGCCGCGGTCGTGAGTCCTCTGACCGACTCACCGGCTCTGAATAGCACGCCTCCACCGAGGAAGCCGATGCCCGTGACGACTTGAGCCGCCACGCGACCGGGATCGCCCCGTACGCCGTCGACCCTGGTGGTATCCAGACTGACCAGCATGTACACGCACGCTCCCAGCGAGAGCATGGTAAAGGTCCTCAGGCCGGCCGGACTCCGCCGCAGCTCACGCTCGAGCCCGACTGTCGCGCCGAGGATCAGGGCAAGCACCAGTCGGCCCGTGATCTCGAGCCAGGGGCCGCTGGGAATGAGCTCCATGCACGCCTCGTCTCGGGCTGGGGGTGGCGGCGGTAGGATAGTGTCGGCCGCCCGACGGGGTCAAGGGTGGCCGCGCCCTCTCGACTCGGCCAGGTCCCGACCCTATGCGGTGAGCATGTCGAGCACGAGGAAGGCCAGGAAGCCGACGAAAAACATGGTCGTGCTAAAGATCGTATCGGCGATCTCGTGGGCCTCGCTCAACAGCTCCTCGGTCACCAGATACAGCAGCGCCGCGGCCCCGAACGCTAGGACCGGCGCCAGGTTCTCGGGCGACAGACCCTGGAGGGCGACCGCCCCGATGATAGCGAAGAGCATGGTCGACAGAGACAGCCCAACCGGCGTGGCGATGACGGCCGTGGTCCCCAGGCCGTTCTTTTTGAGTGTGGCGGCAATCGCCACGGCCACGAAGAGGACCTCGAGGCTGATACCGATCGTCAGGATCACGCCCAGCTTGGCCGCCGCCGCGAAGCCGATGCCCAGCACCAGCCCGTCGATCGCACGGTCCACGCCGACTGCCGCGAGCATCCCGGTCGGCCATTTCGACGCGCCAGATTCGGCCTCCTCGAGCCGCTGGCCGAATTTCTTTATGGCCAGCATCACGGCCACCCCGACCGCGAAGCCGATGATAATCATCACCGGACTGCCCTTCTCGACGTCCGGCAACATCTCGACCGACGCCACCGCAAATACAATGCCCGCCGCCAGGTGCTGGATGGCGCTGCGCAGGTTCGGGCTCAGCTCGCGGTAGGCGGCGATGACGCTGCCCAGGAACGCGGCCACCACGGGCACCGTGGTGTACAGAAGCACCGTGAGAAACGCGCTACTCATCTTGGCTCCTCGTCAGGCTGATCTCGGCCCCCCGCAGGAGACCGGATCTCTCTCAGGCGGCCTCCGCGATCGGCGCGGTCGACTCCTCAGGCGCGAGGCGAGTCAGCCTCGCCAGGCGGGCCGTAACGGCCGCCCATCCGAGCACGAACAGGAAGAACGTGGTGCTCACAAATACGATCGCGCCTCCCGAGGCGACGTTGGCGTAGAACGAGAGATATAGACCCAGCACCGACGATACTACCGACAGCGCCGAGCCGACCAGCATGATCCGATGGAAGCGGCGGGTCAACAGCGAGGCTGTCGCGGCCGGCGTGACGAGCATCGCCACGACCAGGACGATCCCGATCGCCTTCATCGAGACGACAACGGTGACGCCGAGCATCGCCAGCAGCAGGTACTGGAGCGCGGCCACCGGCAGGCCGCTGGCCTCGGCCATGACCGGGTCGAAGGCTACGAAAAACAGCTCCTTGTAGAGGAGCACGATGAGGCCAATCACCACTACGCCGGCCATGGAGATGAGGACCAGATCTTCCACCCCGACTCCGAGCACGTTGCCAAACACGAATCCCATCAAGTCGACCGTGTAATTACGGACTCGGCTCATCACCACGATGCCGAGCGAGAACGCGAACGAGAACACCACCCCGATCGACGTGTCAAAGCTGAGCCGTGAGCGCCGACTGACAAACGCGATCGAGAGGGCTGTGACGACGGCGGCGATCGCCGCGCCGAGGTAGATGCTGCGGCCGAACACGAACGCGATGGCCACGCCGGCAAACGACGAGTGGGCCAGCGCATCACCGATAAACGCCAGCCCCTTCCAGACCACGAATGCGCCGATGACGGCACACAGCACCCCGACGATCACGGTCGAGGCCAACGCCCGCTGCATGAACGCGAACTGGTACGGTTCTAAGAGGAAGCGAGTGACCTCAGCCATGCGGGCTCCCACTCTCGGCGTGGTGGTCGCCGGTGTCGACGGCGAAGTACCGATCGCCGATCTTGACGAGCGCCATGCTCGGGCCGTAGGCGGCCCGCAAGTTGTGTTCGTTGAACACCTCGTGCGGGGGCCCGACCGCGATCAGCCGCCGGTTCAGGAAGAGCGCCATGTCGAAGTGCTGGGCCACGGTCGACAGGTTATGGGTGGTGAACAGGACCGTCACGCCGGTATCGCGAAGCTGCCGGAGCAACGCGTAGACGTCCTGCTCCGTGACCGCGTCCACGCCCGACAGCGGCTCGTCGAGAAGCAGGATCCTGGGCTCCTGGACGAGGGCACGCGCCACGAACGTCCGCTGCTGCTGGCCGCCCGACAGCTCGCCCACCTGATCCCCGATCCGCTCGGCCATCCCCACCCGCTCGAGCGCTCGGCTGACCGCCTCGCGGTCGGCGCGGGTGGGACGACGGAACAAGCCTAGTCTCCCGTAGCGGCCCATCATGACCACCTCGCCAACGGTGGCTGGAAAGTTCCAGTCGCCGGCTGCCGCCTGGGGGACGTAACCAACCCGTACCCGCGAAGCACGGGGCGTCTCGCCGAGTACGCTCACCGTTCCCGACCACGGGCTCAGCAGGCCGAGCAGCAGCTTGAGCAGGGTGGACTTGCCGCTCCCGTTTGGCCCGATCAGCGCGAGCATGGCCCCCGCCGGGACAGAGAGCGAGACGTTCTCGAGCGCCACCCGCCGGCGGTAGCCAGCCGTCACGCTGCTGAGATTGACCACTAAGCCGTTGGGAGAATCGGTTCCGTCAGCTCGCGCCGCGCCCGCGCTCAGGGTCAGCCGCCCTGCGTCCGCGTCGCGACGAGGATTCGCCGATGCTACCACAGTCCCTCCCGAGATCGAGTATCACCAGTGGCCTCTAAAAAGCGGGGCCACCGCCCCGTTAGACCGAATCGCCCGGCCGACGCCGTCAGCCCGCGGGACGCTTGCGGCAGCTCGCGCAGCGTCCGATCAGCTCCAGGTGGTGTGTAAGGACTTCGAAGCCGGCCTCGCCGGCCATCCGCCGAATCTGTTGCTCGATCCCCGCTGCCTCGAGCGCCGTCACGGTACCACATTGCACGCACATCAGGTGATGGTGGTGACGCGTCTCGCAGACCGTGTAGCGGTGACAGCCATCGCCGGTATGGATCCGGTTCAGCACCCCGAGCTCGGCCAGCAAGTCCAGCGTACGGAAGACGGTTGCCCGTCCGATACCGGTGTGCTGGTCGCGAACTTCGTCCCAGACTTCCTGGGCGCTGAAGTGGTCATGGCGAGGCGCCACCAACTTGATGATCGCCTGGCGGGGCATCGTCAGCCGATGGCCCTCGCTCGTCAGCCGACCGATGATCTGTGCGGCGTCAGCCACTCCAACTCTCTCCTCGGCCACCGGCCAGGTGATGAGGTCTGGCTCCATGATTGTCCCAAACACGTTCACATCCCGTCAACTTCGTTAGACTGCCCGTCCAATGCAACAACGCGCGCATGCTAACCGACTGGGCACGTAGATTCAAGCTGGCCCACGCACACGGCATTGACGGTTAGCCGGTCAATGCCTTGCGCTCGGCGTTCTGGCCGTTCAGGCGGGCCGCCGGCGGCTGGTAACCGATCAGCCGACCCGAGTTCGCCACGACGGTGATCGTGCTCAGGTTGTGGAGCACGGCCGCCAGGATCGGGCTCAAGGCCCCGGCCGCGCCAACCACGATGCCGGCCGAATTCACCCCGAGCGCCAGGCCATAGTTCTGCTTGACCACCGCCAACGTGTGCCGACTCAAGTCGAGGACCGTCGCCACGTCGCGCAGGTCGTCGCCGGCCAGCGAGATGTCGGCCGCCTCGATCGCGACGTCCGAGCCGGCCGTGCCCATGGCGATCCCCACGTCCGCGAGCGCGAGGGCCGGCGCGTCGTTGATGCCGTCGCCGACCATCGCGACCTTGTGGCCGGCCGCCTTCAGCTCCTCGACCAGCTTGAACTTGTCGTCCGGCATGAACTCGCCGCGGTACTCGGTCAGCCCGAGCTGGCCAGCCACGATCCTGGCAGATTCGGTGCTGTCGCCGGTGCACAGCAGCACCCGCCGGAGCCCGGCTCGATGCAGCATCGCGATCGCTTCATGCGCTTGCGGCCGGACCGAGTCACTCACCCCGATCAGACCGATCAGCCGATCGTCGACCGCGATGCAGAGCACGGTCTCTCCGGCCTCGCGGAGCTGCACCAGCTGGCTCGGCACATCGGGCGGTAGCGGGACGCCGAATTCGCGCATCAGACGATCGCTGCCGACGAGGATCTGTTGTCCGTCTAGCTCGGCGCGCACCCCCCTTCCGGCCAGTGTCTCCAGTTCGTATCGGTCCGGCACCTCCACGGCCAGCTCTCTGGCGTGTCGCAGGACGGCGGCCGCGAGCGGGTGCTTGGAGTGGTACTCGGCGGCCGCGGCAATCCGCACTAGCTCGCGTGGCGAATAGGCCGGGTCGAGCGGCAGGACCTGCGAGACGTTCGCCTTGCCCGTCGTGAGCGTCCCGGTCTTGTCCAGGATGATCGTGTCGAGCTTACCGGCCGCCTCGAGGTTGGAACCGCCCTTGACCAGTACTCCGCGCCGAGCCGCGTTGCCGATCGACGCGGTGACAGCCGTCGGCGTGCTCAGCCCAGCCGCGCACGGGCAGGCGATCACGAGCATGGTCATGGCCCGCCGGATGTCGCGCGTGACGAGGAACACGAGCGCGGCCAGCGCGAACGAGACCGGCACGAATCGACGCGAGAACGTCTCGGCGACGGTCTCGATCGGCGCCCGGAGCTGGCGGGCCTGCTCGACGCGGTCGATCAACCGCCCGACTGCCGTCTCGGAGCCAACGCCAGTGGCCTGAACTCGCAGCGAGCCAAGCTCCAGCACGGTCCCAGCGTAGACCTGCTCACCTGGCGTCTTATAGGTGGGCATCGATTCGCCGGTGATGAGCGCCTGGTTGACGGAGCCAGTCCCGTGGACCACTTCGCCGTCGACCGGAATTTTCTCGTCGGCGTAGACCGCCACCGTGTCCCCGATCTGAAGAGATTCCAGCGGGACCTTGATCTCGACCCCATCCTTGACCAGCCACACTTCCTGCTCGCCGATCGACAGCAGGCTCTCGATCGCCCGTCGAGTGCGGAACTGGGTCGCCATCTGCAGGATCGCGCCCAGGTTCAGCAGCCAGATGACGACCAGGGCCGTCATGCCCTCGCCGAGCAGCAGCGAGGCGGCGGTCGCGGCTGTGATCAGGGCGTTCGGGCTGAGCGGCGACCGTCCGGTCAGCGAGCGGAGTCCGTCTCGCAGCAGCGGCAACCCGGAGTAGATGGTCGCCGCGGCGGCTGCCAACGTGAGCAGCGGATTGGCGGCCGCCGCCGCCCCCAGCAGCACGCGCGCGGCCAGTAGGCCGCCAAGCGCAGCGCCGCCGATCGCCAGCCGTCGACGCTGGAGGTTGAGCTGGCGCGTCTCCTCGGCCATTTGCTCCGCGGCGCCCAGCCCCAGCGCCAGCGGCGAGCGCCCGATGTAGCAGCACGGGCCGCCCGGGTCGTCGCACAGATCGCCCGTGGGGGCCGCGTGGCCGTCCTCGCCGACGGCCTCGCTGGCGGCCATCGGCTCGGCCGAGAAGATGGTGAAGTCGATCTGGTCCGATCGGACGCGGCGCGGATCGAAGCGGACCCTGATGCGGCCGGTCAGCGGCTTGACCTGGGCACTCCGCACGCCCGACAATTGGCGCAGCGCCGATTCGATCCCACGCGCCAGGTCGGGCTGACGCCGCATGCCGGAGTAGCGATAACTGATCCACCCGGTTGTGCTCGACAGGACTTTGAGCGCGCCAGCTGGTGCGGGTGGCTGCAGGTCGCCGACAGGCGACAACATCGGCAGCAGCGACAACGTCCCGTCGGAGCCCGTCCAGGCGGCCCCGCTGCCGCCCAGCCCGTCCTCGGTCGACTCGCCCGGGCCTGCCGCTTCGACCCATTGGAGGTCGTTGGCTGCGGCGGCCTCCCCGTTGGAAGCCTTGGCAGCTCGAACCCGAGCTGCCCGTCTCGTCGCGGCCCGCCGGCGCGGCCCGCCATTCTCCTCGATCGCCATCGTCGACCGTCCCTCTCAGCCAGCAGCTTTGGAAAATGCAGCCTGCCCGGTTCGTGGGTCAGTGGCCCCGAGTGAGGACACGAACCGAATAGCAGGCACACCTATAGTAAACGTCCAAAGGATCGTTGGCAAGTCTCATCAGCGCTCTGATGCAAATCAGAGTCGAAATCCCCTATCGGCAATGAGAAACGGTATCAATTACGTATCAAGAAGAACATCGCCCTGATCATTCAAAAGCAAATCCAAAGTCTTCCCCAGACTGGCCCTGCCAGACCCCCCACCGGGCGCTCCGTCCGCGGGACCCGCCGCGGCCCGCGTCACGCACCCCGCGGTCGCGTCCGACGTCGGGCTAGGACACCTCGTGCGCCGCCGCGTATACTGCGCGTGACCGGCCTCGTCCGGGGCGGGCCTGGACGCCGGCCGCCACCTCGCCAGGGTCTCGCGGCCGGCACCCCGAGCCGGCCGGGCTGGGCCAGCGGATCACGGCTGGAGGCAGGGCATGTTGACCGCGATTCAGGGCATTGTATTCGTCGTCGCAACCGTCCTCCTGGCGCTCGGCGCCATGTCCCTGGTGCGGCGCACGATCAAGAGGGAAGCACTCAAATCACACCATGACGTCGCCGGCTTCGTGTACGCGGTGCTGGGCGTCATCTACGCGGTCCTACTCGCGTTCGTCGTCATCGTCGTCTGGCAACAGTTCGACGTCGCCGACCAGCATTCCCAGGAGGAGGCAGCGGCGATAGCCAACATCTACCGGCTGGCCTTGAGCCTGCCCGAGGCCGAGCGTCTGGCGATCAGACAGACGCTCGTCGCGTATGTCGACGTCGTCGTCGACGAGGAATGGGCGACCATGGCGCGGGGAGAAGAAAGCCCACACGCTAGTCAGCTTCTCAACGACGTGTGGCGAGCCTTTCGCCGGATCGAGCCCCGCTCGGAGCAGGAGAAGGCCGTCTACGCCGAAGCAATGACCCAGCTCACCACTCTCGGTAAGTCCCGTTGGCAGCGGCTCTTCGACAGCCGCGAGGGCTTGCAGCCGATCATGTGGACCGTGCTGCTCGTCGGCGGCACTCTCACCGTCGGCTTCAGCCTGCTCTTCGCCGTCGAAGACTGGCACGCCCACGCGATGATCACCGGCTCGTTGACGGCGACCATCGCGATCATGCTGTTCTTGATCTACGCGTTCGACTACCCGTTCAGGGGCGACGTCCGCGTCAAGTCAGAGCCGTTCGAGGCGGTCCTGTCGGTGATGGAGATCGAGGCGCAAGCCGAGTCTCGCTCCGCCGGGCGGTAGCCGGAAGAATGAAGAGTGAAGCCTTAAGAATGTAGAGTGAAGAATGAAGGACGCAGAATGAGGACGGGACGCGTCATTGTTCATTCGTCATTTTCCTGCTAGTGAATCGGGCCACCGCCTTGCTGGCGCGGGCGCGGGCGGCTCGCACCAGACCATTGGACACATGGCGGGCCGCTCGGCCGACCTGAAACACCACCCACATCGCCGTGGAGCGGATCGTGGCCAGGTCGCCGTCGATGGTCGCGGTGGTCAATCCCGACTGCCTGAGATGATCGGCCGCCACCTCGGGCTCGCAGCTCCGCAGGGCCTGGCGCAGGGACAGCAACAAGACTGCCAGACAGTCGAGCTGACCGACGATCGGGATGATGCCGGGAATCGGGTCCAACGGCGAGACACTGTAGGCCACACCAGCCGCGGCCAGGGCGCGCTGACCGGCCGTCAGTCGCTCGTCGCGGGCCAGCCGGTACGCCAGCCGCAGGTAGCGCGGCACTCTGATGAGCACCTTCGCGAAGCGGAGCATCACCCGTCGGCCCGGCTCGCGGGCCGCCTTTGCTCTAGGCAGCCACGGGCCGGCTCGAGCCGGCCTGGGAGGACCTGTCATCGGCAACCCACCCTCCAGTCACGTACCATGCCACGTCGTCGCCCGAGCTTGAGGCATGTCGTTGAGCATGCCAAAGTATGTGGTATCCTACCCGACCTAGCCAGCAGACTCCGGTGGGGACCTGGTCTGCAGGGAGGTGAGGCATGGGGGTCGACAAAGTGCTGGACGGTGTCCTCGGAGGCTCAGGCTGGGGTTTCGGCCTCGCGGTCGTGGCCGGCGCGGCGCTGCTGGTTGGGAAGGGCGGTCGGCCGCTGGCCAAACAGGCCATCAAGGGTGCCCTGATCCTGACCGAGCGGGCCCGAGAGCTGACAGCGGAGGCGGCTGAGCAGATCCAGGACATCTACGCCGAGGCGCGGGCCGAGCTGGAGGAACGGAGCGACGGCCACGCGGCAGAGGAGCCGGCGGCCGCGCACGCTCACGCGCACTAGGAAAGGGGCTGGGCTCCACGATGATCGAGCTCAGGCGCGCGCGCGTCGCGCATGCCGTGCCCGGACGCGTCCGCATCAAGCTCGACCGAGACGCGCTCACCAACGGCTTCGGCGCCGAGCTGCGATCCGGCCTGGCGGCGATCCCGGGCGTCGAGGAGGTCCAGGTCGCCGAGCTGACCGGGAGCGTGTTGATCCGATACGACCCGGAGCGGCTAGACCTAAACCGCCTCGTGGAGCGCGTCCGGGCGGCCAGGCTGTTGGCGGTCGACGATCCGGGCGAAGACCCATACGCGGCGAAGGCCGTGCCGGCCAGCCTGACCGCTCAGCGTATTCAGCGCGCCTTCCACGAGGTGGACGTGCGTCTGTCCGAGCTGACCCAGGGCCGCTGGGACCTGCGCAGCGTTGTCCCGGTCAGCTTCGGGCTGCTCGCCGTTCGAGAGATCGTCCGCAACTACGGCCAGCTCGGCTTCGCGCCCTGGTACGTTCTGGCCTGGTATGCGTTCGACAGTTTCTGGAAGCTCAACCAGGACCGCAAGCCGGGCTCCGATCTGTACGAGCCACCGCCCGAGCGGTCCGGTGGTGAGTAGGCCGTCGCATGCCGGTCCTGGAAGAGAAGGTCGTAATCGCCGCGCCCGCCAGGTCGGTCTTCGATCGTCTGGCCGACGTGGAGCGCAGCCCCGACTGGGCCCCGAATTTGACCGAGGTGCGGCGGACGTCCAAGGCCCGGACGGGCCGCGGGCTGCGCTTGGCGCTCGTGGCCCGTGAAGCTGGCCGCGAGAGCAAGGGAACCGGCCGCTGCCTGGAGTGGGAGCCCCCCCGTCGACTGGTGCTCGAGTTCAGCTTCGACATCGGCGCGACCACCACCACGGCGTTCGAGCTGACCCAGAACGGCTCCAAGACCGAGTTGAAGGCCAGGGCCGACTACAGCCTGCCCAAGAAAGGCTTCGGCGGTATGGCCATCAGCCTGCTGGCCGGGACGATGGCCCGCCGGGGGCTGCGAAAGTCGCTCGAAAACCTCAAGTCCCAGCTCGAGGCGGACGCTTCCGTGTCGGCCTGAGCCCTTCTTGAGGGCTCATAGGTTGCGAGAAGATGGCGGGCTACGCGCTCGCCTCACTGGCTTGTCATTTCCGAGCGCAGCGAGGAATCCGTGCCCGGGCTGCGGATCCTTGGCTGCGTCAGGACGACAATGAGGGCTCAGGCTGACAATGAGGGCTCAGGCTGACAATGAGGGCTCAGGCTGACAATGGGGGCTCAGGCTGACAATGGGGGTGCTCTCCGCGCCCCTACGGCGCCATCGCCGGTGCGCTACAGTATGGCGGCTTGCCGATCTGAAAAACTCTGAAAAACACGGGAGGTGATCGCTGATGGCCGCCACCAACGTCCACAAACACGTGCCAGACGTCCATTACGACGAAGAGGGGCTGCTCGGGACCCGGGCCGCCGCGGCGTACAATGATGCCGAGCAGGCGTATAGCTCGCTCCTCTACAGCCGCGTCGAACAGCTGCTTTCGGGTGAGCGCAACGCCCTGCTGTTCCTCCGCAAGTACCCTCGCGAGCCACACCGCCTGGGCGCCATGCCAACGCCCGAGGGTGTGGACCGCACGAAGCTCCGCATCGACATAGTGGAGCGGATGGCCACCGACGCGCTCGTCTACCTCTCCGAGCACTCGGCGGGTGGTCCAGTCGCACAAGCGACCGACGGCGATGGGCGGCTGATCGAGACGCGTAAGTTTCCAACTCGCTATCCACATATCATCATCGAGCGAACGGACGTCTACCGTAAGGGCGCCAGGAGAGCCGAGCATATCGAATGGACCGCCCGCCGAGTGCAGAACCAGCGCTTCGCCAACATGATCAACCGCTCGCTGGAGATCGCCGGGCTCGGCATGGAAGTCTTCAAGCTGTTCGTGCCCTGATAACTTGGCTCCGCGGAGAAGGCAGGTACAGGCGTGATGGACAATCTCGTGCTGGTCCTGTCGTATGCCCTGTTTCCCGTGGCGGCCACGATCCTGGGTGGGATCGTGGCGGCATTTCGCTCGCCCGGTCCGAAGACGAGCAGCGCCATCCAACATTTCGCCGGCGGCGTGGTCTTCGCGGCCGTAGCCACCGAGCTGCTGCCAGACATCATCCACGAGCGGGCCCAATTCCCCATCGGGATCGGGTTCGCGCTCGGGATCGCGGTGATGCTCGGCGTCAAGCGCCTGGCCGAGCGCTACGGAGGCGAAGGCGAGGCCGAGGGAGGGCCCGCCGAAAGCACTGGCGCGGGAGCGCTGGGTCTGATCGTGACGGTGGGCGT
>WNGA01016233.1_pt1 | contig 20132 bp, 16 predicted proteins | sample 5400061 | NCBI WGS metagenome assembly WNGA01 (sample SAMN13153366, study PRJNA577476) | soil metagenome | isolation source: 100 cm soil or saprolite under grassland replicate 2 | place: USA:California | collected 2016-06-15
GCGTTGGTAACGGTCACGGAGTAATTGCCCGCCTGGCTGGTCGTAACATCGGTCAGGATCAGAGATACATTGGTCTGTCCTGGCAGCGGATTATTTTTGAAACGCCATTGATAACTCAGCGGCGCGGTGCCCGCGGCTCCAACCGTGAAAAGAACAGTTTCCCCCGCAGACGCGAGCCAGTTTTGCGGTGGCGACGTAATCGTTGGCGCAAGCGGACGAGGATTGACCGTGAGAATGGCGGGTGTGCTCGTGACTTTGCCGCCTGAATTCGTGACCACGACGAAGTAAGGGCCCGATTGATTGGTGGACACATTGGTCAGCACCAGGCTGGTGTTGGTTGCGAAGGGAATCATCTCTTCATTGAAGTACCATTGATAAATGAGGGGTGAACTCCCGCTGGCGCTGGCAACAAAGGTTACGTTCGTCTGGGAGAGCACGGTTTGATTGGTCGGCTGAACGAGAATCTCCGGCGCAATCAGCGGGGTGGCGGTGACGATGCCGTTGCTCCAGGTCGCGCATAATACATTCGCTGTCTCATCGACCACCTCACGAACGACGGGCGTATCGTCAAAAGACACAGGCGAAGTCGAGGCGTTGCTCGAAAGGGTGAACTGAATTCTAACCAACATGTTCGATCCGGACTGGAAACGTTGCCCCGTGGGCTTCGCCAGCGCATAACCAAGCCGGCCGGACGCAACCTGGTTGCTGTTCACGAGCATCGAGCTTCCGCTTGCGCCGGCCCCGGGCAACTCCCCGCGATAAGCGAGCAGCGCAGGATCAAAGTTCAGACTGAAGGACAGCGCGTTCTCTCCGCCGGTCGAGACGAGGCTGATTGGAAGGATAACATCACGGCCCGCGACGTCGGTAATGTTCCCGGCGTAAAAAATGCGCTGTGGACAACCGGTTTGCGCAAGGCATCGGGATGTCGCCAACAGAACGATCGTCAACAGAACGATGCCCGCACTGAGTCCGCCGGGCAGGATGCCCGCCGCTACGCTAAACAGATCCCTTCCCCGAGGGAGGAGAGGGAATTCGCCGCGCTGTGTCGCGTATCCCACAGTCTCCTCAGTATGGTGCGAGCGAGGCGCGGTAAAATCGCTGCGACTGCTGGGCCGCCGCGGGATCGATAATCGTCACCGGCTGGCTGCCCGCCACAGTATTGGCCAGGAATTCCCACGTCAGCAAATCGGAAGAAACTTCGACGCGATACGTTTCGCCAGTCGCGCCGGTCAACCGCAAGTCCACGCCAGGCCCGCTCAACCGCAGCACGGCGTCCAGATGCGCTGGCTGCACGATAGCGACCGTTCCTTCCCGGAAAGACGCGTCCAGGACAGCCGCGTCTGGGTCGGCGATTTCACGAAAGACCGGAGTATCGGAGAATGCTATCGCCGTGTCGCCCGGCGCGCCCACGGCCGAAAACTCGATCTGCACCAACGATTGCACGGCGGCGGCAAATGACTGGCCGACCGGCTTGGCCAACACCAGTCCGAGTCGGCCTTCGCCGGCCTGGCTCTCGTTGATCTGCACGCTGCATCCAGCCGCTCCGGAGGCGAGCGAAGTTCGCCGATAGACCAGCGCGGCAGGATTGTAAGTAAGGCTGAAACCGAGCGCGTTCTCGTTCCCCAAACCTGCCAGATTCACCGTCAGATTGACGGTTTGCCCTTGAGCCGTTCGCGCGTCCATTACCTGAACGGCGCGGCCCTCTCCGCCTTGCTTTCGCAGAACTCGCGTGAGAGCCAAGCCGCCTGATTGGGCAGGACCTCCGGCTGCCGTGAGCGGGTCGAGTCCCGCAGCATAGCGGCCCGCTTGCGTCCAATCAGCCACACTCAGAAGGCCATTTCCGAGAGGAAGCGTTCCCGTGATGGCGTTGGTTCGCGGCGCGCAATCCGCTCGCGCGAAATCGCCGGAATTGAGCGGCGTTTCAAGTCCTGCCACCAACCGCCCAACGCGCACCCAATCGCTGACACTGACGGTATTGTTCCCATTGGGCAGCGGCGCGACATCGCCCTCGAAGCCGCCGAGACCCACGCCATCCACCACAAGAGTAGCAACATGGCTGGTGGCGGCGCCGTATAAATTGGTGACAACCGCAAAATAATCACCCGCTTGATTCGTAGTGACATTGTTCAAGGTGAGCAGCGCGCCCGTTTGTCCCGCCAGAATCAGTCCGTTTTGATACCACTGGTACTCCAGCGCGGGCAGACCGCGGGCAGTGACGCCAAATGCCACACTCACGCCCGACGCAACGGTCTGGCTAAGCGGCTGAGTCAAAATCGAGGGGGAGAAATCCGAATACTCGCGGTAGGAAGCAGTCGTGGCCTGGCCCGCCGCGTTATTGACGGCGGACGATGCCAGGCCAACGAGCAGCGTTTGCGGAAGCGCGTTTGTCAGGCGCGCATATTCGGTCCAATCGACACCATTGGTTCCGCGAAAGGCGATGAAGACATCGTCTTCGCGTTTTAATCTCATCCAGGCGTTAGGCAGCGGAACCATCGCCGTGTAGTTGCCGCTCGGCCAGTAGGCCAGGCTCCCGCCGGTGGCGGATCGATACCCCGCGATGTGCCGGTTGTAACCGGTGCCGTACTCGACGTTCACATAGACATGGCGGCTATTGGCGTTGGTGGATTCCCGCGCCATCAGGCCGGCCTCGGTCCAGGAGCCGGAGCGGGTCAGACTTTCCAGTCGAACGCGAAGATCAAAATTCCCCGTGCGCGGCTCGAAGGTGAAGCGACCATGGTCGGCCGTGCCCCCGATCGCACTGCCGCCTGCGATATCCAGGAAGGTCGCCGGATCGAAGGGTGTCGTGCTTCCCACGACCAGCGGATCGCTGCCGGCCGTTCCCAACACGGTCGGCAGCAGAGCGAGGATGGTTCCAGGAATGTCCCAATTGGTTTGGTTGCCGACCAGGTCGGTTACGTTGCTGACCACCAGGGAGAAGGTGTCCCCGACCACCGGCGAAACCGTAAGAATGACGGCGCTGCCATTGGTCTGCTGTGCGGCTTGAGAGGGCGGAGCGCCATTGACACGGTAATTCGCCGGGTTCGTCGCGAAGGAAGGCGAGACGAATTCGTTGAAGGTGAGACCTATGCTATTTCCTGATTGCAGAGCATAAGCGCCTGCGATGAGAGGTGCTGTGCCATCAATCGTAAACGTGCTGCTGAACACATCGTTTGTTCCATCACCCGCCAGCCCATCGCTATTTTGGTCCATGCCGATAAGATTCCCGGCCAGCTCGTTGATCAGAGGTCCGACCTTCACCGTGTAAACACCGTCGGTCGTCTGTGCGGCAAAAGTAATCCGGTAAGTCGTCCCGGAAACGAGCGAGACACTCGAGGGACTGATTGCGCCGGCAGGACCCGTGATGCTGATATCGCCGGTAGTAAACGTGCTCGCATCAATCGGAACATCGAAGCTCACGTCCACCGCGCTGACCGGTGGCGTAAGGGCGATGGCCGGCGTCATATTCGTGATACGGGGACCTCCTGAAATGGCGATCACTCCCGCGTCGAACGGCACGGAATTGCTGCCGGCGGGAATGAGCGAACGAAGCGACGTCATCTGCCCGCCGATCGAGACATAGCAGTTGATCGCATTCAAGAGCAGCCTGGACCCGTTGAAAAGGCGCAACCCGGCGCCATCCAACCCGTAAAGATAAAGCGCCTCCGGTTCGCCGCCGGCCCCGCGATTGCCGTTGTTCAGCGTGTCCACCAGTTTAACGACGCTGGTTTGATTGCTGTTGCCCACCACCAGTTGACTGCAGCCGAAATTTCGAGTGGTGAATCCGTTCGGACCTGAATCGCGGCCGCCCACTTCAAAATGCTGCGGACTTCTGCCGTCCATTTGCAACGATGCATTGTCGATGACGATGTTGTTGGCGTCTGTGCTTTCGTAAGCCCAATCTCCCCGCAGCTCCAGGACTGCTTTGCCAGTGAAAGAAACGGTCACGACGGGTTTGAGATAAAGGCCGGCGCAGGTAAACCTTGTGCCAGGTCCATTCGCATTGAGCTGCACCTGCCGGTACGCGAGCGTGTTGCCAAGCCTGATGTTGGCACCCGAACTGGCGCTCATCACCAGCCAATCATCACTCTCCTCGGGTCCCGTAATCGTATTCAGGCCGGAGAGATCGAGCACCGCGCCATTGTTGGCCGTGAAATAATAGCCGTAAGCACTGTAAGCCCCGTAGTGCACCCGCAACGAGGTCATCGAAGAGCAATCCAGCAGCGAGCCCGCGCCGTCCGCCGATAACAACGTGGGCGACCAGCGCCAGTCCGACGGTGTGTCGTAGCTCGAAGCGGCGACGGTGAACGTGCTTCCGCCGCTGACGGACAATCGCGATGCAAAAACATTTGTGGGTGGCGGCGCGAGCAAGTTGTTCCCCGGCGCCAGACTGATGGCGCTGTAGGACACATCCGACAAATTGGGCGCGTAAATGGTGCTGTTAAAACCCCAGCCGATGCCGCCGCTGGTGAAGCTGCGCAACTGCGGCAGGTCGAGTCGATTGCCCGTGCCGATGTAGAGTACCGTGCCATTGGCGGAGGTCAGCGCGGGCAAGGTGTACAGCGGCACTTGCACGTTGAGAATCAATTGCCGGACGATCTGCTGCAGATTAAGCAAGCGCACGGTTCCGCCGTTGCTGACGGTCATGTTGATCCAATCGTCGCCTTCCTCAGGTCCGATTATGGTCTGGAGCCCCGAGAAATCAATAACTCCGCCGTTGTTGGCCGTGAAATAATAGTTGTAACCGCTGTAAGCTCCGTAGCGCACCCGCAGCGAGGTCATCGAGGAGCAATCCAGCAGCGAGCCCGCGCCGTCGGCCGATAACAAGGTGGGCGACCAGCGCCAGTCCGACGGTGTGTCGTAGCTCGAAGCGGCGACGGTGAACGTGCTTCCGCCGCTGACGGACAATCGCGATGCAAAAACATTTGTGGGTGGCGGCGCGAGCAGGTTGTTCCCCGGCGCCAGACTGATGGCGCTGTAGGACACATCCAACAAATTGGGCGCGTAGAGCGTGCTGTTAAATCCCCAGCCGATGCCGCCGCTGGTGAAGCTGCGCAACTGCGGCAAGTCGAGTCGATTGCCCGTGCCGATGTAGAGTACCGTGCCATTGGCGGAGGTCAGCGCGGGCAAGGTGTAGAGCGGCACTTGCACGTTGAGGATCATTTGCCTGACGATCTGCTGCAGATTAGGCAAGCGCACGGTTCCGCCGTTGCTGACGGTCATGTTGATCCAATCGTCGCCTTCCTCAGGTCCGATTATGGTCTGGACACTCGAGAAATCAACGACCCCGCCATTTTTGGCCGTGAAATAATAGTTGTAACCGCTGTAAGCCCCGTAGCGCACCCGCAGCGAGGTCATCGAGGAGCAATCCAATAGCGAGCCCGCGCCATCGGCCGAGAAAAGCGTGGGCGACCAGCGCCAGTCGGCAGGCGTGTCATAGCTGAGGGCATCGATTCTTCCGGTGGCGCCCCCGATTGCGGAAATGCGCGAGGCATAAACATCGGTTAACAGTCCGTATTGAAAATCCCGGCCGGGAGCGAAAGAAATGTCGCTATTGCGATAAGCGGAGAGGTTCGTCGCGATCACGGAGGCATTCGTCCCCAGACTGACCGCAACCGCGTCCAGGGTGAGCAGTTGCGGCGCCACAACCGATCCATTGCTGCCGACGCTGATGGCGCCTGAAGATAAGGCGAGCAATGCAGGAAGGGAAAACAGGCTGTTGGCGCCGGCGATAAAACTGCCCGTGGCCGTTCTCAGGACAGGCAATTCATAAAATGGTCGGCTGCTGTTGAAACGCACCTGGCCGGTCGTTCGTCCCAGATTATCCAGCAGGATGTCTCCAGTGGCATCCATGTTGAACTCGAGCCAATCGTCCTGGCTCCCGCCCGTGACCTGAGTCAGGTTTGACAAATCAATCACCCCGTTGCTGCGCGCCATAACCGAATAAGTCCACGAGCCGTTGTCGCCGTAGCTCACGGCGAAAGAAGTGAGGTTCGGCAAATCAATGCGCGAGCCGTTGCCGTTGCAGTTCCAGTTAAAAGCGAGGAGTTGCCGAGGCTGAAGGCGTCAATCGTTCCGGCACTGCTGCTGTCATACACCAGACTGCTGCTGTCGGGAACGATGACCGTGAAATTGGTGCCCCCGCCATTAAGCGGCACGATCTGCGGGTTCCAGTTGGTCGCACCGAGCCAGGATCGTCCGCTGTTCCCGACCGCCCAATTGACGCTGACGTTCTGGGCGAAAACTGTTAGTGGCAGGATTCCGCTCAACAAAAACAACGCCAGACGGCGGCGGAGTGCCGGGTAAAATCGTGGGTTCATAGGATGTTTCCTTTGGTTTCCTGGTTCAAAACCCTTTGGGCGCCAATTCTGAATGTCAGTCAACGGCTGGCTCCCATCATGCAGAATCGGCTTGAACGGGCCCCACACTGCGTTCCGGACCTCCGACCGTAATTCGATTAAGCCTCACATCGGTTGATGATTGAAACCTCCCTGGTGAATTCCCGTATGCCCTCCGTTCGTCCCGCCCGACAAAGAACATTCATTACGGCAAGTTAGTCACAATTAGTCACAGCCTCATACGCTCATAGGGCGTCGCAGTCAATGTTAAATACGACGCAGGTGGACACGCTTCAGGTTTCATGGGCGGAACTTTTTCAGTCGCTCAGTCGGATTTGGGAGGGGATGACTTCAAACCCTCCAGCGCTCCCAAAATGGTCTTTTGCACCGCCGGATTGAAAAGATTTCCCAGGTGCCCGCCCTGCTCGAAAACCGTCAATCGTTCCGGGGCAACCGTGGCGTGGAGCCAGGCCAGGTCCTCATCCGCCAGGAGAAAATCGTTTTGATTGACGATAACGCGGATATTGGGGTTGGCGCGCAGACCAGCGTCATACGTCCGTAAATCACCCGCTTTGTCCAGCGCTTCCGCCGTCGGCGAGGCAAGGCCCCGGGCTTGATAATACGGAATCGCAAACTTCTCAAAATAATCCTGGTAGGAATATTGAAGAATTTCCTGATACACGGAGGCGCGCCTCAAATTCCGAATCGGGTGTTGCAGGACTCCCTGATTATCTCGCCGCTGACTGCCGAAAATAATATCCCGCAGTATGAGTCGGAAGGTCAGTCCGATGAGAAACCTGGACTCGATGGCGCTGAAGGGCAGCGAGGTTTGCGGCGTGAGTGTGCTCTTGCTCAGGGCGGCCACCTTCAAAAAGGTGTTTTCAATGTTGTCGGTTCGTTCCGCGCCCGGCCAGTCCAGGGGCGCCCGGTAAAACTCGTCCAGCTTGGAAACCCCATGGAGCAATCGGACCGGGCTGTTGATGGCAACGTAACGGTCAAATCTAATCAACGGCCCGCCTTCGCCGAGGCTTCGGCGGACAGGCAACTGATTCGTCGGTTCGGTGGCCGCGACGAACAAAGAATGGAGTGCCCCCATGGAATAACCCATCAGCGCTTTGTCACCCAACCGATCCGAATACAACCCGTGCAGGTGGCGATCGATTTCCGTCAACGCGACGTGCACATCGTGACCGTCCACCGGCAGATAAGCCGGCATCGCCGCGGTCGAAGCGTGTTCCATGAACTCGGAGTTGAACGCGCTGCTGACGCACACGGCGGAGAAGCCGTTTTTGTAAACCAACTCGGCCAGCGCCAGGGAGGGTTGGGCCAGCCGATGAGAGCCCAGGCCGGGAACGATATAAACCACGGGCGCTGTTCCCGGTTGCAACCAAAACGTGAACTTTAATTTCCGTCCCGTTGCCGGAATCAATACGGACCGGGTTCTGCCGTGGCCTGGGAATTCAGGGTCTTTAAAGGTGAAGAAGACCGATTCGAGAGTCTCCAGCGAGGCTTCGTCCTGTTTTCCCTTCACCTGGAAATCCGCCACCCGGTTCTTTCTCGCGAACGTCCAGGCATACTGAACCTCGGAATACGGGTCCATTTCGGCCTGACTGAAGCGCACATATTCGCCCACGTTGTCGGTCAGATCGTTATACATGACCGCGTAGTTGAAATAAGTGTAGGGGCCGAGGTAGGTCAGCGGATCGTTCGCGACGAATTCGTAGGGAGCGATATAGAGCAGGGGATTGGCGGCCGTGTCGGCGGCCAGGCCGAGGGTATCCCGTTCATTGCTCGGTCCAAAAATCGGCAGCATCAAAAAGCAGCCGGGCTTCCAGCCCCACTGGCCGAAAGTCTGGCCAAAATCCGCGTCTGATTTCGGAATCTTCCATTTGCCCGCCACATCAAAGAACCCGGCCACCCCGACGGTGGTGTTACAAACAAACCGGTAGGATTCATCGCGGGCTCCGCTCCACTTTCCCTGGAGCAGATTGTTGATCAATCGTCCCGGGTAAGTGAGGTTCCTGCCAAAATTTCCGATTCCTGTTCGGACCGGTTTCACGACGACAAACCGATAAACTCTGCTGGTCGGCTTGATGACGCCGCTCATAAGCCCCTGGTTGAAGGCCCACATCGCCCGATTCAACGGTTCGATGGGGTCGGGGACGGATTTGGGCAGGACAATGGATTCCGCTGCCGGCGGCCTCGTGAAGCCAACAGCAGGCCCCTGCCCGGCGGCGAATGGCGAGAGGCACAACGACAGGGCCACCAGCGCCGAACTTCGAATTCTCCGGCCCGGCTGGATTTTCAAGTCGCTCGCCTTTCTGGCCTTGAGGCGAAAATCTTTTGGGCTTGAGCGTCCAACGCAACCTGCGCGTCGTGTCCTTGCCGGCAACCTGGTTTCAAATTGATGCAGCAAACCTTCGTGGCCATCTCGATGTGACGATGCCGGATATTGATCGTCTTGACTACTCCTTCATTCGGGCATTTCCAGGAATCCGATTGAAATCGCGGCGGCGGACGCAATCATGCGTTGTGGAAAAAGCGAACCGGATCACACTCGACCCAGGCAACTTCCCCGCCTTCATGCGCTACGGTTTCCGCAGCAGTCTCAAGGCGGACTACTGCGTTCACAACCTCGGCTTTCGTTGCGCCAAGGATTTATGAAACTGCGTTGCTCAATTCTTTTCGCAGCGCTCGCCGCCACGAGTCTGGCCGGATGCGCGACTCATTCGCCCGAGCGAGCGGCCAAACCGTTATGTTGCGCTAGGGCGGACGCGCCGGCTGCATTCACCGACAAATCGCTCTACCAACTCGACTCGGTGTGGACGACCGATGAGAGCAGGCAAGTCAAATTGAGCGAACTGAGCGGACGCCCGCAGGTCGTCGCGATGTTTTTCGCAAACTGCCAATTCGCCTGCCCGATCATCGTGAACGCTATGAAACGCATCGAAGCCGCGCTGCCGGCGGAACTGCGCGCGCGCGTCGGCTTCGCGCTCGTTTCTTTCGACAGCAAGCGCGACACGCCGGCCGCGCTGGCCGACTACCGCCGCGCGCGCAAATTGCCGGCGGAACGATGGACGCTGTTGCGCGGGAGGCCGGACGACGTGCTTGAGTTGGCGGCGTTGCTTGGCATCAAATATAAAGAAGACGCGCGCGGCCAGTTCGCGCACTCGAACCTCATCACGGTCCTGAATGCGCAAGGCGAGATTGTCCGCCAACAGATCGGTTTGAACCAGGACATTCAGGAGATGGTCAGTCTCATTCAACAACTCGCAGCCAAATAGTCGTCCCGAGGAGGAATACAATCTCAAGCCGTTCTTTTACACCCGCCCGACCAGTCTCGCGGCAACGCAGCTTTGGCGCCGTCAGTCCAGCCGGACGCACGATTCCATTTCGCGAATCGTGAACGACACGTGATCCACCTGGAGTTCGAGGTGTCGCACGCGGTCTTCCCTTCCTCGATGAAGAGCATTTCCTCCTGCAATTGAAGTTTGCCACGCAACCGGATTCCTCCGACCAACCATACCTCAACTTCGCGATTGAGCGGGAGATTGAGCCGGCGGGCCAGTTCGACGGCGGCCAGCTTGCGCCCCGCCAGCCAGCGCGAGTAACCCTCGCCCGCGGCCTCAGTGTCAAAATCGAATTCGCCTTGCATTGTCGCATTGGCAAACCGGGTTCTGACAAACACTGGCTTCCAGACGATAATACCGGCCAGGAAGCTCGTTGCGCTCAATGAGCAACGAGCCTTTGGCTTCTCGGAGTGATGGCAAAGTCGATGGCACGGAAACGAATGTATCTCCTCGCGCGGCGTCAGCAAGGAATCTTCTCGCGCCGGAGCCTCTGACGCTCTATTAAGGTGGAGCTTTTTCAGCGCGTGCTGAGTGAAAATCCGAACCATGTAATTACGACCAGAGAGCAGGCTCACCAAATCTGAGAGACGCCCGCGCTCGAATTCGGAGGTAAAGGCGACCCGCAGCACATATCTCCCGGGCTTCCAGCCCTTTTGAATCCGTGTTCATCGGTGTTTATCTGCGGTTGAAATTCTTTGCGACTCCGCGTCTTTGGGTTGAAACGAATCAGCGTTTATCAGCGGTTGAGCAATGTTCGGCGTGGCTTCAAATCGTTACCAGATTCAAACTCATCGCCGCCGCCACCTTCTTCTGTCTTCTGTCGCGCGTCGGTGCTGATGAATTCGCTCGCGGCCAAAACTTTTGCGGCCGCGCAGTGCAGAATGTCCAACGAGCGGCAGCCCACCGCGCCGGTGTGCTGTTCGGCCAGCTTCACGGCTTCGCGAAAAATGTTGGGCCAGTCGCCGCCCGCCGACGCCAGCGCGCCGGACTTTAAATCCGCCTCCACCAGAGCTCGCGCGGCGGTCACTTGTTGCGGGGTTGCGTTTTTGAAGAAGACTTTGAGTTGAAGCGCATTCACAATCTCCAGTTCGTGGAGCGGCGTATAGCAGACCGGTTTGCCTTGAATGTGCGCGATGACTTGGGCGCTGTCCGCTTCCGGGTAGTAGAGTTTGACGAAGCAGCCCATGTCCAGATAGATCACGGTTCGCCTCCGCGTCCCTCCGCGACCAGGGCGCTAAGCGGTTTGCCCGATGGTTGCTCGCCCCAGATGGATTTGGCGCGCGACAGAAAATCGGGCTGTCGTGCCGGAACGACTTTGGCGATGACCTTCTCTTTTTCCGTGAGTTCCACCTCCTCGCCTGCGGCGACCCATTCAAGGATTTGCGCCCATTTCTGCGGCACTTGCTGAACGCTGGCGGTTTTCATGCCGCTAACATGCCGTGTTTGTGTCGCTCGGGCGCTCCGCCGTCGCTCTGCCCAAGCCATCGGCTCACGGTCGGGATGTCCACACCCGATTCAATGCAGCGTGTCGCGAATAAATGCCGCAAGTCGTGGTGGGTGATTCGCGGGATTTCCAATAACCGGCACGCTCTCGTTAGCGATTTCTCGCACTCGCCAACCGCGCAGACCAAATCCTGCGGTCGGTGATCCTTCTTTGCCAGTCTGTCCAAGAGGCTTCGCATGTCGGGAATTATCGGCACGTTCCGCGTTGCCGCGGCGTTGTTCGTTTTCCTTGTCGTCGCGTTGTGGACGACGATAACCCCCCGTTCAAAGTTCACGTCTGACCATCGAACTTGGCGCGCTTCGGAAATTCGGCAACCGGAAAAGGCGAGAAAGCGTACAAAGTCCGCGCAATTATGCGCCTGTCCCGCGCCGCTCGTGTCGATCTTCTCAAGCATCTGCTCGAACTGTTGAGGCTCGGGAAGATTCAACTCGGTCGGTTTCACGCCGAGTCGCTTGACGTCCTTGGTCGGGTCGTCAATGCCGACGATTCCGGCGCGCTTGAGGATGCCTCGCAGCGTGCCAAGCGTGTTGTTGAAATATTGCGCGTCCAGGTCCTTGGCAAGCCGCCCGGCCCACTCCTTGCATTCCGCTTCGTTGATCCGATTCAGCCTGAGGTCGTCGAGTCCGGGCCAGGTGTTCAGCAACTTCCTTATACAGTAACGCCGGTAACGCTTCATGCTCTCGGACAGGGCGTGATCGTTCTCCAGGTCTTGCTCGTAGAGTTTGCGGGCTTCAGCGAAGGTTGCCGGCGCACCAATTTGGCGTTTCTTGCGGAGCTTCTCTTTGACGTAGTCGGGAAGCTTTTGCTTGGCGACAGAATAGACGGTGGTTTCCAGGCTTTCGCGATAAATCTTGCCGTCAACTGTCACCCTGCCGTAAAAAGTACCCGTGCTGACGTATTGCAGCAGATTCGGGACATTCGGGAATCTATCGACGCCGCTTGTGGTTGGAGTTCGCGCCTGGATGACCACGAATCTGCGGGATAGAAAGTCGGGTAAAACTTAAAGCTTTAGGCCGTTTAAATCAGTGATTTGCCTCGGTAGCTCAATTGGTAGAGCAGTTGACTCTTAATCAATTGGTTTGGGGTTCGAGTCCCCACCGGGGCACCACCCCACAAAGCACTTGCGACGACAACAAGCCGCCGCAAAGCCCGCAGTAGTATCAAAAGTAGTAACAGGGGCGTTTTGATTTAACCGTTTCGCCGGTCTTCCCGCACCCGTGGCGCGAAGCGTCGTCTGGCGTCAGTCTCCCGCAGCGGTTGCCGTTGGCGTCGGCTCACTGCCTTCGCTCTGTTCAGGCGCAATGTCGCGCCGAGTTTCGGAGAACAACTCAGCCCGCGATCTGAAATGAGGACTCCCCCTTTTCGCGGGGACTGTGGGGGCGGTGCCGGGGCAATGGGGGACGAATACGTTTGGCGTTCCGTCCAAGCATCTCCAGCTTAAATCGAGGCTGTTTTTACGAGTACGTAACACCCCGAGCCAATCACCCTTGCAATATGCCAGCTTATATCCCACCTTTTGCGACGTATGCCTCAGGCGCGTGGACTCATCCAAGCCTATCAGATCAGGGACTTTGCTGCATCGGAGGCTCTTGCCCTTCGGGAAGCTGAAGTCAAGGACAACCAGGAGAGATTTGCGCGTGCGCGTGCGCTGCGAGACCTGACATCCGTTTGGAGCGATGCCTGTGACCGCATCCGCATCCTGCGCGGCCGCCCGTTGCCCGGCTCCCTGCGGCCCGAGCACAAGAGCAAGCGAGCGGCGCCGCGCGTGGAAGGTCCGCTGCGTCGAGCGAGCAAGCCAGCGTCGGTGCCGCCGGCGTCTGACACTCCTGCCTGAACCGTCTCTCACCTCCGCAGCGCATTCGATCAGGAGTCTCCTTTTCTGTCTGACCGCCACGCTGCTGACCCCCGGGGGGGACCGGGTTCGACGTGGGGTTGATTATGGCCGCCATTGCCGCATTGTTCAAGGCTTCGGATTCCTGCCAGGAGCGAATCCGAATTTTGCGCAACAAACCGCTGCCCGGCTCACTACGCCCAGAGCGCAAGTCCACGCGCGCACGTAAACCTCGACCACTGCCAGAACCCCGGCCCGCAGTAGCGCCGATCTCCGAAGTCCGAGTGCCGCGGTGAGTCGAATCGTTGAGGTCACGCAGGAACAACGGTTCGTGCGATCCCATTTTCCGCAATGCAACCGCGCTGCAAAAGGACGGCTTATAGACGGCGGAAAACCGGCAAACGACAGGCGCCGGTCTGACAAAGCCTTGTAAGGGCGACACTCTTAAGGTTATGTGCGCAATCGGCGTTGACAGCCCCATTCTCAAATAAACAAGGAACGGCGGGTGCTCTATAAGCGCAAAATAGCGGCAGTGTCGCCGTCGTGCCTGTTTTGGGGACACTCCGGGCCGAATTCAAAGACCATGAAGAAGCACCAAAAGTCACGCCGCCTGCGGTTCGCCGCCTTCGGCAGTGTGGTTCTGCGACTTTGCCTCATTTTCGTCCCGTTTGGCGCGAGCTTGCGCGTATGCCGGACCTGAACGCAGAGGAATTCTCCGAGGCGGTCGCCAAAGGCGTCGGCGACCTGGAACGCGGCGTGACCGACTATTCCAAATGGTCGCGCCTCATGGTGTACCAATTTGGCGAGCCGATTCGCCCGAACTTGGAGCGTATTTGGGGAGCTGCCCAAGACGAGTGGCACAGACGCCTGGCGGCCTCGCCGTTTTTTCCTACGGTCGGCCCGCATGAGCCAACGCCGGAGAAAGAAAGTCCTAACCGCGTTCGGAAGACGCCGAAGCCGGCGCTGTTGCGTGTGTCTGTTTGGATCGCGGCAATCCTTCTTACTGGCGTGTGGCTTTGGTGGGGCGAGAGGGCGGCGCAGAAAGGCCCCACAGAAGCTCCGACGGGCGTCAATCCCGCGATGTTGGAGCCGATCGAGCAGAATGATGTATTTGATTTGCTTGCCAACGCCGAAAAGGGCGACGCCGAGGCGCAGACCAAGCTCGGTAAAGACTACTATTGGGAGAAAAATTACACCGAAGCGGTCAAGTGGTTTCGTAAAGCGGCTGACCAAGGCGATGCCGAGGCGCAATGCAATCTTGCCGTATGTTACGCTCTTGGCCAAGGCGTCTCGCAAGATCACGCGGAGGCGGCCAAGTGGTACCGCAGAGCTGCCGAGCAAGGGGTCGCATTGGCGCAATACCAACTCGCTCTATGTTGCTATCAAGGCCAGGGTGTTCCCAAGAATGATTTGGAAGCCTTCAAGTGGCTATCGAAAGCCGCCGAGGCAGGCGTGCCTTACGCAGAATTCATCATAGGGACTTACTACAGAAACGGCAAAATCGTACAGCTCGACTACTCGAAAGCCGCAAAGCGGCATTGGAAGGCCGCTGTACAAGGCGTAGCAGGTGCGCAAGTCGAACTCGGCAAGTTGTACTCTCTTGGATTAGGGGTTCCGAAGGACCAACGGAGGGCCGCAGAACTGTTCCGCAGAGCAGCGGATCAAGGCTACGCAGACGGGCAGAGCTTTCTCGCTGATTGCTACTGGCGCGGAGACGGTGTGCCACAAGATTTCACGGAAGCGTACAAGTGGTGGGATCTCGCAGCCGCACAAGGAAATGAATTAGCACGTAGAGGCCGCGACCTCTTGATGCAAGACATGACTCCACAACAAGTGAATGAAGCCCAGAGCCAAGCTTCCGCTTTCGTCGCGAAAACAGAACGCGTCGGGCCAGGGCCAGATGACTTTTTGCCGAGACCTGGAAATGGCGAAAGGCAAATGTCGGCGGGCACGGGGTTCTTTGTCACAGACGACGGCTACCTGGTCACTTGTGAGCATGTCGTGCGGGGAGCGACTTCTTTTCACGTCAAAACGCCCGCTGGTTCCATTCCCGCCAGGCTTGTCAAGCAGGACAGAGCGTTGGACGTTGCGTTGCTCAAAACAACCGGGACATTTCAGGCATTGCCCGTGGGGTCGGAACCGCGCGTCAGACTTGGTGACTCGGTGTTCACCGTTGGTTTCCCGAATCCCGATGTTCAAGGCGTGGAGCCGAAACTGACCAGAGGAGAGATCAGCAGCCTCGCCGGTGTGCGTGACAATCCGCGTTACTTCCAGATCAGCGTCCCGGTGCAACCGGGAAACTCAGGCGGCGCGCTCGTGGACGAAGGCGGCAACGTGGTTGGAGTGGTGACGGCGCGCTTGGACGACGTGACGACTCTCGAAATCAGCGGAGCGTTGCCGCAGAACGTCAACTACGCAGTCAAGGGCGCGCTGGTTCGCGATTTCCTCAACAGGGTGCCCGGACTATCCGGCAAGCTGAAAGCGCCGCGCACAACAAAGGACCGCGAAGCTGCGAACACGGCAGCCGAGCGCGCCGCAGTTCTTGTGACAGCGGAATGACGTGGTTTGACTCAGCAAGCGCCATGACGGCGACACGGTATCGAATTCAACTTAAGGCGACCAACAAGACCGTTGCTTTTCCTCCTGTCTGCCCACACTGCTTGCGACCTGCCACTCTCACCGTTGGCATTAAGTCGCGCGAAAAGTTGGTCGGCTTCTATTTTGTTTTCGCTGAGTGGAAGCATTGGACTATTCAAGTTCCGTTCTGCCGCGAATTCGTCCGGCGACTTCGAGTTGTGGAGACAGTCTGCGCCTTCGCTCTCTGCGCACTCGTGGGAGGAACGCAAACGGAGTTCATGCAGAAACCCACTTCCGACAGAATGCGCCTTCGCGCTTGGCGCCGCCTTTTCAAGCGGCTTTGGCGGCCTTGGCACCAGCGCAAAGTTGTCGCTTTCAGTCACCTGCGTTGATTCTAGCCGACACACCCGTGTCCGTTCAATTGTCGTCTGACAGCCTTGGACGCAGTTGACAGACTTGGCCGCCTGTGCATACATTCCGTATGCGTGCGGATCATCAAAGAAAGCGTCCTCCGGGGGTTCGCAGTTCGACACCCGGAGGCTGGAACCGGATTGGAGGTCTGGCGGCGGATTATGCGGCGGGAGCAGTTCAGGCATTTTGCGGATTTGAGGCGCTGCTTTCGGTCGGCAGACCAAGTGCGCGTGGCCAGCGGCAATCCGGTAGTGGTGTTCAACATTCATGGGAACGATTACCGGCTGATTTGCGCGATTCACTACAACACCGGCAAGGTGTTCCTGCTCCGCTTCCTCACGCACGCTGATTACTCGAAAGACCGATGGAAAGGCGAACTATGAAAACCGTGACAGGTAAAACGCGACCATTTGGCAGCTACGCGGACGTTCCCAAAACCTATCGCGAACTGTGCCAGCTTTACCTTCCCCGTCCGATTCGCGATGACGGCGAAGACGAGGCCGCCACGGAAATGATGAACGCGCTGGCCGTCTTCCCGCAACTCAACGCGGAACAGCGGGACTATTTTGAAGTGCTCACTGAATTCGTGGACGCGTACGACAAGAGCAAGCCGGTGCGCTGGCCGAAGATCAAAGGGCTGGAAGTGCTGAAGCATCTGATGAGTGAGCACGACATGAACGGGGCGGACCTATCGCGCATCCTCGGCGGCAGCCGCAACCTGGGCGCCATGATTCTGCGTGGGGAACGCAACCTCACGCTGGCGCACGTCCGCAAGCTCGCTGCCCATTTCAAAGTCAGTCCGGAGTTGTTTATCTAAACTCGTGCGTGGCTGATCTTGCGATAACCCAAGCGCCACTCTGGAAGGTATTTTGTGAGCCGGTGCAAGCACTGGCCCAAGACAAGGGCTTCATTGGCCAAGTTCTTCGCCGACAACCTGACTGGCTTCTAAAGGAAGCCGACCGATGGGAAGACCCGTGGAACTTTCTCTTGGGCTTACGCGGTCTCGCAAAATCTGAACAGGACGTTTTCCGAGCGGCACGAAGTGTGCGAGAAGGGGCGCAACGTGCAACCGACTTGCTCGCCGAATGGGGCAGCGGGCGCACGAGTTTACGAGAAAACTTAAAAAACGCAGTCGCTAATGGATACCAGCCTGCGATAGATAAGGCTGTTACAAAATTCATCCGTGCCGTTTGGAAAACCCAAAGCCAAGATTTCCAAGAGCGTCTGGCTACTGCGGGTCTCTGCTCAAAGCACCGTGTCTATGTTGAGCGGCTCATCAAGGAGGAATCTGACAACTTGAAACGGCGGCACGGCAAGCATTGGTCGAGCAAGACCAGCAGCCAGATTACCACGCGAGTAGTGCTTTATCACCGACTGATAGTGCTGCTCGTTCGCTGGTGGGTGCGTTGTGGACCAAACGGCTTACCGGGTTTTATGGTTTTCTCAAACAAGGCGTTGACAGACCTGCTCTCAATCCTGCTGGACGATCAGAATTTGAAAGCTGATCGCGTCGAACAAACCCGGTATCGCCTTCACTTGAAACCTGCAAGCGAGAAGAAGCCCCTTATCGTACGCGTCATCCCGAATCACGACAAGGGTGAGATTTTTTTTCAAGGTAGGCGGTGGATCATCCGTGGTCCGGAGACAGGCGAGACACGTTCAGGCGACACAACTTGCCGTGTACAGGACTGCCAAATCACCCTTTGCGGAATGCATCTTTTTCCGCGCAAAAGTGGTCGGCATCTCCAGTGACGCCTTATGCAATGCTTGGCCACGTTTGGCAGCAATAACGCTAGCCAAACAGCTAAAGCATGAGCAAAAAATCACGAATAACGAAACCCGTTTCAGAGACCGCATGCGTCGGTAACGAGCCAGAGTTCATTCGCTTGCAGCAACTTTTCGCGCGTGCAGGCATCAAGCGTGGACTCGCTTACCGGAGAATCAATGACGGCACCTTCCGATCGGTTGTCCTGCGCGAGCCGCGCAACAAGCAAGGTATTCGGCTCGTGCACTGGCCCTCCGTAAAATCTTATCTACTTCGCTTGATGGCGGAGCAAGCGGAAGCTGACGGCGGGAAAGGTAAAAGCAACTAAAAACACCGTGTACCATGCGACCCGCGGGGTTTTGAAAGTTTCGACGACTTCACTCTAACACGTAGTCGCATTGGCGCAAGGCAAACGCTTAGCACGCCATGTACAATTCTGCTCACCGCTCTGGCGAACCCAAATTCAACCGGCCCGGCGTCACTGATGCTTTTTTGGCCAAAGCCGGGTGTCACCATGTCGGCAATGACGAATCCGTGCGGCTCTATGGCTTCCGGGCGGAGGGCATCGCCATACCGTTCCGTCACACGAGCGTCTTGCCTATTGTTGATAACGGGAAGCCATTCGCGCGCGTGCGCCTTTACCACGCGACCGATGAGCAGAAATATCATCAGCGACCGGGAACCGGCGTTCACGTTTACATTCCGCAGACGTTCGCGCACTTACCCAAACGCTCGCGCCTGATTCTGATTGAGGGCGAATTCAAGGCGCTGGCACTGGCTGAGGCGGGATATGCCGCGCTCGGCTTGTGCGGTTTCAATGGCGCGGCTCGCACGATCATCGCCGCGAATGGCGCGCGCAGTCACGCGCTGAATGACGAACTGGTTGACCTGCTGAAAATGCACCAGCCCGCGCAAGTCGTGTTCCTGGGTGACGCGGACGTTGTGCTCAACGCGCGGTTTGCTATCGAGGCGGCGAAGTTACGTTCGCTTTTATTCGCATCGCGGCAGTTCCAATTCGTTGAGGGATTCACCGTCGCCAAACTCCCGCTGGACGGAGCCAAAGGCGTTGACGATCTGCGAGCGGAAAAGGGCGACGACGCCTTCGCGGCCTGTTTCGACGTAATTCTGAACAACCGTTACGAAGTGCCCGCGAAAGCAACCGGCACGGAGATTTTCGTTGTGCTGGTGCGGCGCGAGTGTGAAGCCGTCAAGCGGCTCGTTTCGGAAGAACGCCATGAAGGTTCTCGCGCTCGCATCAGGCTTTTACAAAGCGCATCACAACTTTGGAACGAAACCGGCGCACCACTCGAATTGAAGCCTTTGCTGGCTGGCGTGCTTGGCGTGAGCAAGAAGGAAGTCGCGGGCCTTGTGCAAGATGCGGCGAGCAACCGAAAGGCGCGGACTCGAAAGGCTGACAAATCAAACCGAGAAGGCCATACCAGCGCCGGACAGGACGGACAGAGTTCCGCGAGGCCCGCACAATGGTTCGCCGAAAAATTTCCATTGCTCGCAGAGGAATACGGCGACGCCATTTTGGAGGAGACGGACAAAGAAGGCATCGTGTCCGCACGCGACATTGGAGAGGATTTTTTCGCCGCCACATTGGGCCAGAAGGGCAATCCGTCCGCGCCCACAATCTTTCTACCGACGGAAGAAAAGTTTTACAGCTATCTGGCTGCTGACGGCGTTTTCATCTACCAACAAGAACCGCTCTTGCTCGCGCGACTAAGCCGGTTGCTGTTCGACTGCGCGCGGGCCTGTAAAGCGAACTGTGATACGAAGGCGCTGGAATTTCGTTTCCGTGACGCGGCCAATTTGAGCGGGGTTCTCCGCAAGGCGCGCGGTCTGCTGGCCGTGCCGCACGACTTCTTTTCCACAAACCTGACTGAATACATCCCTTGCGCCAATGGCATGTTGCGGCTCACCGACCGGAAGCTCGACAAGTTCAAGCCATTCTATCGCCGCAGAAATAAGCTCGGCGTGCATTACGACGCATCGGCCAGGTGTCCGCTGTTTCTCGATACACTCATGCGTCCGGCGCTCGATACCGATGAGCTGGATTTGCTGCAACGCTGGTTTGGCCTCGCGCTCATCGGCGAGAACCTGTCGCAAAAAATCGTGATTCTTACGGGCACGGCTGGCGGCGGCAAAGGCACGTTCGTTCGCGTTCTCACCGGCATCATCGGGCAAATGAATCTCGCGTCATTGCGTCCGCAGCTTCTTGGAGAGCGATTCGAGCTTGGCCGGTTTCTCGGCAAGACGTTGCTCTACGGCGCAGACGTGCCAGAGAATTTTCTGAACCAGCGCGGCGCTTCAATCCTGAAATCTCTGACCGGCGGCGATCCCGTGACTCTGGAAT
>WNGA01027677.1_pt1 | contig 20132 bp, 18 predicted proteins | sample 5400061 | NCBI WGS metagenome assembly WNGA01 (sample SAMN13153366, study PRJNA577476) | soil metagenome | isolation source: 100 cm soil or saprolite under grassland replicate 2 | place: USA:California | collected 2016-06-15
CTCCAATTTGCTTTCTCCGAAGCCGCCCGCGACAGGTTGGCGAGGTACGACTATCCTGGCAACGTGCGCGAGCTCCAGAAGATCGTCTCGAAAGCGGTGGGAGCATCACTGTCGCCGCTAGTGGCGGGCATGGAATTCAGAATCGCGTTCGAGCGTCTGACGATTGACGAAAAGGCGGTCGCGGACGCTATTGAGGCGACAATGCCGTGCGAGGTAGCGGATGGGCGCGCCGATTTGGCATGGAAGTGTGTCGTGAAAGAGACCTGGGAGGAGCGAGAACTGAGACATGAGGAAGAGACCAAGTCGCAACTGTTGGAGGCTCTCCGAGTTTGCGACTGGAACCAGGCCGCGGCGGCGAGAGAATTGGGCATGAGCAGGCAGGCTTTCTGGAAACAACTCAAACGCAATTTGCCACTGCGCTTAATTCCCTGCGGAGGCCGTTTCAGAGCCTAATCCCAACTTCACGAGCTGATCACCTTACCATCAGATCGCATATCTCAGACCGACGCGTGGTGTGACGGCGCGCGAGTGCTTCAGCAAGGCGTCGAAGCTTGACGATGCTGCCATGATCCATGTTCAACGTTCGCGGAGATTATCGCCATTGACTGCCCACCTGAACTGAACATAGACTTTCATTATGGATTGGAAACTTGAATTGGTGTTTGTTCCGGTCTCTGACGTTGACCGCGCGAAGGCATTCTACACTGAGAAAGCTGGGTTCAACGCAGACCATGACCACAAGTTTAGTGACGAGATTCGCTTTGTTCAGCTGACGCCTCCTGGATCGGCCTGCTCGATCGCCATTGGGACTGGACTCAGTGACATGCCTCCTGGTTCTGTCAAAGGTTTGCAACTGGTGGTCTCGGACATCAACGCCGCGCGGGCGGCGTTGGTCAAGCGTGGGGTTGATGTCAGCGACGTTCAGGTGTTCGACTGGGGATCATTTGTCTACTTCAGCGATCCGGACGGTAATGGCTGGGCGGTACAGCAGATACCTGCTCGCAAATGAATTTTGCGACGAACAATATTCTTCCACTGTTCGGTAGAAGCAGCCGACCCGATCAAATTCTTAATAGAGCGTAAATGTCAGGAGGAGAATTGTGCTGAGGATAGATACTTCATCAGTCTTCGCGCCTGAAACTCCTGCTCGGCCTCCCTGTCCGCCGCCGCGTTCGTCGCGATCCCCTGCTCGCGGATAATCGTAAGCTTTCGGCAGCGGTGCATAATTGTTCCAGGAAATAATGCACTGTTGCCGAAAGGTCGGGAAGTTGCGGGACGAGTGTTTGAACGGAGAGATTTTCTACTCTCTGAAGGAGGCGCAAATCGTGATCGAAAATGGCGGGTGAGCTACAACACCAAGCGGCCGCACAGCGCGCTCGGCTACAGGCCGCCTGCCCCCGTTGTTGATGGTGGGGGCGCTGGCCTGGTTGGTGACGAAATCGCCCGTTGATTAAACTGCTTTGCGGGGCAAGATTTGTGCTGAGATCAAGCCCCGGCGGGACGGTAACTTCTGAAAGAAGCTCATCGAAAACCGGGGACACCCGCAAATTAAACAAAATCAGATAGGACTCGAAGGAACTCAGTCATGAGAAAAGTTAATGTGCTTGAATTTGTCTCCCTTGATGGTGTCATACAAGCCCCAGGCGGGCCAGAGGAAGATACCAGTGGCGGCTTCGCGTATGGCGGGTGGATAAGTCCACATTCCGACCCTGTTCTTTCAACGGCCATAAGAAAGCAGATGAACATGCCGTTTGACTTGTTGATAGGGCGGAAAACCTTTGACATTTGGGCGCCATACTGGCCGCAACATAACGACATTTGGCCGGCTGTCAACACAGCGACCAAGTACGTCGCCTCGAATACCATAACTTCTCACGAATGGCTGCCGTCCGTGTTTTTAAACGGAGATATTGCGGAAAAAATCACCAAAATTAAGGAACAGGAAGGGCCGGATTTGCACGTTTATGGAAGCGCAAATCTCGTTCAGACGCTCCTCAAGCATGATTTGGTCGATGCGTTCTGGCTGAAGATATATCCGATTACGTTGGGCGGTGGAAAACGATTGTTTGCCGATGGCGCGATCCCGGCGGCTTTCAAGGTGACGGAAAGCACAGTCACCTCGAAAGGCGTCATTATCGTCAATTACGAGCGTGCAGGCGCAGTCCCAACCGGAAGTCTATAAACATCCGCGCCGTGTTTGGCATCTGAAGGCAGGGCCGGGGTGACACATTTCGTTCTCACAAAGTCGCGTACCGATCAGCGGTAAAAGGTGTGCGGCTTATAAACAAATACGCAAATATCATCCCAAGAATCGACCCGTGCATCCGCTATCTGCAAGGATCTGGACTTCACTGAACCGGTACTGGGTTACGGTCGCGGAGAGGTGAGTGTGTTGTATGCACCCGCGTGGGATCGCCAGGTGGATGCTTTCTGGCATGGGCACATCGCTGTAATGCGTGCCGTTGAGGACGGCTTTAGCTTGATGCGGTCAGCGGGAGGCGGATTCCTGACCGTTGAGGAAACCGCAGCTATTCACTCCTTGATCCGACGATAACGTCGGCGCCTAACTATTGACGATAGTATAATATTTGAGATGAAATCTCCGAGCAGTAGGCGGCATCAGGCCCCTCCTTTTTGCTGGCCCATCGAGGAACTCCTGAAGCTCGCGCTGGCGATCATTGAACTGGAGCGTGCCATCGGATCGCCGGTAACGTCGTCAAAAAGGCGCCTGATCACTCCTGTCGCAATACGACCATTGGGTCTACTTTGGTCGCGCGTCGCGCCGGCAGGTAACAAGCCAGGAACGCAGTCGCTGTCAGCAGCGCCGTCACGCCGACGAACGTCAAGGGATCGAGCGCGCTCACGCCGAAGAGCAGATTGGCGAGCACACGTGTCCCCAATCCGGCGACACCTAACCCGATCACGACGCCGGTTCCCACCAGCAGCGCGCCTTGCCCGATGATCAGCTTGAAGATCTCCTTTGAGCCGGCGCCAAGAGCGATGCGAACGCCGATTTCGCGTGTACGCTGCGTCACCGCGTGAGACATCACGCCGAAGACGCCGACGGCGGCTAGCAGCAACGCCAGCGCGCCGAACCCGCCCAGCGCGGTCGCCGCGGCGCGCGCCGGAGAGAGCGGCAGGTCCATGTGTTCGAGCATCGTGCGGGCATCGTAGAGCGGCAGATTCCCGTCCAGCCCATGGATCTCATTTCGAATGGTAGCCGTCAGAAGGTTCGGATCGCCTGCGCCGCGGGCAATGAGCGTGACTTTGCTCTCGTAGTTCTGCGACAGCGGAAGATAGACAAACGACTCGGGTTTTTCCGCCGGGCTGGAGTATTTGCCGTTTTGCGCGACGCCGACGATTTCGATCCATTTCCCATCCGTAAAGTTGAACCGTTTGCCAAGGGGGTTTTCTCCCGGCCAGAAGCGGCGCACAAAGGCCTCGTTGACAATGGCGACCGGGGGGCTTTGGGCGTCGTCCTGCGCGGTGAAGTCGCGGCCCTGCAACAGGCGCGTCTCCATCGTGCGGAAATAATCCAGGCTGATGGAGGTCGTCAACGCAATCGGCGCTTGTGTCGCGGTCTTCGGCTCATCGCCCTGAATGAAGACGCCTTTCCCGAGCTGGTTGTTGGTAAGTGGCGCGCGCGCGGTCAGCGCGGCCGCCTGTAGGCCGGGCAGGCTGCGGCAGGCTGCAACTCGATCGGCGTGAACCCAAAAAATACCGGCATCTTGAACCTCGCTAATTCGACAGCGCCGTAAGCGAGCGCCAGGCCGAGTGCGCTGCCCAGGAGAGCTAACAGAACACTCTCGGTCAATAACTGCCGCAGCACCCGCGCACGTCCGGCGCCGATGGCCAGCCGAATGGCGATCTCTCTGTGCCGCTCGGACGCGCGCGCCAGCAGCATGTTCACCAGATTCGTACACGCCAGCAGCAACACCAGCACGACTACTCCCATCGCCACTGCTGTAAAACCTAAGACGGCGCCGCGCATCGCCGCGCCAAACAGACCCGGCTGTGTAAGCAGGATGACTTGGCCCTTGCTCGTCTGCGGATACTCGCGCCCGAGTTGCGCCGCAATCAGATTGAGCGCGCTTTCGGCTTGTGCCCGGCTCATCCCTTCTTTCAGTCGCCCGAGTATAGACACGGGAGGGAAGCGCCGGTTGAGCGAGCCGCTGCTCCCTTCAATTCCTGGCTTCATCATCATGGGGAACCAGAGTTCCGGCGTGAAGGCCAGTTCCGTGCCGCGGAATTCCGGTGGGGTGATGCCAATGACCGTATAATTTCGCCCGCTGATGAGCAGACTCCGGCCGATGATCTGCGGATCAGCGCCGAACCGCTGCTGCCAGCATTGGTAACTCAGCATCACGACTGGATGCCCCCCGGGGGTACGGTCGTCTTCCGGCGCGATCACACGACCACGCGCAGCGCCCACTCCTAGCAGACTGAAATAATTACCCGTCACGTGGTAACCCCAAATCCGCTCGTTGATTCCGTTATTACTCAGACCAACCGGCGCCATGCTTTGCGCGGCCAGACCGGCCAGCGCTTGGTTACGGTCGCGATAATCCTTGTACTCGGCATAACCCATCAACGGAAAGAACCCCCGTCCGGGCGCGCCGCTGTTGAGCGTCACGACCTGCCCCGGTTGCGCAATCGGCAGGGGGCGCAACAAGACGGTGTTAACCAAACTGAAAATCGCCGTGTTCGCGCCGATCCCCAGTCCGAGCGTCAGCACGGCAACGAAGGTAAAGCCGGGCTTCTTCCTCAACATGCGCGCGCCGTAGCGGAGGTCCTGTAATAATTCTTCCAACCTTCCGAATCCCCACCAGGCGCGACTGTCCTCCTTCGCCAAAGCGACGCTGCCAAGTGCGCGATGCGCCGCGTACCGCGCCTCCTCCCGAGAGAGCCCGTCGGCGATCTTCTCCTGGGTCTCCATCTCCAAGTGGGCGTCGATCTCTTCCTGCAATTCTCGCTCTGCGCGTCTGCGGTTTAATTTCTTGACCACGTATTTCAACTCGCTCCACCATCGCATATTCAGGCCTCCTCTCGATCCGGGTTAATGATACGGGCGATCGCCTCGGTCAAGCGCTCCCACTTGCCGGTCTCGGTCGTCAATTGTTTCCGGCCGGCGGTAGTCAGACGATAGTACCTGGCGCGGCGGTTATTTTCCGACGTGCCCCACTCGGCGGTGATCAGCCCCCGGCGCTCCAGGCGCTGCAGCGCCGGATAGAGAGAGCCATGGTCCACCCGCAGCACGTCTTGCGAGGTCCGCTCGATGGATTTGGCGATGGCGTGGCCGTGAATCGGGCCGAATAGCAAGGTTCGCAGGATCAGCAGGTCGAGCGTGCCCTGAAGCATGTCGATCGGTTTGTCTTTTTGTTTTCGCATAAAGCTCTCTAGTGGAATATCTACCAAAGTATCAGACTCCTTTGGGTAGCATGTCAAGGGAAGCGGAAAGATGGAATATCGATCTCGGAGTAGAGAATAGAGGGTTCAGGAAGGCGACGCGCGCCGGCCAACCGAAAGAGGGTTCTAGAATGAGGCTGCCGGAAGAAGTCAGCAAGAAACGAGAGGTTACGTCAAGCCCCGTCCCGTCGCCGAAGGCTCACGTTTCTCCAACTATAACCGCGGACCCACATCAAGTGATGGCGCTGTTGCTCGGCCTGCCAACGAAGCAAAACCACCTGCTCGACGCCGAAATCGAGCCCGTTGCGGCGGCGATCTAAAACCTCGTGCATTGCGCCTGTAATCGAATACTGGCGCTCACCGATCTCAAGATGACTCACGCCGACCGTTCCGAATCCATGCCAAGGACAGTCGTCAATGCCGCCTCTCATTATCTTGCCGTTTACATCAGGGTGCTCCCATACGCGGCAACGGCATCCAGGCGGTTCCGAACTGCCTTTCAAATTCTCGCCCATGATTTTTCCTCCTTGATTGACATGAGAGTGAATACAGTTAGACGGATAGAGAATGAGCGCGGATTGACCATGGATTACATCCTCTTCTGTAAATCCCTTCTCTCGATCTTCATTGGTGATGCGCTCTAATCCGACCTGTCCGTTAGCAGTATCCGTATCAATTCACTTACAGTCATTTGGCCTCCTGAAAGGTTGTTTGTCTTTTAGTTTACTTGCCGTATAGAGCGGCAATCGACTCACCTCGAGAGTCCCGGCTGCATATTGGGTCTTGGTTTTCAGCCATGCATCTCTGCCACCAACGGCCTGGATAAAACGCTCAACGATTTCTAGGGCTGTCGGCGTTTGGGTTGTCGCTGTTTGAAAGCCAATGGAATCTGCAGCCAAAGTTGGCGCAAGAGAAGAAATGATTAGTATGAGGGCTAAGCCAAGACGTTGAATCATATGTGAATTTGGTCTCCTGATGACAGCGAATACTAAGCTCGACTCCATCATGAGGCAACTAATTTGCGCAACTTCGATGAGCCAGTTTACTCGCGCAATACCGAACCGCACCGACTGACCGAAGGCATACATCTCACGCGCTATGCATTGACATTCTAGGTCTCTCTGCTTACCCTACGCCTAGAATTTCTAAGTGTGACCAATAAGCAACGCGAATTTGGAGGTGAAGTTTGACCCAACCGAAGGCGGATCTCCTGCAAGGCACGCTCGACATGCTCATCCTCAAGGCTCTCAGCTTAGGGCCGCTCCACGGCTACGGCATCATCCAGCGCATTCGGCAGTTGTCTGACGAACAAGCGGTCTGAGGAGGCCAATTATGGAATGGTTCAACATTTTCATGGCGCGGCTGCGCGCCTTGTTTCGGCGCGAAAGCGTCTTGCAAGACATTGAAGAAGAATTGCGCATCCACGTCGAGGTGGAGACGGAGACGAATATCAAGCGCGGGATGCCGCCAGACGAGGCGCGAGCCGCCGCTCTGAAAAGTTTCGGCGACCCGGTCCGGAACACTGAACTCGGGTATGACATTCGCGGCGGAGGGTGGCTAGAAACACTCTGGCAAGACCTGCGCTACGGCGCGCGAATGTTGATGAAGAAACCCGGCTTCACGCTAGTCACTGTTACTACGCTCGCGCTCGGCCTCGGCGCCAATGCGGCGATTTTCAGTTTTGTGAATGCCGTATTACTCAAGCCTCTCCCCTATCCAGATCCGGAGCGAATCGTCAGCGTGTGGGAAACGCGTCCGGGCGGAGGTAGCAACCCCATTTCCACTCTGAACTTCCTCGACTGGGAGCGGCAGAATCGCTGTTTTCAATTTCTCTCAGCCATCACCGGGGACACGGTGACCTTGACCGGCTCGGACAGCCCCGAGCAGCTTTATGTTCAAAGAGTCTCGGCATCGTATTTCAAGGCGCTTGGTGTGGAGGCGACGCTGGGACGCACCTTTGCCGCAAGCGAAAACGAGGTTGGCAACGATCTGGAAGTAGTGCTGTCGAACCGCATTTGGCAGAGCCGGTTTGGCGGCGACCCCAAAGTTATCGGCCGCAAGATCACGTTGGATGCAAAAAGCTACACGATCATCGGCGTGCTTCCGGCGAACAGTACGTTTGACCGGACCGGGGCCGTAATGTGGCTGCCTCTCGCTTTCACACCCCCGAACATGACACGCAATTATCACTGGCTTTATACCATTGCTCGCCTTGAGCCCGGCGTCACTCTGAAGCAGGCCCGCGACCAAATGGACACGATTGGAGCGCGCATTGCTGCCCTGTACCCGGATTCGAACAAGGGTTGGGGCGTAACGGTCGATCCTTATATCGATGAGGTGGTTCAGCCGGAGCTCCGCCGCTGGCTTTGGGTGCTGCTCGCAGCGGTGGGAGCCGTGCTGCTGATCGGGTGCGCCAATGTCGCCAATATGACCCTGGCGCGGGGTACGGACCGCGAACACGAGATCGCTATTCGTTCAGCATTGGGCGCGCGCCGTCTCCGTCTGATCCGGCAGTTGCTTACGGAAAGTATATTTCTCGGAATCCTCGGCGCCGTGGCGGGCCTCGCGCTGGGCAATGCATTAATGCGCGGAATGAAACTGTGGTTGCCGCCTGACATGCTGCCACCGCAAGCAGACGTCCGCATGGACTACGGCGTGTTGCTTTTCACGATGGTTATCGGAATCCTCACGGGAATCCTTTTCGGCCTGGCGCCAGCGCTCAGCGGCACGCGGCCCGATCTTGCCAGATCGCTGAAGGAGAGTGGGCGAACGACTGCCGGGCTCACATCGCATCGGATGAGGACAGCCTTGGTGGTTGCCGAAGTGGCGCTGTCATTTGTATTGCTCGCGGGCGCCGGCCTGCTGATCCGAAGCTTCAACAAGCTTGCAAGCCTCAACCCGGGCGTGGATACAACCAGTGTTCTTGCGATGGATCTTCCAATTCCGCGGACAGAATTCACGAACAGCGCGACACTGACGAACCATCTTAGGGAAGTGACCCAGAAGGTCAGAAGCGTGCCCGGAGTGCGGGACGTCGCCATCACTGATGGAGCGCCAATGAAAGGCTCGAACTTCGCGCCCTTCCTGATCGAGGGGCGGGACTATCTTCCCTACCCCCAGCGCCCTATCTGTGGGTTCAAGGTTGTAGGGCCGTCGTATTTTGATACGGTTGGCATGAGATTGTTGAAGGGGCGCAGCCTTGACGAGAGCGATGTTGCCGGTGCCGTGCCTGTTACCGTGATCAATGAAACTATGGCGAAGACTTACTTCAAAGGGGAAGATCCCATCGGTAAGCGCATCTTGATTCGGCAGCTCGTGTTCGGGAAGTCTGGTCGCGGCCCGGAAATCCCTTGGCAGGTCGTGGGAGTGGTATCGGACGAGAAAGTCGGCGGGAAATTCGTTAGCCTCACCAAGGACATTCCGGTCGTCTACGTCACGTCCTATCAAAATCCAGGCATTTACAATAGCCTGGTAGTTCGTGCAGCCATGGATCCGTTGCTCTTAAGCGGATCGATCGAACAAGCAATCTGGAAAGTGAACAAGAACCAGGCGGTGGCGAACATTGAAACCTTGGAAGAAATCAAGTCAAAAGCGGTAGCGCCAGCCCGGCTTCGCACTGCGCTGTTGGCCATCTTCGCTGGCATCGCGCTGTTGCTGGCTGCCGTCGGTATCTACGGCGTTGTCTCCTATTCCGTGGCGCAAAGAGCGCGTGAAATGGCCATTCGCCTGGCCCTTGGCGCATCACCGGGCGATCTGCTGAAGCTTGTGATCGGAAAAACGATGCTCATCGTCCTAGTTGGACTCGCTCTCGGTGGAGGCGCGGCGCTCGCGCTTACGCGCGTATTGGCAAGCTTGCTCTACGATACAAGCCCGACGGATCGGGTGACGTGGGTCGTCGCTGGGGCGTTGCTTGCGGGCGTGGCGCTCATGGCCTGTTACCTCCCGGCGAGGCGAGGGACGAAAGTAGATCCGATGGTAGCCCTGAGAAACGGGTAGCATCAAAGAATTGATCCGCAAGTACGGCGAAGGATTGGCAATTCACTGTGGGCCCTGGCGCCGAGTTCGCTCGGAGTTGGGCCGGCAGGTGTCGGCACGTTCGCTAGCTTTGTAGTCAGCTTCTCCAACGCGGCCAGCCCATCCTCAACGGCAGCGCGTTCTTCCTCACGCAGGGGAATCTCCTGGATCATCCGCTGCAGATTGCCCTTGGCCTCAAGAATTTGTGCTCTGCCTGATTCCTTGGGAAGGTCAAAGGGAGCCCGAGGCAAGGGATTCTCCGGAGATGAACCCAAATCTCCATGTCTCTACAGTGAGCCCTCATGAAAAAAGAAAATATTTGTGCTCCGGCCTTGGCGTTCGTTTCACTACGGCGTCCACCCGAATATAGTGACGCAGTGGAAAAAGCAGGCGATCGAGAGTCTGCCAGATGTCTTCTCAACCCGGCGGGAACGTGACGCCCAAGGGGAAGAAGCTCTCAAAGCGGAACTCTACCAGCAGATCGGCCAGCTCAAAGTCGAACTCGACTGGCTCAAAAAAAAAGCTGGTCTGCTCGACTGATCAGAAGCGACAACTGGTCGAGCCTGACAACAATTTGCCGAGGGGAGTGAACACCAGCAACAGGAGCACGACGCCGACCCCGTACAGATACGGCGCGGCGTTGACGACGCGGCGGTAATCATGAAGCGTCGTCAGAAACATCAACCCCAGACCTATGCCGACTCCGACCAACTGCCTGCGCCACAATCCGGGCGCCATTCCGTGAGTCGTTGCGACGCTCCAGATTTCGAGCACGCCGAAGGCCGCCAAGCCTACAGCGAGGCTTAGCAGCACCCAGTCGAAATCGGCCATATACCTGCGGTTGGCGTTGAACATAAAAACTCACATTCGCCTGGGGTTTAAGGCCTCACAGGCCTGGTTTTCGCGCCCGGATTCCTGGCCGCAGGCCCCAGGCCGCCATTTTCAGCCTGCGTCTCTTCGGGCTTCGGGGGTAGCCCGCGAGTGCGGCGGTAGTAATCTTCTAAAATCGCCTGCGTGCGCGGCGCGGATTCCCTGCCGCCCCTGCCGGCGTTCTCGGTCAGAACCACCGAGCAGATTTCGGGCTTGTCGCGAGGCGCGAAGCTGATGAACCAGGCATGGTCGTTGGTCTTCTTCCCGGCCTTGTCCTTCGACGCCACCTGCGCCGTCCCGGTCTTGCCGCAAACGTCGAAGCCCTCGACGCGCGCGTTCCCCCCCGTGCCGCCCTCATTGACCACGCCGTACATGCCGTCTACGACGATCTTATGAATCGTGTCGCTCATCGGCACGTCGACGGCGTTCTTATCTTCGTAGCGGACCTCGGCGTGTTCGACGCCGTTGCGATCAATTCCGTCGACCGCCTTCAGCAAGAGATGCGGCGTATGCAGATGCCCGCCATTGGCCAGGGCGCCGACGTACCGCACAAGCTGGATCGGCGTCGAAGCGTTGCGGCCTTGACCGAAAGCGGAATTGACCATGTCAAAATCGGTCCATTCCGCCTCATGCCGCAACTGCTTGATCCTGAATTCGAGCTGCGCCCTGAACGTCTTGTCCGTGGCCTCCTCCAATTGCTTCTCGACCTTTTTGATCTGCCATTCGTATTCCCGGAGCTTCGTTTGACGAACGGGCGGGATGCCCGCGCGTTCGTTAGGCAGATCGATGCCCGTCCGCTCACCGAAGTGGAAAATCTTGACCCATTTCTCGAACTTATCGACCCCCATCTTGATGCCGAGGCGGTAGAAGTAACCGTCCGCCGAATGCACGATGGCTTCGTGAATCGTAGGTTGGCCGAGATGCGACAGCGAGGTCATCGGATAGTTACCGACCATGAGACCGCCGTCCTGAATGCGCGAGTTTCCCGGCGTGATCGTGCCCTCATTCAGCGCGGCGACCGTGGTCAGCAGCTTCCATGTCGAACCCGGCGGGAACGCGCCCTGAATGACGCGGTTGTAGAGGGGCTTGTCGGGGTCTTCGTACAATTCACGAATCTCTTCCTTGCCCTCAGGCGTCTTGGCGCGTTGAGAGAAGATGTTAGGGTCGAACGCCGGACGGCTGACCATCGCCAGTATTTCGCCGTTGTTCGGGACCATCACCGCGACCGCCCCGCGACCCATCGGCATCGTGTCGGCTTGCGCTTCGGCGGCTTTCTGAACGTCCAGGTCGATCGTCGTAAACAGGTCACGCCCCGGAACCGGATCGATGCGTTCGATCTCGCCCTTGGGCTGAATGCGGCCACGGCTGTCTACGAGCACTCGGAGTTCGCCGTCCTTGCCCATCAGGATGTCGTTGTATTTGCGCTCGATGCCGAATTTGCCGATGATGTCCCCGAGCTTGTATCCCTTCTCTTTGCTAAACGCGCTGTTCGGATTCTTCAGTTCTTCCGGGCTGACTTCGCCGACATAACCGAGCGCGTGGGAGGCTAACTGGCCAAAGGGATAAAGGCGCTGTGGCGCCTTTTGGGCCCTGATCATCGGATAATCATACTCATGCGCCTCCCGCTGAGTTTGAGCTGTTTCAAATGAGGGCGAAGGGCTTTTTCCAAGCGGTCCATGGCGTGTATAACGTTATCCTGAATTTCTGGCCATTCTTCTTCTTGGCTCCGATAACCTCCCTCCTGACTCGTAAACCGAATGCGGCACGCGCGTTTTCCCTCCAGGCGTTCCCAGCTTAATTCTCCACCAAAGACTTGCTCGATCTCGGGCCGGTGTTTGTAAAGCTGTTCAAAAATAGCCTTGTTTTCTTCATCAGCGTTCTTGCCGCGATCTATATAGAGTTCCGCTCCGCATTCATCTTGCGTCACGACGTAATTTAAATGCAGGCCACGGACGCCAGAGCTTGTTCCAATCCATGAATATTCGCTTGGCGCGAGATGCGCATGCAGTTTGTTGACCTTAGCAGATCTATTTATGAGCGCGGCCCACCAATGACGACGTATAATATGCCGCTCAGCGATTTCTTTCTTTGTCTGGCCAACCTCTTTAGCCTCATCTGAAGGACCGACGATAAGCGTAAATAAAGGCGCGGCAGGAGAGTTGTTCAACGTCAATTACATTTCCCGTCGTGTTGCCTCAGCTAGAAATGTTACCGAAGAAAAATCTGCCTCACTTCTAATCCGCTGCATCACTTGACGTGTAACAGTCAGGGCCTGCCTCCACACATCGCTGTTGTCTGATCACCCCTGACTGTCATAGTCCAAGGAGGGCGTAAGCCCTCCTTAGTTGTCATCCAGCCGAAGCGAGGCGGCAGTCAAGGGCTTGCGAAGCAAGCCGCGTAGCGGGCGAAGCCCCTTGACGGTCGCCGCAGCGGAGGCTACTCCTGAAAATAGGTGTGTCAGGCGCTTTCTGATCCCCACCTTTAAACTGCAAGGTCAGATTTAGAGTTTTACACTTGACGGGTCGGGCTCTATCGCTTCCGCCGTTCCGACCTGTGCGACATCCGTACCATATACGAGATCGTGCGCGATTCTTGCCCGCCACTCCCGCACTCGACGTTGCAATGTTCGGAGTTGTCCATCCGTATAGCTGCCATACCCGCTCGCCTGCAGTCGTTTCAGCATCTCCTTCGCTTCCATGTCAGGCCTCTCTTCAAGCCAGCCGAGCAAGACCGGCCAGACATCCGCAAACGGATCCCGGCGCGTGCGCCACCACCGCCCTGATTGCGGCTCCCGTCGGTGCGTCGGACGCACTTCGCCTGAACTCCAGGCCGTCGCCAGACTGCTCACAAATTTTTGCATGTCCTCCGACAAGGGAGGCGGCGTGATGTTCTGACTGAGCGCGACCACCGCAGCCTGCGCATCGCGGATATGTTTGAGGAGTAGTACCGGATCAAGCTGTTGAAATTGCTCCTCTAACCGATGTTTCGTCTTCTCATCAATGTCGTCCCTCTGCAACAATCGCCGAAAGGGTGTCTCCGGCGACTCGTAGCGCTTTCGCACTTTGGCCCCTTCCCGCTCTTTACTTTTGAGTTTGAACGACGGCTGAAAGAAGTTGACGTATAAGCGTGACGCCTCGTACAGGCGACGAAGCGCCGCTGTAGCGGCGAGACCTTCCAGCCGTCCATAGCCAATCAATTTTCTGACGACGGCGCCGTTCTTTTGCTCAACCCACGCCTGATCGTTCTTGCGGTAGGCGCGGCTCCTGGTAAGCTTAAGCCCCCTTTTCTGACAATAATCCCAGAGCGTGTCGTTATCGCGTGTTTGCGATGGTAACTCGTTACTTTCACAAACTCATCCAAGATTGCCTTTTTACCCAGCCGATCAGCCGCTCTGTAGCGCTCGGCAATGGCCGCACTCAATTCGCGTCGAGTTTCTAAACTGACAGGTTTTCTCATGATTGCCTTTCCAATGCGTAGGAAAATATGGGGATATGCCGGTAACAATTTTATGAGGCAACCACCCCCTTGTCAGTAACAAAGATGCTGAGGCAATGCGAGAAGAGTTTTAATTGTCGTTGATCAGAGAGTCGCCGATCTTCACGGCCTCGACTTTCACCATATAAAATTGAGCGCTTCCCGCTTCATTAAGCCACGCGATTGCGGCAACATGTTCAGGCCGAGGATCAGAGACAATCCATATAGCCGTTTTTGCCCCCAGCACTGTTAAATGTGAGCATTCGGCAAGCTGTCTTGACATGCTTATGATAAGAATCCAGACAGCTCACCGTAAGTTCACGAAAAACTCGCGGTGTTGCGCGTGCCACCACCGGAACGCGAAATCGAAATTGTCGAGGAAGCGCGCACTGCGCAAAGTTACGATTGGTGGTTACTATCCCACGATTTTCTCAGCTTTGGATTGTGCAAGTAAGATCTTAATCTCAACCCTGCTATTGTCTTCCCATATAAGCTGTGCCATCATTCCTATAATTTCCCCATAGGAAGATTAAATAGCGGGAGGTTGCAACGATGAGTGAGAAGACAGATGTCTGGCAAGGGACGCTCGCGCTAATGGTTCTCAAGACGCTCGAAGCGCTGGGGTCATTGCACGGCTACGGCATCGCGCGTCGCATCGAACAGACCAGCGAGAATAAGCTGGCAATCAATTACGGAACGATCTATCCGGCTCTGTTGAAGCTCGAACAGGAAGGCTACATCGCTTCGGAGTGGGGCATATCGGACAACAATCGCAAGGCCAAGTATTACAAATTAACGCGCGCAGGCCGCAAACGGCTCGCCCAGGAAACTCAGAAATGGGAGACAACAACCGAGATCCTAGCGCGCTTCTTCGCTCCGCAGGAGGAGTCGTGATGAACGTTCGACAACTACGCGGCTGGCTGATGAGACTCTCCGGCTTATTCCATGGCAACCGACGCGAACGAGAATTCGCCGAAGAGTTGGAAAGCCATCTGGCCATGCATATCGAAGACAATCTGCGCGCCGGGATGTCGCCGGAAGAAGCGCGGCGCGTGGCGCTCGTCAAACTGGGTGGCGTGACGCAAGTACAAGAACTTCATCGTGAACAGAGAGGATTACCGATGCTCGAAACACTTTTCCATGATCTGCGCTTTGGCACGCGAATGTTATTCAGGAATCCGGGCTTTACGTTGATTGCCGTCGTCACGCTGGCGCTGGGCATCGGCGCAAATACCGCCATCTTCAGCCTGATCAATGCCATCATGCTCCGCCAAATGCCCGTTGAGCGGCCCGATCAACTCGTCGAATTCGTAGAGAAACGCCCGGGCGAGGAGCGCAACGATGACTATATGGAATGGTCGAACTATGAGCATTTCCGCGACAACAATCATGTCTTCTCCGCGCTCACCGGAGTTTCGTTCGATAACGTCGCGTCGGTTCGCGCCGATGACACGGAGACGGACATCGTCGTGCTCGAGAAGGTGGCCGGCAACTATTTCCCTGTGCTTGGTCTAAAGCCGGCGTTGGGACGCTTGATCGGGCCCGAGGACGTTCCTGCCGAAGGTGTCGCACAGGTGGCCGTGCTGAGCTGGTCCTACTGGAATTCGAGATTTCACCGCGATCCCGCAGTCATCGGGAAAAGGATCTTTGTCAGGGATCAGCCGGTCACGGTGATTGGCATCGCCCCGGCAGCCTATACCGGTCCGCGGGTAGGCGCTCGCACCGATATATGGGTTCCCTCAGTACGTGACCCCGTCAGAATGCTTGGCAGGTTGAAGGCCGGCGCGACACTGGAGCAGGCGCGCGCCGAGATGGCTCTGCTCTATCGCTTCACGCTCCAACAAAGGGCCGCTCAAGACAAGGACCCGCGCATTTGGCAGAACACGATCGAGGTGGAAAAAGCAGGCGCCGGTTTTGGACATGTCCGCGAGAAGTACGCCAAGCCGCTGGCGATGTTGATGGTCGTCGTCGCGCTGCTGCTTCTGCTGGCCTGCTCAAACGTGGCCAGCATGCTCCTTGCCCGTGCATCGTCGCGTCAAGGCGAGATGGCCGTAAGGGTCGCCGTCGGCGCGAGCCTTGGCCGATTGACACGCCAGATGTTGACAGAGTCGTTGACACTCGCCTCTGTGGGCGCCTTGGTCGGTTCGGTCATTGCCTACTTCGGCGCCGGCTTGCTTGTTCGCATCTTGGCGAGTGGGCCCATGGCATTAAATCTCAAGATCGAGGTTCAACCCGATCTGAACCTGCTGCTGTTTACCGCGTTTGTGACGGCGCTCGCCGCTGTTCTCTTCGGTCTCGCTCCGGCTTGGTACGCGTTTCGAAACGCTTCGGCCTCGTCACTACGCCACGCCGGTAAGGGCGGTGATAGAAGTGGGCGGCTGTTCGAGCATTCGCTCGTCTCCGTGCAGGTCGCCTTCTCGGTGCTGCTGGTCAGCGCTGCCACGATGTTCGTCGGACATGTATCGCGGATGCGAACCTTGGACCTCGGCTTCCGCAGCGACAACGTGCTGCTCATGATCCTCGATACTTCGAAGACCGGCTTCAATCGGGCGCGGTTGGCGCCGCGGTTGCAACAGTTACAGGAAAGGATGCGGCGCATTACCGGCGTGCAGTCGGTAGCCGTCGGGGCCTGTACACCGATCCAGGGTTTGGGGGCCATGCACTTCGTCATCGTCGACGAGCGTCCCGAGCCGGCAGAAACTCGCAAGCGTGTCTCGCTCAACTTCGTATCGCCCGGCTACTTCGAAACACTCCGCGTTCCTTTCAAGGCGGGGCGCGATTTCAGCATGCAGGATGTGGGGCGTCCGCGCGTGGCGATTATCAATGAGGCCATGGCTGGACACTACTTCCCGGGCGGCGACGCCGTCGGCAAGTACTTCCGAGTTGATCCCGACAAGCGCTTTGGAGGTTGGTATGGAGAAGATCAACCGTACGAAGTGATCGGCGTTGTGGCAAATTCCAAGTACTTTGATCTTCACGCTCCTGCGCCCCGCACCATGTTCTTCAACATGTTCCAAGAGAACCAGGTGTTTAATCAGTTCCTATTGCGCACGGCCGTTGATCCCGACTCGATCGCCGGTCCAGCTCGCCAGGCCGTTCACGAAGAACTAAGTACGGCCCGCGTGGTTCACGTCAACACTTTGTCGCGCCAGGTGGACTCGGCCATCGTTCCCGAGCGCCTGGTCGCCACCTTGGCCAGCTACTTCGGAGTAGTGGCCATTGCGCTGTCCGGAATCGGTCTCTATGGCCTCTTGTCCTATGCCGTTGCGCGTCGGACCGGCGAGATCGGCGTTCGTATCGCGATCGGCGCTAGCGCCGCCGACATATGGTGGCTTGTGCTGCGCCGTGCCCTGATCGTGCTGTGTAGCGGGCTCCTCGCCGGAGGACTTCTCGCGTTTTGGGCCAGGCCGTTGGCGTCCAGTGTGGTCCGGGATCTGCGGCCGGAGAGTGTCCTCCCCATTGCCTTCGCGGCTGGAGTCGTATTTGTCGTTGGCCTGCTCGCATGCGTGGTTCCTGTCCGCCGCGCTGCACGAGTGGACCCCATCGTCGCTCTACGGACTGAATAGCCTGACGCCGCGCATGCGCGCCGCCACTGTCCCGTCAAGCCGGAAGGGAATCGGTGAGAGTTCTTTTGTGTCCCTGCAGTAAACAGTCGTGAAAAAGAAAATATTTGAGCTCCGGCCTTGGCGTTCGTTTTTGCTTGGCATAGGATCGGCGCGATCGGCGCCTATGAAAAACAACGATGACATTCCCACCACTGATACGACCGAGATCAAGCAACTCATCAATCGCGTCAAACGGGGTGAACTCGATCAAGGCGACGCGCAATTGATCGAGAAACTGCTGAACATTCTGCTCATGATCGTCTCTCTCCTTCAGCGAAAAAACACATCGATTCGGCGAATGAAAGAGCTCCTGCTTGGAATGAAGGAGAAAAAGCGGGGCAAGGACGAAGCTAAAAACAGCGCCGCTGACGCCTACGTACCGGCTTTCATCTTCGAGTTCCCGGATAACGACAGCTAGCATTTGCCTCTAGCCAATGGGTCAGCGGCTGACAGAGTCAATCACTGACAGACCTCTTACAAAAATCGGTGTAATCTAAATCGGGCCAGACAACATTGGCACACGCGGCGGTACGGTACCGGGAGCGGTAGCGACCGGGCGCCCGTCGAAGCGCTCTCTCCGCCGGCGCCCGGTCGCTACCGCTCCCGGTACCGTACCAATGTTACTTGGTCACACCACTCCCACCCCGCGAGCCGAGGTTTCGCCCGAACTAAAACCCGTTCACCCGGGCTTCGCAAGTTTCCCTGGTTGTAGAGGAGAAAACGGCGATAGCGCTGACGCTCTGATCGACAGAGGGCAATCTGCGCTAGATCTATGTCTGTCAATTCGTCAAGCCGGCGCGGCAAGCTGTCATCGAAGAAATCCTGGACGGTTTGGCTGAGATTGCGGCTCGGAAACGAGTCGATCAACTGATCAAGGGTGTAACTATGGTAGAGATGTTGACGCCTCAAGATGTATCGCGAATAACGGGCTTGTCCATGGAAACACTCGCTCAATGGAGGTCGAAGAAAATCCATCTTCCACATTTGAAGATAGGGAGACTGATCCGCTACGATAGGCGAGATATAGAAGCGTATCTGGAGACTTGTAAGATTTCTGTCTCTCACGCTAACAGGAGGCAGAAATGATCTACAAGCGAGGAACCGTTTACTGGTTTAAGTTCGTTTACAACGGCGTTCAGTATCGGGGATCCACACGCCTCACGAATAAGGCTGAGGCGATGCGAGTGGAGGCCCGGAAAAAGACTGAGATAATCATGGGCAAGACGCGTAAGGAAGCCCCAGACTTCTCCAAGTTCGTTGAGGAGTTCCTGACGTGGTCTCAGGCCCAGAATAAAGCCTCGACTCATAAGCGGTATCGGGTGAGTTCGAAACCTCTTCTCAAATTTTTTCGAGGAAAGGTCTCTGAGATAGACGTGGCGTCGGTCGAGAGATTCAAGGTCGCAAGGCTTAAGGAGTGCAGTACGACGGGAGTCAACAGGGATCTGGCGGCTCTTCGGTACATGATGAACTTCGCTATCACACAAGGATATATCGAATCGAATCCGGTCAGGGTGAAGTTTCTCCAGGAGGGACCTGGCGAGATGAGAATCCTTTCCCATGACGAGGAGAGGCTCTATCTCGACAACTCTCCCCAACTCCTTAAGGACATTGCGATAGTAATTCTTCAGACAGGGATGCGACCGAATGAGGTCTATTCCATCAGGAAAGAAGATGTCCATCCCGGATTCATCTTCGTTCCAAAAGGGAAGACTCGATTCGCAAGGCGCAACATTCCGCTCACGGCGGAGGCTGCGGAAGTGCTTGAAAGGCGGGCGAACGCGGCTAAGGGGGCTTACCTCTTTCCATCTCGCTTGAATCCTGACAAGCCGATGACAATTTGCCGTAGCCATCTTACGGTCTGCCGGAAGATAAGACTTGAATTTCGTGTCTACGACTTGCGGCACACATTTGGCTCTCGGGCGGCGATGGCCAGGGTTGATTTACCGACCCTCAAAGAGTTGATGGGACATTCCTCCATCACACTCACGATGAGATACGTTCACCCGACACCCGCGCACAAGGTCGAGGCTATGCAAAAACTCCGAATTTTCAATGGTGGTCACAAAAGTGGTCACAGTGAAAAAGTGGAGACTGTAAACTAATGACGTTCCACGCCTTACGCCATCGGGCGGCGGTTTGCTAAGACACTACTCCTGGCCACTTACCTTTTGGTTCAAGCCTCTCAGCCGGTTTGGCTTGTCACATCTCACGACGCTTGCGGCGATTCACATCTGTTGACCATACCATCAAACCCTAACACTCGACCGCCTTCCGGCTGGCAGTCGCAGCCCCCTCTCGCGATTCGGCTGCCAATCTTTGATGATTGAAGTTATATTGTCCCGAGAGCTTCATACCCCGCCGTTGCCGGCGGCGCATGTCTCGGTAGGGTACTTGCGGCAGAACGCAAGGTGATCTCTTGGAATTCGAGGATCACAGTCGAAATTGCGACCTCGTGTCGCACCGGCATTTGATCTGAAAAACTACAGCTTCACAGGCATAAAATTCAATAAAATGAATTAAGGTTCCCCTACTAGAACAGAAAGGGAATCATGATGGCATCATATCGCGTAAGTCGTTTATGACGAGTATAACGAGTATTGTGTTTATTTTGATGTAATGCCTGTATAATAGACTTGTTGCGATGTTCAGAATCAATGAGTTAGATAAAAATTCCAGAGGCCTGCGCAGACGCCCAAAATAACATTGTATAACTCGACGTCATGAATTCGGAGACGATCTGACAAAATTCGATAGCGTTTCATT
>WNGA01012959.1_pt1 | contig 20129 bp, 22 predicted proteins | sample 5400061 | NCBI WGS metagenome assembly WNGA01 (sample SAMN13153366, study PRJNA577476) | soil metagenome | isolation source: 100 cm soil or saprolite under grassland replicate 2 | place: USA:California | collected 2016-06-15
AACGTGCCTGCCATCTCGGAGCACGTCTTCAAGTTCGTCGACCCCGGCTTCGTCGGCCGCGCCAAGGCGCAGGGTGGCGGATTCGTCGTCGCGGGCGAGAACTACGGCCAGGGCTCGAGTCGAGAGCACGCCGCCCTCTCGCCCAGCTACCTTGGCGTGCAGGCTGTGATTGCCAAGAGCTTCGCCCGCATCCACCGCGCCAACCTGATCAATTACGGCGTGCTGGCGCTGGCGCTCGGCGACGAACGAGCGTACGAGCTACTCGATCAGGACGACGAGCTGGAGATCCTCGGCGTCCGTTCACTGATCAAATGTGGGGCTTCCGAGATCGAGGTCAGAAACGTGACCAAGGGCCGCGCGTTCAAGACCTCAATCGAGGTGGGCGAGCGAGAGCGAGAGGTTCTCCTGGCGGGCGGCTTGCTCAACGCCGTGCGGACGGCGGACGACGAGCGACAGACGACGGACCCCCGACGCCAGACGACCGGCAATCAGCGGCAGCCTCATCGTCGATCGTCCGCCGTCAGGCGTCGGGACAGGTAGGTGCGCCGGCGTGATGAACCAGCTGCCGATCTTGCCAACCACCGTGGTCGGCTCGCACGGAAAGCCGAGCTGGTGGTACGTCGGCGTGCAGGCCCGCGAAGGGGGTGAGTGGGGCCCTGCCGACCTGGAGGAAATGCTCGACGACGCGGCCGACACCGCGATTCGCGACATGGAGCGGGCCGGCGTCGACGTGATCAGCGACGGCGAGGTCCGCCGCCTGGACGGCTACGTCGACAGCTACTACGCGATAATCAAGAACATCGTCCCAACCGAGCCCCGTCGCAAGGCTGGGCCATGGGGCTACGACCAGCAGACCCGCTACGTGGCCGTGGGCCGGATCGAGGTGCCAGAGGGGGGTCTTGGGATCGTCGACGAGTTCAAGTACGCGCGCGCCCACACCGACAAGCCGCTCAAGGCGACGTGTGCCGGCCCGCTCACGTTTGGCTCCCGGATCCACCCTGGTGACTACTACACAGGCGCGGTCGACGTCGCCGAGCGCTTCTGCGAGGTCATCAACGCCGAGCTAAAGGCCCTGGTCGCGGCCGGCGCGGACTTCATTCAACTGGACGAGCCGGCGCGGGGACACGTCTCGGGCGAGGAGATGGCCCGCATGTACAACCTGGCGACCGAGGGGGTAAACGCCAAGCTGGCGTTTCACATCTGCTTTGGCAATCGCTTCGGACGAGCCCGGTTCAAGCGGACGTACGCCGACTATTTTCCCGCCGTCCTCGCGGCCCAGGCCGACCAGTTCGTGCTGGAGTTCGCGAGCCGAGAGCTGTCCGAGATCGACAAGGCCGGCGAGTGGCTGCGCGACCGGGAGGTCGGGGCTGGGCTGGTGGACGTCAAGTCGTTCTACCCGGAGACAGCGGAGGACGTGGCGGCTCGAATCCGGCGGGCGCTGCGGCACTTCAAGCCGGAGCAGGTCTGGATCAATCCGGACTGCGGCTTCGGCTGGAGCCCGCGCTACATGGCCAGGGGCAAGATCCAGTCGATGGCGGCCGGGGCGCGCATTGTCCGTGAGGAGCTCGAGGGGAGATAGTCCCGCACTCACGTGTACCGCTGTCCGGCCTGCGGGCGGGGGGTATCGGACGACGCGCTCGTCTGGCGCTGCGCGTGCGGCAGCCATCTCAACTACGAGGGCGCGCGACCGCTCCGACGTGCCGAGATCGTGTCTGATGAGCGCTCGCTCTGGCGATACGAGGCGGGGCTGCCGCTGGGGCGTTCTGACGCGGTCGCGTACTTCGGCGAAGGTCTGACCCCACTCCTGCCGGGCTTACGTGAGGCCGAGCCGTTCCTGTTCAAGTTGGAGTCCGTGCTGCCGAGCGGGTCGTTCAAGGACCGCGGTTCGGCGGTGCTGGTCAACGCGCTCGTGCGGCTCGGCGTGCAGGAGGTGGTCGAGGACTCGTCTGGCAATGCCGGAGCGTCGCTGGCATGCTACGCGGCGCGGGCCGGCATCGACTGCGAGGTCTACACGCCCGAGTCCACCTCGCCCAGCAAGCTGGCTCAGATCGTCGCTCACGGCGCGCGGCTGGTCCAAATTCCTGGCCCGCGGGATGAGACCGCGCGCGCGGTCCAGGAGGCCGCGACACGACGCTTTTACGCCAGCCATAACTGGCAACCGCTCTTCGTCGAGGGGGTCAAGACGCTGGGCTTCGAGCTCTGGGAGCAGCTCGGCCTTCGCGCGCCTGAGGGGATCGTGCTGCCGGTCGGGCTGGGCAGCGCGTTGCTGGGCTGCTTCCTCGCATTCCGTGGGCTTCAGTTAGCTGGCGAAGTCGATCGGCTGCCGCGCCTGTACGCGGTTCAGGCGGCCGCCTGCGCCCCGATCCACGCGGCTTTCCAGGCCGGCGCCGATGATATTGCCCCGGTCGAGTGCGGCCGCTCGATCGCCGAGGGCGTGGCCACCAGCCGCCCGATTCGCCGCCGCGAGATACTGGCAGCTCTCCGAGATAGCGGCGGCGGCACCGCCGTGGCCGACGACGAGGAGATCGTGGCGGCCGGACGCGACCTGGCGGCCCAGGGCCTCTACGTCGAGCCGACCGCGGCGCTCGCATACGCCGCCGCTCGCAAGTTGCTGGAGTCGGGAACCCTGCGCCCGGACCGGGCAAACGTTGTGGTCCTTACCGGAAGCGGGCTCAAACAGGGCCGGTGACGCCCGCCCCTGAGGTTCCCGGCCGGCCGTTTCGAGGACCAGACCCTGTGCGAGACGCATTTGAGCATCTCCACAGATATCACGGTCTGGATCGCATAGTCGCCAGCAATCGACTGCACAAACTGAAGACGGCTAGTGGTCTCCGCGCTCAAGACGATGTGATAATTGGGCGAACAGGCGATGACTACGCCGCCAGGACGGGTGAACGACTCGGGAGCCTGACGGATCCTTCACTGGGCGGATGCGGATGAGGAGCCAGCAGGCGGGTGAGTTCGCCGAGAATCTGAAATACGGTCATGTGTTCGCGATCGTTCAGGTCGATACGTTCTTCCGGCCCGACGTCGAGCCTCAGACGGCCATCACCGTGAAAACGGTGGCTTGGACACGGGAAGCGGCCGAGGCCGAGGTCGCCCGACTGAACCGCCTGAACGGCGACAAAGGGACAGTCTACTTCTGGCAGGTGACTCGCCTCGAGGCGAAAGCTGGGCAAGGGCGGACGGCATAGTCAGTGTGTTGTTGCTGCGGAAGGCCTTTTGAACACCAGGTAGGTGAGGTCGCCTCGCTAGGCGCTCACGCTCACCAGCTCCCAGCCCTGCTCAGCGTTGCTGTAATCGTATAGAGTGGGACCCTTCTCCAGTCCCGCAGCTCTTCGCCATTCACCCGCATTGGTCGCGGCTGGCCCCTTTCGTCGAGCGACCTAACGAAGAGGTACTCCCAGCGCTGCATAGCATGCCCTCCCTTCCGATGGCCGGCATTTTCCTGAGCACCGGCCAAGTCTTCAAGACCAAGGTCGGCCAGGCGAGCGTTCTCGTCGACCGGCAGCCGAACCAGCTCGGCGGCGAGTTGGGGCGACCGCTCGACCTGGCCCTCGGCGAAGCGGGTCTCCAGAGTGAAGTTGTGACCCTCGACGTAGCCCAGTTCGCGCATCCCGTTCCGAAAGACCTCGAGGACCGGTCCGGTCGTGGCCGATGATGCGCCAAGGAGGAAGCCGACACGATGGACCTTCGCCGGCTGTTGCGCCGGGGCTGGAAGCAGGCCACAGCCCCACAGCAGGCCGCTTGCGAGGATCAGGCTACCGCGCAGGAACTGGCGGCGGGTTCGCCGAAAGTAGCTGGATGCCATACGGCCGACCAGTATACGGTAAGGTCCCATTCGAACGATTTGGCACCGCCAGGTGATCCTGGAGCCGCAGCCGTTGGCGCTCGTACCAGACCACTGCCTGAGCAGGCATCGCCGAGGGAGTGCCTGGCCCGGCGCGCGGCGACCCGGGCTACTATGCAAGCCCAGCATGGCGGACGGAGCGTTCGATGCGGTTTGGTTTGCAGGTGAATCCGTACTTTCCGGGCTCGACGGGGAACCCGTGGGATAGCGTCGCGCGGGTCGCGCGGGTGGCCGACGAGAGCGCCTTCGACTCGCTGTGGCTGTACGACCACTTCCTCTACGAGGGCGGCTACTCCGGCCACCCGCTCCACGAGCCTGTTATGGAGTGCTTCACGACGCTCGGCGCAATCGCCGCGATTACCCAGCGCGTCCGCCTCGGCCAGCTGGTGCTTGGCGTGCCGTACCGCAACCCGGCGATGACGGCGAAGATGGCCACGACCCTCGACCTGATCAGCCACGGCCGATCGATCCTCGGGCTCGGCGCCGGCTGGCACCAGCGCGAGCACGAGGCCTACGGCTGGGGCGCGTTCGAGGAGGCTCCCGTCCGGCTCAAGCGCCTGGAGGAGGCGGTGCGGGCCATGCTGGCGCTGTGGACTGAGCGGCCGGCGAGGTTCGAGGGCCACTTCTATCGACTCGACAACGTGAGGGACAACCCGGCCCCAGTCCAGCAGCCGCATCCGCCGATCATGATCGGCGGCAGCGGCGAGCGGGTGACGCTGCGCCTCGTCGCCCAGTACGCCCAGTTCTGCAATGTCTCTGGCGATCCCGAGCGGGTGGAATCCCTCTTCTCCGCCCTGCGCGAGCACTGCGACCGCGTCGGGCGCCCCTACGACCAGATCACGCGGTCGATCTATACGACCGTCATCGTCGGCCGAGACAACGCCGAGGTGGCCGCGAAGCGGGAGCGGCTGAGCATCTTCGTGCCGCGGCGGGGCGCGCTGATCGGGACACCCGAGCAGTTGATCGGCGTCTTCCGCGACTACGCGCGAGCCGGCTGCCAATACGTCATCTTCCGCACGCCCGACTGGATCGATGTCGAGCCGGTACAGCTGTTCGCGGAGCGGGTGATTCCGGCGCTGGCCGACGCGTAGGGCGGATGACGTTTTTCCCGGCTGCCGCGATGGCGGGCAGCGTGGCGCCGTGCTTCTGAGAACATCCGAAACGCATCCAGATTCACCTGGCGGACGACCCGCCGGCCAGCCGACGCCGCTTTCGCTCTTCGTGTTCGAGCTGCTCCCTCACGAGCTCGCCGAGCAGCTCCTGGTACGCTCTGCGTCGTCGGCGGGCTAGCGCGTTGAGCCGTCGCAACGTTGGTTCATCCAAATGGATCACGACCGCGGTGGTGCCGGGCCGCGGAGGCGGCAGCTCCCCGGGCTTGAGCGGCTGTCCCTGCTCCCAGACGTGGTCGCTCAGCTCATGGGTTGACCAGAAGGCGTGTTCCTCGTCCTGGCTGCTGAACGACGGGATGTCCTCGAGCCTATTGACGGTAGCGAGTGGTTTCTTCCTTTTCATGGTCATGTCCGCCTCCGGCGGTAACGGCGTCGCTCGCGGCGGTCGCGTCCCTGGCCGTGATCACGCGGATTGCTCCCCCGCGGTGCATGAAGACGACGAAGAGCAGCCGGCCTTCCGGCGTCGCGCCCAGCACCGCCCGCCGTCGCTCACTCGCCACCTGATAAGCCGGCGCTGGAACCCGGCGGGCGTCCAGCAGCGCTTCTTCGGCTTCGTGGGTGCCGATGCCATGCTCGGCGATGTGGCCAAGATTGCCTTCATCCCAGTCAAACATGCGGGCTGCACTGTCCCATTCTAGCGCTGATCAGCACTAGAAGCGGGAAGACGGAACGCGGCTTATAACCACGATGGCAGCTTCGCCGGTTTCGAGACGATCCTGAAGATCGCACCCGAGCGACCGTTCGCCATCGTCGTGCTCGAGAATGCCGACGCCGGGGCTCCGAGCTGTACGCGGCGGCCACCGACTGGGCAATCGAGCACTTCCTCTGAGAGCCGGCCGGCAACGCGTGCCCGCCGCCTATCCTGCTCTGCAACGATTCTGCGATAGGACAGACACTCACCTGGTAGCTCAGCTTGGCCGAGGTTACCCCGCTAGAGAAGAACGAGGGCGGATTCCACGCGGCTCTGGCAGTGCCGGCTGAAGGGCGGTCAGCAACAACTTTGGGCAATCTCAGCAGAAGGCTACCGTCACTCCAGACCGTGGCTGACCGTTAGGATCGTCGGAGGCGGGACGCCTGGAACGGCACTACGTCTGCGCATCGGCGAATCAGTGGGCAACGATTAAGCGTGGCTCAGGGTCCGCCTAACTGCGGGAGGCTGGTGCCTTCGCTCCCTGGATGGGTAACCCGGAAAAGGCAGGTTGCCGCGATGAGACGGCACCCACTCTTCTCCACGTATCGGCAAGGCGAGAATCGGGTCACCGCCTCGATGATGGCTGTTTTCGAACGAATTGACTCCAGCGTCGTCGAGCGACTTCTCAGCGCAGCTTCCGGCGAGTCCGCCCTCGCCATCGTGACCTTCGCCAACCAGATTACTGGGAAACCCGAGTCGGTTCCGGATGCGGCGGTCACGGCGAACTGCCGCTACCTCTTCGAGGTCAAGACGACGCGTGGCAGCACTCGGCGCTGGCAGCTAGAGGCCCATCTGAACCATCTCGACGGCTCCTTCGCTGATGAGCGGCTCTTCGTCATCAGTCCCGACGCGACGAAGCCGTCGACGCTCGACGAGCTTGAGGACTCTAGGGTAGTTTGGCTCAGCTTCCTCGCGCTTTCCCAAGCTATTGAGGAGCTGCTTAGCGATCCTTCGACACTGGTCGGCGAGCAGACGCGCTTCCTCCTCCATGAGCTGCAAGCGCTCTTCGCGGAGGACGGCCTTCTTGAGCACAAAGAAGTCGTGATCGTGGCGGCCCGGGAAGCGTGGGCCGAGTACCAGAGGTACGGCGCGTATATGTGCCAGCCGGGCCGTTCCTTTCCAAGCCGGCCTGACCCATATGGCGTTCTACGCGAACGGGGAGATCAAGCCTGCGATCGCCAGGATCTGGGCTCGCCGAGACCACCTGGAGTTCTCACACGAGAACGCATGGAAGCTGGCTGCCTCGAACGACGAATACGATCAGGCGCTAGGCAAGCTGGTGAAACAGGCCGTGAGCGATGCGGCGGCAGGTCTCGAAGGAACGACGCAGCAGGTGTTCCTCCTATCGCCCGCGGATAGGGCTTAGACCATCAAGCTGCAGCGGCCGGTCCGGAATACCTTTCGTGACAGGAACGGTCGGCCCTGCGCCTGGACCCAGGGACAGCGGTACACGCGACTGGCGGCGTTGAGACCGGCACCGGAGACGACCGATGAGCTCGACTCATACGATCGGTAGCCGTGCAGGCGAGATCGACGGGTTCTCCGGACATAGCCGATCTTTCTGGCGCTAGGTGATCGCGGGCGCTCGGCTGTACATCTCACCGTCTCATGGCCAGGGTCGAAATCGGGCCCACGCCGGTCGGGGGGTTTGTTTCAGCAATCGCCACTTCGCTGGAATAAGGCCAGGCCGGGGCCACGCTTATCCCGCCGCTCGACAAGCGCGGGGGAGCGAATGGTCCGGCTGGGAGCGGTCGGCGGAGGACGCGGGCGAGGTGACGTTGGGCCGTGTCCTCGGGGCGCTCTGGCGACTCGACGCCGTCGAGGACGTGCGCACGCTCCCGCCCGGGCCCCCGATCGTCTACGAGGGAGCGAAATCCTGAAACCAGGCGATTCTTGCGATTCCGCGCTGCTGCGCCAAATTGTAGAGACGCCGGTCGGCGGTTACGAATGCGGCGTCCAAGGCGTCCGCCAGCGCCAGATACAGCGCGTCGTACAGCGCCATCTGGACGCGTGAAGCTATGCGAAAGGCACCGTGGAAGAGCAACTCGTTCGGAACGTACGCGATCGGCAGCGCCTCGAATGCTTCGACGCGCGCGATCCCCTCGTCCACGGTGTAACGCTTGTCTCTCACGCCCATTTGGAGGATACGTACAACCTCGACCTTGAGATGCTCGGGGGCTGTTAGCCGGAGGCCTCCAGCCACGAACGCCTGCAATAAGAAGCGGGCGTGCTCCCAACTCGCTTCCTCGGGTGTGTGCCACTTGGCGACCAGCGACGCGTCGGGTACAGCATGCGTTACGCGCCGTGGACTATTCGTCAAGCGCCGCTTCGGCTCTGGCGAGGTCGAGGAGACGCTCGAATGTGCCAGGCAGCCAGGTCGTGTCGTCGTTGATGCGGCTGACTTGCTCTGCCCAGGCCTGCAAGCGTACCAGCTCGTCTTCAGCACAGGGCCGCGACAGCCTCTGCTTCAACTCGACGACCCAAGCTGGTCTCGTCTCAAGAGCCATCTCGGCTTCCCTCTATCCCTGATTCTACCCGCCCGGCCGAATTCCCCAGTAGACATCGTTGTGCTCACGAACGCCGAGGGCGGTGCCGACCTGCACGCGGCCGTGACAGAGTGGGCCACCGAACACTTCCTCCTGAGCTCGGCCAGGCCGGCAGCGAGAACGACAGCCGGCGAGTAGATTTCGGGCGCTCCACGCCTCTGAGCTGGTTGATGGTGCATCTCTAGTGAGCCGCACGGCGACCGCCGTCGGCACCCGCCCTAGATGGCCCCTTCGTCCTGCAGACGCCCGACGGCGGCGTCGAACGCGGCGACCGTTCGATCGACGTCGTCCTGGGTATGGACGGCCGAGACGATCAGCTGGCTGCCGGACGGATCGACGCCGCCCAGCTGCATCGCGGCCCGGAAACGCGAGGTGAACTTCTTCGACGGCAGTTTCGTCTCCAGGCTGACGGGGAGCATCGAAGCCCAGCCCCCGATCTTGCCGGCCGCCCCGCGACGCTCGATCACCTCGCGGAAGCCGATCCGAATCGCCTCAGCCGTCGACGTGGCTCTTTGCTGGACGGCCGGGTGGCGCACGATCTCCAGGCAGGCGACGCCGGCCGCCGCCGAGACGGGGTTGGCGTTGTAGGTGCCCGGGTGGGCGATGCGGCCGAAGCGGAGCCACTGCGGGTCATCCCGGAACTCGAGCAGGCGCATCACGTCGGCTCGCCCGGCGACAGCTCCGCCAGGGTAGCCGCCGGCCAAGATTTTCGCCAGCGTCGTAAGGTCAGGGGTGACGCCGAAATGCTCCTGCGCCCCGCCCGGGGCGTAGCGAAAGCCGGTCACGACCTCGTCGAAGATGACCAGCGTCCCGTGCGCGTGAGACAGGTCAACGACCTGCCGTAGGTAATCGCTCGTCAGCCCGTTGCACAGCAGGATCACCGCCGCCGCGTCGCCGTTCTCCAGCCCGGCCTCGAGGGCCGGGACGTCGCCGGCGGGAACTGCTGTTACCGTCGATTGGACTTCTCGAGGAATGCCACGCGAGATCGGCTCGTCGTAGGGCGGCTGCATCGCCACCGTGGCGTAGTCGTGCCAGCCGTGGAAATGGCCCTGCATCTTCACGATTCGGGTTCGATTGGTGAACGCGCGGGCCAGGCGTAGCGCCATCAGCGTCGCCTCGGTACCAGACGACGTGAACTTGACCATCTGGGCCGAGGGAACGATCTGGGTGACCAGCTCGCCCCAGCGGACCTCCAGCTCGTGGCAGGCGCCGTAATGACTCCCGCGGCGAGCCTGCTCTACGACGGCCTCGGTGACCGCCGGGTGGCAGTGTCCAAGCAGCAGGGCGCCATGCCCGCCGAAGTAGTCGACGTACTCGTTGCCGTCGACGTCCCACTTGCGCGAGCCGGCGGCGCGCGCGACGTAGATCGGGAAGGGCTCGTTGTAGCGGCTGTCGTGGGTCACGCCGCTCGGGAAGATCGGCGTGGCGCGCTCGTAGAGCGCCGCCGAGCCCGCCATCCGCTCGGACAACTCCTCGCCGATCGTCATCCGCCGTGCCTGGGTAGCCATGCTCTCGCCTCCCACTTCGTGCGGCGGATCATATCAGCTATCAGCTGTCAGCCGAAACGGGGTAAGCTGATGGCTGACGGCTGACAGCTTGGAGGACGCGATGGCTGGAGGCGCACTGCGGATCGGGTTTGTCGGGGCCGGTGGCATCGTCCGCGATCGACACGTGCCGGGTCTCAAAGGCATCCCGGGAGTCGAGTTCGTGGGAGTGGCAAATAGGAGCCGAGCGTCCTCGGAGCGCGCGGCCCAGGAGTTCGGCATCCGCCGCGCCTTCGACGACTGGAAACAGCTTGTCCAGTCGGACGAGGTCGACATCATCTGGATCGGCACTCACCCGTACGTGCACCGCGAGATTACCGTGGCGGCGCTGGCAGCCGGCAAGCATGTCTTCTGTCAAGCTCGCATGGCTATGGACTATCAGGAGGCCCGGGCGATGTGGGAGGCGGCCGAGAAGTCGGACCGGACCGCCATGCTCTCCCCACCGCCCCACTATCTGCGCGGCGATCGGGTGGTCCGCCGCATGCTGGCCGATGGGTTCGTCGGCCAGCCGTACGACGTCGTCGTCCAGTCATACAGCGACCCGTACGCCGATCCGAACACCCCAATCCACTGGCGCCAACAACGCGCGATCTCCGGCTTCAACACCCTGGACGTCGGGATGATGGTCGAAGTCATGCACCGCTGGCTCGGATACGCGAGACGGGTTGTGGCGCTCGTGAAGACTGTCATGCCGACTCGCCCCGCGCCGGGCGGTGGCCAGGCGCCAGTCGAGCGCCCAGATACCTTGTCGGCTATCGCCGAGCTCGAGAACGGCGCCCTGGCGACCCTCACCTGGAGCGGCGTCGTCCGCCACGCCGACGAGGCGAACCGGTTCGAGATCTACGGCAGCGAAGGGACCATCCGCTATCTGGCGGCCACCGACACGATCATGGCTGGCAAGGCCGCCGACGCCGAGCTGAAGCCCGTTGCCATTCGAGAAGCTGGAGCGACCGGGGGCGTAGCCTGCGCGGCCCGATGGGGGTCGCTCGCGGGTAGTCTATAATCCGACGCGAAGGCCGACGGCTGGGTCGGCCGATCATGTGTTGAGGATTCCTCCCGAGTGGCAAAGCGAAATCTGGTGGTGGTCGAGTCGGCCGCCAAGGCCAGGACCATCGAAAAGTTCCTTGGACGCGACTACGCGGTGCGAGCGTGCCTCGGCCACGTCCGCGATCTGCCCAAGAGCAAGCTGGGCGTGGACACCGAGCACAACTTCGCACCCGCCTACGTGGTCACGCCCGACAAGAAAGACGTTGTTACACGGCTGCGCAGGGAAGCCAAGGACGCCGACGCGGTCTATCTCGCCACCGACCCGGACCGCGAGGGCGAGGCCATCGCCTGGCACCTCGTGTCCGCGATCGGCCTGCGCGACAAGCCGGTCCATCGGATCGAGTTTCACGAGGTCACTCGAGACGCCGTCCTGCGGGCCGTCAATCAGCCGCGCGGCATCGACCTGAAGCGGGTCGACGCCCAGCAGGCGCGGCGGGTGCTGGACCGCCTGGTGGGCTACAAGATCAGCCCGCTGCTGTGGCGGAAGGTACGGCCCGGGCTGTCGGCTGGCCGCGTCCAGTCGGTGGCCGTTCGCCTCATCGTCGACCGAGAGCGCGAGCGCGAAGCTTTCGTGCCGGTCGAGTACTGGTCGCTGGAAGCCGAGCTAGCCAAGCAAGCCGCCGACGCCCAGCCGTTCAAAGCCGCGCTCGCGGAACGGAATGGCGAGAAGATCGAGCTGAAGACCGGCGAGCAGACCGGGCGGATCATTTCAGACCTCGAGGGGGCGGGCTATCGGGTCCGCGACGTTCGCCGCCGCGAGCAGCAGCGCAACCCGGCCGCGCCGTTCACCACGAGCACCTTGCAGCAGGAGGCGAGCCGCAAGCTGGGTTTCACGGCTCGCCGAACGATGAGCGTGGCCCAACAGCTCTACGAGGGTGTGGACCTCGCGGGCGAGAGCGTCGGGTTGATCACCTACATGCGGACCGATTCCGTGACGGTCGCCGAAACGGCCATCGCTGAAGCGCGACGGGTGATCGGCGCGAAGTACGGCAAAGAGATGTTGCCGGACCGCCCGCGAACGCATCGGACCAAGAGCCGGCTTGCCCAGGAGGCACATGAGGCGATTCGACCAACCTCGGCCCAGCGCGACCCCGAGCGGGTTCGCGCCAGCCTGACGCCTGACCAGGCTCGGCTGTATGAGCTGATCTGGAAGCGTTTCGTGGCCAGCCAGATGGCGTCGGCCATCTTCGACGTGACCACGGTCGACGTCGACGCCGTTCGCGATGGCGGAGCGACCTACACGTTTCGCGCCAATGGCTCGGTGCTGCGCTTCGCCGGCTTCTTGAGCGTCTATCTGGAGGGCCGGGACGATGGGGAGGCCGACGAGGAGGGACGACAGCGGCTGCCCGAGCTTGCCGCCGGCGAGCAGCTTGATCTGCTGCGCCTGATCCCGGAGCAGCACTTCACCCAGCCGCCTCCGCGGTACTCTGAGGCGACCCTGGTCAAGGCGCTCGAGGAGCGAGGGATTGGTCGGCCCTCCACCTATGCCCCGATCCTGTCCACGATACAAGACCGCGGCTACGTCGAGAAGGAGAGCAACCGCTTCAAACCCACTGACCTGGGCCTGCTCGTCAACGACCTGCTGGTAGGCCACTTCTCGGCCATCGTCGACGTGGACTTTACCGCTACCCTTGAGGAGAAGCTGGACGACATCGCGACCGGCGAGCGACCCTGGGTCCCCGTCGTGCGCGAGTTCTATGACCCGTTCGAAGCGACACTTCAGCGTGCTCAAAGCGAGATCGAGCACGTCAACAAGGCTGCCGAGGTGACGGACGAGCGGTGCGACAAGTGTGGTCGCCCGATGGCAATCAAGCTGGGCCGCTTCGGCCGCTTCCTGTCGTGTACCGGCTTTCCGGAGTGTAAGAACGCCAAGCCACTGGGCCAGGAAGAGACCCCCAGCGAGCCAAGCGACGAGGTCTGCGAGACGTGCGGGAAACCGATGCTCGTCAAAGTTGGTCGGTTCGGGCGGTTCCTATCGTGCAGCGACTACCCGACCTGCAAGACAACCCGCCCAATCCTGGTCAAGATCGGAGTACCCTGTCCGAGCTGCGGCGGCGAACTGGTGGAGAAGAAGGCCCGTTCCGGGCGCGTCTTCTACGGCTGCGCGAATTACCCGGCCTGCAGCTGGGTCTCCTGGCAGCGTCCCCTCTCGGAGCCGTGCGAGATATGCGGCGGGATCAGGGTCCCGCTGTCGGGCGAACGGATCCACTGCCTGGGCTGCGATGGGCCCCTCCCGACGAGGGAGCGGGGCCGTTCGGGCGGCCGCCAGCGAGCGACCCGGGCCGCGGGCCGCCGGCGCTCCGCGCCCGGACGCGTAAAGGTGGGCAAGTCCCGATCGCTCAAATCCGTCGCCCGGGCGTCAAGAGCCAGCTGACAGTCGGACGACATGAGCGCACATAGCCAGCGCATCGAGCGCCTGCGGAACCTGTTCGGCAAGTCCCGAGTGGATGGCCTGCTGGTATCGCAGCCAGAATCGCGTTTCTACCTGAGCGGCTACAGCGGCCACGACCTGCCGCCACGGGACTCGGCTGGCTACCTGCTGATCGGCAAGTCGGAGAGCATCCTGCTGACCGATCGGCGGACCAGTGAGCAGGCCGAGCACGAGGCGCCGGACTACGAGGTCATCGTCTACACCCCTAGGGCCCGCGTCTCGACACGGATCGCTCAGATAACGAGGAAGCTGGGCATCAGGCGACTCGGCTTCGAATCGATCCATCTCCCCTACGCGATCTGGTCTGCTTTCAACAGGGCGATCAAGCCTCGTGCCGAGCTAGTACCCCTCAAGGACCCCGTCGACCGGCTGCGGATCAGCAAGGACGAGGCCGAGCTGAAGAGCCTTCAAGCGGCGGTCGACGTGCTCGACGACTGCTTCGAGCATTTGGTACGGAACGAAATCGGCGTGGCCCGCACAGAACGGGAGATCGCCGCCGAGGTCGAACGCTATCTGGGCAGGCGCGGCGCCAGCACGTCCTTCCCCTCGATCGTTGCCAGCGGCCCGAACGCGTCGATGCCGCATGCCGTCCCGACCGATCGCCGCTTCCAGCAGGCCGAGCCGATCACCATCGATATCGGGGCTAGAGTGGATGGCTACTGCTCAGACATGACCCGCACCGTCTGCATCGACAGGCCCAGCGACAAGCTGCGTGAGGTGCATGGCCTGGTGCTAGCGGCCCAGGAGAAAGCCGAGCGCGAGATCGCCCGCGGCATGACCGGCAAGCAGGCCGATGCCATCGCGCGCGACTTCCTGAAAGGGGCAGGCTACGGCAAGGAGTTCACCCACGGGCTTGGACACGGGATCGGCCTCGAAGTCCACGAGCCACCCTGGGTCTCGCTGCGCGGGACGCAGGCCCTGGAGCCCGGCATGGTCTTCAGCGTCGAGCCGGGCATCTATCTGCCGGGCTGGGGGGGTGTTCGGATCGAGGACCTGGTGGTGATGGAGGACGAGAGGGTGCGGGTGCTGTGTCGCTCGTGCAAGTCGTTGGAGCTTGCCGAGGCGGCAGCATGATCTCGACCGGCGATCTGCGCAAAGGAATCATTATCGAGATGGACCGCCAGTTGTTCTCGGTCTTGGACTACCAGCACCAGAAGATCGGGCGCGGCAGCGCCCAGGTCAAAATGCGGGTCCGCAACGTCAGGACGGGTGCGATCTCGGAGACGACAGTCCAGGCTGGAACGAGGTTCCCGCGCGTTCGCTTGGAGCAGCGCAACATGTCCTTCCTGTATGCCGAGGACAACGCCTACTACTTCATGGACCAGCAGACGTACGACCAGGTCGCGCTGACCGCTCAGCGGCTCGGCGAGGCGGTCAACTACCTGAAGGATGGGATGGTGCTTCAGGTCCAGTTCTACGAGAACGAGCCGGTCGCCGTCGACGTGCCGATCACCGTCGAGCTGCGGGTAGACGAGACCGAGCCGGGCTTCCGCGGCGACACGGCCACTGGGGGCAGCAAGCCCGCCAGACTCGAGACTGGACTGAGCGTCCAGGTCCCGCTCTTCGTCAACCAGGGCGATACCATTAAGGTGGACACCCGAACGGGGACCTACCTGGAGCGAGTGTAGGAGCCACGCTGCGCAGCCAGACGGAAGGCATGACACTGGAGTCGCCACCCGAGGATCGAGACTCAGGGCTGGTCCGGGAGCGCGGTCCCCTCTCGCCCGATGAGCTGGGCGAGCTGCTGCGCGTGCTCGCTGGCTCCGACGTTGAGGAGCTCGACCTGGAGTGCGAAGGCGCGCGGCTCTGGATCCGACGGGATCCAGCAATGGTCGGGCGTGGACTGCCGGAGATCTCCGAGCCGATGGTCGAGGCAACGCCGCCGGATACGTTCGTGGTGACGGCGCCGATGGTGGGGGTCTTTCGGCGATCGGCGGGCGGGAAGTCGGAGCCGCCTGTCGAGGAGGGAGGCAGCATCATCGCCGGCCAGGTCGTCGGCGCGGTCGAGGCGATGAGGATGCTGAATCGGGTCCAGAGCGAGCGGGCCGGCGTCGTGAAACGGCTGCTGGTGCAGGACGGACAACCCGTCGAGTACGGGCAGCCGCTGATCGAGCTGCGTCCGAGCTGATAAGTCCGGTGCGATGAAGATCTACCAGGCTGGCGAGATCGGGCGGTACATCAAGGAGCTGCTGTACACCGATCGCCTCCTCCGAGACCTCTGGGTCAAGGGAGAGATCACGAACCTGTCCCGCGCCTCCTCAGGCCACTATTACTTCTCGCTCAAGGACGAGACCAGCCAGCTGCGCTCGATGATGTTCCGCGGGGACGCCGAACGCTGCGGCGCCAATCCTGGACCGGGCAGCTCGGTCGTCGCCCACGGACGGGTCTCGTTCTACGAGCCGACGGGCGCATGCCAGTTTTACGTCGACATGATGTACCCGAGCGGCGTGGGAGAGGCGCGGCTTCGGTTCGAGGCGTTGCGACTCAAACTCGAGCAGGAGGGCCTGTTCGCACCTGGGCGCAAGCGGCGCGTGCCGACCCTCCCGCGCCGCGTCGGATTGGTCACGTCGGAAAGCGGGGCGGTGCTCCACGATGTGCTGACCGTTCTGGGACGGCGCTACCCACTGGCCGAAGTCGTCTTTTCGCACACTCCCGTTCAGGGCGAGTTTGCCGCCGAGGAGATCGTGGCAGCCCTCGCTCGAGTGTGTGAGTGGCGGGCAACGGACGGCCGCGGCGTGGACGTGGTGATCATCGGACGAGGCGGGGGCGGGCCGGAAGAGCTGGCGCCATTCAACGACGAGCGCCTGGCGCGAGCTATCTTCGCGTGCCCGTGTCCGGTCATCTCGGCGGTCGGCCACGAGACCGACGAGTCGATCTGCGACTACGTCGCCGACCTTCGGGCCGCAACACCCTCGGCGGCGGCCGAAATGGTCGCGCCGGACGTGCGCGCGCTGGTCGGGGAGGTGAGCGGCCTGGTGAACAGGGCTCGCTCCGGCCTGGCCAGCCGGATCCAGGCCGCTCGAGGCGAGCTCGCCCATGGGCGGGACCGACTGTTCGCCAACTCGCCGACGACGATGATCGCCAGGAGCCGCCAGGCCGCCCGAGACGAGCTCAGAAGGGCACGGCTGCTGCTCGATCACCGCGTCAGCTCCAACCGCGGGCAATTGGTCGGCCGCCGCCTGCAACTCGCGGCTCTGAGCCCGGATGCTACGCTGGCCCGCGGCTACAGCGTTGTCAGTGTCGTCGACCCTGGCCCAGCGGGCGCCTCAGGGGTGGTCCGCTCCACCAGGGACGTCGGGGTGAGCCAGGAGCTGGAGATCGAGGTTCGTGACGGGATCATCGACGCGACCTCGACGCGAGTGAGACCGGCGCTGTCCTGGACGCCCCCACCGCCTGGTCCCCTTTCCCTTGCGGGCGAGAGGGGGAGCCGCCACCCTCTCCCCTTGAGGAAGAGGAGCCGGGGGCGAGGGCGACCGGGTGAAGGCGGAGCCGGCTGACATGATCGCCGAGCGGGATGGCGAGGGCGCCGAGAGCGCGACGTTCGAGGAAACGTTTCGAAGCCTCCAGGAGACGATCGCGCGCCTCGAGCAGGGTGGTCTGCCCCTGCACGAAGCGATCGACACGTTCGAGCGCGGCATCGAGTTGGCCAACCGCTGCGCTGCGATCCTGGATGCGGCGGAGCTTCGGGTGACAAACGTTATGGAGAACCAGGGGCTCGGCGTCGACGAGCCCGGGCAGCGCTAACTGGTGCCCGGATGGCCGACGTCCTGCGCAACGATGTGCTCGTCGTCGCGGTGCTGGCCTGGCTTCTCGCGCAGCTGTCCAAGCTGCTCATCGTCCTGCTGCGCGAGCGGCAGCTTCAGCTTGGCTATCTTACCAGCGCTGGCGGGATGCCCAGTTCTCACTCGGCAGTGGTCGTCGCCCTGGCGACTCGCATCGGGATGGAGGCCGGGCTCGGATCAATAGCGTTCGCGCTGGCCGTGATTTTCGCCGGAGTCGTCCTCTACGACGCGGCCGGGGTCCGACGCGCCGTCAGCGTCCAGGCGCGCATCCTCAACCGCATGCTCGAGGAAGTGTTCGAGTACCAGCGGTTCAACGAGAAGCGGCTGCTCGAGCTGCTCGGCCACACCCCTTTCGAGGTCTTCGTCGGCTCGCTGCTCGGACTGCTCGTCGCGCTGTCGTGGTGACCGAGCTGTCAGCGATCAGCTATCAGCAGTCAGGAGTCGTGACGAACGAGCTGGCTGGCAGCTGACGGCTGATAGCTGACAGCTCGTCACGCCCCTTTCGCCCTAACGACCAGGCGGTCGAGGTACTCGCGGCTCGCGGCGCGATACTCGCCGCCGCAGGTGATCAGGGTGATGGTCGGAGCGTCGGTCTGGGCGAAGATCTCCTCGACCGGGGCACCCTCGGCCCGCAGCCAGCGGACCGACTCGACCACGTACTCGTAGCCGCTGCCGTTCTCATCCATGACGAGCACGGCGTCGCCCGCCTCGAGCGTGAAAAGACGGCCGAAGACGCGCAGCCGGCCGCCCCAGTCGACGTGGCCAGCGAAAACCGCGTTCCCGGCCACGCCCATGCCCGGCCCCAGTGTGTACCAGGCGACCTCGTCAGGATCTTGAGGCGCCGACATCGTGCCATCCTCGTCCTGAGCTACCCCCACGATGGGCGCCTCGACGCCGAGCTTCGGGATCGCCAGCTTCGCCGGCCGGACACCCGATGGGACGAACTCCCCCTCAGGCTCGGCGGCCGGCGGGGCAGGCGCTTCCGGTTCAGGCACCCAGGGCGAATCGGCAGGTGGATCGACGGGCTGGGCCGCGGTCCGCGACGCCAAGGCGGCAGCGCCGAAGAGACCCACGAAGCTGGCGAGGGCGCCGGCCAGAAAGCGCCGGCGTTTGGCTTGCCCGACCCTCATCCGTCCCCGACGCCGCTGACCGAAGTCACCGCGTCAAGATTGAACATCATCGTCCGATTCCGCTGACGGCAGTCGCCGATAACGTACCAGGAGCTGAGATAGGGCAGCAACAGCTCTGGACGCACAATTGGCTCCGGAAGCGGCGAGCTGGTGTCGCCGGGTGGGTAGTGCAGCTTGATCGGCGACCCCCGCAGGAGCGAGTCGGCGAGCGCGGCGAATACCTGCTGCTGCCCGGTTCGGGGGCTGATGACGGCGTCCAGTGTGCGCTGGACGAGCGGCTGAAGATGGGCCGGAAACATGGCCGGCAGCTTCTTCATCAACGACTGCAGTCGGTCGCCCGGGATCGCGCGATCGCGAGTCGCCTGGCGGAGGATCATGACCAGCAGCTGGGCCTCGCGAAAGTCGAAGCAGCCGCCGCCAGTCGCGGCCGAGCCTTCGGCCACGAACCGGTAGCCCTGGCGGCGGACCAGCGGGAGACGCATGTCTGAGCGGATGATGTTCAGGTCTGCCTGGACTTGGCGTTCGCTGAGATGGAACTTGTCGGCTAGCTCGCGGCGGCTTTTACCGGGCGTTTCGGCGATGTCTTCGACGATGTGCCAGATGCGTCGGAAACGGTCTGCTACGAGCCGCTTACGTTCCATCGCGCCATCCCCTCAATTCCGCAACTGGGCGAACCTAAGGCCCCGATTTGGGCACAAAGAAAGAACCGCGGGTAGTCCGCCCGCACGGCGGCACCTGGGACTAACCGGCGGTTCTGTGGGCGCGCTACTGCTGGTACGCGAGCCGGGATTCGAACCCGGGGCCTCAGCCTCCGCAGGGCTGCGCTCTAATCCGCTGAGCTACTCGCGCCGGCGCAGGTCGTAGTGTACCATACCCCCATACCCCTTTCAATAGACTCAGACTGCCCATTTTCACTGTTTTCGACGGGAGAACCCGGATGAAGCTGACCGTAGTGGGCGGGGCCGGACGGGTGGGCTCGACCACCCTCTTCCAGCTCTTGTTGGAGGGCGGTTTTCAAGAGCTGGTTGTCCTGGACATTCTCAAGGAGGCCGCCGAGGGCGAGGCGCTCGACCTGCGGCACGGCACGGCTCTGTCTCACCGCTGCGTGATTCGAGCGGGTGATTACGATGCCAGCGAGGGGTCGGACTTCGTCCTCATCACGGCCGGCATCCCGCGCCAGCCGGGGGAGACGCGGCTGGACCTGCTCCGGAAGAACGTCGACTTGATGAAAGGCGTTCTCGAGCAGGTCATGAAGTACAACCGCGACTCATTCATCATCATGGTCGCCAACCCGGTGGACGTCCTGACGTATCAGGCGATTACGAGCACCGGCCTGCCGACAAACAAGGTCATCGGAACTGGCACGCTCCTGGATACAACCCGCTTTCGTTCACTCCTTGGCGAGCGGCTGGGCGTATCGCCAGACCAGGTCTACGTCTACATGCTGGGCGAGCATGGCGACAGCCAGGTCCCAATCACCAGCACCGGGACCGTGGCCGGGATCCCCTTGCGCCAGTTCCCCGGCTTCAGCGAGCAGATGCTCCAGGAGGTGATCGAGGAAACTCGCTTCGGCGGGGCGGCAGTGATCAAGCGAAAGCGGGGCACTTTCTACGCCGTGGCGCCGATGATCGTCGAACTCGTGCGGGCCATCCGCCTCGATGAGAAGCGGGTCCTGCCGATCTCGTCGCTGATGGATGGCGGCTACCTCGGAATTAGAGACGTGGCGCTCTCGCTGCCTTGCGTGGTGGGCGCAGCCGGGCGTGAGAAGGTCGTCCAACTGGAGCTTTCCGACGAGGAACGCGAGGCTCTGCTAAGCTCAGCACAAGTCCTGCGGGGCGCGATCGAGGAGGTCGGCCTGTAAACCAAGTGGCTCGTAGGGGCGCGATTCATCGCGCCCAGGGTGAGGAGAGGGCGGGATAAATCCCGCCCCTACGGGTCA
>WNGA01008010.1_pt1 | contig 20124 bp, 21 predicted proteins | sample 5400061 | NCBI WGS metagenome assembly WNGA01 (sample SAMN13153366, study PRJNA577476) | soil metagenome | isolation source: 100 cm soil or saprolite under grassland replicate 2 | place: USA:California | collected 2016-06-15
CACCGGCACGCGGAACGTGGGGCGCTGGTGGCAGAGGCGCTGGGGGCACCGGCCGCGGTTGTTGAGCTCATCAGGCGGCACGAGGAGCGGAATGCGCCCGATGAGCGACTCCGGCTGCTACGGGCTGCGGACGATGCGTGCTGAGCGAGGCAATAAGAGACACGAAGATATTCAAATAGTACCCCCCGAAGCCCGCGCCCTCGCGCACCGGACGAATACTGGCTGAAGTCGGAACTCGCAACCCCCAGCCCCCTCAGCATTCTCGTGTCTTTGTGGTTAAATGGAGACATGGCCGCATCTGACGACAAGAAGCGCATCGCGATCATCGGCACAGGCCTGATGGGTGGATCGCTTGGCTTGGCGCTGAGGGCAGCCGGATTATCGGGACTCGAAATCGTGGGGCACGACAGGGACCGCGGCGCGGCAAACCGGGCTGTGAAGGCAGGTGCGATCGACCGGGCGGAACACAACCTGCCGCGCGCCGTTTCAGGGGCCGGCATGGTGATTATCGCCGTTCCTGTGCTCAGCGTACACGAAGTCATGCAACAGATAGCCCCGGACCTGCGGGAGAACGCGGTGGTGACCGACACGACGAGCACCAAAGCGCACGTCATGCGCTGGGCAGCAGAGATGCTGCCTGAGCACGTCAACTTCGTGGGCGGCCACCCGATGGCGGGCAAGGAGAGCGCCGGCATCGAACACGCTGAGGCTGGGCTATTTCGCGATAAGGCATATTGCATCTGCCCTGCGGTGGATGCGTCCGAGGGGGCGGTAAAAAGCGTCGTCGGCCTGGCGAGACTGATAGGGGCTGAACCGCTCTTCATCGATCCTGAAGAGCACGATATATACGCGGGTGCTGTCAGCCACCTGCCGCTCATGATCTCAACGGCACTGTTTTCGATGCTGCGCTCCAGTCCGGCCTGGAACGACATAGGCATGATGGCGTCATCTGGATTTCACGATATCACGCGCCTCGCGTCAGGAGACGCGGCGATGAGCCACGGGATTTGGGTGACCAATCGAGATGCCGTGATCCACTGGCTGGACAGGATGGCGGACGAGCTGCGCGGCTTCCGAGACATGCTGAAGGACGCCCAAGATGAAGCCCTCTTGGAAACGTTCCTGAAAACGCAGATTGAGCGTGACACATTTCTCCGTGAGCCGCCGCGCAGGCGAGCCGAGTCTACGATAGAGAAAGTAGACTCCGGTCAGGCGCTGCTGAGTATGCTGGTTGGCGGAATGATGGCTAAACAGATGCAGCGTGCCAAGCAGATGCCTGAGCTAATGAAAGAATCGCGGGAGACGGGCGTGAACGAAAAGGGCAAGCGCCGGCCGACCATCGCCGACAAGATTGCTGAGGATGTCCGACGCGACCTCGAGAAGCTGGACCAGAAGCGAGCCGTCAAGCAGGCCAAGACCGATAAGGGATCGCCTGGGGACAAGCCTTAACTCCTGATGCAACGGAGCGTTACAACCGCGAAGGTCGTTCGTGGCACGACGGCCGTTTCCCCCAACAAATCGATTTCCCACCGCGCGGCGATCTTCAACGGTATCGCCACGGGCGAGGTGCTGGTAGAGGATTTCCAACGCGGGGCGGATTGCCTGGCGACTCTCACATGCCTCCGCTGGCTCGGCGTCGACTGGCAGTGGCGGAACGAATCGACTTTGCTCGTTAGGGGCGCCGGCTTGCGCGGGCTGCGCGAGCCTGCCGCAGTGCTGGACTGCCGGAACTCCGGCACGACGATGCGTCTGCTGACGGGACTGCTGGCGGCACAACCGTTCTTCTCCATAGTCACGGGGGACGCTTCGCTGAGATCGCGGCCCATGGGTAGGGTTATCGAGCCTCTGAGCCAGATGGGAGCGAACATCTCCGGGCGGGACGGCGATCGCTTTTCTCCGCTGGCCATAAGAGGAGCGCCGTTGCACGGCATCTGCTATCCCTTGCCCGTGGCTTCCGCGCAGGTGAAATCAGCTCTGTTGCTCGCGGCCTTATACGCGGAAGGTGAGACGATTATCGAAGAGCCGGCGCCGACGCGAGACCACACGGAGAGGATGTTGAGGGCCATGGGCGCCGACGTGGATTTCGGCGAAGGTCCTGTCATCCGAATCCAGCCGATGACGCAGGAGCTTGCGGCGACGCCGGTGCGTGTGCCCGGAGACATATCGTCGGCCGCTCCCTGGCTGGTGCTGGCCGCAAGCCATCCGGACGCGGAGATACGGATAACCGGCGTCGGCGTGAACCCGACGCGGACGGGCATACTCGATTGCCTCAGGCTCATGGGCGCGGACCTGCGGCTCGACGAGGAGCAGTCCTGGGGACCGGAGCCGGTCGCGGACATCCTCGTGCGTTCGTCCCAACTGCACGGCATCACAATCGGAGGTGAACTGGTGCCCCGGTCCATCGACGAACTGCCGTTATTGGCGCTCGCCGGCTGCTTCGCGGAAGGCGAGACTGCGATCCGTGACGCGCAGGAGCTACTCGTCAAGGAGTCCAATCGCATTCGCACAACTGTTGACGGACTACGAGCATTGGGCGCCGACCTGGAAGAAACACACGACGGATTGCGACTCTGGGGCCCCCAAAAGCTGTGTGGAGCTACGGTATCCTCGCATGGAGACCATCGCTTAGCGATGATGCTTGGCGTAGCAGGCGCCCTTGCCAGCGAAGAGACGATAATTCGTCAGGCGGAGAGCGTTGCGGTATCATATCCACGGTTCTGGCACGACCTTGACGGGCTCTGCGGCGTCTAGCGGCGGCCCGCCGTCTGGGGGATGATGAAGAAGGAGGGGACTGTATGGCGCAATCTGAAAACGGGACAACGGAGCTTGTCCACGTTGGCTTTGGTAACTTCCTGGCCGTGAACAAAGTTCTGGCGATCGTGACGCCTGCTTCGGCCCCGATCCAGCGTATGATCCGGGAAGGCAAGCGCAAAGGCACTATCATCGACATCACAAGCGGGCGCCGCACAAAGGGCGCGGTGTTCACGGACACCGGCAACATAGTGCTCGTGGCGATAACGCCGGAGGCGGTGGCGGGACGCGTGGCGGCCAGCCAGGCCGGTCGCATCGCGCAGGCATCGGGCGACTAGGATCGGTGGGAGCCGGCCCGCTCCTCGTCGTCTTAACGGGGCCTTCCGGAGCCGGCAAGGATTCGCTCCTGGCCGAGTTGAATTCCCGGGAATCGTACCACGTCGCCGTCAACGCCACGACACGGCCTCCGCGGGCGGGTGAGCGGGACGGTGCAGACTACCACTTCGTTACTCAAGAGGAGTTTCAGCGCATGCTTCGAGACGACGAACTATTGGAGCACGCGCTGGTCTACGGTCAAGAGAAAGGGGTTCCGCGGGCGCCGATTAGGCAGGCCCTCGCACGGGGACAGGATGTACTGCTTAGAACGGACGTCCAGGGCGCTCGCACGATCAAGCGCCTTGTTCCCGGAGCGCTCACGATCTTCGTGGCGCCGCCGTCGGAGGCAGAGCTAAAACGGCGCGTTCGTTCGCGCGGCGCGGACACCACGGAACAGATTGAGCTAAGAGAGAGAATCGCCAGGGAAGAGATGAAGGCCTCGCACGAGTTCGATTATTTGGTCGTGAACGCCGATCTCGCGCAGTGCGCCGATGAGATCGAAGGGATTATGTCGCGCGAGCGGTCGCGGTCCGGCCGAAAGACGGTTCAGGTGTAGGAATCGTCCGATCAAGCAACACATGTAGTCGTCCGCTGTACACCATCGATCGACTGAATTAGCTCCGAGACGAAGCGGGCAAGAGTGTCCAGATCAGGAGACTCGAGCACTGCGATCACATCGAAAGGCCCGGTCACAGTATCAGACGAGATCAGCCTCACCTCGCTGAAATCGAGTTGATTGACGCCCGCGGCGACGGATCGGGACTTGCCGACCGCCGCTTCGACAAGAACGTAAGCTCGCATTCCCACTCAGCCTCCTCCCACGAACTGGCTCGAATTAGCCCTTTCCTTCATCTTACGCCAAATGTGGCCACCGCTCCTTGATGCGTCGAATATAGGCGTCCGCCCGTCGGACTTGTGTTTGAGCTTACTGCTATTGACCACGCTCGCGGCCGCTGCTAGACTGCGAGAACAACCAAATAACCAGCGACTGAGAACGGGACTAGTAGCTCGCAGAGCGAGGCCAAGAGAGCCGGGAATAGGTGAAAGCCCGGCGCCGGCGCAGCAAGCGAATGGACCCGGGAGCCGCCAGCCGAAGCGGTCCGACATCGGACTCAGTAGGCCGGGCCGGAGAGGGCGCCGTTACAGGCCCAGGGCATCCTCCGACAGGTCAGGATGAGCGGAATCTGATCGGAACGTGTCTGGAACGAGATCCCGCCGGAGGCGGGAATTAGGGTGGCACCGCGAGAGACCCTCGCCCCTTGGGCGAGGGTTTTCTTAATTGGAGTAAGCAATGGCAAACGGAAACAAGCGCAAACGAATACTCACCGGGGATAGGCCGACTAGTGATGCCTTTCACCTCGGCAATTACGTCGGCACGCTCGCTAACCGCGTGCGCCTCCAGGACGAGTACGACACGTTCCTGCTGCTAGCTGACCTGCACCTCCTGACGACCCGTACAAGCGAGCTGGAGGAGATCGGCCACAATATTCACGAGCTAGTCCTCGATTATCTGAGCGTCGGCATTGATCACGAGAAGACCACGATCTACCTGCAATCGCTCGTGCCCGAGGTGCTAGAGCTTACCTGGATATTCATGTCGCTCGTCAGCGTGCCCCGAGCGCAGCGGATTCCGACGCTTAAGGAGGTCGTGCGCGACTTAAAGCTGGAGACGGCCTCGATGGCGTTGCTCTCCTATCCGATCCTTCAGGCGGCAGATATTCTGATGGTCAAGGGCGACCTCGTGCCGGTGGGAAAGGACCAGCTGTCGCACGTCGAGCTGACGCGCGAGGTCGCGCGCCGCTTCAACGATACGTTCGCGCCTGTATTTCCAATCCCAGAGGGGCTGGTCGGGAGTGTTCCGACGCTGCCCGGCACCGACGGACAGGCCAAGATGGGAAAGTCAGTCGGCAACGCGATCTGCCTGACGGACGATGCTCAGACAGTTCAGCGCAAAGTTATGTCGATGTACACCGACCCGGAACGCGTCCGAGCGGACATCCCGGGCCGCGTCCAGGGCAACCCCGTGTTCACTTACCACGACGCCTTCAACGAGGACAAGGCAGAGGTGGAGGACCTGAAGGCGCGGTACCGTAAGGGCAAGGTCGGCGACGTTGAGGTGAAGCAGAAGCTAATCGCTGCCCTTGAGCGCTTCCTGCACCCGATACGCGAACGGCGAGCACACTTTGCCGCTCAGAAGGGACTCGTCGAAGAGATCATCGCCACCGGCACGGCGCGGGCACGAGATGAGTGTCGAAAAACCCTCGGCGAAGCGCGCGAAGCGATGGGGCTGACATACTTCCGGGGCGAAGGGATACGCGTCGAAACATGACCCATACACCCGATCTCCAGAGTGTCCTTGAGCTCGCCAGGCGGGGCGACAATAATCTTGCTCCTGTCTTTCGCGATATTCCGGCTGACCTGGAGACGCCCGTCTCTGCGTTCCTGAAGGTGGCGCGCGGAGAGCACTCGTTCCTTCTCGAATCTGTCGAAGGTGGCGAGAGGCTGGCGCGGTACAGCTTTATCGGCACCGAGCCGTACCGCGTATTGCGTTGCGGGCCCTACGACGATCCAGCCGAAGGCTCGGACCCGCTGAGAGAGGTCCAAGCGGAACTGTCGCGCTACAGGCTCTCGCATCCGAAGGCCAGCGAGCCGCGCAGCGCGCTGCCCCGCTTTACCGGCGGTGCGGTCGGCTTCCTGGCCTACGATGTGGTCAGGCACTTTGAGCCGCGCGTTCCGGTGGCGAAGTCGGACCCGCAGGGACTTCCGGAAGCACTCTTTATGTTCGTGGACGCGCTGCTGGTCTTCGACCACCTTCAGCACACGATTAAGGTCGTCGCGCACTGCCGGCTCGACGGCGACGTGCAGGCGTCTTATCGGCAAGCGTGCTGGCGCATCGACGAGCTGGCGAAGCGGCTGAACCAGACGCTCCCCGCGAGCCCATATCCGATCCGCGGCGCAACCCACAACCCGGGGCGGGTCGAGTCCAATGTGGCGAAGGAGCGCTTCATCAAGAACGTCGAGCGCTGTCGCGAATACATAGTCGCCGGCGACATCTATCAGGTCCAGATTTCGCAGCGATTCCAGCGGCCTACATCTGCTCACCCATTCTCGGTGTACCGGGCGCTCAGAGTCGTGAACCCATCGCCGTACATGTACTACCTGGCCATGGGCGATGGCTACATCGTTGGTGCCTCGCCGGAGATGCTCGTCCGCGTCGAGGATGGGCTGGTAGAGACGCACCCGATCGCCGGTACGCGACGTCGCGGACGCGATGAGCAAGATGAGCGGCGGATGGAAGATGAGCTGACTAGCGACGAGAAGGAACGCGCAGAACACATCATGCTCGTGGACCTGGCGCGCAACGACATCGGCCGCATAGCGTTGCCCGGCACCGTGAAAGTGACGGAGCTGATGGCGGTCGAGAAGTACTCGCACGTCATGCACCTTGTATCGCACGTCGTTGGACGCCTGAGGCCGGAACTGACGCCGTACGACGCCCTGCGAGCGAACTTCCCCGCCGGGACGGTTACAGGCGCCCCAAAAATCCGCTCGATGGAGATCATCGCCGGGTTAGAATCTGAAAGGCGGGGCCCCTATGCCGGCACCGTTGGATACTTCGATTTTTCCGGCAACCTGGATTCCGCCATCACGATCCGCACCATCGTGATGAAGGACGGAATGGCCTACGCGCAGGCGGCTGGAGGCATTGTGTACGACAGCGTCCCGGAGCTCGAGTACATGGAAAGCGGCAACAAAGCGCGAGCGATGCTGCGGGCCATCGAGAAGGCGGAGGCGATGGAAGAAGGGCTGGTGACGGTTGGGAGCCTGGGGTATTAGGTTTTGGGCATGAGAGGGCGTAGGCATGCAACTCGCAGGTAAGGCGGCCATCGTCACCGGCGCCGGCAGCGGCATCGGCCGGGCCATCGCGCGCGGCCTGGCAGCGGAAGGCGCGGGCGTCTGTGTGTCCGATGTCGAAGGCGCAAGGGCGGAGAGCGTGGCGGCAGAGATCGGCGCGACGGCGATAGCCCTTCAATGCGATGTCTCTGACAGCGCTCAGGTGGATGCCATGGTCGATGCCGCGGCTAAGAGCTTCGGGCGGCTGGACATTCTGGTGAACAACGCCGGCCGCGCCCAGCGCGGCTTCGTCGCCGACCTCACGGATGAGCAGTGGGACTCCGTCATCGCTGTCAACTTGCGCGGCAACTTCCTCTGCTCCCGCGCGGCGCTGCGGCATATGATTCCGCAGCGCTCGGGGCGCATCATCAACACCGCCTCCGGTCTGGGCATGCGGCCTTCGCCGGGGGGCTCAGCCTACGGGGCGTCCAAGGCCGCCATAATCCACTTCACGGGGACGCTGGCTATGGAGGTGGCGCGCTACGGGATCACCGTCAACGCCTTCACGCCCGGCGTCACGGACACACCCTTTTGGCGTTCTTTCCGTTCGCAAGAGGACATCGATTCGGCGCTGGCGAAGGGGCTCGTCGGCCATGCAGAGGACCTGGTCCCTACCATCGTCTTTCTCTGTGGCGAGACAGGCCGGGAGATCTCCGGCGTCACTATCAACCGCGAGATCTACGTGAGGCGGGGCGAATGATGATCCTCCTGATCGACAACTACGACAGTTTCACGTACAACCTGTACCAGTACCTGAGCGAGCTCGGTGCAGAGGTGGAGGTCGTGCGGAACGATCAGGCGACGGTCGAGGACATCGAGTCTATGGGGCCGGAAAAGATCGTCATCTCGCCGGGGCCTTGTACGCCAAAGGAGGCCGGCATCAGCGTGCCGGTCGTGCGCCATTTCGCGGGCAAGACGCCCGTCCTCGGCGTCTGCCTGGGCCACCAGTCGATCGGCGAGGCGTTCGGCGGCGTGGTGGCGGGCGCCGGCGAGATCCTGCACGGAAAGACGTCGATGATCAGCCACAGCGGCGCGGGCGTGTTGCGAGGGCTGCCCGACCCGTTCGAGGCGATACGATATCATTCTCTCGCTATCCAGAAGGAGGGCTTTCCCTCGGACGAGCTCGAGGTGACGGCGGAATCGGACAGCGGCGTAATCATGGGCGTGCGCCATAGGCGGTACCCGATCGAAGGCGTGCAATTCCACCCGGAGTCGATACTGACGGCAGTGGGGAAGGATCTGCTGCGGAACTTCCTGGAGTCGTGATCGGGTCCTCATGAGCATCCGCGAAGCCATCGCCGCCCTCGTCGAGGAGCGCCGTGACCTCTCGGAAGAAGAAGCGGCCGCCGTCATGCGCGAGATCTTTTCCGGCGACGCTACTCCAGCACAGTTGGGAGCCTACCTCATAGCGCTGCGCCTGAAAGGCGAAACCGTCGACGAGATCGCCGGAATGGCGCGCGTCATGCGAGAGCACGCCGTGCATGTGCAGGTTGAGGGGCCGCTGCTCGATACGTGCGGCACCGGCGGTGACGCTCAGGGTACCTTCAACGTATCGACAGCAGCGGCCTTCGTGGCGGCTGGAGCGGGCGCCCGCATCGCCAAGCACGGCAACCGGGCGATGACCAGCGGCTGCGGGTCCGCGGACGTGCTGGAGGCAGTGGGCGCGAAGATTGACCTCTCGCCGGAGCAGGTGGCGGAATGCATCCGGCGCACGGGGTTCGGCTTCATGTTCGCGCAGACGTTTCACCCGGCCATGAAGCACGCCGCAGGTCCACGGCGGGAGATCGGCGTGCGCACCGTATTTAATATCCTGGGACCGCTGACGAATCCGGCCGGCGCCCAACATCAGTTGCTCGGAGTCGCTGCACCGGAGATCGCGCCTAAGATCGCCGCCGCTTTGAAGCGGCTCGGCTGCCGCCACGCCCTCGTGGTCCACGGCTTTGACGGGACAGATGAGCTCTCGATCAGCGGCCCTACGGACGTTCACGAGGTGCGCGACGGTGAAATCCGCGAGCATTCGGTGTCTCCGGAAGACGCGGGCGTGCCAATCGCTCCGGCGGGAGCTATTCTTGGCGGCACGCCGGAGCACAACGCCGGGATATTAGTGGCTGTGGCGCAGGGCGAGAAGGGGCCACTGCGCGACGCGGTTGTTTTGAACGCGGCCGCGGCCCTTGTGGCGGCGGATGTTGCAGCCGACGTGAAGGAGGGCGCCGCAATGGCCGAAGATGCTATCGATTCCGGCGCGGCGAGGCGAAAGCTGGGAGACTGGGTGGAGCTAACGCGCAGCTTTCGTTAGCGACCGGCTATTTGGCATCTAACTATGACTCAGATGACGGAAACTATACTCGACCGCATCGTCGCCGATAAGCGGGAGGAACTGGCGTCGGCGAAGTCGGCCTCGCCACTCGTTGAACTCAAAGCGCGCAGCGCGGACGCGCCCAAGGCGCGACCGTTTGCGCAGGCCCTACGCGGTCCGAGCATCAGTCTGATAGCCGAAGTGAAAAAGGCATCGCCTTCGCGCGGGTTGCTGCGCGCGGACTTCGATGCCTTAGCGCTCGCGAGAGCGTACGCAGAAGCGGGAGCAGCGGCGATCTCCGTGCTGACAGACGGGAAGCACTTCCAGGGGTCGCTCGCGCACCTGGCGGCGATACGCGAGGAGCTGCGGGAAGGTCCGCCGCTGCTCCGGAAGGACTTCCTGTTTGACGAATACCAGCTCTATGAAGCTCGCTGCGCCGGCGCCGACGCAGTGCTGTTAATCACGACGATACTCGAAGACTCGCTTCTCGGCCATCTGAGGGAGCTCGCGAAATCCCTGGGCATGGATGCCCTGGTGGAGGTGCACGACGAACCGGAGATGGAGCGCGCCGCTACCGCGGCAGCGCAAGTCGTCGGTATCAACAACCGGAACCTGCGGACGTTCGAGGTGGACACGGCAACGACGGAGCGGCTCGCGCCTCTGGCGCCCACCGGGGCGACGATCGTCTCTGAAAGCGGCGTCTTTACCCGGGAAGACGTGGTGCGATTGGAGAAATGTGGGGTACATGCGGTGCTAATCGGCGAAGCACTGGTTACGGCGGAGGACCCCGGAGAAAAGATACAGGAGTTGTTGGAGTGACGCTGGTCAAGATCTGCGGCGTCTCCGAAGTGGCCCACGCGCGGGCCGCGGCGGCACTCGGTGCGGACTTCGTCGGGATGGTGTTCGCGCCATCACGGCGTCAAGTGACGCTGGGGCAGGCTAAGCGGATCGCAGGCGGCCTCCGGAAGAACGGGGAGCCGGCCGCGAAGGTGGGGGATGTGCGCGGAGTCGAGGAATCGCTAAGCCACAGGCGGCCGCTGCTCGTCGGGGTGTTCGCGGATCAGGACGCCGACACTGTCAACGCGATCTGCGATGACGTGGGTCTAGACCTCGTCCAACTGTCAGGCTCGGAGCCGTGGGAGGTATGTGCGCACATCAATAGGCCCATCCTGAAGTGCATGAAAGTGCGCGATGGCGAAACGGCAGAGGAGCTCATGATGCACGTTCACGAAGGCGCTATCGTCCTTCTCGACCCCTACGTGGAGGGCACGTACGGCGGCACCGGCAAGACGCTGGACTGGCATGTCGCGTCGCGAGTGGCGAAGCAAACGCCGACGGTGCTTGCGGGCGGACTGACGCCCAAGAACGTGGGCGACGCCGTGCGGGTTGTGCGGCCATGGGCAGTGGATGTGTCGTCCGGCGTGGAGACAGAGGGCGCGAAAGACATTGATAAGATTCGCGCGTTCATCGCCGCGGCGAAGGAGGTGGATCAATGACACGCGCCGATACTGCCGCCTTACCGGACGAGCGAGGGCGCTTCGGGCCTTACGGAGGACAGTACGTGCCCGAGACGCTGATGGCGGCCCTCGGTGAACTCGAAAGTGCCTATCGGGAGGCGCGGGCGGAAGCGGCGTTCCGGCAGGAGCTGGAATCGCTTTTGCGGGACTACGTTGGCCGGCCAACGCCTCTGTACTTCGCCAAGCGGCTCACGCACCGCCTCGATGGGTCGAAGATCTACCTCAAGCGAGAAGACCTGGCTCATACGGGCGCGCACAAGATCAACAACGCCCTCGGTCAGGGGCTGCTCGTGAAACGAATGGGCAAGCCACGGGTAGTGGCCGAGACGGGCGCCGGCCAGCACGGCGTCGCCGCGGCCACCGTCTGTGCAATGCTGGGACTCGAATGCGTCGTGTATATGGGCGAGGAGGATGTCCGGCGTCAGGCGCTCAACGTCTTTCGGATGAAACTGCTCGGCGCGGAAGTACGGCCGGTGGCTTCCGGTTCGCGCACGCTGAAGGATGCCATTAACGAGGCGATCCGCGACTGGGTCACCAACGTCGATACGACGCATTATCTGCTGGGCTCGGTCGTCGGTCCGCACCCTTATCCCACTATGGTCCGCGATTTCCAGTCGGTAATCGGTATCGAGGCGCGCGCGCAAATGCTGGAAGCAGAGGGGCGGCTTCCCGACTACGCCGTGGCCTGCGTGGGCGGCGGCTCCAACGCCATGGGGCTGTTCCACCCGTTCTATTCCGACGAATCAGTACGTCTGATAGGAATCGAGGCGGCAGGTGAAGGCGTCGCGACAGGTAAACACGCGGCGACGCTTAGCGCGGGACGCCCGGGAGTGCTGCACGGCTCAATGTCGTACTTGCTGCAGGACGGCGCCGGGCAGGTGCAGGAGGCGCATTCGATATCGGCGGGCCTGGACTACCCCGGCGTTGGCCCGGAGCATTCGTTTTACAAGGACTCGGGGCGGGCGCAGTACTTCAGCGTAACAGACCGCCAAGCGCTGGAAGGCCTGACGCTCCTGTGCGAAACGGAAGGCATTATCCCAGCGCTGGAGCCCGCGCACGCCATCTACTACGCAGCGGAGCTAGCGAAGACGTTGTCCCACGGGCAGATCGTGGTCATTTGCCTATCGGGGCGAGGAGACAAAGACATGGACATTGTGGCGCAGGCGTTGGGTGCCGATTAGTCTCCTGACCCACCGCCCAGCCCGCCGCGCTCTCGTAGGAACCAATACCCCGCGGCCAGCACAATCGCCAGGCCGACGGCAACTGCAACGAAGAGCGGTGCCTCTCCGACCTCACCGCCATCCGCCTCCGCAGACTGCACCCAGCCGAAGATCACCACTCCGATGCCGCCCAGCAGCAGCCCCAGCGGCATCGCCTCCACCCGCCGGTACAAGATAAGGCCCGCCGCCACCGCCGCCACCCCTATCACGTTAGCCAGGATGAACACGTTACGGTGATAGTCGTTTCTCTCTTCTTGGGATGTCTGCGCGGTCGCTGGGTTGAAGTACTCCGCCTTAGGTTCATCATAGAACGTGCGAGTTCCGAGAATAACGACCAGCACTAACAGGATCGCCACCACGAGGCTGTAGGCCACCTTGAACGCCGTGTCCATGAGAAGTCCCCCTAACGCCCTTCGGCGCCCGGTGTCCGGCGTCCGCCCAGGAACCAATAACCCGCCGCCAACACGATCGCTAGCCCTAAGCCCACAGCCGCAAACAGGGGAGCCTCCCCAATTTCGTCGAACTCGTCCGCCACCTGTACCCAGCCGTAGATCACAACCCCGATCCCCCCTAGAAGAAGTCCCAGCGGCATCGCCTCGACCTTCCGGTAAAGATAAAGCCCTGCGGCTACCGCTGCCACGCCGAGGACGCTGGCGATGACGAACACGTTGCGACGGTAGTCCACCAGGTCGTCTCGGTACTGGTCGTACAGTCGCTGATACTCGCGCTGTACCCGGTCTTGCTCTTCGAGCGCCTCCACTGCCTCCGGGTATTGCCGTCGCGCCTCCTCTAACGTTAGATAAAAGTCGCTCGGGCCTGTGGCCTTACTTCGATTGCAGGTCTGAGCATCGAAGTCGCAGTAGACGGGCGGCTCCCCGGACAGCAAACTTGTCGGCATGGGATACTCCGGCTGCTCCGGCTCGTCATAGAAGGTACGCGTGCCGAAGATTACGAACAGCACCATCAGAATCACGACCACGAGACTGTAGGCTAGTCGAAAGGCAATCTGCATCCGCTATTCCCCTCATCGGCCACACTATAGGGCATCGGGCTAGCGACCGCTAATATAGTGAGTGTGAAGCAGCGCGTCCTCTTCGTCTGCACCGGCAACCGCGCCCGCAGCCAGATGGCGGAGGGACTTCTGCGCCACATCGGAGGCGGACAGTTCGAGGTGCACAGCGCCGGCACGGCACCCAGCGGTATGTCCGAACTCACGATCGAGGTGATGCGAGAAATCGGTGTCGATATTACCGGCCAGCGATCGAAGTCGGTGGACGAATTCGCAGGCCAGAGCTTCGACTACGTGATTACAGTTTGTGATTCAGCACGCGAGGCGTGCCCCGTGTTCCCAGGCGGGAAGCAGTTGCACTGGAGCATCGAGGACCCGTCCGATGCGGAGGCGCGAGGCGTGCCCCTTATGCACGCGTTCCGAGAGGCGCGTGAGGAGCTGCGACAACGGATCGAGTCTTTCGCCCACGAGCATTAGGCGTAGCGGATGCGCGGGTCGAGCCAGGCATAGGTGAGATCGACGAGCAAATTCGCCATAACGTAACTGATCGCGAAGAGGAGCGTCACGCTCTGCACGACGAAGATATCTCGACGAATGATCGCCTCCAGGATGTATTTCCCCATACCGTTGAGGTTATAAAGCGACTCGACTATGACCGCGCCGCCCAGCAGGCCGCCGATCTGCAAGCCGATCACCGTAACGATGGGGATGATCGCGTTCTTGAGCGCGTGTCGCCAAACTACGGCGCGCTCGCGCAACCCTTTGGACCAAGCGGTGCGGATATAGTCGTTCCGCAACACCTCGAGCATGGAGGACCTTACGAGCCGCATCAACACGGCTGACTCAGCCAGCGCCAGCACCAGAGCGGGGAAGAAGAACTCCTGAAGATTGGTCCACGGATCGTCGTAGATCGGCACGTAACCCTTGCCGAATTGCGGAGGCGACCATCCGAACCACAGCAGGCCGAAGGTGATCAGCAGGATTCCCAGATAGAAATTCGGGATTGATAGAAACAGAACACTGATGAGGCGGGAGAGCCAATCCAGGGGGGTTGCGGGCCGGATGGCGGATAGCATACCCACAGGTATACCAATCGCCAGGGCAAATGTGACGGTCATGGCTAGGAGCTCTGCGGTAATCGGCAACCGCCGGCCTAACTCTGTCGTCACGGGGGTCTTGTAAAGAAAGGAGCTACCCAGATCAAACTGGGCGACATCCCACACCCAGCCAAAGTACTGCTCATACCACGGTCTGTTGAGCCCGTACTGCTCACGCAGTGCATCGAGTGTTTCGGGAGTGCACTCGATGCCGCACGTAATGTGAGCCGCATCGCCGGGAATAATCCGATAAGCAAGAAAAGTGAGGAATGTGACGCCGAACATAATCGGGATGAGAAGAAGAAGGCGTCTCAGAATATAGTCACGCATCGTCGCGCGCCCAGATATCTACCCTACGACGGCCTTTTCGCCGCCTAACACCACGGTGCCCTTATACAGGCCCGCCGCCAGGCATCTCCCACCATGTTGAAGCCGAGGACGACGAGGCTGAGGGCCAAGCCGGGGAAGAAGACCGGCCACCAGTAGCCCTCCAGCATAAGACTGCGGCTCTTTTCATCGCTCAGGTCCGCGCCCCACGAAGGCGTTGGAATTGGAACGCCGATGCCAAGGAAACTTATGGTGGCCTCCGCCAGTATGGCCACTGGAAGCAACACGCTGCCGAGAATGACCACAAGCGCGATGACGTTCGGGAAGATGTGCCTCCACATGATGCGAGCATCGCTGGCACCCATGGAGCGAGCCGCGTCTACGTAGACGTTTTCCTTGATCGATAGCACCGCGCCGCGAACAACCCTCGTCGTGAAAACGGCGACGGCGAGGCCGATGGCGAGAGCGACGATAAATACGTCGAGGAAGTTCGGTATACCGATGAATTCACGTTCTGGTAGAGGCGTATTGTTGGCCAGGAACCTGCGCACTGCCGAGTCCTCGTCTCCGACCACCGTGATAATGGCGAGAAGCAGGACAACGGCGGGAAAGGCGAGCAGGATGTCCACACAGCGCTGGATTATGGTATCGACGATCTTTCCGAAGTAGCCGGAGACCACCCCGAAGAATGCGCCGGACGTCACGCCGGTGATGATCGCTGTCAGTCCTATCAGCAGTGATATGCGAGCTCCAAAGATCACGCGGCTGAGGACATCCTTTGCATTATGGTCGGTACCAAATGGATGGCTCCGGGACGGCGCCTGATTGGGTATCGCGGTGTCGAGTTGAAGTACGGTGCCCTGTGCGTGAGGCGCCGCTGAAGAACCTCGCTGGACCAAAATGGTCGTCCCCTCAGAAGTCGTGTTGAGCACGGCCACGACGTTTATACGCTCCTGGTCTATGTTGAAGTTAGCGCCGGCCTCGAGCTGTCCATCGGTGACTTTGATCCTATCGTCCTTTGCGTCAATCGGTTCCGCCAGCGTTCCGAACGTCCGTACCTCCCGAATCGTGGCGATCGGGTCGTACGGAACGATGAGGTCGGCGAAGATGCCACAGAAGAAGAGCAGGCCAACGCATACGAGGCCGAACACCCCCAGCGGGTGCCGGCGGGCGGCTTCCAGCAGGCGCCGCGGGCGCCGGGGCGGTTGCGGCAGTTCTTCTTCACGTTCCAGGGGTAATGCGACTTCGCGCGCCATAGCTCTCCTTAGGTGTAGTGAATGCGCGGATCGAGCCACCCGTAGGCGACGTCAACCATCAGGTTGGAAAGCACGTAAACCAACGCGAACATGAGTGTGAGACTCTGCACCACAAAGAGGTCTCTCCGAATGATCGCCTCCAGCGTGTACTTGCCGACGCCGTTGAGGTTGTACACCGACTCGATGATCACGGCTCCGCCGATGAGAGCTCCGATCTGAAGACCCACGAGGGTCACGACTGGAATCAACGCGTTCTTAAGAGCGTGTCGCCAGACAACGGTGCGTTCGCGCAGGCCCTTGGACCAGGCGGTGCGAATGTAGTCGTTCCTGAGGACCTCCAGCATAGCGGAGCGCGTCAACCGCATGATCACCGCCGCTATTCCGACGGACAGTACAAGGGAGGGGAAGAAGAACTCCTCGAGGTTAACCCATGGATCGTCCATGAACGGCACGTAGCCACGGCCGAACTGCGGCGGTGTCCAGCCGAGCCACAGGAGGCCGAACGTTATCAACAGTATCGCCAAGTAGAACGACGGAATCGAAAGCCAGAGCACGCTTAGCACTCGGGCAAGCCAGTCGATGGGCGTGTTCGGCCGCATGGCCGACAACATACCAGGAAGAATACCAAGCACAAGGGCGAATATTATCGTCATGATCATGAGCTCGGCGGTGATCGGGAGCCTGCGCTCGAGTTCGGTCGAAACCTTTGCGCTACCCTCGGCTAGTGATTGGCCGAGGTCCTGGCTGACGACGATGTCCCACAACCAGCCCCCGTATTGACTCTCCTGAGGGTGAACAACCGCCTGCGCGTTGATGAACGGAAGGTCAGAGTCAAGCTTGACTGGGAAGAGTTGGCGGTTGAGCCCATGCGCCTCCCGGCAAGCCTTGAGCGTCTCAGGGGTCGATCCGAAGCCAAGCCTCAGGACACAGGCGTCACCCGGGATGATGTTGAACAGCGCGAAGGTCAAGAGACTGACCCCGATCATGACCGGAATCAGTATGAGCAGGCGGCGGATGATGTAGTCTCTCATAGTTCAGACGATCGCTGTTCTCAGTTAGAAAGTGACGGCTGCTAGGCCTCCTCGGTGGTATAGATGTCAGCGGGGTCCGGACCAATGTCTTCATCCTTGAGCTGGCCCTCGCCGGGGTCTTCACCGAACTCGAACGGGAAGTACACGTAATTCCAGCGCGCGGCATAGAAGTTGCCGCTGGGCATCGTGATCTGCGGTCCGTGCTCCTTCAGCATAATCCGCTGTGCTTCGAGTATGGTCTTGATGCGCGTGTCCTCGTTGAAGTCCACGGACTGCGCGTCGATCAGCTTGTCGAGATCGGGGTTGGTGTAGTTGTTCCAGTTGCCGACGCCGGTTACGCCGCGGGTGTGATAGAAGCTCAGCGGGCGGTCGGGTTCGTCATACGGCAGGTTGGGGAAGAACGCGAGATCGAAGTTCCCCGGAAGTATGACGTTGGCGATGAACGTGCCCAACTCCACCTCATCAAGGAGGAGGTTGATGCCGACCTTGCTCAGCTGGTCCTTCAGAAGGGACGAGAGGTCGGCGATGAACGGAGCACCCGGCACCCGCGGGATCTTCATCTTCGCCTCGACGCCGTTTTCGTAGCCGGCCGCGCTCAAGAGCTGCTTGGCCTTCTCAGGATCGTAGGGCATCGCCGCGCGCAACTCATCCTGTGGGAGCGCGAACCGCGCCATCAGCCACTGGACGGGGCCGTTGTAGTTGCCTTCTCCGTCCCAGATCAGGTCAATGATCTCGTCGCGGTCTATGCTCAGGTCAAGCGCTTCTCGCACACGGATATCGTCAAACGGCGGGCGGATCTTGAAGTGGATAACCGGGTAGAAGCGCGTAGGGGCTTTCTTCACGATCAGATCGCAGTTCTTCATTCGCTCTTCGGCTTGCGCCCTGTTCATCAGAGCGCCGTTTATGTCATGCTGACCGGAGTCGAAGGCGGCGAGCAGCGACTGTGGCTCGGTGATGATGATGTATCGGATTTCATCCAGCCACGGCCGCGGCGACAGGAAGTATTCGGGGTGTCGCTTGAGGATGATGCGCTCAGTGCCGCGGAACTCGGTGAGCATCATGGGACCGCTTCCCCAGGCCTTTTGGCCGAGTCCGCCGAACGTGAAAGAGCTTCCGTACTTCTCGATGACCTTGGCAGGCACGATCGCCCACGTGGGGTTGGACATCTCGCGAAACGCCGGGATAAACGGGCTGTGCATCTTGAACGAGAAGGTGTAAGGATCAGGGGTTTGAAGCGCCGCCCGAAGACCGGCCTCGTGCTCCGCGCCAATGCCATTGGCGCCCGAAATCCTGAGCGGGAAGCGCTTGTCGGGCGCCGTGAGCGCTGTGCCTCGCCGCACCCAGCTCTCCTTGACGTCCGTGGAGGTCAACTCCTCTCCCGCCGCCGGATTGTCGTCCTGGGGTTGAATCTTGACGCCGTGGCGCAAACTGAATATGAACTCAGTCTGGTCCGGGGCCGGCATCTCTACACCCAGTGCGAAATTATTGAAGATCGCCGTCTCCTCAAACGGCTTCCAGCTGTACAGGTAGCTGTAGAGCCGCATATCTATGTCGAGCCCGGTCAGGTCGATGTGAGGATCGATGCCGAGGACGTTGAGCAGGCGGCCCTGAATTACGGTTCCGCCCGAAACCGGCGGACCATAGACCTGTTCGGGGCAAGCGGCCGCGGAACCGTTTGGGCTACCGTTGCCGTTGCCGTTCCCGCCTCCGCCGCAGCCTACCACGGCTGCCGCGGCCGCGCCCAGCGCAGTCGTTGCCCCGGCGCCAAGGAGCGCTCTGCGGCTGATGCGCCGACGATTCAAGCGCGTCCAGTAGTTAGACTCTTCCATGCCGGCCTCCCAAGGGCTCTGGGGTGGGCGAACCCCTTCCGCAAACGGTACTCTTCAATAGTGGTACGTTCCTTATAGCGATACGCGATGCACTTTGTCAACGACATTCTGATTCCGGCATATTGACCTAGCAACCGCCGAGTACGTTTGACATTTGCGGACGAAATATGGAATGAATAGTCCGCCACGGCCCGCCGGCGGAAAGTTGAGCGGGTACACGAACGAAGCAATAACGGAGGTTGCCCAGTGAGTGAGATCCGATTTGATGGAAGAGTCGCCATCGTCACCGGCGCCGGCGGCGGGCTGGGCAGGGCGCACGCTCTGCTCCTCGCCTCGCGTGGCGCGAAGGTTGTCGTAAACGACCTCGGCGGCGCGCGCGATGGCACCGGTGCGCCCAGCAGCGAGATGGCTAACAAGGTCGTCGCGGAGATCAAGGCCGCAGGGGGCGAATCGGTCGCCGATGCCCATGGCGTCGATACGGCTGAGGGCGGCGAAGCGATCGTCAAGACCGCGTTGGACGCCTACGGCAAGGTCGATATCGTAATCGCCAATGCCGGCATCCTGCGCGACCGCGCCTTCCACAACCTGACCGAAGAGGACTGGGACAAGATCTTTGCGGTCCACGTGAAGGGCTCCTTCAACGTCATCCAGCCAGCCTTTCGCGTCATGCGGCAGAACAGCTACGGCCGCATCGTGGTCACGACATCAAATGCCGGCCTGTACGGCAACTTCGGTCAGGCGAACTACTCGGCGGCCAAGACCGCAGTCCTCGGCTTTGCGAGCACGCTTGAACTGGAGGGCGCAAAGTACAACATCAAGGCCAACGTGATAGCGCCGGTGGCCGCATCCCGGCTGACCGAGGACGTAATGCCGGCCGCGGCGCTCGAAAGACTGAAGCCCGAGTTGGTCTCGCCGGTCGTCGCGTATCTATGCTCAGAGGAGTGTGCGGTCTCTGGCAACATCTTCACGGCAGGCGGGGGTTACGTCGGTCGCGCAGCGATCGTCGAAGGCAAAGGCGCGATCCTACCGAATCCCACGATCGAAGATATACGCGACAACTTCGACCGAATCACAGACATGAGTGGCGCCGAGGAGTTCACGAACGCCTTCGACGAAGTCCAGAAGCGCCTGATGCAGGCGACAGGGGCATAAGCGAGAGGAGAGGCCCAATGACCCAGACGCAACGCAGGACCCTCGGCCCGGATGCCGTTGGGATCGAGCTTCCCGCCACTCAGTTCGAGTACACGGAGCGCGATGTCATGCTCTACGCGCTCGGCGTCGGCGCCTCGGAGCTGGACTTCGTTTACGAGCGGAACCTCAAGGCGCTGCCGACGTTCGCGGTGATCCCGGCGTTCCCGGCGATGATGGGGCTCAGCGCGGCGGTCGAGATCAACCTCGTGATGGTGCTTCACGGCGAGCAGGGGTTCCGCATACATAAGACGATACCCACGAAGGGCAAGCTCACGACCACCGGCAAGGTGGCCGGCGTCTACGACAAGGGGAAAGGCGCGCTGGCAAGCAT
>WNGA01009162.1_pt1 | contig 20123 bp, 24 predicted proteins | sample 5400061 | NCBI WGS metagenome assembly WNGA01 (sample SAMN13153366, study PRJNA577476) | soil metagenome | isolation source: 100 cm soil or saprolite under grassland replicate 2 | place: USA:California | collected 2016-06-15
GGCCACGGCGCGCCTGACCGGCCCGTCGCCGGTCGCGACCGCGAGCACGAGCGTGATCACGAGCAGAGCGATCATGCTCGACTGCGAGTAGGAGAACAGGAGGCCCGCCCACATCAGCGCGATCAGCGCGATCAGCGGCCAGGTCCGCCAGCGGCGCGTGGCGAGCAGGGTGAGCGCCACACCGATGCCGAGCACCACGTGGCGCCCGTACAGGCTGGGGTCGCCGAACAGCGACGTGACCCGGAAGTAGTCCGTGTTCGCGTTCGAGGCGGCGAGGTTTGGCGCGTAGAAGAAGAGCTTGTGCGTTGCCGCCTGCCAGAGGCCGACGGCGGCGAACACGGACGCCAGCGCCAGGGCCGCACCGGCGAGCCAGCGCGGCGCCCAGTCCGGGTACTCGGCGCGCGCGACCGTCGCGAGCAGCGCGACGAACGGGAGCGTGAAGAACAGCAGCAGGTTCGTGCCTGCCTCGACGTCGTCGGCCCACACGAGCGAGCAACACGCGAACGCGAAGAACGCGGCCGCCGGGATCGCGACCTCCCTGGGAAGCGCGCGCACCTCGCGCCCGCGCAGCGTGCGCCAGCCGAGCGCGGTGGCCGCGGCTGCCAGCACGAAGTAGAGCGGGAGCAGGCGGCCGAGCCGCCCGTCCTCGGCGGCCCGGACCAGCAGCGTGCTGGAGCTGTCGAACTGAAGCGGAGGCCGCAGCGGCGCGGTCACCAGCACCGCGAGCGGTACGAGTGCGGGCCTCTGGGCGAAGAGCGCTGCGGCGGCCGCGACTGCGGCGAGCCCGAGCGCGAGCGCCGCCGCGCCGGAAGCCTCGTTCAGCCGGTCGAGCGGGCCGCCGCCGAGCGCGAACGCGAAGGCGAGCTCCGTTCCGGCGAGCAGGGCGAGCCCGGCCAGAAGCGCGAAGCGCGCCGTGCGGCCGGGGCTGCGAGGCTCGCCGTCTTCGCCACCTGCGCCCGCCGCGCGGCTCCCCGCCAGCAGCACCAGCACCGCCCCGAGCGCTCCGCCCAGCGCGGCCAGTTGGGCGGTGTCAGCGTGCTCCATGGCGTGCGGGCACGTTATTGGCAAGGGCGCGGTTGTGGGCCTCGGCAGCCTCGCGGATGCCCTCGCCACGACCGGGGAACAGCTCCTGGCGCGCGTGCAGAAGGTAGCGGCGGGCGTCCCGTCCCGGCAGGAGCGCCGCGGCAGCCGCCCGCACGAGGTACGCCCACGTCCAGCACACCCTCCACACGAGCCGGGTGGCTGTCAGCGCATGCTTGCGGAAGTAGAGATCGCGGTTCCGGTGAAACTCGACGATGCGACGCGTCATCGCCTCGGAGTCGGTGCCGAGCTGGTCGTGGTGGACCGCTCGTGCGCCCGGCACGAACAGGATCCGCCAGCCCCCGTCGCGCAGGCGCTTGCAGAAGTCGGTCTCGTCGGAGTAGACGAAGAAGTCGCCGTCGAGCCACCCGACTCGCTCGGCCGCCTCGCGCCTCACGAGCACCGCGCTCGACTGGACCCACCCGACCTCGCGCACGTTCCCGCCGGTGCTCTGCACCGCGACGCGGTCCTGCATGAACGCCGCTGCGGCGAGCGCCCACGGGATGTCGGGCAGGCGCCAGGCGCAGGGGGTCGGCTCGCCGTCGGCGGTCAGGAGCTGCGCGCCCGCCACAGCGGCGCCGGGATCGCTCTCGAGCGCGTCGAGCAGGGCCCGCACGGCGCCCTCGCGCAGCTCCGAGTCCTCGTTCAAGAGCAGGCACCAGCGCCCGCGCGCCTCGCGCAGGAGGAGCGAGTCGTTGTCTGCCTTGCCGGTCCGGCGCGCGAGCGCGAACAGGCGCGCGTCCGGATGGCGCTCGCGCACGGCGTCGGCGGACCCGTCGGTGGACGCGTTGTCGAGCACCAGCAGCTCGTGCTCCACGCCCGCCGGGTGCGTGCGCTCGATCGCGGCGAGGCAGGCGAGCAGGTAGTCGCGCCCGTTCGTGTTCACGACGCAGTACGAGAGCTCGGTCAGCGCGCGGCCTCCTCGAGCACCGCGAGCGCCCGGCCGGCGAGCTCGTCACGCGAGAACTCGCGCTCGGCCAGCGCGCGCGCGTTCCTGCCCATCAGCTCGACCTCAGCCGGGTTGTCGCGCAGCCAGGCGACCTTCTCGGCAAGGTCGGCGGCGTCGCCGGCGCGGACGTAGAGGCCCGCCTGGTTCGCCTCCACGAGCTCGCGCATCCAGCCGTCCATGTTCACGATCGCCGCCCGGCCGGCGGCGAACGTGTCGAAGAGCTTGTTGGGCGAGTTCGTGGCCAGCACCGGGACGTCCTTGAAGAGCGTGAGGCACGCGCTCGACTCGGCGGCGAGCCGCGCCACGTCAGTCTTGCCGCCGCGTCGGAAGTGCACGTTCGGCGGCGCCGCGCGCTCCAGCTCCGCACGCCGCTTTCCGTCGCCCATGAGCACGAACGTCACGTCCGGGACGAGGCTCGCCGCCTCGAGAACGGCCGTCAGGTCGTTCGCCTCTCCCATGGCGCCGAAGTACGAGACCTGGAAGGGCGTGCCGGGCGACGCCGCGTCGAACAGGTCGAGATCCGCGGAGTTCGGGACCAGGACGGTCTTATCCGCCGGGAGCGCCGCCCGGATGCCGGGCGACAGCGCGATCAGGCGCGTGCTGCGCGCGTACACGAAGCGCTCGGCCGCACGCGCGAGCCGGCGCGCGAGCGGGTTGCGGAGCGCGCCCATCTGGATCGGGGCCTCCGGCCACAGGTCGCGCACCTCGAACACGAGCGGAGCGCGCCAGCGGACCGCCGCGACGAGGGCGGGCAGCGCAATGGTGAGCGGGGGCGAGGTGGCGTACACCACGTCCGGCCTCGGGCCGCGCATAGCCGCCACCATCGCCCCGGCCGCGAAGCGCGCGAAGGCCAGCATCCGGCCGAGGTTGGACATGGCTGTCGCCCGCATGTAGTCCGAGTAGGCGCCGCGCACGCCGACCACCTCGATGCCGTCGACGGTCCCGGCGCCGTCCCCGGCGGTTACCATCCGCACCGCGTGGCCCCGCTCCACGAAGCGGCGCGCGAACTCATACGAGCGCGTACCGCCCGCGCCGCTGCGAGTGATGAAGAACTGATGCAGGTAGAGGATGTTCATACGGTGCGGCCGAACGGTAACCAGCGTTGAGCCGCGTAATCGACGTGGTGCTGGCCGGGCTGCTGCTGCTGCTCGCCTCGCCGCTGCTCGCGCTCGCGGCCCTGGCGATCAGGCTGGAGAGCCGTGGACCCGTCTTCTACCGGCAGCAGCGGGTCGGCCGCGACGGCGAGCCGTTCGAGCTCTGGAAGCTCCGGACGATGGTGCCGGGGGCGGAGTCGATGGGCGCCGGCATCTACATCGTCGACGGCGATGCGCGCATCACGCGCGTGGGCCGGCTCCTGCGGCGCTTCTCGCTGGACGAGCTGCCGAACCTGGTGAACGTGCTGAAGGGCGACATGGCGATCGTCGGTCCGCGCCCGACCGTGCGGGAGCAGGTGGACCGCTACACCGAGCGCCAGCGCCGCCGCCTCGAGGTGAAGCCGGGCATCACGGGGTGGGCCCAGATCAACGGCCGCACCTCGCTCCCCTGGCCCGACCGCATCGAGTTGGACGTCTGGTACGTGGAGCACCGCTCGCTGCGCCTCGACCTGCGCATCCTCACCAAGACGGCGCGCATGCTGGCGACCGGGCACGGCCTCTACAGCGAGGACCTGACGCAGGGCTGGTAGCTCAGCGCACGCGCAGCGGCACGACCCGAGTGGCGCCGCGGTCCGTGTCCAGGTCGGACTTCGCGACCGCGTAGTAGCGGTAGCCCGCCCGGAACGCGGGCACGAACGAGGCCGCGAAGCGGCCGCGGCGGGTCCGAGCCGCGCGGCGGCCCACCGTCCGCCAGCGCCCGCGGATCCGCTGCTGGAAGACCACGTTCACGACGCGCTTGCGCGGGGCGACGGTGCCCTTCACGGAGACGCGCCGCCCGCGGGCTGCGCGCGTGGCCGGCCGCGTGAAGGCGAGCACAGGGTGCAGCTTCAAGAGGAGCCGGGGGGAGTCCGCAGCGCTGACGTCCTCGCTGCCCGGATAGCGCACGCGCACGTACATCCGCTTGGCCGGCCGCAGGTCGGTCGCGAAGCCGCCGTCGGCTCCGGTAGTCAGGCGGCGCGAGGTGCGCCACGCGTTGTCGCTGTTCACCTGGACCTCGACCGGGCGGCCCGCCAGCGGGCTTCCGTCGGAGCCCACGAGCGTGCCGTTCACCGGCACCGACTCGCCGTAGTCGGCGCTGTAGTCGGCGAGCGCGGCGCTCACGCGCGCGGAGAAGGTGGCGAAGGCGCCGCCCAACACGACCCGCGAGCGGATGTCGTCGAGCTGGGGGTAGAGCGAATCGCCCGGGCACGCCGTCTTGCCGACGTCGCGGTGGCCCAGCACGCGGTCGACGGTCACCTTCGCTCCGGCGGGGTAGCGGCTCTCGGGTCCGCCCGCGCTTGTGAGCGTCACCGGCCCGGACAGCGGCTGGCCGTGGACGCCGAGCTTCCAGCGGATGTAGTCGGCCGTGGCCGCGAGCGCGGCGTCGCTCGCCCCGACGCTCGTGTAGTCGCCGATGTTCGCCACGCCGGCCGTCTGCGAGTTGAACCCCTGGGCGTGCGCTCCGATGACCGCCTGGTCGAGCCCGCCGGCGCGGCCCTCGTAGATCGTCCCGTACTTGTCGACGAGCGCGTTGTAGCCGATGTCGTTCCAGCCGTTCGAGTTGCGGTGGTAGCGGCAGATGGCGAGCACGATCTGCGGCGCCTCCTCCGGCGTGTAGTCGTTCAGCGAGACCGTGTGGTGCACGACCACGGCCTTCACCTCGCCGTAGCTCGGCGCGGTGCGCGGCGGGCACTGGTCGGCCCCCCAGTCCTCGCGCGAGACGTACGGGAACGGCGTTGCGGCCGTCTGGCTCGCGCGAGCACGAACGTGCGGCCTGGGCACCGCCACGAAGTGCAGGCGGAGGCCGGGCACCCGCCGGCTCAGCCTGTACTGGACGGTCCGCGCGCGGCCGACCCAGACCGGGTCGGACCCGCCCGCCCCGTGAACGCCGAGGTGCTGCCACCGACTCCAGCCCGTTCGCCGCCCGACTCTCACCTCGACGTCAGGTGCGGCATTGCCGCGCCACCTGAGTCCCACGAGGTTGAAGGCGTGGGGTGCAACGATCCTTGCAACCGCTCGATCGGGCGCTTTGCGCTCGAAATCCGCAGCCTGGGCGGCCAACGCGGGCGGAACCAGGCATAGAGCGCAGAGAAGCGCCGCTGCTGAGGCAAGCAGCTTCATCACAGCCCCAACACCTATAGCGGGTGGCGGTTGCGCCTAGGGGATCGGCTCAGGCCCCTGCGAGCGGTGCTCGTCCCGGAAGGCGGCCAGCGCGTCGTAGGTCTTGTCGGTGACCTTGCTGCACAGCAGCAGCTTCCCGGTCCCGTTGGGCGCCGGGTCGGCGTCCCAGGCGGTCGCCGCGAGCGCATAGGGCATGTTGCTGCGCGGCACTAGGAACATCTGGTAGGAGTCGTCGTCCACCAACGCACGCAGGTTCGCCCGCGTGTCCTCGGGCAGGGACGGCTTCGCCCAGATGATCACGCGCCCGTGCTCCATGGCGTGCACGAGCTCCTCGTCCTGCGGGGCCTTGCCGTAGATCCCGTCCTGCGCGGGGATCTCGTAATGGCGGCCGCTGGTGGGCGGATTGGTGCTGTACTTCACTCGGGTGGACAGGGACGTCGTGTGCTGCCTGGAGGTGGCCTTCACGCTCTTCAGCGTGCAGCCGGCGGCCCTGGCGGCGGGGGCCACGTCGAAGATCTTCTGGTCGGGAACGCTGCCGCCGTCCGGGAAGACCTCGGCGGCCTGGGCGTCGCCGCCGCCACCGCCGCCGCCGCCCGTGGCCAGGACGACCAGGACGACGATCGCGGCGAGCGCGAGCACGCCGGCGGCGCCGTAGCCGACCAGCTTCTTGCGCTGCTCGGCCGCCCGGGCCTGCCGCTCGCGCTCCTCCCGCTCGCGACGGAGCCTCTCCTTCTGTTCCCTGCGGTGCGACACCAGCGGCGAAATGTAGCGGGGCGGCCCGCTACGCAGAAGGGCGGCGGGCGCGCGTCGCGCGCGCGGTGCGAGAGCCGGTGCGAGCACGGGCGCCGCTCTTCGACGGCGGCCTGAAGCACTGCTCCACGAACCCGACGATCTCATTGGTCAGCCGCTCGGGCGTGAGCCGCAGCTCGAGGAACGACGAGGCCTGGATCAGCCGTGCGTTCGGGAGCTCGCGCACGAGCATGTCGGAGTCCGAGAAGGGGTGAATCGGGTCGCGGTAGTGCCCGATCACAAGCGTCGGCTGGCTCATCTCGGCGCGCTCCTCGCGCGGCGGCGCCACGCGGCCGTAGAAGAGGCCCTGGAGGACGGACGCCGACGGCTTCGGGTCCTGGCTCACCCAGTCGAGCAGCATGTCGCCCAGCAGCCAGGTGCCTCTGGGCACCCGCCGCGCAGCGGCCCCGACGGCGCGGGCCACGGGGGCGCCGAAGGTCAGCCCCACGAGCAGCGGCGTGAACGCGATGGCGCAGCCGAGCAGCGCGTTGTCCAGCACGGGCATCTCGATCAGCATCCCCCTGACGCGGTCCGGCCCGGCCGCGGTGGCCTCGAGCGTCGCGTTGGCGCCGAGCGACGTGCCGCCTATGACCGCCTGGTCCACCCCGGCGTGGTCCAGCAGCGGAGCAGGTCGAGGCAGAGCACGCGGTGGCCGCGCTTCTCGAGCTCCTCGGCCAGTGGCCGGTGCATCTTGCGCGAGAACAGGAGGCCGGGCAGCAGCACCACGACCTGGTCGTCGTTGCCGTACTCGTCATAGACCAACCGGTGGTCTTCGAACTGGAAAGACTTGGTCACCATTGCGGCCCACAATACCCGCGCATTAGCATCGGTTGGCGAAGTAGAGAACGCGACCGGGAGGGAGTCTCGATGAGCGCGACCGTCCACGTGAAGGTAACCGTCAACGGCGAGCGGCGGGAGGCGGACGTGGAGGCGCGCCTGCTCCTCGTCCACTGGTTGCGCGACGAGCTCGGGCTCACGGGAACGCACGTGGGCTGCGACACCACGAACTGCGGCGCCTGCACCGTCCACATGAACGGCGAGGCCGTGAAGAGCTGCACGGTGCTGACCGCTCAGGCCGACGGCGCCGAGGTCACGACCATCGAGGGCCTGTCCGGCGACGACGGCCTTCACCCCATCCAGGCGGCGTTCATGGACAAGCACGGCCTCCAGTGCGGCTTCTGCACACCCGGGATGATCATGGCGGCGGCCGACCTGCTGGCCCGCAACCCCAACCCGTCGGACGAGGAGATCCGGCACGGCCTCGAGGGCAACCTCTGCCGCTGCACCGGCTATCACAACATCGTCGAGGCGGTCAAGGCCGCCGCGGGCTCGGGGGTACCGGCATGAGCGCCATCGGCCAGGCAATGAGGCGCAAGGAGGACCCCCGGATGATCACGGGCCGGGGGCGCTACACGGAGGACATCAACCTGCCCGGCATGCTGCACGCCGTGATCGTGCGCTCGCCGGAGGCGCACGCGGCGATCGCCTCGATCGACACGTCGGCGGCGAGCGAGCGCGACGGCGTGGTCGCCGTGCTCACCGGTGAGGACGTGGCCGGCGACTTCGCCGCGCCGCTTGCGATGGTGTGGGCACCGCCCGGGGTGGAGATCATGACTCCCGATCACTGGCCGCTCAAGCGCGGCGAGGTGAAGCACGTCGGCGATCCGGTTGCGGTGGTCGTGGCGACGAGCCGGCACATCGCCGCGGATGCCGCGGAGGACGTGGTCGTCGAGTACGACCCGAAGCCCGCGGTCGTGGACCCGGAGGCGGCGCTGGAGGACGGCGCCCCGCTTGTCTGGGAGCAGTTCGGCACGAACAAGACGCACGAGTGGGGCGTCTCGGGGGGCGACATAGACGCCGCCCTCGCGGAGGCGGACGTGACCGTCGAGCTGCGCCTCGTGAACCACCGTACGTCGGGCGCACCGATCGAGCCGCGCTGCTCCGTGGCCGAATCGCGGGCGGGGGATCTGACGCTCTACTCGACCACCCAGGTCCCGCACATTGCGCGCTTCGTTCTCTCCGGGATGCTCGGCATCGCCGAGGACAGGCTGCGCGTGATCGCGCCCGACGTAGGCGGCGGCTTCGGTGCGAAGCTCCAGGTCTACGGCGAGGAGGCGCTGGTGCTTGCCCTTGCCAAGCGGCTCCATCGCCCGGTCAAGTGGGTCGAGACCCGGTCCGAGCACATGACCACGAGCCACCACGGGCGCGACCAGATCAACTACGTCACGCTCGGCGCCAAGAGCGACGGCACGCTGACGGGCTGCCGTGTGCGGACGATCGCCGATCTGGGCGCCTACCAGCAGCTCATCACGCCGTTCATTCCCACGCTGGGCTTCCCGGTGATGGGGGGCTGCTACAGGTTCCCGGCAATCGACATCAACATCACGGGCGTCTTCACGAACAAGATGTGCACGGACGCGATCCGCGGTGCGGGACGGCCCGAGGCCACCTACTGGATCGAGCTGGCAATGGACCGCCTCGCCGAGGAGCTCGGCATGGACAAGCTCGAGCTGCGACGGAAGAACTTCATCCCCAAGGAGGAGTTCCCGTTCGAGACCGCGCTCGGCATCGTCTACGACTCGGGCGACTACCACGGCACGCTCGACAAGCTCCTCGACCACTTCGACGTCGACGCCTTCCGAAGCGAGCAGGCGAGCCTGCGCGAGCAGGGGGTGTACCGAGGCGTTGGCTTCTCCACCTGGGTCGAGGTCTGCGGGCTCGCGCCGTCGCGCGCGGTCGGGCCGCAGGGGGTCGGTCTCCAGGCGGCGTTCTGGGAGTCCGCGAACGTGCGCGTCACGCCGACCGGCTCGGCCATCGTCTACTCGGGCACGTCCCCGCACGGCCAGGGGCTGGACACGAGCTTTGCGCAGATCGCCGGCGACATCCTCGGCATCGACCCGCAGAACGTGGACATCCTGCACGGCGACACCGATCAGGGCACGTGGGGCTGGGACACGTATGGCTCGCGCTCGCTCGCCGTGGGCGGCGAGGCGATCGTGCGCGCCGCCCAGAAGGTGCAGGACAAGGCCAAGCGCATCTGCGCGGCGCTGCTCGAGGCCGCGCCCGAGGACATCGAGCTGACCGACGGGAAGTACCAGGTGCGCGGCTCGCCCGACAAGTCGATGACCATGGCGGAGATCTCCGGCGCGGCGCACATTCCGCCGAACGAGTTACCTGCGGACATAGAGCCGGGTTTGGAGGAGAGCGCTTTCTACGACCCCGAGAACTTCGTGTTCCCGTTCGGCGCGCATGCGTGCGTGGTGGACGTGGACGTGGAGACCGGCAAGGTCAAGGTCGTGCGCTACCTCGCGGTCGACGACTGCGGCCCGGCGATCAACCCGATGCTGATCGATGGCCAGATCCACGGCGGGATCGTTCACGCGATCGGGCAGGCGCTCTACGAGCAGGTGGTCTACGACGACGAGGGCCAGCTGGTGACGGGCACGTTCGTCGACTACGCGCTGCCGACGGCGGCGGAGGTGCCGTCGTTCGAGACGGACCGCACCGAGACGCCGTCGCCGGTCAACACGCTGGGCGTGAAGGGGATCGGCGAGGCCGGCACGATCGCCGCGACGCCCGCGGTGGCCGCCGCGGTCCTCGACGCGCTCAAGCCGCTCGGCGTGAGCGAGCTCGACATGCCGATGACGCCGATGCGCGTCTGGCAGGCGATCCAGGAAGGGGGTGCGGCGTGATCACCGCACCGTTCGACTACGAAGCCCCCGAGAGCCTCGAAGAGGCGATCAGGATGCTGCACGAGAACGGCGAGGACGCAAAGCTGCTCGCCGGAGGGCACTCGCTCCTCCCGTTGATGAAGGTGCGGCTGGCCGTCCCGACCGTCCTCGTCGACCTCAGGAAGATCCCCGGCCTCCACGGCATCCAGCAGGAGAACGGCGGCTGGCGCATCGGCCCGATGACGCGTCACGCCGACCTCCAGGACACGACGGAGCTCGGCGTGGTGGCCCGCGCGGCCTCCATGATCGCCGATCAGCAGGTGCGCAACCGCGGCACCATCGGCGGCTCGCTCGCCCACGGTGACCCGGCGTCGGACCTGCCCGGGGTGCTGCTCGCGCTCGAGGGCGAGGTCACCGCGCGCGGGCCGAGCGGCGAGCGGACGATCGCGGCGTCGGAGCTGTTCCAGGACTACCTAACGACGTCGCTGGTGCACGACGAGGTGATCACGGAGGTGCGGCTGCCGGCGCTCGCCGGCTATGGGTTCGGCTACCAGAAGTTCACCCGCCGCGCCGAGGACTGGGCGATGGTCGGCGTCTGCGCGCTCGTGAGCCGCGGCCCGGACGGCGCCTGCGAGGACGTGCGCATCGGGCTCACGAACATGGGCGCCACCCCGCTGCGCGCGACGGCCGCGGAGAACGCCCTGCGGGGCGGCCAGCTCGACGACGACGGGATCGCGGCCGCCGCGGAGCAGGCCGCCGAGGGCACGGACCCGCCCGGCGACCTCAACGCGACGCCGGACTACAAGCGCCACCTGGCACGGGTGCTCACGCGAAGGGCCCTCGAGGAGGCAGTGAGCGTCTGAGCTTCGACAACGCCGCAGCCGTTCAGGAGGCGCTGGCGCGGGAGCGCTATCTCGCGGACCGGGGCCTGTCCACCGCCGTCTACCTGGCGGCGACGCTCGAGCAGCCGCTCCTGCTCGAGGGCGAGGCGGGCGTCGGGAAGACCGAGGTGGCGAAGGCGCTGGCGGGCGCCACGGGCTCGCGGCTGATCCGGCTTCAATGCCACGAGGGGATCGACCTCCACCACGCGCTCTACGACTGGGACTACCCGCGCCAGCTCCTACACCTCCGCGCAGGGCTCGACCCCCGATCCCCCGCTTCCGCGGGGCAGGGGGCGGGTGAGCCGCTCTACTCGGAGCGCTTCCTGCTCCGGCGCCCGCTCCTCGAGGCCCTGCAGGCGAGCGATCCCGTGGTGCTCCTGATCGACGAGATCGACCGCGCCGACGACGAGTTCGAAGCGTTCCTGCTCGAGTTCCTCTCGGACTTCCAGGTGTCGATTCCGGAGCTGGGCACGGTGGTGGCCGAGCGCCGGCCGCCGGTGATCATCACCTCGAACAGGACGCGCGAGCTCCACGACGCATTGAAGAGGCGCTGCCTGTACCACTGGATCGACTATCCGTCGCCGGGGCGCGAGGCCGAGATCGTGCACGCGCGGCTGCCCGGGGTCCCGGACGAGATCGCCAGGCGCGTCTGCGGCGCGGTCGCGCGCCTGCGCGGGGAGGAGCTCTACAAGCTGCCGGGCGTCGGCGAGACGATCGCCTGGGCCCAGGCGCTGCTGGCGCTTGACGACGCCGACCTCGAGGAGACGCTCGGCGTGGTCCTGAAGGTGCGCGAGGACATCGACAGGGTGCGCGAGCGAGAGGTGCTGCGCGGTGCATGACCTTCGCTCGGGCCGCCGGTTTGCCGGCGGGCTCGGCATCCGCCTGACCGGTCGGCTCGCCCTGCTCGTCGCCTCCATGCGCGCCGCCGGGGCGCGCGTCGGCGTCGGCGAGCTCCTCAATGCACACCGCGCCCTCGCGGCCGTCGATCCCGCCGACCGAACCAGCGCCTACTTCGCGCTTAGGGCCACGCTCTGCTCGAGGCATGACGATTACGTCGCATTCGACGCCGCGTTCACCGAGTTGTTCGCGCCGGCGGCGCGTCCGGCCCCGAAGTTGCCGCCGGAGCTCCAGCCCGCCGCGCTGGTCCTGCCGCGCGTGGCCGTCCCGGCCGAGGAGGTTGCGCTGCCCACGGAGGGCGAGGCCGACGTCGTGCCGTCGGCGTGGTCGGACGCCGAGCTGCTCCGCGAGAAGGACTTCGCCGACTACACCGACGCCGAGCGGCGGCTGGCTCGGCGCGTGATGCGGCGCCTCGCGGGCGCGGGGCCCACCCGCCCGAGCCGCCGCACCCGCGCCGCTCGCCGTCGCGGCGCCCCGCCGCACGCGGCGCGGCCGGATCTCCGCCGCACCATCCGCTCCTCGCTCCGGACCGGCGGCGATCCTGTGGAGCGCCACTGGCGCGAGCCCTCGGAGCGCCCGCGCCCGCTCGTGCTCGTGTGCGACGTGTCCGGCTCGATGGAGCCCTATGCGCGGATGCTGCTCCAGTACATGCAGGCCTGTGTGGCAGCGCGGCGGCGGGTCGAGGCCTTCGTGTTCGGAACCCGCCTCACGCGGGTGACCGCAGAGCTCCGCGGTCGCGATCCGGACCGCGCTCTCGACCGGGCCGCGGGCGCCGCGGGCGACTGGTCCGGCGGCACGCGCATAGGCGAGGCCCTCGCCACGTTGAACCGCGAGCACGGCCGGCGCCTCGGTCGCGGGGCGATCGTGGTGCTCCTGTCGGACGGGTGGGACCGCGGTGAGCCCGACCAGCTCGCCGCCGAGATGGCGCGTCTCAGCCGCTGCTCCCACAGCCTCATCTGGCTCAACCCGCTGAAGGCCCATCCCGGCTACGAGCCGCTCACGCGCGGCATGCAGGCGGCGCTTCCGCACGTGGACCATTTTTTGTCCGGGAACTCGATTGCGTCACTGGCACACTTGGCTGACCTGATGGAAGGTGGACTCGGATGAAGGACGTTCTCGACGACGTACGGGCGTGGATCGACCGCGGCGACCGCGTCGCGATCGCGACGGTGGTCGGCGTGAAGCGCTCGGCGCCGCGCCCGCCCGGCGCGAAGATGGCCGTGAACGAGCACGGCGACGTGTCTGGCGCGGTCTCGGGAGGCTGCGTCGAGGGCGCCGTCGTGGAGGCCGCGGCCGACGTGCTCCGGCGCGAGGAGCCCAGACTCCTCCACTTCGGCATCGCCGACAGCGAGGCCTGGGATGTTGGACTTCCGTGTGGAGGGGAAATAGATGTCTTTGTGGAGGAGTTCACCCGGTGAGCTTGCAGAGCGAGTTCGCCGAGATAGCGGCCATGGACGGTCGCGCCGCGCTCGTGACGGTCATCGCGGGCGAGAGCCTGGGCGCGAAGCTGCTCGTGCGGGCGGACGGCAGCAGCGACGGAGGCCTCGGCACGCCCGAGCTGGATCGGCTTGGCGTCGAGGCCGCCGAGGAGCTCCTGTGGGCGGAGCGCTCCGAGACGCGCGAGGCCGGCGAGACCAAGCTGTTCGTGGACGTCGTGGCGCCGGCGCCGCGGCTGGTCGTGTTCGGCGCGGTCGACTACGCCGCCGCTCTCTGCCGCCTCGCCAAGGCCGCCGGCTGGCGGCCGTTCGTCTGCGATCCCCGCTCGCAGTTCGCCACCCCAGAGCGCTTCCCCGACGCGGAGGAGGTGATCGCGGCCTGGCCGGATGACGCCTTTGCGCGCCTCGGCGGGATCGACCGCGCCACCTACGTCGCGGTCCTCACGCACGATCCGAAGCTCGACGACGCCGCGCTCTCGATCGCGCTGCGCTCTGAGGCGCCGTACGTCGGCGCGATGGGCAGCCGCCGCGCGCAGGCGCAGCGGCGCGAGCGCCTCACGGCGGCCGGCGTCGAAGAGGAGCTGATCGACCGCATCGCCGCGCCGATCGGGCTCGACCTCGGCGCGGTGAGCCCCGAGGAGACCGCGCTGTCGATCATGTCCGAGGTCGTGGCCGTGCGGAACGGCCGCGACGGCGGCCGCCTCTCGCAGGCGGCCGGGCGGATCCACGAGGTGGGCGCTTGATCGGCGGCCTCGTACTCGCCGCCGGCGCCGCCACGCGCTTCGGCGCGCCGAAGCAGCTCGCGGAGCTCGACGGCATGCCCCTGCTCGAGCACGCGCTGCGCACGATGACCGCGACGCCCGTGGGGCGCGTCGTGGTCGTGCTCGGCAGCGCGGCGGAGCAGATCGCGGCCGCGGTCAACTTCCACGGCGCCGACCCGGTCGTGTGCATGCGCTGGGAGGAGGGCCAGGCCGCGTCGCTCGCCTGCGGCCTCGCCGAGCTGGCGTCGTGCGAGGCGGTCGTCGTGACGCTCGGCGACCAGCCGCGCGTCTCGGCCGACGCGATCCGCCGGGTGATCGGCGCGCGCACTACCCCCGTCGGGGCTGACGCCCCTCGGGGCACAGGCGGCGCCGCGGCCGTGAGGGCCACCTACGGCGGCGAGCCCGGCCATCCCGTCCTGCTCGAGCACGACCTGTTCGAGGCGCTGCGCGACGTGAGCGGCGACAAGGGCGCCCGCAACCTGCTCCTCAGCGTGCCGGTGCTCGACGTGCCCTGCGACGACCTCGGCGGCGGCGAGGACGTGGACACGCCCGCGGAGCTCGACGCCCTCCGCGCCGGCGGCCCGGTCACAGGCGCCCCCCTGGGGCGGTGAAGCTCGAGCAGAGCTTCGAGGTGCGCGCTCCGGTGGAGCGCGTCTGGGAGACGCTGATCGACATCGAGCGCGTGGCGCCGTGCCTGCCCGGGGCCGAGGTCACCGAGTCGGACGACGACGGCGCCTACCGCGGCACCTTCAGCGTGCGCCTCGGGCCGACCACCGCGGCCTATCGCGGAGAGCTCAACATGGAGGAGCTCGACGAGTCGGCGCGCCGGGTGGTGATGCGCGCAAGCGGTCAGGACAAGCGCGGCCAGGGGTCCGCGAAGGCGACGATCGTGAGCACCATGCGCGCCGAGGGCGAGCTGACGCATGTGGATGTGGAGACGGACTTCACGATCACGGGCCGCCTCGCCCGCTTCGGCCGCGGCGGCATGATCCAGGACATCTCGAACCGGCTGCTGAAGGACTTCGCGGACTGCCTCCGGCAGCGGATCGAGGCTCCGCCGGCAGCGGAGCCGAGCCCGGTGGACGCCGTGCTGGCGGCGATCCCGGAGGGCGCGGCGGCCGCGCCCCCGGCGGTGGGCGGGGCAGACGCCCCGACGACCGTCAAGCCGATCGGCGCCTTTTCGCTGTTCTTCCGGGCGCTACTCGACAGGCTGCGCCGGCTCTTCCGGCGCGGCTGACGCGAGCGCCCCGCTGATCCAGCCGGGCAGCTCGCGCATGAAGCCCGGGTCGATCGTGTGAGGCATCGGCGACTCCCCGTAGGTCACGTCCGCGCCGACCCGCAGCAGGCGGTCGCGCGCGTCGCGGCCGAACTCGACCGGGATGACGGGGTCGTGGGTGCCGTGGCCGATCGCCACCGGAAGCCCGGCCGCGTTGTCCAGGTCGAGCGAGAAGCCGTCGACCTCGGGGAGGAACCCGCTGAGCGCCATGATCCCCGCCGGCCGCGGGCGCCCCGCGCCGAGCCCGAGCGCGTACGCCATCACCGAGCCCTGCGAGAACCCGCCGAGCACGGTCCGCCCGTGCGGGACGCCGTGCTCCGCCAGCAGCTGGTCGAGCCAGCCGGCCAGGTGGGGATAGGTGGAGTGGAAGGTGTCCGCATCGGGGTAGCCCACGCGCCGCACGACGTACCAGTGCGCCCCGCCGGGAGGTAGCGACAGCGGGCCGCGCGCCGTGGCGCCGAGCAGGCGCCGCTCGGGGTCCAGCATGTCGAGCAGGGGGAAGAGGTCGCGCTCGTCGGCGCCGCGGCCGTGGAGCAGCACCAGCGCCCCCACGGGGGCGCCGCGGGCGGCCGGTCGGACTAGGTATACTAATTGCATCAGCAACTATCCTATACCAGTGCTCCTGGACGAAGAGGAGCTGGCAGCGTGGCGAGGAATGCTCCGCGCTCATGCGGAGCTCGTCAGGACGCTCGACGCCGAGCTGGCCCGCGAGCACGACCTGCCGCTTTCGTCCTACGAGGTGCTGCTCTTCCTGAACGACTCGGACGATGGCCGCATGCGCATGTCGGAGCTGGCGGATTCCGTGCTGCTGAGCCGGAGCGGCCTGACGCGGCTGGTCGACCGGCTCGAGCGCCAGGGCCTCCTGAAGCGGGAGCGCTGCACCAGCGACGCCCGCGGCCTCTTCGCCGAGATCACACCGGAGGGCCGGCGTGCGTTCGCGCAGGCGCGCAAGACCCACCTCGACGGCGTCCGGAGGCTCTTCCTCGAGCGCTTCTCCCGCGACGAGCTCCGCACGCTCGGCGGGCTCTGGCAGAAGCTCTGAAGCTCGTCGCTGCGCGCCGGGCACCGCCCGGCGCTTGCGCATTACGACATTGGCGCTGCCACTGCGTGCCGCGAGCGCCGGCGCACTTCCCGAATCGCGCGGGCGAGCCGCTTCACGCCCTCGTCGAGCTCGGGCGGATCGAGCAGCGAGAACGACAGCCGGAACGATGTCTGCGTCCGGCGCTCGGCCGTGATCGCCCCGCCTGGCGTGAAGGCCACGCCGTGGCGGGCCGCTTCCGTGTATAGGGCGCGCTCGTCGAGCGGGCGCCCGAGGGTCACCCAGACGTGGTGCCCGCCCTGTGGGGAATCCGCCTGATACTCGCCGGGCATGTGCCGCTCGAGCGCGGCCAGCAGCGCGTCGCGCCGCTCGCGGTAGAAGGGGTGCACATGCTCGACGTGGCGGTCGTACGCGCCCGCGGCGAGCCAGCGCGCTGCGATGTGCTGGATCAGCGTTCCGGAGTGGAAGTCGGCCTCGAGCTTCAGCGTGGCGATTCGCTCCCGCACCGGGCCGCGAGCCGCGACCCAGCCGGCTCGGAGGCCGCCGCCGACGACCTTCGACAGCGAGTTCACGTAGATCACGTGGGCCGGCGCCAGCTCGCGCAGCGACCTTCCCGGCTCGCCGACGAAGCTCGCGTCCGCGTACACGCGGTCCTCGAGCAGGAAGAAGTTGCGCTCGATCGCGAGCTCCGCGAGCCGCGTCCGGCGCTCCTCGGAGAGGTTGCGGCCGGTGGGGTTCTGGCAGGCCGTCTGGAGCGCCACCAGCTTCACCTCGTGGCGGGCCAGGAGGCGCTCGAGCTGCCCGACGTCGAATCCGTCCTCGTCGACGGGCACGCCGATCACGCGCGCGCCCGTCTGGCGCAACGAGTCGAGCAGCCCGGCGAAGGTGGGCGACTCCACGACTGCGACGTCGCCCGGCTCGAGGGTCGCGCGCGCGCTGAGGCTGATGCCCTGCTTCGCGCCGGAGGTGACGATGATCTCGTCGGGATCGTCGGCGAACCCGAACCGGCGCCCACGCGCGGCGAGCTGCTCGCGGAAGGCGTAGAGGCCCTCGGCCGGTAGGTAGGAGAGCGCCTCGCCGCCCTCCTCGGCGAACACGTCCGCGGTGATGCGCGCGAGCTCGTCGGTCGGATACAGGCGCGGGGAGGGCCAGCCGACGGCGAGCGAGATCAGACCCGGCTGGCCCGCGCTCGACATGACCTCCGCCAGCACCTGTTCCGAGTAGCTCAGCTCGTGCTCCGGGAGCGCGTAGAGCTGCCAGTCGTCGCCCAGCTCCGCGCTCCCGGCGGGCGCGAGCGTGCGTACGAAGGTGCCGCGGCCGACGCTGGCCGTCACGTAACCCAGCTCGGCGAGCCGCCGGTAGACGCGCGCAGCGGTCAGGTGGTTCACCCCGACCAGCTCGGCGAGCTCGCGCGTGGGCGGAAGCTTCTCGCCCGGCTCGAGCTCGCCGGCCTCGATGGCGGCGGCGAAGCGGTCGACCACCTGCTGGGTCAGCGAGGTGGCACCGTCGCGGTCCAGCTCAGACAAATCAATCTTGTATGACATTGTAGACACGTTTGTAGGTCGTACACTACCACCAGACCGGAATATACGCAACGGGTGTACTACCCAGGAGGTCAGACACACATGCAGAATGTCACGGTTCGTCGCTCGACTTCAGGCGATCAGAGCGCGCTGGCCCGCCTGGCCGCACTCGACAGCGCGAGCCCGCCGAGAGGACCCGCGCTGGTGGCAGAGGCGGACTCGCGGATGCTCGCGGCGCTGCCGCTCGGCTCGGGCCGCCCGATCGCGGACCCGTTCGAGCCGACGGCCGAGCTGGTCGCCCTGCTCGAGCTGCGCCGGCTGCAGATCGAGTCGGCGGAGGCGAGCCGGCCGATCCGCGCGCGTGGCCTCCGCGGACTGCTCCGCGGCCGCCAGCCACACGCCGCCTAGCTCCCCTCCCCCGGGGTCCAACCGGGCCCCCGCGAACGGCGCCGGCCACCCTCCCTCAGGGGCCGGCGCCGTCTCGCGTCTACGCCTGGTCCAGATCCACGCCCGTCACCGCGCTCGCGTGCCGCACGACGATCCGCTCCGCCTCTGCACTGTCGAGCCCCGGGTGGCCCACCATCACCTCGAGGTCGAGTCCGCCCTCCATCGCCACGAGCCCGCGCGCGAGCGACTCGGCCGCGGCGGCGAGCTCGAATAGTCCGCGGGCACCCCCCGACTCGAGCACGTGCTCGTAGAGCAGGCCAACCCTCAACCAACCCTCAAGGGGTCTGACCCCTTGAGCCTTAGGCTTGGTCTGGCTCGTGCCGGGCTCGGGTCTGCGAGCGCCGCGAGGACCGGCGCGTGCACAACACCTGCCTCGTGCTCTCGCCCGGATGGGCGCCGAGGTGGTGCTCCAGCCGAGCCTGACGACGCCGCCGCAGCCTGATCGTCGACCCGGAGGGCCTCGTGCGCCTGGAGGCAGGCGACGGCGAGGAGCTCCTCACGGACGTGCTCGACCTCGTCTCGCGCCTCTGGGACCAGGCGACGCGGAGCCTGGAGCCACCCGGGTGGCGGCTAGACGTCCACCTCCCGACCGACGGGAGCGGCGCTCAGCCGCGACAGCGCGAGCGCGCCCACGAGCAGCCCGAAGTCGCGCAGCGCGATGTCGCCGTAGCCGCCGACGAGCAGCAGGCTGACGATGATGCCGCCCAGCCAGCCCGCGACGAGCAGGCCGCCGAAGCGCGGGACGATCGCGACGATCACGCCCGCGGCGATCTCCACGATTCCGACGATGTGCATCGCGTCGGAGGCGCTCCCCGGGATCAGGTCGTTGAACTCGGTCGCGAGGTACTTCGTCCAATCGTCGGTGAGCACCTCGGCGAACTTGTCGAGGCCGAACAGGATCGGCGCGACGGTGAAGACGATCCGGAGGAGCATGAACGCCTGGGCCGCGGGGTCGCGGGTGAGGACTTCGCGCCTCGGGATCGGTACGGGTCGAAGAACTGCTGCAAGTGTGGTCATGCCCCCTTAGCGGCAGCGTGAGCCGCGTTCTTACACCGGCGTAAGCTTTGGCCCGCAGCGGTCGCTAATAGGTTGATGACGGTGGCCTGTCCCGTTCCGGTCGAACGCAATTGGGTGGAAGCCCTCACGGCGGAGGGCGTCGAGCGCGACGAGGCGCTCGCCGACCTTCATGACCTGCTTCTGCGCGCGGCACGCTTCGAGCTCGGCCGCCGCCGGGGGGCGCTCTCGCACGTCCGGGGCGAGGAGCTCGGCGACCTCGCCGTGCAGGCGGCCGACGACGCGATGGTGGCGTTGCTCGCCAAGCTCGACACGTACCGCGGCGCGAGCCGGTTCACGACCTGGGCGTACAAGTTCGCACTGCTCGAGGCGGGCGTGAAGGTGCGCCGGCGCGCGTGGCAGGGCCGCGAGGTGGTGCTCGAGCCGGAAGCGTGGCCGTCGTTCGCGGACAAGGGTGCGCCCGTGGAGCGCGGCCTCGAGGACGCAGAGCTTCTCGGCGCGCTGCAGCGGGCGGTGCGCGATGAGCTCACGCAGCACCAGCGCGACGTCTTCACCGCACTCGCTCTGAACGAGGTCCCGATCGACGTGCTCGCCGAGCGCCTCGACACCACGCGCGGGGCGCTTTACAAGGCGCTGCACGACGCGCGCCGCAAGCTCCGCGGGGAGCTCGAGGCGGCTGGCTATCTGGAAAAGGAGAACCGATGACCGAGCGCAACGAGCGCCTGGAGCAGCTGCTCGGCCCGACCGGTCCGGACATCGGCTGCGAGGAGTGCTTCGAGCGGCTCGACGAATACGTCGAGCTCGAGCTCGAGGGCCGCGACGCGGAGGCTCGGATCCCGGGGATGCGCGCGCACCTCGACGGCTGCCCGGCCTGCCGCGAGGAGCACGACAGCCTGCGTGCGTTCCTGTCCTGAGCCCGCGCCGGATGGCGGACAACCGACGCCAATCTGACGGCTAGCGCCAGAGTCGCGCCGAGCGCGGCCCGGGATCATCGAGCACCGATGAACACGTCAAAAAGACAAAGCTCCGCTCCCCCACGCCACAGGCTCGCCCTTCTCACCTGGCTCGGCGCCTATCCCGTCATCACCGCGATCCTCGGCGTCCTC
>WNGA01004633.1_pt1 | contig 20117 bp, 15 predicted proteins | sample 5400061 | NCBI WGS metagenome assembly WNGA01 (sample SAMN13153366, study PRJNA577476) | soil metagenome | isolation source: 100 cm soil or saprolite under grassland replicate 2 | place: USA:California | collected 2016-06-15
GCCGCGGCGAGCACCTCGAAGTTCCCGAAGTGCGCCGTCGCCGCGATGACGCCCTTCCCGCGCGCCTTCGCCTCCTCGAACTTCTCCCAGCCTTCGTAGACGAAGATCCGCTCGAGCTCCGAGCTGGGCAGGAACGGCACCCGGACGAAGTCCGGGATCATCTGCCCGAGGTTCCGGTACGTGCGCCGCGCGATGTCGCGCCGCTCGACCTCCGTCCGCTCCGGAAACGCGAGCCGCAGGTTCTCGAGCACCACCCGGCGCCGGATTCCGAGGAGCCAGACGAGGCCGCCCACGAGGGCGCCGAAGGCGCTCAGCCACCGGTACGGGATGCGAGCGAGGAGCCTGCCGAGGAAGGACATGTCAGGGCCTCCGCGACGCGCCCGTCGCAGCCGCGGTCGAGTTCGAGGTCGAGGGAGCGGAGGCGAGCGCCGCGTCGAGCGCCGCGTCGAGGCCGTCGCCCCCGGCGATCACCTCCGCGTCGATCCGGAGCGCCCGCACCCGCTCGTGCGCGGCGAACGGCGCGGGAAGCCGGACGGCGTCCTTCTCGGTCGTCACGACGAGCTCGCAGCGGGCCTCGTCGGCCGCGCGGAGCGCGCCCTCGAGCTCCGCCGCCTCGAAGCGGTGGTGATCCGGGAAGACGCGCTCCGCGGCGACGTCGGCGCCGAGGTCGGCGAGCGTCCGCCGGAAGCCGCCGGGGCGGGCGATCCCGGCGAGGAGGAGCACGCGGCGGCCGCGCAGGGCGTCGCGTCCGTACGCGCGCGCGAGGGCGCCGTCCACGACGTCGACGGGGGCGTGCCGCGACTCGACCGGGTCGCGCGCCGTCGCCTCTCGCGCGAGCGCCCGCAGCGCTGCGAGCGACGCGGCGCTCGCCTGGTCCACGCGAGACAGCCAGACGAGCCCTGCGCGGCGCAGCGCCGACCGCGACTCGCGGTTCGGACCCGCGGGGAGGAGCCGGCGGTTCCCGAACGGGTTCGCCGCGTCGAGCACGACGATGTCGAGGTCCCGCGCGAGGGCGCGGTGCTGGAACCCGTCGTCGAGGAGGAGCGCGTCCGCCCCGAGGTCCCGCACGGCGGTGCGGGCGAGCTCGGCGCGCCGCGGACCGCACAGGACCGGGGTCGAGGGCAGTCGCCGAGCGACGAGCGCCGGCTCGTCCCCCCCCTCGGCGGCCCCGAGCAGCAGCCGCGCGCCGTCCGAGACGATCCTGGCGTCGGTCCGGGTCGCGCCGTAGCCGCGCGACAGGACCGCGACGCGCCGCCCGCGCGCGAGCAGCCGCCGCGCGACCGCGATCGCCGCCGGCGTCTTGCCGGCGCCCCCCACCGCGAGGTTTCCGATGGAGACCACGGGGACGCCGGCGCGCGCGGCGCGCAGGATCCCTGCGCCGTAGAGCGCGCCGCGGAGCGCGACGCCCGCGCGGAACAGGAGCTCCGGCAGGCGGAGCGGCGACGCGAGCAGCGCGAGGCCCGGACGCTCCGACCACCAGATCGCCTCGAGGAGGCCGCTCATCGCCCCAGCAGCTCGCGCGCGCTCGCGAGCACGGCCTCCGGCGCGAGGTCGGACAGGCAACGGTGGTGCCCCTCGGGACAGTAGTCGCCGCCGTGGTTCGAGCACGGCGCGCAGGCGAGCTCGAGGGCGAGGGCGCGCCCCGGGGGCGGCGGACCCCAGCGCGCGGTCGAGGTGGGCCCGAAGAGCGCGAGCGCGGGGGTGCCGACCGCGCTCGCGAGGTGGACCGGACCGGAGTCGCACGCGACGAGGAGCTGGACGCGCGCGATCGCCGCCGCGAGCGCGTCGACCGGCAGGAAGGAGAGGTCCGCGGCCACGGTGGCGCGAGTCGCGGTCCGGAACGCCGCGAACGCGTCGCGGTCGGACGGGCCGCCGCAGAGCACGATCGCGCAGCCCTCCGCGGCGAGGGCGTCCGCCACGGCGGCGAACCGGTCGGCGGGCCAGCGCTTCGTCCCCCAGCGCGCGCCCGGGGCGATCGCGACGGCCGGCGACGGCACGCCCTGGAGCGCGTCGGCGGCGAGCGCGCGCGCCTGCGCAGAGAGCGCGACCTTGACCCGCCCGGGCTCGAAGGTGCCGAGCGGCGCGAGCGCCTCGGCGTAGAGCCGCGTCTGGTGGGCGCGCACGAGCGGCGGGTCGGACCCGAAGAGCGACAGGAAGGCGCGGAGCGCGGTGCGGCGTCGGAACGCGGCGCGCAGCGGCGCGGCCGAGCGGGCGACGACCGCGCTGCGGAGCTTGTTCTGCAGGTCGATCGCGAAGTCGAAGCGGCCGCGCAGCCGGGCGGCGACGGAGAGCGCCGAGTTCGGCCCCTCGCGCGCGAGCCGGTGGACGGCGGCGAGCTCGGGGAGCCCCTCGAGCAGCGGGGCGTAGAGCGCGTCGGTCACCCACTCGATCCGGGCGCGCGGGAAGCGGGCGCGCAGGGGCTCGAGGATCGACGTCGCGAGCACGACGTCGCCGAGGGCGCTGTAGCGGACGACGAGGATCGACGCAGGATCCTTCATGCGGCGGCCTTCCCGCGCGGGAGCATCGCGAGCATGTGCTCGACATTGCGCGCGCTCGCGCCCCGGATCGCGCCGACGGAGCGCCGGGCGAGCGTGCCGAGCTCCTCGATCTGGTCGGGCCGCGAGAGGAGCTCGTCGGCGACCTTGAAGAGCTGGTCGGGGCTCGAGACCTGCAGCCCGCCCCGCCCCTGCAGCACCTGGACCGAGTCCTTGAAGTTCTCCATGTGTGGCCCGAACAGCACCGGCTTTCCCTGCGCCGCCGGCTCGAGCACGTTCTGGCCGCCGCGCGTGACGAAGCTCCCGCCCACGAAGACGAGCGTCGCGAGCCGGTAGGCCGCCGCGAGCTCCCCGATCGTGTCGAGCACGGTCACCTCGGCGTGCCCCGCGGCGGCGCCGCCGCTCCGCAGCCGGACCGGCAGGCCCGCCTCGGCCGCGAGCGCCATGATCCGCCCCGCGCGCTCGACGTACCGCGGCGCGATCACGAGCTGCAGGCCCGGGTGCCGGGCGCGCAGCCTCGCGTGGACGCCGAGCAGGAGCTCCTCCTCGCCCTCGTGCGTCGAGCCGGCCATGAGCACCGGCCGGCGCCCGTCGATTCCCATCTCCACCCGCAGCGTCTCCTCCCGGCCGGCGGCGCCGTCGAGCACGAGCGCGTCGAACTTCGTGTTGCCGGTGACCCAGACGCGGTCCGGCGCGGCGCCGAGCGCGAGCACGCGCTCCGCCTCCTCGTCCGAGCGCATGAGGAAGCAGTCGATGCGGCGGAGCGGGTTCGAGATGGCGCGGAAGAAGGCCCGGTAGCGCGCCATCTTCGCGGGGTTGAAGCGCCCGTTCGTGAGGGCGATCCGGACCCCGGCCTTGCGCGCCGCCCGGATGAGGTTCGGCCAGATCTCGGTGTACTCGAGGACGAGCAGATCCGGCCGGAGCGCCGCGACCGCGCGGCGGGTCGCGCCGAAGAGGTCGTAGGGCGCGTGGACGATCACGTCCGCCTCGGTGAGCTTCTTGCGGGCCATCGCGAGGCCGCTGTTCGTGATCGTCGTGACGAGGATGCAGCAGCCGGGGAGGCGCGCCTTCAGCTCCTTCATCATCGGCTGAAGCGACAGGAGGTCGCCCGCGCTCGCGCCGTGGAGCCAGATCCGCGGGCTCCCGCGCCCGACGTCGAACGAGCGCCGGTAGAACCCCAGGCGAAACGGGATCCCGTGCCGCAGCTTCGGGTGCCAGATCAGCACGGGGAGCGCCACGAGGAAGAGCAGGTAGCTCGCGATCGCGTAGAGGAGGTGCACGTCCGGTCCGTTCTTACTCGATGCCGACCGGGTTCGTGAAGATCCAGGGACGGCCGTCCCACCGGCCCTCGACGCGGTAGTCGCCGGGCGGGCAGACCCCGCCTTCGCAGTCGAAGGGGATCACGGCCGCGCCCGCGCCCGCGGCGGGCGTCCGCTGCGCCACGACGTCCCCGTCGCGCAGCAGCGTGAACCGCGCGAGGGAGAGGTCGGGCGCGTCGAGGTGGAGGTCGAAGCCCCTCCGCCCGCGGGCCCGCACGAGCCGGACCTCGCTCGCGGGCGCGACACCGTCGAACACGCACACCGCCCGCCCGTCGGTGAGCGCGGCGGTGACGCTCCGGACGTCCGCGCCGGCGTCCCCGGAGAGCGCGATGGGCAGGTGCATCGAGAACGCCTCGAAGGCCGCCCGGTAGCTCGGGTACCCGTGGGCGTCCGCGGAGCAGAAGAGGACGCGCGCGGGGCGGCGCGGATCGACGCGCCGCGCGGCGCGCAGCTCCTCGTCGAACCTCCGCCGCTCGGCGTCTCCCTCCTGCAGGGTGAGCACCGCGCGCGCGCGGTCGAACGGGAGCGTCGCCGCGGCGAGCGCCGCGCGCCCCCAGGCGCGACCGACCACCACGTCGCCCCAGGACGTGTCGTTCGAGACGACCTCCATCCCGCGCCAGGCGCCGCGGCCCCATCCGGTGAACGGGCGGGTCGGGTGGAGCGGGTGGGCGATCACCGCCGCGCCACCGAGCGCGGCGATGGCGCCGAGCGGGTCGCCTTCTCGCTCCTCGGGGGTGAGGGCGCGCGACACGCCGAGGGCGGCGACGTGGCCGAACGCGGTCGAGGCCTCCGTCCCCTCGACGACGAGGACGCCGCCGCGCCAGCCCTGCTCCTCCCGGGTCAGCACGTTGTGGTCCGTGACGACGACGAACTGCAGCCCGGCCGCGCGCGCGGCGGCGACGACCTCGTCGAGCGTCCCGCGCCCGTCGCTGCGGGTCGTGTGCACGTGCCACGCGCCGCGCACCTCGCCGCGCGGCGGCGGGGGCCGCGGGGCGCGCTGGGCGAGGACCCGGACGCCGAGCGCGAGCCAGGCGCCGAGCGCGACGACGGCGGCGGCGAGGAGGAGCTTGCGGATCATGCGAGCCACGGCGAGGGCGGGGCGCGGGTCGGCGGGGCCGTCACGCGCGCGCCACCGCCGGCTGCGCCTCGCCCGGCTCGTCTCCCTCGTATACGCGGTGGAGCCGCGCGTACTCGCCGCCGCGGGCCACGAGCTCGTCGTGCGTGCCCGTCTCGACGACACGTCCCCCGGCGATGACGACGATCCGGTCGGCGTTCCGGATCGTGGAGAGCCGGTGTGCGATGACGAGGATCGTGCGCCGCGCCTCGCGCTCGAACGCGACGAGCTTGTCGAGCGCGCGCTGCACCTCGCGCTCCGTCTCCGCGTCGAGCGCGCTCGTCGCCTCGTCGAGGACGAGGATCGGGGCGTCCTTCAGGAACGCGCGCGCGATCGCGATGCGCTGCCGCTGCCCGCCGGAGAGATTGGCCCCCCGCTCCCCGACGATCGTTTCGTAGCCCTGCGGCAGGGCCGCGACGAACTCGTGGGCGTCTGCGAGCCGCGCGGCGCGCTCGACCTCCGCGAGCGGCGCGTCCGGCCGGCCGTACGCGATGTTCGCGCGGACGGTGTCGTTGAACAGGACCGTCTCCTGCGTGACGATCGCGATCTGCGCCCGGAGGCTCGCGAGCGTCGCGTCGCGCAGGTCCACGCCGTCGAGCGTGACCCGCCCGGCGGTCGGATCCCAGAAGCGCGGCAGGAGGTTCGCCACCGTCGTCTTGCCTCCGCCCGACCCGCCGACGAGCGCGACCACCTCGCCGCGCCGGATCTCGAGGTCGAAGTCCCGCAGGACCGGGCGCTCGCCGTCGTAGGAGAACGCGACCCGCTCGAACCGGACGACCTCGTGGAACGGCGGCAGGATGCGCGTGCCGGCGTCCTCCACCGGGCTCCGCGCGTCGAGCACCTCGAAGATGCGGTCCGACGCGGCGAGCCCCGCGACGGCGGTCTGCCCGACCCGCCCGAGCTGCTTCACCGGCTGATAGAGGAGCATCACCGCGGCGATGAAGGAGAAGAACTTCGCCGGCTCGATCTCGTTCGCGAGGATCCGCCCGCCCACCCACCAGATCGCGGCCGCGATCCCGGCCGCGCCCATCACCTCCATGAGCGGCGACGAGACCGCGCGGGTCCGGAAGCTCCGGCGCATCACGCGCAGGTACCGGTTGATCTGCTCCCCATAGCGCGTCGACTCGAAGCGCTCCATCCCGAACGCCTGCACGACCCGGATCCCGGCGAGCGCCTCCTGGACCATCATCGTGAGCGAGCCCGTGTCCGCCGCGGCCTTCACGGTGAGCGTCTTGAGGCGCCGCGTGAGCCGCAGGACCGGCCAGAGCGTCAGCGGGACGCCGCAGAAGACGACGAGCGACATGCGCCAGTCGAGGATGAAGCAGTTCGCGAGCATGACGACGAGCGTCAACCCGTCGCGCACGTAGGTCGGGAGCGCGCCGGTGACCGCAGCGTCGACCGCCCACACGTCGCCCGCGACGCGCGAGAGCAGGTCGCCGGTGCTGCGGGTCGAGTAGTAGGCGGGCGAGAGCGCGAGCATCTTGTCGAAGAGCGCGCGGCGCAGATCGGCGACGACCCGCTGGCTGACCATCGACATCAGGTAGAACTGGCCGTACGTGGCGAGCCCCTTCACGAGCGCCACCCCGATGATCACGAACGGGAGCGCCGTGAGGATGCTGCGCCGGTCGAGGCGGGCGAGCGTCGCGTCGAAGTCCACCCCCGAGGGCACGAAGTTCCGCAGGGCGCCGAGCGCCTTCACCTGCCCGGTGAAGAGGAACTCGAGCGCGGGGCCGAGGAGGTTCGCGTAGGCGGCGGTCGCGAGGGAGAGCACCACCATGCAGAGGATCGCGGTCGCGATCCGCAGCTTGTAGGGCGCCGCGAAGCGGAGGAGTCGCAGGTAGGTTCGCAAAGCGCGGCCATCCTATGACAGAACCGCTCCGGGGTGCAGGCTGCCGCGCCCCGGCCGGGATCGCGCCCGACCTGCCGGACGGTCAACGGGCCGGACGCTACTCCTCGAGGCCCTTCACCTTCCCGTCCGCGCGCCGCCGCTCGATGATCTTCTGCGCGATGTGGGGCGGGACGGGGTCGTAGTGCGCCGGCTCCATCGTGAAGTAGCCGACGCCCTGGGTGAGCGAGCGGAGGTCCGCGTCGTACGTCATCGCCTCGGCGTGCGGGCAGAGCGCGCGGATGAGGACGCCGCGCGCGAGCGGCTCCATGCCCTGCACCTTCGCGCGCCGACTGTTGAGGTCGCCCATCACGGCCCCGACGTACTCCTCCGGCACGCGCACCTCGAGCTTCATCACCGGCTCGAGCAGGATCGGCCGCGCCTCGAGGACCGCCTTCTTGAACGCCATCGACCCCGCGACCTGGAACGCCATGTCCGAGCTGTCCACGTCGTGGTAGGTGCCGAACGTGAGCTTCGCGAGGAAGTCCACGACGGGGTAGCCGGCGAGCGGCCCGGCGCCGAGCGCGCCGCGGATCCCCTTCTCGACCGAGGGGATGAACTGGCGGGGGATGGAGCCGCCGACGATCGCGTCCTCGAACTCGAAGCCCTCGCCGCGGCCCTTCGGCTGGAGCTCGACGTGCGCGTCGCCGTACTGGCCGTGTCCGCCGGTCTGGCGCTTGAACTTGCCCTGCGCCTTCGCCGTGGCGGTGATGGTCTCGAGGTACGCGGGCGACGGCGGCGCGAGCGAGATCTCGACGCCGTGCTTGCGCTTCACGCGCTCTACCGTGACCTCGATGTGCGCCTGCCCCATGCCCTGGAGCAGCATCTCGCCCGTGTCGGAGGAGCGGGCGAGCTCGAGCGACGGGTCCTCCTCGATGAGCTTGTGGAGCGCGGCGGCCGCCTTGTCGTCGCCGGCCTTCGCGTGGACCGCGTACGACACCGGGCGCGTGTGCTGCGCGAACGGTGAGAGCACCACCGGCGCGTCCCGGTCGCAGAGCGTGTCGCCCGTGTGCGCGTCCTTGAGCTTCAGGAGCACGACGAACTCGCCCGGCCCGGCCTCCTGCACCTCGGCGGTCTGCGCTCCGTCGGTCCGGTAGAAGTGGGTGACGCGCTCCTCGGTGCGGGTGCGCGGGTTCATGAGCGCCATGTCGGGCTTGAGCACGCCGGAGAAGACGCGGACGTAGTCGATGCGCCCGGCGAAGTGATCGATCGTGGTCTTGAACACCTGCCCGGAGAACGGCGCGTCCGGCGCCGCGTTGCGCAAGGTCTCGCGGCCGCCGAGGTCCTTGCCCTTCACCTCGCGCTTCTCCGGGCCGGGGAAGATCTGGACGGCGAGCTCGAGCAGCTCGCGCACCCCGACGCCTGCCTTCGCGCACGCGATCGCGACCGGCAGGAACCTCTGCGCCGCGGCCCCCGCGGCGATGCCGCGGGTGATCTCCTCCGGGGTGAGCGCGCCGCCCTCGAGGTATTTCCCGAGCAGCTCGTCGTCGGACTCGGCCGCGGCCTCGACGAGCGCCGTCCGGAGGCGCTCCGCCTCGGCCTTGAGGTCCGCGGGGACGTCCGCCTCCGTCCACTTCGCGAAGGTCTTCCCGTCGTAGACGTGCGCCTTCATCGCGACGAGGTCCACGAGCCCTTTGCACGTGCCGGGCGGCCCGATCGGCAGCTGCAGGGCGACCGGCTTCAGCTTGAGCGAAGACTCGACGTCGGCGAGCGTCTTCCCGAAGTCGCCCTGCTCGTGGTCGAGCCGCGTCACGACGCAGATCCCGGGGCGGCCGGAGTCGGCGAGGACGTCGTACGCCCGCTCGGCGCGGTGGCGGGCGCCCTCCGCCGCCGAGACGGCGAGGAACGCACCGTCCGTGACCTGCAGCGCCCACTCCACCTCGGTGAGGAACGCGGCGAACCCGGGGCAGTCGAGCACGTGGAATGCGCGGCCGCCCTCCTCGAAGCTCTCCGGGTGGAGCGACAGCGTGAAGTTCCGCTTCTTCTCCTCGGGCTCCGCGTCGAGGCGCGAGGTCGAGCCCTCGGGCGACGCGTGCTTCGCGTCGCCGACGCGCAGGAGCGCCTCGACCAGCGCGGTCTTTCCGGCGCCGTCGGCGCCGAGGATCGAGAAGGTGCGGATCACGCGGGGGCTGGCCATGGGTCGTTCGTCTCCGGGCTGGCGTGAATCGACTCAAAGGATGCACCGGAACCGGGCAGGCGCGCCACGGCTTCTTTCGGCCGGCGCGTGCTTCCCGTCCGGGGCGTCTACCGCCCGCGAGGCGAGCGCAGGGGCAGCCGGATGAGGCTGCCCCGGAGGCGAGCGGGGGGCTCGGGGGGGCGCGAGCCGAGCGCAGCGAGGCGAGTCTCCCGCCGCGCCCGCGAGGCGAGCGCAGGGGCAGCCGGATGAGGCTGCCCCGGAGGCGAGCGGGGGGCTCGGGGGGGCGCGAGCCGAGCGCAGCGAGGCGAGTGTCCCCCCGCTCAGAAGATGCGGGGCAGCCCCTCGCGCAGGCCGTCGAGCATGAACTGCACGGAGACGCCGACGAGGAGGAGGCCCGCCGCGCGCTCGACGATCGCGAGGCCCGTGCGCCCGAGCACACGCTCGGTGCGCGTCGCGCCCGCGAGGACGACGTAGCTCGCTGCGGCGGTCACGGCGATCGCCCCGAGCACCGGCAGGACGTGCCACCACGGCCCCTCTCGCGCGCGCGCCATGAGGACGATCGCGGTCGCGATCGAGCCGGGCCCGGCGAGCAGCGGCATCGCGAGCGGGACGATGGCGATGTCCTCCTTCACCGCGCCCGCCTCGACCTCCTTCTCGGTGATGCGGGTGCGCGACGGCTGCGTCCGGATCATGTCGAGCGCGAGCAGGAGCAGCACGATGCCGCCGGCGATGCGGAACGCGCCGAGGCTGATCCCGAGGAGGCGGAAGATCCAGTGGCCGGCGAGCGCGAACGTCGCGAGGACGACTCCCGCCGTGAGCGCGGCGCGGAGCGCGGTCTCGCGTCGCTCGTCCGGCGAGTGCTCCCGCGTCATGGCGAGGAAGAACGGGACGGCGGAGAGCGGGTCGACGACGAAGAAGATCGCCGAGAGGGAGACGAGCGAGAGGCTGAGGATGTCCGCGGCCACCTCGGCGGAGCGTACCGCGGGGACGGGCCCGCCGGCCACCCGCGCGCGCGGCTCAGGCGGCCCGCGGCCGGCCCGCCGGCGGGCGCGCGGCGCGCGCGAACGGCGAGAACCGCATCGACCAGACCTTGCGCATCGCCTCGAGCACGATCCGCCGCGACATCTTCGACTGGCCGAGCCGCCGATCGGCGAACACGATCGGCACCTCGACCACCCGGAAGCCACGCCGGATCGCACGGAAGGTGAGCTCGATCTGGAAGGCGTAGCCGGTGCACTCGACCGACGGGAGGTCGAGCGCCTCGAGCACCTCGCGCCGGAAGCACTTGAACCCGCCGGTGAGGTCGCGGACGCGGACGCCGAGGATCGTGCGCGCGTACAGGCTTCCGCCGCGCGACACGAGCCTGCGCCCGAGGCCCCAGTTCACCGTCCGTCCACCCGGGACGTACCGTGATCCGAGGACGAGGTCGGCGCCGCGCGCCGCGGCGAGCAGGCTCGGCAGGTGGCGCGGGTCGTGCGAGAAGTCGGCGTCCATCTCGAGGACGAGCCCGTACCCGCGCTCGAGCGCCCAGGCGAAGCCGGCGAGGTACGCGCGGCCGAGCCCCTGCTTGCGCGGCCGGTGGAGCACCTTCACGCGTGCGTCGCGCGCGGCGAGCGCGTCGGCGAGGCGCCCCGTCCCGTCGGGGGAGTCGTCGTCGATGACGAGGACGTCGATGTCGGGGACCGAGGCGTGGATGCCCTCCACGATCGCGGCGAGGTTCTCGCGCTCGTCGTACGTCGGAAGGCAGATCACCGCGCGGCGCGCATCTCCCATGTCGTCACCCCATCGCGCGCGCGACCTCTTCCGCCACCCGCCGCGCCGCCCCCGGCTCGCCGAGGGATGCGCGCACTTCGCGCAACCCCTGGAGCTGCGCCTCACGGGCGACGCGATCCCCGAGCAGCCGCTCGATCTCCGCGGCCATCCGCTCGGGGTTCGCCTCTCGCTGGAGCAGCTCCGGGACGAGCCCCCTACCCGCCAGGATGTTCACCAGCGCGAAGTGGGCAATCCGCACGAGGAGGCGCCCCACGAGGTACGAGAGCCAGGAGAGGCGGTAGACGACCACCATCGGGCGGAGCATGAGCGCGGTCTCGAGCGTGGAGGTCCCGCTCTTCACGAGCGCCGCGTCGCTCGCGCCGACGACCTCCTCGGTCCGCCCGTCGACGAGCTTCACCTCGATCGTGCCGTGGCCCGCGAGGTACGGCGCGAGCTGCTCCCTCGCGAGCGTCGGCGCGACGGGGACGACGAACTGCGCGTCGGCATGGACGGCGCGGATCCGCTCGGCGGCGAGGAGCATGGCCGGGAAGATCCGCCGGAGCTCGCTCGGGCGGCTGCCCGGGACGAGCGCGACCGTGGTGCGGGCCGCCGGGAGCCCGAGCTCCTCGCGGTAGCGCTCCGGCGACCCCGGCGGCGGGCGCTCCGCGAGCGGATGCCCGACGAAGCGTGCCGACACGCCCGTCCCCTCGTAGAAGCGCTCCTCGAACGGGAGGATGCAGAGCATCCGGTCCACGACCTTCGCGATCTTCTTCGCCCGCCCCGGGCGCCACGCCCAGATCGTGGGCGAGACGTAGTAGACGACGGGGATCCCGAGCTTCTTGAGCTTCGTCGCGAGCCGGAGGTTGAAGTCCGGGAGATCGACGAGGAGCGCCGCGCGCGGGCGCCGCTCCGCCGCGGCGCGGCCGAGCGCGCGCAGGATGCCGAGGATGCGCGGGAGGCGGGGGATCACCTCCGCGAACCCCATCACCGAGATGTCCTCGGCCGGCGCGAGCGCCTCGAGACCGGCCTCCCGGAGCCGCGGACCGCCGACCCCGAACGCGCGGACCTCGGGCCGCAGCCGCCGCAGCTCCTCGAGCGCGCGCGCCGCGTGCAGATCGGCGCTCGCCTCGCCGGCGACGATGAGGATCTCCTCCGCCACGCGCGAGGTCATACCACGCGGGGTGGCGCGCGGCGGAGCCCGCCCGCGTGGTAGCGTTCTCCTCGCGCCGCGCGCCGGCGCACCGCCCGTGTCGCTCTTCTCGCGCAAGCCCAGGACCCGCTCCGAGATCGTCGCCGCCGCCGATCGCGCGCGCACCCGCGGCCGGGTGAAGAAGGCGATCGCCGGGTACCGCAAGGCGCTCGAGTCCGACCCCACCGATCCGGCGGTGAACGTGAAGCTCGCGCCGCTGCTCGCGCGCAAGGGCGACGCGGAGGGCGCCGCGACCTGCTTCCGCGTCGCGGCGAAGCGCCACGTCGACCAGGGGTTCACGGACCGGGCCGCGGCGGTGAACCTCGCCGCCACCGCGGTCTTCCCGCTCGTCCCGGGGTTCCGCCTCGAGCTCGCACGGCTCAACGTCATGCGCGGGCGGACCCTCGACGCGGTGAACACGCTGCTCGAAGGCGGCCGCGCGCTCGCGCGCGCGCGGCGGCCCGACCTCGCCGCGGCGCTGCTCGGGCGCGCGCTCGAGATCGAGCCGTGGCACCTCGAGACCTGCCTCGTGCTCGTGCCCGTCCTCGCGCGCAACGGGCACCCCGCCAAGGCGCGCCAGTTCGTGGACGGGCTCCTCGCGCGCACCCGCGGCCCGGCGCGCCGGCGCATCCGCTGGGTCGCCTTCCGCACGTCGCCCGGGGTGCGGACGTTCTGGCGCTGGCTGCGCAACGCTTGACGCGGGGCGCGAGCGGGGCGCCGCGAGCGCCCGCCGCGAAGGTCCTCCGCCCCGGCTCAGCGGCAGCCGAGCGTCCTTCCGGCCTGAGCGGCGCGCTCCGACGCGGCGCCGTTCCCGGGCAGCTCGGCCGCGATCCGGTACGCCCGGCAGGCGGCAGGGACGTCGCCTCCGGCCGCCTCGGCGTCGCCGAGCGCGCGGAAGACGAGCGGATCGAGGCTGCCGAACGCCGCGGCCGCGCGGAACGCTTCGCGGGCGGCGGCGAGCTCACCCTGCTCGACCCGGAGCATCCCGAGGTACTTCAGCGCCTTCGGATTCTGCGGCTCGACCGCGAGCGCGGCCCTGAGGGCCCGCTCGCACCCGGCGTCGTCGCCCGCGAAGAACTCGAGCTGCCCCTTCGTCGCGAGCAGGGTCGCGTCCTTCGGCGAGCGCGTGAGGGCGCGCTCGACCTCGATGCGCGCTTCGCCGCGACGCCCGACCGCGAGCAACGCCGAGACGACGTGCACCCGGATCGCGTCCTCGGACACGGTCAGGTCGCCGCTCGAGGCGCGGGCGCGGAGGAAGCTCGCGAGCGCCTCCTGCGGACGCCCCGCCGCCTGGAGCGCGTGACCGAGCTGTGCGTGGACGCGTGACTTTCCCGGAGCGTTCCGGACGGCGTCGCTCCACAGGCCGAGGGGGGTCCTCCACACCTCGTTGCGGCGCGCCGTGGCGACCGCAGCGGCCGTGAGGAGCGCCACGGCGATGGCGGCTCCGGCGACCGCGGGCTGCCGCGCGACGCGGCGGAGGACGGCGGCGGCCGCCGCTGCGGCGCCGAGGAAGACGCCGAGACACGCGAGGTACACGCGATGCTCGGCCAGCGGATCGAGGAGGGGAACGAGGCTCGAGGACGGGGTGAGCGCGAGCAAGAAGAAGAGCGTCCCGAAGCTCGCGACGCGAGCCGCCGCCGCCCCGTCTCCCTCGCCGGCCCGGAAGCGCCACGCCGCGAGCACCGCGGCGGCTGCGAGCCCGATCAGGAGCACCGCGCCTGCGAGCACGTGGGGCTCGAGGAAGCTCCGGCTGACCCGGAACTCCCAGTCGACGCACTGCCCGGAGGGCCAGAGGAGGAGCCGCAGGTACGTGGGGACGACGCGCAGCTGCGTCGCCGCGTACTCGCCGGCGGACACCCCCGGAACCGAATACCCCGCGTGCGTGGAGCCCGCGGTCCCCGCCACCGTGAGGCCCACAGCGGCGAGCGAGAGCGCGAACGCAGGCAGGGCGGCGGGGATGCGGCGCCACACCCGGCGCAGCGCGGGGTCGGTCTTCTCGCCTCGTGCCGGCAGGATGGCCGCGAACAGGAGCCACGCAGCCGGGAAGGTGGCTGCGACGGGCTTCGCTCCGAGCGCGAGCGCGTGCAGCGCGGTCCCTGCGACGACCAGGGCGGCCCGGCGGCTTCGCGAGCCGGCACGGTCGCGCGCGAGGAACACGACGAACGCGGCGAGGTAGAGCCCCGACGCCAGGGACTCGGCGCGCTGGGTGACGTACTCGACCGACTCCGTCTGCATCGGGTGCAGCGCGAACAGCGCCGCCGCGACGAGCGCGGGTCCGTCCGGGCTCGACAGGCCCGCCCGCTCGAGGGTCGCGCGCGCGAACAGGAACGCGAGTACGACCGCGGCGAGGTGGACGACGAGGTTCGTGAGGTGCCACGCGCGCCTGTGCACGCCGGACGTCGCCGCGTTCAGCGCGAACGTGGCCGCCGTCGTCGGGCGGCCGGAGCGCAGCCAAGCCGTCCCTGCCCCGACGCTCCCGGTCGAGGCGATCGCCTCGGAGATCGCACTCTCGTCGTCGAGTACGAATGCGCCGTCGATCGCGGGAGCGTAGGCCGCCACGGTCGCGGCGCCCACGAGCAAGAGGAGTGCCCAGCGAAACGGCATTCCGGACGAGTTGCGCCGGACCGCCAGCGACTGTCAACTCGGGTCGTGACACACGCAGTGGCCGAGGCGTGCCACTGCGCAGCGCGACGCGGTCGCGGCGCTACGACTGCCCCGCCGACACGAGGATCCAGCGCAGGGCGAAGCCGCCCAGGAGCACGAGCGCCGGGGCGACCGCCGTCGCCGCGAGGTGGAGCCGCCGCTCGAGGAGCTCCATCGCGGTGGGGATGACGAGCCCCGCCACCACGACGAGCGCCCAGAACGGCGCGGTGAACGCCCCCCCGAGCACGAGGTCCGCCGCGGCCCGGCTCGCGGCGCCGCCCGTGCCGAGCCCTACGAGGAAGAAGAGGATGAGCGCGATCTCGAGCCACATCGCGTGGATGTCGGCGCGCGCGAGGAAGGCGCGCTCCTCCGCGCTGATGCCGAGCAGCATCGTGAACGCCGCGCCGCTCGAGATGCCCGACACGAGGAAGAGCGGCCCGAGGAGTGCCGAACCCCAGAGCGCGCGGGCGCCGAGGGCCGAGAGGAGGACCCCGGTGTACCCGCCGAGCCCCACCGCGGCGATCGCCGCCGCCATCCGGAGCCCGCGCGCGTGCCGGAGCGCGAACGCGCGCCCGGATGCGACCGGGCTCGCGAGGACGGGGAGGCGCGCCACGAGCGCCTTCGCGTCCTCGTCCGCGATCGTCGCGAGCCCGAACAGGATCGCGATCGGGAACACGACGAGGAGGATCCAAGCGCCCCACGACATCGGGCTCGTCCAGCGGAACGCGAGGTAGAAGCGGAAGACGTGGAGCTTGTGGGAGAGGTCGAGGAAGAGCGCCCCCATGCCGAGCGCGAGGAGTACCGGCGCGACGAAGGGCAGGAGCCGCGCCGCCCGCGAGCGCGGGCCCGGCCGCGACCAGAGGAGCGCAGAGAGGAACAGCGTCCCCGCCGCCATGCCGCCGAGGAAGAGGTAGACCGGGATCTCCCATCCCCAGACGTGCAGCTGGGGATCGATGAACCGGCTGTGCCGCGCGATGTCGATCTCGTTCATGTGGTGTTCCTCCGCTATCCGCTGCAGCCGCCGCCGCCGGCCTTCCGCTTCGCCGGCGCCGCGCCGCCCGCCGCAGGCGCGGGCGGAGGCGCCGCCTTCATCCCCGTGAGCGCCGCCTGGAGGCCCGCGCGCAGCCGGAAGGTCTCCTGCTCCGCGGCGCCCGCGCCGGGCGCGGGCGGCACGGGCGGCACGAGCGCGAAGCTCCGCCAGGCCTCGAAGCCGCCCTCGAGCACGAGCGCGTTCCCGCGGTAGACGCGGACCTCGGCGGGCGGCTCGCGGAGGTCACCCTCGGCGACGACGACGAGGTCGCGCGCCGGCGAGACGTCCGCGAGCGCGAGGTCCTTCAGCGTGGCGACCGGCGCGCACTCCGCGCCCGGCACCCGACTCGCGGCGCACTGCTCGAGCGGCCGCAGGTCGAGGACCCTGACGTTCCAGGGCTCTGCGAGCACCCGGCGCGCGAGCGCGGGGGCGGTGATCTTCCGCGTCGCCGCGGCGGGGACGGCCGCCGTGCCGACGGGCAGCAGCAGGGTCACGAGCGCGAGCACCCCCATGGCGCCGCAGCCGACGAACACCCAGCGGCGCACGGCCTGCTCCGGGTCCGCAGGCGCCCCGAGCATCCGCTCGACCTTCTCACCGAACAGGAACGCCCCGATCGCGACCGCGACGAGCGCCGCGGCCACGGCGGCTGGAGGCACCCGGAGCAGGTCGTACAGGTAGACGTGCCCGAGCGCGCCGCTCGTCTGGAACCGGGCGAACGGGCCGCGGGTCTCGAGCTCCGCCCACATCAACTGGCCGACGAGGACCCCGGCGTAGGCGAGGAGCGCGTCGAGCTTCCCGGAGGCGATCCCGACGAGCGAGGTCCCCGGGCAGTAGCCGGAGGTGATGATCCCGACACCGATCAGGAACCCGCCGGCGATCATCGGCCACAGGAACGTCTCGCTCGAGACCGAGTCCGCGAGCGCGCGCAGGTCGAGCGCGCCGATGCCGGAGAGCACGACGGTCCCGAGCACCGCCGTCACGATCGCGGTGAACATCACCTTCAGCATCACCATCTCGGTGCCGAAGAACTGGCGCGCGAGCTTGCGCGCGTCGCCGAACCCGGCACGCTCGAGCACGAACCCGAACCCGAACCCGACCGCGACCGCCGCCACCATCGCGACCTGCGGGTTCTCGGCCGCCGCCTGAAAGGGGAAGAACGTCATCGCCACTCCCTCCTCGCGAAGTACGCGGCGGCGTAGCCGCCGGCGAAGATCGCGAACATGAACGCCCAGCTGCCGGCGGACAGCAGCCCGCCGCCGGTGAGCGCCTGTCCCGAGGCGCAGCCGCGGGCGAGCCGGGCGCCGACCCCGAGCACGACCCCACCCCCGATCGCGAAGGCGAGGCGCGGCGCGAGGGCCGCCGTCGGACCGCGCGTCACCCCGGGCGCGAGCCGCCCCGCGCTGTACGCAGCGACGAGGCCGCCGAGGAGCGTGCCGACGCCGAGGAACACGAAGTAGTTCGCGAGCGGGCTCGGCTCCGCGGCGAGGTGCGCGAGCGGCGGGTTGGCCGCGACGTGGGCGGGCGCGAGCTCGCGCAGGCCCGCGGCTGCCAGCCGGAGCGCGGGCCCGGACGCGCCGAGCCCCTTGCCGACGAGCAGGTACGCGGCGAGGAGCACGAGGCCCATCGCGACGCCCGCGAGGTATGGATTCCAGAACTTCGAAGGATCGCGCTGCATGGCGACTCCTTGGTCTAGGTGAGGAAGAACACGTTCGGCTCGGTGCCGGCCTCGGGCTTAACGACCGCGTGGCGCCGCGACGCGAGGAGCCGCGACACCGGGCTCCCCGGATCGGCGAGGTCGCCGAACGTGAGCGACCGGGTCGGGCAGACCTCCGCGCACGCGGTGACGTCGCCGCGCTGAACGCGGTGCAGGCAGAAGGTGCACTTGTCGGCGTGGCCGTCCGGGTGGACGTAGCGCGCGCCGTACGGGCACGAGGCCATGCACGCCTTGCAGCCCGTGCACTTCGACGCGGTGACGAGGACGACGCCGCCCTCCGCGACGTGGGACGCGCCGGTCGGGCAGGATGAGACGCACGGCGCGTCCGAGCACTGGTTGCAGCGCTCGGAGCGGATCTGCATCCCGAGGTTTGGGAACGTGCCCCACACCTCCTGCACGATCCAGTCGCGGAACCCACCCTCCGGCAGCGCGTTCTCCGTCTTGCACGCGATGACGCAGGCGTTGCAGCCCACGCAGCGCCGGGTGTCCACCGCCATCGCGTAGCGCTTCCTCGCAGCCATCTACGCCGCCTCCCCCGCGCGCTCGACGCGCACGAAGTTCACGTTCATGCCGGTGCCGCCCATGATCGGGTCGACCTTGTACCGGGTGGTGAGCTGCGCGTCGGAAGCGCCGCGGCCGAACGCCCGCCGCTGCTTCTTCGCCGTCTGGCCGAAGCCGTGGACGAGGTAGACGCAGTCGCCGCGGATCCGCTGCGTGAGCTTCACGCGCACCGGGCCCGAGCGGACGCCGTCCTGGTTCACGAGCACGACCCGCTCGCCGTTCACGAGCGGCGTCACCTCGAACCCGGGGAGGCTGCGCGCCGCATCGGCGTTCAGCCACACCTCGTTCTCGGGGTACGGCTCGGACAGGAGCCGGTTGTTCGTCGTCCGGCCGAAGGTGTGGAGCGGGGCGCGGCCCGAGAGGAGCCGGAACGAGCCCGGCGGGCCGTCGTCCTGGGGCCGGTAGACCGGCAGCGGGTCGAACCCGAGCGCCTTCAGCTCCTTCGCGTAGAGCTGGATCTTGCCGCTCTCGGTCGCGGCGCCGACGGGCGCCCCCTCCTCCTCGCACGTCGCGACGGGCGCGCCGAGCAGCACCCCCTTCGCGGCGAGCTCGTCGTACGAGAGCCCCTTCTGCGCGAGGCGCGTCCGGACGTACTCCTTCGCGTCCTTCCACGGGAACCACGCGCCGAGGCCGACGCGGTTCGCGAGCTCCTTCGCGATCCACCAGCCCGGCTTCGAGTCGTGGAGCGGCTCGACCACCGCCTGCCGGATCGCGACGAACGGCCGCTTGTACGCGGGCGCCGAGACGTCGTCGTCACGCTCGAGGTAGGTCGCCTCCGGCAGGACGACGTCCGCCCAGCCGGCGATCTCGGCGGGCAGCACGTCCACCGCGACGAGGAGGTCGAGGTGCTGCATCTTGTCGACGAGCTCCTGCCGTCCGGGCATCGCCTGCACGAGGTTGCAGCCGTAGACGATCCAGGCCTTCAGGTCGTAGAGCGCGTGCCCGGGCTTCGTCGCGTCGCACAGGCCGCTCGCCAGCACCTCGGTCGCGAGCGGGTAACCGCCGCCCTTCGGCCGGTCCGCGACCACCGCGGCGCCGCCGTGGTGCGGCAGGTCCGCCGCGAGCGGGTACCCCGGGAGCGGGAACTTCGCCGTCGTGAGGTATCCGCCCCGCCGCCCCCAGCTGCCGAGGAGCGCGGCGAGGATGGCCATCGCCCGCTCGCGCTGGGTGTCGTCGCCGTACCAGACGGTGTGGCGTCCAGGGTGGATGAGCGAAGCCGGGCGCGCGCTCCCGATGAACCGGGCGGACGCCCGGATGAGCGCGGGGTCGATGCCGGTGATCGCGAACGCCCACTCGGGCGTCTTGTCCGCGACGTGCGCGGTGAGCTCGGCGAAACCCTCGGTGTAGCGGGCGACGTACTCGGCGTCGTAGAGCTTCTCCTCGACGAGCACGTTCATCCACGCGAGGAGGAGCGCGAGGTCGGTGCCGGGCTTGATCGGCAGCCAGTAGCGCGCCTTGCCGGCCGCCACGGAGAAGCGCGGGTCGACGACGACGAGCCCCGCGCCGTTCCCGATCGCCTCGGCGAGCTCCTGCACCTGCGTGTTGTGCATGTTCTCGCCGAGGTGCGAGCCGATGAGCGTGATGGCGCGCGCGTTGGCGAGGTCGATCGGTTCGGGCGAGCCGAGCGGGCTTCCGTAGGTGATCGTGAACGCCGCCTCGCGCGGCCCGCGGCACTGCGCGTAGGACGGCGCGCCGATGTTGGGCGAGCCCCACGCCTTCATGAAGTGCTTGAACCAGACGCCGCCCGAGCCGTGGGTGAAGAGCGCCACCGCCTCGCGCCCGTGCCGCCGCGCGACGTCGTCGAGTCGCGTGGCGACCTCGTTCAGCGCGGCGTCCCAGGAGACCTCCTCGAAGACGTCCTCGCCGCGCTTCGCGCGTCGCACGAGCGGGCGCCGGAGCCGGTCCGGGTCGTAGAGCTGCCCGGTCGCGCCGGCGCCGCGCGGGCACAGCATGCCGCGCGAGAGCGGGTGCTCGGGGTTGCCGGTGATCTTCGTGACCCGCCCGTCGCGCACGTGCGCACGCACCCCGCAGCCCCAGAAGCAGAGCTCGCAGTAGGTCGCGACGACGCGCTCGCCGTCGGTCTTCGGATCCGGGACCGGATCCCGATCGAGCCCCCACCAGCGGGTCGCGACCCCGGATGCCGCGGCGACGCCGCCCGCGGCGGCGCCGATCTGGATGAACTTCCTTCGGGTGAGCTCCATGTCCTCCCCCAGCGCCGCGGTCAGCCGCGGTCGCACTTCTCCATGCAGCCGACGAGCTCCGCGAGCGCCGGCTCGGC
>WNGA01011484.1_pt1 | contig 20117 bp, 20 predicted proteins | sample 5400061 | NCBI WGS metagenome assembly WNGA01 (sample SAMN13153366, study PRJNA577476) | soil metagenome | isolation source: 100 cm soil or saprolite under grassland replicate 2 | place: USA:California | collected 2016-06-15
AGAACCGTCTCGGATCCAACGCGCTCTGCGCGCATCAAAAACGAGCCGGTTTGATTTACTGTTGCGCCAATCACTTTTTCGCCCGGCCGTTTAGCCACCGGCATTGGTTCGCCTGTAATCATCGATTCGTCGATGTTGCTTTTCCCATCGACGATCACACCGTCGATTGGCACTTTTCCGCCCGGTCGCACGCGCAACACGTCGCCTTTCCGAATTTCGTCCACCGCGACTTCCCGCTCCTGGCCGTCGCGAAGCCGATGCGCCGTTTTTGCTGCAAGACCCAGTAGCGCCTTGATCGCCTGTCCGGTCCGACTTCGCGCTTTTGCCTCTAGCAATTGGCCTAGTAGAACAAGCGTGGTGATGACGGCCGCTGCCTCGAAGTAAAGATCGACTTCTCCATGGCGCCGGAAAGAACTGGGAAAAATTCCAGGCGCGATTACTGCAATAGCGCTGTAGAAGTATGCCGCCCCAACGCCGACAGCGATCAGCGTGAACATATTGAGGCTACGATTAACGATCGACCGCCAGGCGCGCGTGAAAAAGAAGCCGCCAGCCCACAGAACCACTGGTGTTGTTAGCGCAAACTCAATCCATTTCCCGATTTGCTTTGGGATGATGGAATCGATGTGCAGCCCTGGGATGGCATGACCCATCGCGATGATCAGCACTGGAATCGTGAGCACCAGCGCGATCCAGAATTTTTGTGATAACGATCGCGTTTCCTTTTGTTCATCTTCGTCTCCAACCGCGACGGTCTTCGGCTCCAAGGTCATCCCGCATTTCGGGCATTCGCCCGGATGATCCTGCTCGATCTCCGGGTGCATTGGGCAGGTGTAAATCATGGTCTGCTTCGCTTACATGCTAATTAGATTCATCGGTAGCGTCATGCGGCAACCAAACGGACAAGCATCACAATGCTCATTATAAGAATGGCGACACCAAATAGTCGCCTTAAACCCCAATCGGAAAAACCGTGAGCTACGCGCACGGCGACTTCGAATCCGATGACGCCGCCAATCAGAAACAACAGCGCGTCTCCGAGCGGTACTCGTTGTCCTGCGACAAAGTGGCCGGCGGTCGCCGATGCGCTCACTAGGGCGACAATCGCCCAGGAGGTAGCCACCGCACGATGCATCTCCAATCCCTGATAGGTGACGAGAACCGGCACGGCTATGAATCCACCCGATATGCCCAAAAGACCACCAAGCCAACCAATCACCGCACCAGCGGCACCCGAGCCAAACACGGTAACGCCACAAGCTTTCACCGCGTCTCGCGATTGCCTTAGCCGTTTCGCATCCGCCTCACGCTGCAGCAGCATTCGGATGCCTATTGTGAGGACCACGAGCGCGAACAAAACGAGCAGAACAACGGGGCGCAACTGCTTGTTTAGCCATGCGCCCAGCGGCGCAAAGAGCGCACCGAAAATCGCGATCACGGTGGCGGCCTGCAAGTCGATTGCGCCAGCGCGCAGCTTCTGAATGGTCCCGGTCAATCCAAGGAAAGTCATTGTTAACATCGACACGCAGACTGCGCTGTGTACGTCCAGGCCTCCGCCATACATCAGTAGAGGAACAGCCAGCACGGAGCCCATTCCAACAAGGCCGACTGACAGGCCGAGAACACCGCCGAGAAGGAGAATGATCAGCAGTGCTGCCGACACGAGAAGTTAGACTCCACTCTACTTCCCCGCGTCCGGATGGTGAAGTCTGCGCAGAGTCAGATATCGCTTCGGATTTTTTTCAAAAGTCTCGAAGCATAAAGGGCAGCAGAGCGCGACCATTTCGCCTTCCACCCGCAGGTGGCAAAATCCCTCACCGTCTAAAACGGACTTCCCACAGACGATGCAGTGTTTTTGCCAATCAGTTTCCCAAGCCGGCGAATCTTCCATGTTCATAATTAGTCAGCCATCGTCTTCACTTGTCTCTTTTCGGAGGTCTCGTCTGCCACGAAACGCGGTAAAGAACTGGCCCGGATCCGATCAAAGGATGGCTGCAACGGATCTGCACGTAGGTGCCGGGGCGCAGCGAGTCAACTGTACTGGGTGCACCATTGCGGAAGAACTTTGTCTCCTTCGAATTCCACGCGAACGTCTCTGGCTTGGAGCCCCCGCTGGGAACAATCGTTAGGCTTTGACGATCGATTCGCTGCACGGTCCCCGACATCTCATGACTCATCTGAGACGGCACTGCACCAACGCATATGGGGTTGCTAAGACCGAAACAGAGTGCCGCAAGCGCCACCGCAATCGGGATCATTGATGTCGATCTTGGATTCGTCATCGTACCCTCCTGTGTCGATTGTTATTGCCTAATGTTATTGTGCAGAAATGCGAAAAGCCACGCGGCCAAAACGGCGACAACATTCCAGATGACCAATCCGGAAATAAATGTCGTCAACGTCAGTATGTTTTCGCCCATGCCGATATTCATATGGAGAGCGTACTGCATGAACCAGGGACGCACGCCGGGAATCAGTGCTACGCCAACGAAACACACGACGTACACGATCGTGACCCACGCCGCGATGACTTTGAGAAGATGTTTCGTATTGATCATATTTTCCCTTTCCAATGCTGCGACAATGTTTGACAGACTCGCAAGAGCTTGACTCGACATTTCTTGGCCAAGATTGTGCGGTTCTTGCGGCCGCATTGCGGATGTATCGAGCATTCAGCTTCAACGTCCAGAGCTGAACGACTGGGGTTCGACGCATCATCTACCATCAGCAACGTCTGCGGTTGCAAGCGGTCGGTATTGCCATGTTATGCGGAGACGGTTCGCTTCATCAGCCATTAACCGGAGTGTTGATGCTTTTCAATTTTCTGTTTCGTCGGCGAAAGATCGACATTGATGCCATCGCGTGAAAGCTGATCACGGCTGGCTAAGGTCGCGACAGTCCCTTCTGGATGCTGATACCAACCGGGATCTTCGTAACTCGTGATCCCTTCGCGCACTTTGACCAAAGTCATCAGCCCGCTCATGTCGATCACATCGAATGGGCCAGGTGCTCCAACCATCGGAAGGCTGTTGCGCGGCATCTCCATATGCCACTCTGCCATCTCGCCCATGCCATTTGTTCCCATTGTCATATAACCGGGCAGCAAACTCGCGCGGATCTTCTCGTCCAGTTTCCCCGGCTGCACGCCGATCGTATTCGGAAATTTGTCGCCCATTTGTGTCATCACGTGATGGGTCATGTGGCAGTGCATTGGCCAGTCGCCCGGCGCATCGGCGACAAAGTCGAACGTGCGCGATTGACCCACTCCGACGAGCACGGTCGTCTCAACCTGCTGCGCGAACTCGGGAATTTGGCCGCCGTCGGTTTCGGTTACTCGGAACTGATAACCGTGCAAGTGAATCGGATGATGATCCATCACCGCGACGCTGGCGATACGAATGCGAACGCGATCGCCCAGCTTTGCCACCAAAGGTTCCGTGGCTGGGAAAATTTTCGCGTTGAAAGTGAAGACGTTGAAGTCGGTCATCTCGTTCGGATTCGGTCGCGATGTGCCAGTATCGAGTCGCCACTCGCTGAGCATGAACGCAAAATCCCGGTCAGGACGCTGCTCTTTTGGCCGACGCGGATGAATGATGAACAAGCCCATCGTGCCGAGCGCCATCTGCGTCATCTCATCGCTATGTGAGTGATACATATGCGTTCCGTGCTGACGCAATGTGAACTCGTAGCGGAACGTCTCACCCGGTTGAATAGTCTTCTGTGTTAGACCGCCGACGCCATCCATTCCGTTCGGCAGCAGGATGCCGTGCCAATGAACGCTTGTGGCCTCGGGAAGATTGTTTGTCACATAAATCCGCACGCGATCGCCTTCGACTGCCTCAATCGTTGGGCCATGCACATGACCGTTAAAGCCCCAGCATTTTGCGCGCATGCCCGGCGCGAACTCATGATCGACTCTCTCGGCAACGAGGTGATACACTTTCACACCATCGATAACTTTCCACGGTAACGAAATGTTGTTAGGCGTAATGACCGGCGTGTAATCCTTGCCCGCTTCGCCGGGCGGCAGAGTTGGCTTGGGATCGACCCGCTCGATTAGCGGTTTATTCCTGTTCGCCGCCGCCGTCGTTTCGCGTGGCTTGTTAGGCTCGCGTGTTTTAACTTCCTGGGCAGAGCCGAGTTTTTGCAAAACCGCAGCGCTGCCCGCCAGCGCACCTGCGCTTGCTAGGAATTTTCGTCGTGTAATCATAATTAGTGAGTTGCCTCCTTCGATTCGCTTTGAAGTGAAATGAACTTTCCACTCAAACTACCACCCACTGCCTTCTCCAGTTCTACGCGCGCGACCCAGTAATCACGCAACGCTTCCACGGAATCTGCTCCCGTTTTCACTTCCTCTTGCTTCGCTTGCAGGAGTTGAAACGGCCCGATCTGCATCGCGTTGTACTCAAGCTGCGATTCTTCGGTTACCCGCGTGCGAATCGGCAGCGCAGTGGATTTGAAATATTCAACCTGCCGTCGCGAGAGCAGCATCTTGTCGCGCGACGCGCGCACATCGGAACGGATGTCAGCGGCAAGCGCGAGGTAGCGTTGTCCGGCTTGCCGCATTTTCGCGCTAGCCCGGGCCGCCGCCGGCTGACCCTGATTAAAGATTGGTATTGGCACATTCACACTCGGCCCAATCGAGTGAACTCCGCCCTCAATCTCGTGCTCGTAATGAGCGCCGATTTCTGCACCCTGCAAAATCGCCTCTGCTCGCGCTATCCCACGTGCGCGTGCCTCGGCGATAAACTGCTGGCGGGCAGCCGCGAGGTCGAGTCGCTGGTGGATCGCGCGCAGCTCCAACTGCGAGGTGGAAACCTCGCTGCCCGGCAATTCAGGCAACCGCGACGCGACAGTCCAGTTTGTCTGCGCACCGAACGCGCCCATCAGTTTGTTTAGTTTCTCGCGGCTCTGCACCGCATTTGCCTGAGCTTTGGCTAAGTCGATTTTTGCTTGGGCGTGTGTCGCCTGCTCACTGGCAAGATCGAGATCCCGCAGATTCCCGGCTTCGTGCATCTTCAGCGCAGTCTCTGCGGAGCGTTCCGTTGCCTGTGCAACCGTTTGCCGCATTTCGACAAGCTGTTGATCGCCTTGATGCTCGTAAAATGCTGCGCGCACCTCTCCCGCCAGGTTCAAAATTTCATGACCGACGCGCAACTTTGCCGCTTCGAATTGTGCCGCAGCGATTCGTTTGCGTAGCGGCAGAAGTAAGATGTCGATGAATTCTTTCAGGATATCCGCCTCCAGCGCCTGGCCCGGAAATCGTCGTTCGAACGTGAAAATCGGATTTCGCAGCAGACCGGCTTCAACTAGATCCGCCTGGGCGATGCCGAGTTCTTCGTAGGTCGCCTGGAGATTGTGGTTATTCAGCAGCGCAACCTGCACCGCGGAACCGGCGGTCAATGGACGGCTCAACAACGAAGCAACTGCGGCTTGCGCTTGGGCATCCTCAGCGCTGCCGCGGTTCCATTGCACCCGTTTGCCGGTTCGCAGATGAACAGTGTTCGCGAGCTCTCGAAACGCAGGGTTTGGATCGACATGTGCGCAGCCGGCGAGCGCGACTGTTCCCCAAAGTAAGAAAGATTTCCGCAGTTTCATTGTCCGCTTTCCCTTTTTTTCAATGTCATGCCGCAGATCGGACATTTGCCCGGCTTATCGGCCTTGATCTGGGGATGCATCGGGCACGCGTAAATGATCGCGCCCGGTTTCATTTCATCCGACTTCTGTTTCATCGCGTCGGAAGTTTTCTTCATCTCATCAGACGTCTTTTTCATCTCATCAGCGACAGCTTTCTTTTCTGACTCGATATCGCCCTTGTGCTGCATTTGGCTTTGCCCTTCCATCTTCATTTCGCCATGCTGCATCTCGCCATGTTGCATGCCGGGCATGTTCTGCATGTCGTGCTCCATTTTCTCGGCGCTTTCGGCATGCGCCTGGGTCGCGCTCAATTGCTTCTCTATAGCGAGCGTCGTTTCGTCAGGAGCAAGAAGATTGCGCGGCCTTCTCGATGAGCCGCGCACTTCCGGATCGGCCGAATTATTCGGGGGCAACGGCGGCGGATTCGTTGCGCAGCCCGCAATGAATCCCGCTGCGAAAATTGCAACAAGTGCAATCAACCGATCACGGTTTGTGCTCATCGTGCTGATGCTCGTCATGTTTGTGTTGCTCCGGCGACGGCTGAGCAGTTGCCGCAGCGCTCGGACTTCCACTAGCGCTCGCCGTCGGGCTTGCTCCGCCAGCGGCTTCGAGCTGTTTGCGGCTCGCTTCGAGTTGTAGCCGGCTCGCCTCCAATTGCAGGCGGCTTGCTTCCAATCGCTTTTGTTCTTCCTCGGTCTTCGCTTTTTCGCTTCCCGGCTGCTGCGGTTGCTGCATTTGTTCATGTCCAGCATGCTCTGGCAGCGGTTGCGCTGACGCCGCGGGTCTCTGCTCGGCTGCGTGTTCATGCGTTTCAGCCCCGTGCTGTTCTTCTTCGTGGTGATGTTCTGCCATACGCGGTGGCGGTGGCGCTTCGAAACGGAATTCCCTATGCCGTACATGACCGCCGGCATAAGCGATGTAGAAGCCGATACCAAGAGTCGCACATCCGATGAGAAGCGTTGCGATCGCGAGCGGCAATGAACTACGCGGCCATTTCATCGGCGCAAACATCCCTACCAACGCAAGCCCGGCGAGAACGTAGAACGCGTAGATCAGTTTTTCGCCTCGTGCCATGTGCTCATCGAGCCACTGGTCGCCGGTTGTATTCGCCATCGCTTTGACGCGATCGTAGGCCGCTTCGCCATAATGGTAGGTCGGCCACGCCGACAACCCGCTCAGAAACACGAGGACAAGCGCAATGACAATGCCCGTGCGATTGCGCGCAATCACGGCCAACAAGAGCCCGACTACTCCGAGCGCCAGTCCGTAAACCGGAACCGGATTAAGCAGAACGTGCATGTATTCCGGCGAGTTGAGATGTTGGAGGAAAATGTTCATGTCGATCTAACAGCGCGGATGCGACGGATCGAACGCCGCGCTCGGGAGATTTTTCTTAGCTAAGTTTCATAATTTAGTTTCAGTTTTGGTTTGCGAATGCGGCCGGCGCATTCGCGTGGTGAATAGAACTCCAGCGACGCGAGCAAAAGCGCGCAGAGATGGAGCGTGCATTACGGCCGAGGTAAACCTGCGACGGCAGGCCTCAGTCGTTAGGCGAGAGAAGGCGGAGCGTGAGCGAGGATGCTCCGCTGCAAAACAGATTCCGCGAAGGAACCAGCAAAGGGTGGCCCGGTATCAAGCTCGAGTGGGGAAAGCTGCGTTGCAGGCGCGGAAATTACTTCGGACAAAATCCAATTCTGAATTGGAACGAAATTTTGGCTCGCAGCCTCAACGATCTTTGCCTCGCTGGTTATCGTCGCGCGGAGCATTTTGCAGCAAGGCATCTCATCGTCGTTGCTCTTCTTCGACGGCGCCGGCTGATTTCCGTGACAATGCATCGGCGCCACAGCCGAGTCGGTTTTGGCAATCAGTGCGCCCAATGCGCAATGGTTCGAAATCGAAATCCAAGCCAGGCCGGTCACCACGACTATCGAGACTGGAATGAGTTTATCGCGTGTCCGCTTCACGACTTCTTCTTCGATTAATCCAAAACCTAAAACGTTCAAACGTTTTCCTCAGAGAGATGCTTCATTCGCGCGATGGCTGCCATATCAGCCGATGATACAGTGCAACTGATCTGTTCTTGGCATCATGCCGCCGCCTTCGCGGTCTCCAAGTCTTCGCTGTATTTGCCGAACCGAGCCTTGCTGTTGCACAAAGCACGGTGATGTAATGCCTTTTGCGCATCAGCCACGTTCGCAGGATCGCCTTTCCATGCTTTCAGCACAGGAGCTTGCAAAGCGCGCCCGAACGAAAAACTCAACTGCCACGGCAGGCCCTGCAGACGATTCATGGCATTGAGATGTTCGGTAGCTTGCAAATCCGTTTGCCCGCCGGAGAGAAAGACAAGACCCGGGACAGCTGCAGGCACTACGCGTTTCATGCAGCGCACCGTGGCTTCGGCAACTTCCTGCACTGAAGCTTGCTGTGGGCAGTCCTTTCCCGAAAGGACCATGTTCGGCTTCAGCAGCATCTCTTCCAGTGCGACGCGATGCTCAGGCAGAGCGTGAAACACGCTTTCCAGCGTTTGCTGCGTGACTTCGAAATGCCGTTCAATCGTGTGCGTGCCATCCATGAGCACCTCCGGTTCGACGATCGGCACCAAATCCGCTTCCTGACAGAGCGCCGCGTAACGCGCCAACGCTTCGGCGTTCGCCTCTATGCATGTGGGCGTGGGGATTTTCTCGCCAATTGCGATCACTGCGCGCCATTTGGCAAAGCGCGCTCCGAGTTGTCGGTATTCGGCCAGTCGCTCGCCTAGTCCATCGAGACCTTCGGTGATTTTCTCGCTGGGAAAATTTGCCATCGCCTTGGCGCCCTTGTCCACCTTGATCCCAGGGATGATCCCCTGCTCTTCCAGGGCTTTTACGAACGTTCGCCCGTCGCGAGTCTTCTGCCGAATCGTCTCGTCGAAGAGAATCACGCCACTGATAAATTCGCCCGCGCCCGCCGTCGTAAATAAAATTTCCCGATATGCGCGACGGTTCTCTTCCGTCGAAGGAACATTGATGCTTTTCAATCGCTTCTCGATCGTCCCCGAACTTTCGTCGGCTGCCAGGATCCCCTTTCCCGGTGCGACCAGTTTTTTTGCGATAGACTCTAAGTTCTCAGTTTTCATAGTTTTCTCCTTATCAACGGTTTTTCGGTGCTCAGGTCTTGGATGCTGTAGCGTCCGCTGTCTCAGCGGAAATCCAGAGCGTGCCCATCTGACGCGCTGAGGACAGCGCGCACTACAACGCGCCGGAAGAGCATGAGTCGGAGCAGGAAGACGCTGAACGCTTCTCTCGACGCACGGTCTAACTTGTGCTATAACGCAAATCAATGTTGAGCAGGATCATAGTTTCGATGGCGATGGCTGCCGCGCTTTTTACGGCTCCAGTAGGCTTCGCAGCGCGATCGTGCATCCTCTCCAGTCCGCCAGCTCAACAAGCGTGCAAGCCGGGTTGCTGCACTAACAAGCCCTGTTGTGCGGCTTCAAACGAAAACAAATCGACTTCATCGCAGCCGCTGGCGAACGCCGATTCCAGCTATAAACTAAACGCGGCGTGCGTCGCGTTACCCACAGCAATTTCGTCGAGCCGGGAATTTGGTGCTCAACCTTTTCCAATCTCCAACGCCGCGTCTGGCGCGCATTCGCCGCCGACGCTCGCGTTGATCTGCATCCGACTCATCTGATCCACCGGCTTTAACGGTCGGGGTGTGCCCACTAATCGGCACGCCGTGTCATTAAAGGCAGTCGTGGATCAATGAAAACAACAACTTTTTCAATCTTATTAGCTACATCTTTATTACTTCGAAGTCAGATTGCCGCTGATGGCGGCGGAAACGGCGCTGCGTCGCTGGGGCTTTCGTTGGGCGAAGTGACGCGCCGCGTGCTGGAGAATAATCCCGCAATCAAGGAGGCCGAGAACCGCTGGCGCGCAGCAATTCATCGCGTACGCCAAGCGTACGCGTGGGACGATCCCCGCGTTGCCGGCGAATCGCGCGTCCGTCGGTTTGTCGATATTCCGCCGAACGCGTTCACGGATCAATCGCTCGCCATTGAGCAACTGATCCCAATTACCGGCAAAAATCTGGCGCGAGGACGTGCCGCCGCTGCCGAGGCGTTATCGGCGTTTGAGGAAGCACGACGGGTTCAGCTCGACGTGATCGCGAAGGCGCGCGCCACGTACTTCCAACTGGCGAATGCTTACGACCAACTGGAGATCAACGACAAAAATCTGACTTCGCTCAAACAAATTGCTGATATCAGCCGCTCCCGATACGAGGCTGGTTTGGAGACCGCGGCGAACGCGCTTATAGCCGAGACAGATTATAGCAAGCTACAGGAGACGCGGCGGGATTTGGAGCGCAATTTATCTGACGCGCAGTCGCAACTGAACACGGTCATGGATCGCGACGCGTTTGCGCCGCTTGGTCCGCCGGCACCGGCGACAATCAGTGGGGCGAGTCTCTCCGCCAGCACGCTACAGGCGATCACGCTAGCGCAACGGCCCGAGGTGCAAATGGCGCGCGCCAAGATCGACGGAGAGAAGTCAAGGCTTCAGCTTGCCCAGCGCGCCTGGATTCCAGACCCGGCGCTAATGGTGAAAGGCCAGCGTTACAATGATGCCGCAGAAGCGGTAAGCGAACTCGACGCCGGCTTGTCGTTCACAATCCCCTGGGTGAATCCCACTAAATATTCAGCTGCCGTACGCGAGGCGCGCGCGAATCTTGCAGCTGCCGAGCAAGGCCTTGAGCGCGAACAAAAGGAAGCGTTGCGGCTGTTGCGCGATCAGTTGGCAAAGATCGAGACGTTTCATCATCACGTCGAGCTGTTCCGCGACAAGCTCGTGCCACAGGCGCAGCAGGCGTTCGAGGCGACACAACTGAGTTACGAGTCAGGAAAAGCGACGTTTCTCGATTGGATCAGTGCGCAACGCAACCTGCGCGACATCGAAGCCATGGGGCGTGAGCATTTGGCGCATTACCAAATGGCTGTCGCTGAGTTGGAGGCAGTCATCGGCGCAGAACTTTACTCGAGGCCACGCCAGCCATCGAAAGCAAGGAAAACCCCATGAAAACATTTACCAGAAACACGACGCTCCTGATTGCGCTCGTTGCCCTGCTTTTTACCGCGGCCTCCTGCGGCAAAAAGAGCGCGTCAGAAAAACCGAGCAACGTCGATTACTACACCTGCACCATGCACCCCTCGGTAAAGTCGCAGGACTCCAAAGGAAAGTGCCCGATCTGCAGCATGGACCTGGTTCCGGTGATGAAACAAAGCGGCGGTGAAACGCCGGCTCAAGTTTCTTCCCCGTCTGAGCAGCAAAGCAAAGATGCCGAAGCAAAGCCGTCGCCGTCACGACAGGGCGAGCGCAAAATCAAATACTACAAATCGACCATGATGCCGGGTGAGACCAGTGCCAAACCGGCCAAGGACAGCATGGCCATGGACATGGTGCCGGTGTATGAAGAAGAAAAACCCGGCGCAGCGAATCAGCCCAGCGAATTCGTCGTCCCGGTCGAACGGCAGCAGCAGATTGGCGTGCGCTACGCGAAGGCGGAGCACAAGCCACTCCGTCACACCATCCGCGCAGTCGGTCTGATTGTGCCCGATAAAACACGCAACTGGCAATTTGTGTCGCGTGTCGATGGTTATGTTCAAAAGCTGCACGTCACCGGACCCGGCGAAGTCGTCGATAAAAATGCACCGCTGATGTCGATCTACAGCCCCGATCTGCTCTCGAGCGAGCGGGAGTTCATCGAACTGTTGCGCATGCGCGATGAAGCGAAATCAAAGGACGCGCGGGAAACTCCCCAGCGTTTGATCGAGTCGGCCAAGCGCCGGCTGCAACTTTGGAATGTCACTGAGCAGCAGATCGCGGAGTTGGAAAAAACGAGAAAAGCCTCCGACACACTTACGCTGTTCTCGCCTTTCCGTGGCATCGTTCAATCGGTGCCGGTCGAGCAAGGCAAGAACGTGAAGATCGGCGACATGCTCGTGGAAGTCGCCGATCTCAGCGTCGTGTGGGTCTGGGCGGAGTTCTATGAAAATGAATTGTCGATGCTTCAAGGGGGGCAAAAGTTCACGATTACCGCGAAATCTTACCCGGGCGAGAAATTCGAAGGCACGCTCAGCGTCATCAATCCGTTTCTCGATCAGACGAAACGCACGGCCAAGGTGCGCATCGACATTCCCAATCCCGATTTCAAGCTCCAGCCGGGGATGTACGTCAACGCCGAATTGGAAATGGACATGGGCGAGGCTCTCACCATTCCGGTGAGCGCGGTCATGCCGACAGGAACGCGTAGCGTCGTGTTTGTCGATAAAGGCCAGGGAAAGCTGGAGCCGCGGGTGGTTCAACTCGGAACAAAATATGCTGACATTTATGAGGTAAAAAGCGGTCTGCAAGAAAACGAGCGTGTCGTCGCAAGCGCAAACTTCTTGATTGACGCCGAATCAAAAGTGCAAGGCGCGTTGAGAGGGTTCGAGGAAGAGCGAACACCGCAAGAAGGCGTGAGCCCTGGCACCAAACCATGATTGAAGCTGAGCCAATTTCGCGGAACGAAGTCGCCGCTGGTGGCAAAAGTGAAACACTAATCGACCGCATTATTGAGCGGAGCACTCGAAACAAATTCCTCGTCTTCGTCTTCACGATCTTCGCTGTCGCCGCGGGATTCTATGGCCTGATGCATACGCCGCTGGATGCGATTCCGGATCTGAGCGACGTGCAGGTGATCGTTTACACCGAGTGGGAAGGACGCTCGCCCGATCTCGTCGAAGACCAGATCACGTATCCAATTTCGAGCGTTTTTATCGCCGCGCCGAAAGTGAAGTTCGTGCGCGGCGAGTCCATGTTCGGCAAATCTTTTATCTACGTCATTTTTCAGGACGGCACCGATATTTACTGGGCGCGTTCGCGAGTCATTGAATACCTGAATTCAGTGCGCGGCTCGCTGCCGGAGGGCGTGAACCCGACGATCGGTCCCGACGCCACAGGCGTAGGCTGGATTTACGAATACGCACTCGTCGATGACACCGGAAAACACGATCTCGCTGAGTTGCGTTCCATTCAGGATTGGAATCTGCGTTACGCGCTTTCCTCAGTAAAAGGGGTCGCTGAAGTCGCGCCGGTTGGCGGTTTCGTCAAGCAATACCAGGTCGATCTCGATCCAAACGCGCTGGTTGCTTACAACATCCCGCTGAGCAACGTCGTCAGCGCAATCAAGATGAGCAACGCCGACGTCGGCGGGAAAATCTTCGAGGTCGCATCCACCGAGTATTACATTCGCGGCCGCGGCTACATCAAAAAAATTGAGGACATCGAGAACATCGTCCTCAAAGTGGAGAACGGCACGCCCGTCTATTTGAAAAATGTGGGGAACGTCCATCTCGGCGCCGATCTGCGGCGCGGCGTGGTCGAGCTGGATGGACGCGGCGAAGTCGTTGGCGGCATCATCGTAATGCGCTACGGCGAGAATGCGCTCAACGTCATTAACGCCGTAAAAAAGAAGCTGGAAGAAGTCAAAGCTTCGCTGCCCGAGGGCGTGCACGTCGTCACAACCTACGACCGCTCGGATTTGATCCAGCGTGCCATCCGCACGCTGCGCGAGAAGTTGATCGAAGAAAGCATCGTCGTCGCGTTGGTCTGTCTGGTTTTTCTCTGGCACATCCGCTCGGCGCTAGTGGCAATCATCACGCTGCCCATCGCGATCATTCTGTCGTTCATCCCGATGTGGTGGATGCACGTGACCTCGAACATCATGTCGCTGGGCGGAATCGCCATCGCCATCGGCGCCATGGTCGATTCGGCGATCGTGATGATTGAGAACGCACACAAGGGGCTCGAGCATTTCCGCGAAACACATCGGCGCGAGCCAGATAACCTGGAGCGCGTTCAAGTCATTATCGCCGGCGCCAAGGGCGTCGGTCGCGCATTGTTTTTCGCTCTGCTCGTAATCACGGTAAGCTTCGTGCCGGTCTTCTCGCTCACTGCGCAAGAAGGGCGGTTGTTCCGGCCGCTCGCCTTCACGAAAACGTTCGCAATGTTCTTCGCCGCATTTCTCGGCGTAACGCTCGTGCCGGTGTTAATGACGCTGCTCATCCGCGGAAAAATCACACCCGAAATCAAGAACCCAGTGAACCGGTTTCTCATCCGGACCTATCAGCCGTTCGCGGATTTCGTGCTCCGCTATCGCAGGTTCACGCTTGGTGTCGCGTTGATTGTTCTTCTGATCACGATCTTCCCATACGAGAGACTCGGCAGCGAATTCATGCCACCGCTTAATGAAGGCACGCTGCTTTACATGCCAACCGCGGTTCCGGGGATGTCGATCACCGAAGCGACCAAAATTCTCCAAATACAAGATCGACAACTGAAAAAAATTCCTGAGGCCATGACCGTTTTCGGCAAAGCTGGGCAAGCCGAAACACCCACCGATCCCGCGCCGTTGTCGATGTTTGAGACCATCATCCCGCTGAAGCCACCCAACCAATGGCGGCGCGGCATGACGTGGGAAAAGCTTCTTGCCGAGGTCAACGCCAACATCAAGACGCCCGGTATGGCCAACATTTTCTGGATGCCGATCCAGACGCGTACCGAAATGTTGACGACCGGATTCCGCAGCATCCTCGGCGTAAAAGTTTTTGGTCCCGATCTTGGCGAGATCCAAAGACTTGCCGTCCAGATCGAGAAAGAGCTGGCTGACTTTCCAAACACGCGCAGCGTTTTCGCCGAGCGAACAGTTGGCGGGTATTTCCTCGATTTCACCGTTAACCGCGAAGCCGCCGCGCGCTATGGGCTGCGGGTCGGCGACGTAAACGACATCATCGAGTCAGCCATTGGCGGCAAGAATATCACTACCACGGTGGAAGGCCGGGAACGTTATCCCGTCAATACACGGTACGCACGCGATTTTCGCGAGGACCTTGACGCACTAAAGCGGGTGCTCGTGCCCACGCCTACTGGCGCACAGGTTCCCATCTCAATGCTAGCCGACATCCAGTACAAAACCGGCCCGCCCTCCGTGCGCAGCGAGAACGGCAAACTGGTCGGGTTTGTTTTTATTGATGTTACTACCAGTGACATCGCAGGCTACGTGCGCAAGGCGTCGCAACATCTCAGTCAGCGTATTCAATATCCGCCAGGCTATTACATCGAGTGGGCCGGACAATTCCAATACCTGCAAGAAGCGTTGCAACGGCTCAAGATCGTGGTGCCATTCACGCTGCTGATCATTTTTGTGCTTTTGTACATCAGCACTCGATCAGTCATCAGAACGTTCATCGTCCTGCTGACCGTGCCGTTCTCGCTCATCGGCGCGTTCTGGTTGCTTTGGCTGCTGGGTTACAACATGAGCGTCGCCGTCTGGGTCGGTCTCATCGCGCTCGCGGGCGTCAGCGCGGAGACCGGGGTGGTCATGCTGCTCTATCTCGATCATGCCTGGGACAAGTTCAAAGCCGATGGGCGAATGAACAACATGAGAGATTTGCACGCCGCAGTAATGGAAGGCGCAGTGCAACGGATCCGGCCAAAGATCATGACCGTTTGTGCGATTCTGTTCGGGCTCTTGCCGATCATGTGGTCCCCCACCCTGCAAGCCGGCGCTGACGTAATGAAACGCATCGCCGCGCCTATGATCGGCGGAATCGTTACTTCGGCAATCCTCGAGCTGCTGATCTATCCGGTGATTTACGTTATCTGGCGTAAACGCGCACTGCCTGATCAAACCGAAGAAGCCGCGCCTTTAATTCCACCGGCGCTGATCCCGTCGAGAAGCATGATAAAGAGATAAGATTTGGATTTCAAAATTAGTAAATGAAAGGAGGTGATCACATGAGAAAAATGATCTTAAGCTTTGGTCTTGTCTTGGCCATGCTCGCGACTACTGCATTCGGCGCGGCCCAGAAGATGACTTGCCGTGCCACAGGAAAAACGATGGACCAGTGCTGTTGTGAGCTGAAAGCCGGTAAGTTCTATTGCAAGCTTGCCAAGAAAACTTACGACAAATGCTGTTGCGACATGAAGTGACAGCGAGGTTCTAGTTGCAGAGCACCAACTCGATCATGTCTGCAAAAACCGCACGCCCTTACGTAGCAGACGGAAGTCCTCCGGTTCGGCACCGTTCAGAGGATGTGCGGCTGGCGTTACTGCTGACCTACATCACCCTCGGCTGGATGACGATCGAAGGAGCGGCATCGCTCCTGCTCGGCTGGGCATCGAAGAGTTTGTTGCTGGAGGCGTTCGGCATCGACAGCGTCATCGAACTGTTCAGTGCGGCAGTTTTATTGTGGCGATTGCGAATAGAGGCGAGCGGCACCGCAACATCTGAACACGTCGATATTGTTGAGCGTCGCGCGGCGCGCCTGGTCGGCTATTCGCTTTATGTTTTGGTTGCTTACGTCATTCTTAATTCCGGCTACGGATTGTTCATCGCCAAGCGCATCACCGACACGCATGAAAGCGTCTGGGGCATTCTGATTGGCGCAGTGGCAAAGGTCGGCATGCCGATTCTAGCGGCTTACAAATTGAAAGTCGCGACTCGCCTAAATTCCCGCGCGTTAAGAGCTGACGCAATCGAATCAATCACGTGCGGCTATCTGTCGATCGTTTTGATGATCGGCTTGGCGGCGACCTGGTTGCTCAGTTGGTGGTGGCTGGATAGCGTCGCTGCGCTTGCTTTGATCCCGTTCATTATCAAAGAAGCTCGCGCTGCTATTTCCGGTGAGCCTTGTTCTACCTGCGGCGATGGGAAGCCACTCAGATGAACAGCTGCCCGCCGAAGCGCGTTCTCCCGCAAGTGCTATGATTCACCGGTCCTGCTCGACGTTAGTGTCCTCGCGATGCATACTTGATTTTGCCGAGTTGGAATGCAAGGAACACCCCTAACCCATCGCCTAGCTGCCGTCTGGTTTGCGGACGTGGTGGGGTACAGCGCACGTGCCGCGCAAGACGAACGCGGCGCGCTTCAGTTGGTTGAAATTCTTCAAACGCTCTCCCGAGAAACTGTTCGGTGCTACGACGGCCGAATCGTCAAATTTATTGGCGATGCGGTCCTGGCGGAATTTCCAAGCACCGCGCTCGCGGTGCACGCCGGAGCGGCCTTGAGCAAAGCGTATTTGGAACAATCGGCAGCAAGCGGGCATTCACATCGTTTAACTGTCGGCGTTCACGTCGGTGACATAGCGGTGAGCTCGGAGGGCGACCTGTACGGTGATACAGTGAATGCGGCGGCACGTATACAGGAAACAGCAGAACCGGGACAAGTAGTCGTTAGCCAAGACGTTTGGCGCCAACTACGCGGTCGTCGGGAGTTCTGTTTTGAACCTTTGGGAGATCGATCTTTGAAGGGCGTTGGTCCGATTGGTCTATACGTCGCCACAGTCGAAGACAGTGAGTTCAGATCTCCACAAAGTATTCCACAGGGGAACGAATCCGAGGAAGAAAGAAAGAAAACGATTCGCTCGCTTGGCGTCTTGCCGTTTGCGGATCTGAGCGCCGAACGTGATCAAGAATACTTCGGCGACGGAATTGCAGAGGAGATTTTGAATGCGCTTGCCAAGGTCGGCGGGCTCCACGTCGCGGCCCGAACATCCTGCTTCGCATTTCGTGGAACAAGCATCGATGCGCGCGAGATTGGAAGACGACTTGGTGTGGAGGCGCTTCTTGAGGGCAGCATCCGGAAGGCTGGCATCCGCGTCCGCATCAGCGTGCAGCTCATTGACGCGCGGAATGGTTACCACTTGTGGTCGGAGCGCTTCGACCGAGAGATCGAAGACATCTTCGCGATCCAGGATGAAATTGCCCGCAGTGTGATTGACGCGCTGGGTCTCTCACTCACCCAGCGAGAGGAGCGCCGTTTCCTTAAAGCGTCGACGAAAAACGTCGAGGCATATGAGTTTTATCTTCGTGCGCGGAAACTCTTCCAACGGTGGACACGCCAGAGCATCGAGCTTGCCCGACAGATGTTCGAGCGAGCGATCGAACTCGATCCGCATTTTGCTGCCGCTTGGGCTGGCCTCGCAACCGCCCACGTGTACCTCTTTAACTGGGGCGGACGCGGCCCTGATCTTCAGAACGCCCACAACGCAAGCACTCGTGCGCTAGAGCTCGACCCAGAACTCGCAGAGGCGCATGTTGCCGCGGGCCAGAGTTTCTCGATGGAGCAGCATTACGTCGAAGCAGCCGCCAAGTTCGAGAGAGCCATTGAGCTCGATCCAACGCTATTCGACGCTTATTATTACTATGCGCGATCTTGCTTTAAAGCTGGAGATCTTAACAAGGCGCTCAAACTCTTCAAGAAAGCGCAATCCATCCGACCGGAGGACTATCAATCAGCCGCGTTAATCGCTTCGGTGTTACGGCAACTTGGGAGAAGCGACGAGGCTCAGCGCGCCGATCAGCTCGCCATCGAGTCGATAAACAGGCACTTGGAGTTCAACGCCGATGAGGCGCGCGCTTTCAACCTGGGTGCCATAATTCTTGCAAGGCTTGGGGAAGTCGAGCGTGCTAAGCAATGGAATGAGCGAGCCACGTTTCTGGCGCCCGATGACGACGCGATCCTCTATAACGCGAGCTGTGTCTTCGCAGTCCTTGGCGAGGAAGACAAGGCCCTTGCTGGATTGCAGCGGGCAATCGAAGCCGGGCTCGCCGGTGGAGATTGGGTGTCGCACGACCCCGATTGGGAGCGACTCCGCGATGATCCACGCTTCCAAAACCTGGTGCAGCGCCTCCAGCGCTCGTAAGATTAATTCTCATGTCACGGAAATCCTCTGGATTGTTCTAGTCGGGGTGCATCTCGTCGCGTCGCTTTCCTTCAATTTCCAGTTGCAGTAACAGGCTGAGGAAATTCGGGCCGCACGTTGCTATCCCCAATAATCGTTGGTTGTCTATATGCCTAAACAGGTATATAGACCGACATGAGACTCCACGATTTACAGGATGCGCTGGAAGCGAATCCCAAAAGGTTACCGCGATTTGTTCTCCCGAATGGTGATTACATCCCTGCACATGCACACGTCACTGAAGTTGGACATGTGGTCAGAAACTTCATCGATTGTGGCGGACTAATCGGAAAAGAGGAAAAGGTTGTGCTGCAAACGCACGTCGGCAATGACACCGATCATCGGCTTCGATCGGACCGCTTTGCAAAAATCCTGCGGCTCGGAAACCGCGTGATTTCGAGTGCGGACTTGGATGTAGATGTCGAATACGACTGCTGTGTCGTAGCGCAATATCCAATTGCGGAAGCCACACCAGATGGCGAGCATCTGAACCTGATTTTGCGCCGCGGCCGGACGCAATGTCGAGCGCGTGAGCGTCGTAAGGGAGAAACAGCAGGCGGCTGTTGCGCCACGTCGGCGGCTTGTTGTTAGGCGACATGGATCTGATCCATATCTATCAGTGCTTTTGCGATCGCACGCGATTGCGCATTCTTCATCTCCTTACAAGATCGCCGCTCTGCGTCTGTCATTTTCAGGATATTCTCGGCGAACCACAGGTCAAGATTTCCAAACATCTCGCTTACTTGCGTAGCAGAGGCATGGTGAGAACCGAGAGGGAACAGAATTGGGTTATCTATTCGCTGCCCGAACGACGGGAAGCCGAATTGGAACGCAATCTAAAGTGTTTACAGGACTGCACACAAAAAAATGAGGTGTTCAAACGCGACGGGGAAAAGCTTTCCAAACTTGCCAAGAGCTGTTGTGAGCCGCGCAGCGTATTCAGGCGCGGTGTAAACGGAAGGAAAACAAATGCGAAAACAAAAAGTTCTGTTCATTTGCGTTCATAACAGTGCCCGCAGCCAAATGGCGGCGGGGTTATTGAACGAAACATGTGGCGAATTCTTTGAAGCGCAGAGCGCGGGATTAGAGCCGGGCACGATCAACCCATTGGCCGTGGAGGCGCTTCAGGAACTCGGAATCGATATCTCCAGGAACACAACGCAACGTGTTTTCGATGTTTGGAAATCTGGACAGATATTCCAGTTCGTCGTGACGGTTTGCAGCGAAGCCTAGGCTGAAGGTTGTCCGATTTTTCCTGGCGTCACTACTCGCCTGCACTGGCCGTTTGACGATCCTTCCAAATTCACCGGGACGCACGAGCGACGACTGGAGAGAACACGTCGCGTCCGCGATCAGATCCGTGCCAGGATCGATTCGTTCTGCGAAGAACATTGCGTCGCGAGCAAGGCGTGAGAAAGCTCGCGCCAGAATTCATCGGGACTTTCGCAGATCGCCTTAATCAATCCTGATCTTTGCCGGCAGCTTGACGTTGCCAGGGCAATTTGCCTTCGATTTCCAGTTGGAGTGACAAGCTGAGGAACGTGCGGATTAACACTATCAACCCCAGGACAGCCACGTTTTGCATGGTCGGCGCGACAACGACGGTCCGAATTAGGTCACCGGCGATAAGGAATTCCAAACCCAGTAAGATCGCGCGTCCCACGTCCTGGCGGTACCACACGTAATAATTCCCGGCGCCCTGCATGCGACGAAGCGC
>WNGA01005419.1_pt1 | contig 20113 bp, 18 predicted proteins | sample 5400061 | NCBI WGS metagenome assembly WNGA01 (sample SAMN13153366, study PRJNA577476) | soil metagenome | isolation source: 100 cm soil or saprolite under grassland replicate 2 | place: USA:California | collected 2016-06-15
TGTGGGCCCGTCGCCCCGCCAAGCCCACCGGCCGGCTCATCTTCACCGCGCTGGCCAGGCTGCGGCTGCACCCGGCCAGCGGCACCGACCCGCCCATCATCCCCCGGCCGCCACCCCTGCAAGCACACATCCTGGAGCTGCTCACCGTCGACGCCACCCGCCCACGCTGACCGACCAGAGGCATCATGCCCCGCTTCTGCCCACCCATCCTCATGTGCGGAACACCCGCCTAGCGCCAATGCCGGTCAGATAGGCGGGGAAGCACCCGTCCTGACCTGGGCAAACGTCGTGTGTTTGCACGGCGGGGTCGTCGTAACTGACCGGCATTGCGCCTAGCGCAAGGCTAGGGACAATGCCGGTCAGTTAGCCTGCTTTGCTGAGGACGACGACCGCGTCAGCGACCGGCATGGTCGGCTGGGACCAGCCGCGATGATGGGCGCGTTTGAGCTTGTAGCCGCTCATCTTTCGTTTCACCGCGCGTGGGTAGGCGCGTAGCCGCCGCTCGGGGACCCGCTCGGTGAGGATCTCGGCGATCGCCCACCGGGTGGCCCTGGCGACCTGGTCAGGGGGAAAACGCCGCGTGGCTGGCCAGGTGACGGCGCACGATCCGCAACGTGCCCACAAACGACAGCCGGTCGGGGTCCACGCCCTCGTCCAGGGCGGCCTGGTGCATCAGCTTGCGGATCGCGTAGTGGACCAGCAGGTGCGCCCAGACCTCCTGCTTCACACCCTCGGGATGCTTGGAGCGCAGCACCACCTGCGCGCCGCGCTGGTGGGTCTTGAGCTCGTCCAGCGCGCCCTCGACCTCCCACCGCTCATGGTAGAGGGCGGCCAGCTCCGCAGCGGGTGCCTGGTCGGGGTCAAGGATCGTGGTGACCAGCCGGTAGGTCACCCCCTTGGCCTGCGGCCGGCCGGGGTCACAGATGGTGTACTCGATCACCCGGACCACGATCGGGTCGCGTTTGCGCCGGTCGCTGGCCGCATACAGCCGCGACAGCCAGGACCCGTCGGAAAGGACCTGGTCGACCGGCAGCTTGGGGGCGGTCTTGCCGGTCTTGGCGCGCCACAGCAGCTCCGCGCCGGTCGCCTGGGCGGTGCGCCACAACGCCGCGCCGACAAACAGCCGGTCGGCCAGCAGCAGCACTCCCGCCAAGGCCCCTGCTCCAGCTCGCCCAACAGCCGCCCCGCCAGCGTCTGTTCCCCGGTGGCATAGGCCCCCATCGCCGCCTTGATGGTGGCGTGGGTGCCGCACTCCACCAGCCCCACCACCCGCACCTGCGGGAACGCGCCGGTGCCTTCCCCCCGCCCGCTCTTGGCCCGGCCGAACGCCGCCTCATTGGCGGGGGTGTCGGCCACGTCCAGCGTGGCCCCATCGACCGCCGCCAGCCGCCAGCCCCGATACCACGCGCCCTGGGTGTCGGGGGTGGCAAGCGGCCGAGCAGCCTCGGCGAACAGCGCCCGCAGCGGCGCCGGCCCCAGCCGGGCGCGGGCCTGGACCAGCGCGGACTTCACCGGCAGCCGCGGCGTGGCGGCGTGGCGGCGCCGGCCCGGCCGGCGCAGCGCCTCCACCAGTAGCCGCAGCACCTCCAGGTAGGCGACATCGGCGAACAGCGCCAACGCCAGCACGTAGTAGACGACCATGCGGGCGGGCAGCAGCCGGCGGCGCTGCTCGGTCCGACCGCACTCGGCCAGCACCCGGTCGATCAGCTCTGGTGGGAACGCACTGGTCAACGCGCCGATCGCGACCCGATCCCCGAGCCGCTCCGGGACCGGCGGCTTGATCTGACCTGCCCGTGGCACCGCGCCTCCTCGCACCCCTCGACCAAAGAAAGGATGCGGACGATACCACACCAAACAGGACCTAACTGACCGGCATTGAGGCTAGGGTGGAGTGCGTGCGACACCCGGGCGATGGTTGTTGCCGTGTGCCGGAGGGCGTGGTCTGACCCTAGGTTGGTCCAGCTGATATGAGTCCGACCGCCCGATAGGCAGGAGGGCTTCGATGAAGCGATGCCGCCCATACCCCTGAGCGGATCATCCGCGAGCTGCAGGGAGCTGACCGGCTGATGGCCTAAGGCAGCAAGGTCCCCGAGGTCGCCAAGCATCTGGACGTCAGCGGGCGACCCCGCCACTTCTGGCGGCGGGCTGAAGGGCCGACGACGCCAAGCGCTGAAGGATCTGGCGGCCGAGAACACCCGGCTGAAGCAGTTGCTGGCCGAGGGAAACCTCTGAGTCCGGCACGTCGCCGCCGAGTCGCGAATCATCTGCCGCGCGTGCTGGGCCTCCCCAAGGCCTGACCTGCCTGATCGCCGGTCAGCACCGCTCCGCCCAGCCAGATCGGATTGTCGAGTCCCACTGAGACGGGCGCTGGGTGAGCAACTCCGCCAGCTCAGCCGGGCCATAGCGGATGAACCAAGCAGCGGGTCCACTCAAGGGGATCAGGCGGATACGCCATTCAATACGCCTGATACATATTCCCGCTCTCAGCCGAATGTCACCCACTACCTTGGCTCCTTAGTAGGGCCTTCAGTGCAGCGATCCTGTCCAGCTCATGATCGAGCCGATCCCGAAGTTGATGTAGTGCATCAGCACTGAGGCTCTGGTCCGCATCACTCGTAGTAATTTTTTCCAGAGAGGTATGTAGTGCAGCTACTAGTGCTTCCCGATCAAGCAGCTCGCTCCTTAGCTGCTGCTCCCGCTCCGCTCTTTGATCCAACAGCAGGCGTTCCTCTATTTCCTCCACGGCCGTATCATCAATGGCCTTTGAGGTAAACGTCCCGGAGAGAGACATGAACTGACTTACGCGATACATGTAGAATAATTGGCCTGCCTCGGCTCGGAACTCCTCTCTGAGAGCGGGAAGAGGTCCAGCAACGAGTCCGCCGTCCTTTCGCCACCAATCTATCTTCTGCTCTTCGGTGACGAATACGAGCGGCTTGTTGGCCGTCTTGCTTTGTCTAATCATCTCCTTCCAGATGATGAGATCTCCGTACTGGTTCTCATCCTTCTCGTGATCTCTATAGCCTGGAGGTCTTTTCTGAGCGAACCGCCGTTTGCCCTCGGCCTTGAGCTCCTTTAGTTCGTCGTCGGTGAATGGCGTACCTATATGGTCATGAAATAGCTGAGTGATAGTCGAATGGATGTGATCCGTTGCACTTACCGCTTCCGTCGATGAGACCACACTATTTCTCTTGGACTCAATGTGATTGACTAGTAACGAATATGCCTCATTCACCGATAGCAGCGTTTCATCCACATTGAGTCCCGGATGGCGCTCAATATCATTCCTATGGGTCTCAAGCTGTTGACGGAGTGCGGCGTTTGACTCATTCACCTTATGCAAAAGTGTATCTAGAAGACCGGACTGTTGAGCAATTACTCGCAACCGGCCTCGTTGATACTCGAACGCCACATGGTGAGGTATCCAAATTCGGTCATCGAGTCGTCGGAGTAGTTCAAGAAGCGCATCAGCAGTGGATGGCGAGCTACGGTAGAGGCCTAGCAAGACATTGGTGTCCACCGCTATGAGCGCCTGTTCCGCGAACAAGCGTTGTTCTTCTTCAGCTGGCGGATACCATGCCCAGAATTCTGACCGCATCTTTTGACCTGGTGTCGACTACTGCTACGCCGTACCTTGAGGTGTCTGCGAGAAGTCTACATTAAGCCATGCGCGGAGCAGCTGGTCTTTGATCCCTAGAAATGTATGTGCGCTACCGTTGCCGGTGGCAGCTTCGCGCGCCGCCAAGACATCAAACGTGGAATAGCGTAGGTAGTTCAGCATTGCCTGGCTGTCGGGCACCTGAAGTAGGTATGGATGAGACATATTGATGACAATTATCAACTTGCCCTCGGCCACTGAATGCTCAAGAACATAAGGATCAGCATCTCTTAGCTCGTCCGTAAGGTATCCGCTGACGCTCAGCTGTCGAAGGTTTGCGGTGAAGGCCGGTCGCAGACTTCTCGACAAGGCGTCAATGAAAGGTAGTGTGGTCGACTCGGTAGCTTCCTCAGAAGGCGCAGCATGGATTAGCTCTTCTAGCTCAGGGGATCCGACTTCACGTGTGAAGCGAGCAAGCGCCTCACGAACCGCACTTGGAGCGGGTCTACGAAGGTCGCGTCCTCTACGAGGAGTCGAAGCCACCTCGATGAGATCGCTGATCTGTTGGCGGAGCGCCGCTTCAGTTTCCTCTTGTTCTGTTCCGACCCAAAGAATGTCGTCCTTTGTATGGGTTACCTCAAAGTCATCGAGGTGAATCTCGCCGACAAGACGCTGGTTGACTAAGTTGTTGGACCCCTCGAGCTGACCATATATTGTCTCCGGTCGCCATGGCTTGGGCCATCCTGTAACCACGCGGTTAGCGTGGAGGATCGAGAATCCTGCCTTTGCTCTACTGCCCCTGTTTAGGACACCTGCCCAACCATGGACATGGTTGCCGTCCACGTCGAAGGCGAAGTCGCGGCGGTACTCATTCCCCGCCCGATCTCGCTGGAGTCCGCCAGCAGGTTCATGCCAGCTTAGCTCTGTGTCCTGCCATACTAACGTTAGGATACCGTCCCGGATGTCTTGCCTATACATTGACGAAAGGAAGTCACTGATCTTCCCTAGCGTCCTGCCGTGCAGGACTCGATTCAGACGCCTGATCTCAATAACTGTATAGTGATCCTCAAGGTCAGCGTCATCTCGCTTCTCCATTGGAAGTTCATTGTCGCCAGACGCAACGCTTTCAACATCGATGGTTACAGTAAGTTCTGTCTTACTGCCAAGAAGCTTCGTCCGAACAGTCCATAGATCACCCAGCCAGCATGCCGCCGTCTTCATGCCCATGCCATACCGGGATCTGCCACTGGTATCAGGAGGGGGTGCGCCGACGATGAGTGCTCGGTCGAGCTCCTCTTCCCCCATCCCCATTGCATTGTCCTCAATTCTGATAAAGTCACCTTCGCGGTCGTATCGGATAGCGACCCTAAGGCCGCTTTGCTCCCGAGCGAATGCTTGGTCTAAGGCTTTGCGATTGTTGAAGTAGGACTGAGTCGAATTGTCAACAAATTCGGCAAGGGCGCTCCAAGGATCATACGAAAGTCGCTTATAGGACCGAATCGCCTCAAAGCCAAGTATGAGTTGTGGCATCAAACACCTCCGGTGGGGGCAGGGAGATGCCGAAACAGGAGCCTGCCGTCACCAATCCGAATGAGCTCAAAGCGGCCCGTCTTGGGAAGGGGAGTGGCCGTCTCAGCAGACAATAGGACCGTGTCTGACATCGTGATTCTAACCCATCCCGACGTCGCGCCGTTATACTCGATCGGGAAGGGGTCTTCTTCGACCTCCGCCACGAGCACCTCCGGCGAGTCGACAGTGACCATGCGAGGATGCGTAGGGTCAACTTGGCAGGTCGTCACAACACGGCTCGCGAACGTCGGCTGGTCTCCATTGATCCGGAGAACGCGTTGGCCATCGGCCGATTGAAACACCTCGACGATACATAGAATCGCCCCTTCGCGCTCAATGGGTTCACGCCAACCAGGGCGGGGCGCATTCGTTATTACGACCACATTAGGTTGCTCTTGAATGGTCAGCCACGTTAAAGCTTTTGCATCCAGGTCTGCCTTGGTGGCTAGAAGGTGCTCGGCATCCAAGATGCCATACGTGGTCCGATGGAGTATCGAGATATCAGGGAGAATGTCTTCTTCCATTGACTTATATGCCATCTGTACTACGGCGATCCACCAGCTCTTGTACTGTTCATCTATAAGGACAAAGTCCGGAACCGCTTCGTCCTGCTCATAGATATGTGGCCTGTCAAAAGCTACGAGTTGGAACCCAGGAAAGAGATCTTTCTCATGGGCTACAAGGAGCTGGAGATAGTCTGGCTTGAGAATAGCCGTCGGAGCTAGGGCATCGAACCTCGTGCCGCTTGCTAGAAGTCTCGCCATGGCCGTAAGGTCCAGTCTTGGATGGCTGACAGTCCTGGTATTGCCTTTACGTAACGATGGCCAGGAATATGAAGCTTGTAGTACTGCGAGTCAAGCTTCCATGTGTGGGACCTCGAGGCCGAGAACCCACACGGCGAGGGCGTTGGCCTCATAGGACTGGCGAACTCGGCTGCCGGCATGGGAACCACTTTCCCGCACGAGGAGCATCTGAAGAAGCGGAGCCAGACGATGCTGTTCGGTCACGTTGACCGCCAAGTTGACCACCAACGGGCTGGATTTCTAGAGATCCGGCCGCACGTCGATGGACGAGACACTCCACTCTACCTGCGGCGATGCACAACCGTGGACCTCGGTGGATGGGCCCGCCCAAGTTAGAAGTCCGCCGCTCTTTCCACTGAGCTACGGGCGCTGGCCTGCGGTTTAGGGTCCTTCGATCTCGATCTGACCACCATCTTGACCACCATGTTCGCGGCCGAGCTGGTCGCCGAAGAGGCCGTCGAGGGCCGCCACCGCCTGCTGCTGCATCGTAGCGGTTACGTGGGAGTACAAGTCCAACGTAATGCCGATCTGGCTGTGCCCGAGCATCTCGCTGACCACTTTGGGATGGATGCCCAACTCCAGCAGCAACGTCGCGGCGCTGTGGCGCAGGTCGTGGAACCGCATGCGGGGCAAGCCCGCCCGCTGCAACAGCGGATAGAAGTCGCGCGGCAGGAAGTTGGACGGGTTGATCGGCCGCCCAACCTGGTTCGGGAACGCGAGCCCGTTGTCCTCCCATGCCGTGCCCACCAGCCGGCGCTCTTGGTCCTGCCGCTCATAGTGGGTCGTGAGGGCCTCGACCGCGACGCGGGGGAGGAGCACCTGCCGGCGGGAGGACCTGGTCTTGAGCTGCCGGGTCAGGTGCAGCGAGCCGGCGCGGAGGTTGACGTCGGTCCAGCGCAGCCCGAACAGCTCGCCCTGACGCATCCCGGTGGTGATCGCCAGGACGTAGAGCGCCTCCAGCCGATTGCCTTTCACTGCTTGGAGGAAGGCCTGCGCCTGGTCGGGGGAGAGGACCCGGAACTCGTGGCTGGCTCGCCGCGGCGCGGTGACCAGCTCGGAGACGTTCCGCGGGACCAGGCTCCATCGAACCGCGTCGCGGAGCGCGTGGTGCAGTATCCGGTGCAGTTGCAGCACCGTGGTTGGCGACAGCCCAGCCTTGATGCGTCCCGCGTAGAGCTGTTCCAGGTGGAACGGTCCGAGCCGGCCAAGCCTGAGCCGGCCGATGAACGGCAGGGCGTGGAGCCGGAGCAGTGCTTCGTAGCGGGTCCAGGTGGAGTCGGTGACAGACGGCTTGACGGTCTCGAGCCAGGTGTCAACGAACTGCTGGACAGTGATGCGCTCGTCGGCGATGAGCTGGCCGGCGCGATGGTCGCTGCGCACCTTGGCGAGCTTGGCGGCAACTTCCGCGCGGGTTGCGCCGTAGACGTACTTGCGCCGGCGTTTGCCGTCCTGCCAGCCGAGCTCGGCGATGCCGATCCAGCGGCCGTCCTTGCGCTTGGATATGGAGCCCTCGCCGTAGGCCCGTCTACGTCCGGCCACGTCACGCCTCGCGGAGCCGTTCGACGAACTCGTGTAGGGCCTGGACGGGGATGCGGCGGAGCCGGTCGATCCGGATGGACTCGAGCGTGCTGGCACGCAGTAGCTCGTACAGCTTGGAGCGGCTGATGCCGAGTGCCTGGGCGGCTTCCTCTGGTGTCAGCAGGACCCGTGGCAGCACGCCGGCTGCGTCGGGTTGCTGAGAGGGTGGCTGGGCTGCGCCTGGGCGTGGCCGTCGTGCGCAGTGTGGGCCGAGTTTAGGTGGGACATGGCGCCCCCTGTGGACTGCCTGTGCGGTCAAGGACCGCGGGAGGCGGCTCGGCCCGCGCCGCCGGGATTGGCGGCGCGGGCCGATCGGGGGCGCACTACCGCGGTAGCGCCGTCGAGGGTGCTCGCTGCCACTTACAGCGAACTCACTACCGCAGGTCAGAGGGGTCGTTGAGGGTCACATCGACGACCCGCCGGGAAGCCTCGAGAAGCGTTGGAGAAGCCTCGGTGGAGGGTTACGCGCTGCTCGACAGCTCGTCGGGGTGGGCTTGCGCGAGGCGCTCCAGCAGCGGGCGGACCAGGCTCACGCCCATCTGCTCCACGAGCGCGAACCACTCGTCCTCGTCGACCTGATGGCCGATCTGGTCCTCAACGCGCTTCGCCACCCGTTCCAGGCGTGCCTCAAGCGCGGCGAAGCGCCGTAGGCTCATGATCAGCGCCGCGGCCTCCACCTCGATCAGCGCGGTGGTCGTGGGCAGTTCGGCGACCAGCTCAGCATCGGCCGAGGCGACCAGCTTCGCGATCCGGATTCCTGGCTTCGCCGACGGTCGCGTCGTGGCCATGGGGACCTGCCGCTTCAACGGTCCAGGCCTGGGCCGGCTCCCAGGGCGTGGGGATCGGGAACGGCAGCGAAGCCTGCCTCGCCGACTGCCGACCGATCGAGGCCTGGCGACTTTGGTGACAAGGCGGACTGACAGCGCACTCGGCGGGCCAGCCCAGCCTTGTGGCCTCACGGGAGCCAGGTGGCCCTCGGGCGGTCCCGCCCAACGGCATGGTGGCTCACGGACCATCACCACGAACGTGTGGTCGGTGCCGAATTCGCGTGTCGCCCAGGCGACCAGGATCAGCGTTCCAAGCTGCATGATCATGACGAGAACGGTGGCCCACATTGCCTTCCTTTCGTTTGGCAGGGGCTTCGGAGGCGTGGCCCTGGGGGTGCCCGCACGCCTCCGAGACTCCCCTGGCCAAGGCGCAGTTCTTCGACCGTGGAGAAGAGCCTGCGTCCCAGCGGTGGTGCCGGTCACGCTCCAGGTGCCGGCAAGCCGCTCGAGGTGGCTGCGTCACCCGCAGCGGCTGACTCGCTGGTGAAGTTAGAGCAGCGCGATGCGAGCAACCCACACAAACTGTTCGGGTGAGCTACGAGCCGATGGGCTGAGGGTCAGTCGAGGACGCCGGTCCGACTGGCCAGGCCACGAAGCGCCGGCCTGATGGTCCGCCGCTCCCGGCGCAGCATCTCGCGGATCGTCCCGCGGACCAGCCCGTTGTACTTCAGCTCTTGCGGCGCGACCTGCTCGGCCTCCAGCAGAGTCGCCACTGCGCTCTCGTCATCGCGGAGCTGACTGTGGCCGCGCGCTACGTCGATCAGATGATGACAGCGACGCTCCAGCAGCCCGACCGCGAGCCCAGAGGTGTCAACTGTCTCCGCTCGCCGGATCGCCCGGGCGGGGTTGCCAAGCTCAACCGATGCTTGAACGTCATAGATGGCAACGTCAGTCGGGCCGAACACGGCGTACAGGTTGTCCACGTCGCGGCCGAGCCGTTCGCCGGCGATGCGCGCCTCACCGAGCAGCTCGTAGGTCGCCGAGTGGTCGCTCTGCCTGGATACCGCGAGCACGGCGGTCAGCAGCAGCCCGCCCCACATGGCCAGGTGCTGGGGCGTCGCGGCGCCCAGACCCTCCTCCAGCGGCGCCGCCGCGCCGAGCGCCAGATCCCTGGCCTCCCCCAGCCGGCCAGCGGCGAGGAACACGTTGGCGGCTCGGCGCGCAGCCGCAGCCACCAGCAGCGGATCCTCGGCTCGCGCGGCGGCGGCCATCGCACGGTCGGCGGCGACCCACGCCGACTCGGCGTCTCCGAACTTGCGCAGCAGGGCAGCGGCGCCGTTGAGCACATGGACCTGGATGGTCAGGGCGGCCTGGAGGTCCTGGTCGCTGGCTTGCTGCACGGCGAGCTGTACCTCCGCGAGCAGTCGCGGGAGCATCGTCCCAAGCTCGTCATAGCGCGCCGCTTGGCGGATCTCCCAGGTGTGCTCTGCGTCCCGTCGCAGACTGGCCAGGTCCCGTAGCTGCGGCTCCTCAGTCCCAGGCGGTGACGCGACACCGGCGACGGTGTCGTAGCGCATCAGTTGTGCCCGGATCGCCGCGACTGCTGGATGGTCGTGGCCGTTTGGCGTGAGCTGGCGGATGGCCGCGCCAGTCAGCTCGCCTGGGTCGACCCGCAGGACGCGGGCAAGCTCGACGAGGACTGACAGCCGGTCGAGCGGGCGGATGCCACGCTCGATCTGCGAGAGCCATCCCTCGGTCCGCCCGACCAGTTCGGCGCAGACCCGCTGCGACATGCCACGCCGTCGCCGCCAGTAAGCGATGCGCTCACCGAGCGGTAAGTCGTCCTGCAACGGTCGTGCCATGTCGAGCCCCGCGAACTCCCACACTCCGGCCGATACGGAAGGTCGAGTGCCCTTCCTACACCCGCCGAGGCCGAACGGCAACGCTCATGCGCTCCCGTCAGCTGCCTTGGCGGAGCCAAGCAGCGTACCGCGTCTGCCATTGACGGTCTTCGGCTCTGGCTCGGTCCTCGTCGCTGAGGTCGTGGTCGGCTCGTCGGGCTGTGAGGTTGCTGTGAGGGCCTCGGCGTTGGCTGCGTGTGACGGAGGTGAGTGGCTGAGGGAGTGTGGGGCGGCATGTTCTCGCCCAGGAAGTTCGGCGCGGCGGTGATCGCCACCATCGGCGGCGACCTGTGGAACTACCTGGAAGGCGGCCAGCAGCAGGCCGACTACTACCTCGGCACCGACGGCACGCCGACCACCAGCCACCTCGAGCTGCACGGCCGCCTGTTCCAGCGCCTCGGCATGACAGCCCTGGACCGGGCGAGTTTCGAGCGGTTGATCGCCGGCCGCCATCCCGTCACGGGCGTGCGGCTGGTGCAGACCTCCCACATCCCCACGACGAGGTTGGACCCGGCGACCGGCAAGCCGCAGGTGCGTGGCGGGTTCCACGTCCCCGGCATCGACTGCAACCTCAGCCCGCCCAAGTCAGTCTCCGCCCTGCTGCCATTCTTGCCGCCCGAGGGCCGCGCCAGGCTGGAGCAGGCGCACCTAGCGGCGGTGCGAGTGACGCTGGCCGAGCTCGAACAGCGCGTGGCCATGTGCCGGCCGACCGTGGCCGGCGAGCAGATCCACGCCACCGGAGAGCTTGGGATCGCGGCGTTCACGCATCACACCAGCCGGCCCAGCGCCGAGGTCGCCAGCGAGCCCGAGCGACCACCCGACCCGCAGCTGCACACCCACGCGTTCGTGTTCAACCTGGCGTGGTGTCGAGGCCGCTTCCTGGCAGTGGACTCCAAGCCCCTGCTGCGGTTCGCCACCACCGCCGAGGCGATCTACACCTGCGAGCTGGCCGCCCAGCTCCACCAGCTCGGCTACCGCCTCGACTGGCACCAAACCCGCCGGGGCCGCACGTTCGAGCTGGCCGGCGTCGACCAGAGGGTGCTCGAGCTGTTCTCCAGCCGCCACCGCCACATCGACCAACTCGCCCGCCAGTTCCAGCTCGCTCGGGGCCGTCCGCCGACCCCGCTGGAGCGTCGCCGGCTGGCCGCCCGAAACCGCAACGCCAAGACCCCCGCCTGCCACGCGCCGCACTGGCCCGCCTACCAGCGCATCCTCCGTCACCACCGGATCCCAGAGCCGACCCCGCAGCGCCAGCGGCTCCCTGCACAGTCCGCGCCGCTGGCCCAGCGGGAAGCCGCCGTGCGTGCCCGACTACTCGGCCCGGACGGGCTCACCCGCCAAGACGCCACCTTCGAGGCCTCAAGTGTGACCCGCGCTGTCTTCGAGGCCGCCGCCGGTCTGCTGAACGGAAGCGAGGCGCGAGGATTCCTCGAGCGGTTCCTCGGAGGCTCAGACTTGGTGCCTGTGGCCACCCCGGCCGGGCCCAGGGTCACCACCACCGCCCTGCTCCACCAGGAACGCACGATTCTCACGACGGCCCTCGCCAAGGCCCAGACCAAGATGGCAGCGCCCATCCCAGCCCAGGTCCAGCGTACCGCCCTTCAGGTTCAAGCCGACCTCGGCCACCCGCTATCCGCTGAGCAGCGCGCCGCCCTCGAGCACCTGTGCGCGCCAGTGGGCTGGGCCTCCCTGCAAGGCCACGCCGGCACCGGCAAGACCACCGCCGTCCGCGCCGTCGTGCGCGCCTATGAGTTCAACCAGCAGCCCGCCGTTGTCATCTCCACCGCCGCCGACACCGCCTACCGCACCGCCCGCGACTTGGGCCTGGCGCGCGGCTACACCATCGAGGCGTTCTACCACGCCGTCCACACCGGCACCCTGCGCCCCACCGACCGGACCGTCGTCCTCGTCGAGGAGGCCGTCATGGTCGACACCCCACGCATGCACCGCCTGCTCAAGGCCGCCGGCCCGGCAATCATCCGCACCCTGGGCGACCCCGAACAAGCCCAAGCCGTCGGCCCGGGCGGCTGGCACCACCTGGTCGACCAGGCCATCGGCGGCCACGCCGAACTCACCCACGTCATCCGCCAACGCGATCCCGACGACCGCGCCGTGTGCCGCGCCATCCGCGACGGCCACGCCGCCTGGGCGCTGGACAACCTCCACCGGCGCGGCCGTGTCCACCTCAGCCCCAACCCACAAGCCGCGATCAAGGAAGTCGTCCACGCCTGGGAGCACTACCGCTGCCAGCACGGGCTGGACGGCGTGAGGATCGTCACCGACACCGACAACCCCACCATCGACACCCTCAACACCCTCTGCCAAGCCAAACGCCTCACCGCAGGCGAACTACACGGCCCCGCGGTCGAGGTCGTTGACCAGCCCACCGGCCGCCGCGAGCACCTCCACGCTGGCGACCGCATCCGCTTCATCCGCCCCCACCGCGCCGATGGCCGCTACATCGCCAATGGCGCCGCCGCCCAGATCCTCCACGTCAACCCCGCGCACGGCCAGCTCACCATCGCCTGCGACGACGGCCCCATCCTCACCCTCAACCCCGCCACCCTCACCAGCGCCCAGCCCATCCGCCTCGGCTACGCCAGCCACGCCCTCAAACTCCAAGGCAGCCAAGCAGCCATCGTCCTAGTCCTGCCAGGAAGCTGGCAAACCTCCCGCCAATCCGCCTACTCGATGCTCACCCGCTGCATCCACCAGGTCCGCGTCTTCCTCGACACCCAGACCCAATGCACCGGCCCCTACCACGACTTGCATCCAGTCCAAGCCCTCGCCGATCGCTGGACCACCGACGCCAGAAAGCTCACCGCCTCCAGCTACCTCGACCCTGCCGAGCACGAGCGTCGCGATCAGCCGGCTGCCTCTGCGCATCTATTCGGCACGACGTCCGATGTCGAGGCGCCGCGACACCCGATCCCGCCGCCCGGCGTCCAACCGATCCCACTTCGGCCAGCGGCAAGACCGCTCTCCGGTGTTCCCTTCGCATACGACCTGGACATCACCCATGCCGACCCGTGACCGGCGTCCACCGTCCGGAGACCACACCATGAACCGCATCGACTACTACAACGATCGCCACATACCGTAACCAGGGCCAACAGCCTTGTCCCCACAACCTCCGCCATCGTCACCGAACATGACGGCCGCATCCTTCCGCACCATTGGGTTCACAAGACAACTTGCGAGCTCCACTTCGCCCGAGGGGCAGCGTTCATCTACAGTAGTTTTGGCGATCACTCACAGAATGAGCTTGCACCCGCTCGGGATAGGGGCTATAGATATTCTGGTCAACATCATAACATTTTCATCTAAGCAGATGTCGCGGAAGAAGCGGGGATAATTGGAGATGTCAGAAGACAATTTAACGGAGAAAGGGCCGGAAGGCTCACCCGAGAATAACCCTCCAGCGAATGTGTCAACAGAACTCGCAGCCGTGGCTCACCGCTGCCTAAGCGCCAGCATACCTATCGAATGGCGTGATCGAACGTTGCTTGACAAAGAGCTGGTAATTTCTATTCCAAATGGACGAGTTCGACGAGAGTTAATTGTCGGGGACAATGATTTCCACCTTTCGCTGCTCGAAAAGTTGGACCTAGGCAAGTACCTCTACCTAGGGGACTACGAGGCAATAGCTTCTTATGCGGATAGCTATATTGAAGCGCAGATCTCCGGACTCGAGATGTCACCAGTGTTCGCTCCGGTCCAACGAACCTTGGTAAACCTTGCTCGGGTGCTCGGCCAAGAAATTCCACCAGGTGACGGTATCCGCGATCTGGACTTTATGCCCTCAATAGAGTTTGGTTCTCACGACAATGGTTGGTCTCTTGGGATATCGGCGATGAGTGATGTTTTCTTTGCTCTCACTAGTGCGAGTAGGAGGGTAGATCCAAGGAGATTTCGGAGGCCTCGCGTCTTCACGCTCAAGATAAGCGGCGTTCGTATCGGAAATCACGATGATGCTCATCGGACTCTTGAATCAATAGCGAATTCGCTATTCTTCGACCTGGATCTTCGGTACCGCGCGCCACTCATGCTAAGCAAGTTTCGTCTACGGCGATACGGACCTTACCTTGATCGTCGTATGCCTAGTTCCCAGGGTGCCCCCGAGCTTCCCAGAACGAGGTATGCTCCTGAACCGCTCGCCCTCTACTGGTATGCGCGGTCAGCTTCCGGCATGCCGCTGCTTCAATACCTCGCTTATTATCAGGTCCTTGAGTATTATTTCCCTTCGTATTCTCGATCAGAGACGCTTCGGCGTGTGCGTCAAGAATTGCGCGATCCTCGATTCAACTTGGATGATGATGGTCACATAGGACGAGTAATCGAGCTCGCTGCGAAACAAGGGAAGGGTTTTGGTGGGGAACGAGACCAACTGAGAGCTACAATCCGCGCATGTCTGGACGAGCCATGGATTCGTAGTCTAGTAAGCGGAGATACAGAAAGCGAAGAGTACTTTACGGGTAAACAGCAGATTCGAGGGGTGTCTAGATTAGATCCACGAAACAAGCAAGCTGATCTCCGAGATCAGCTTGCTCAGCGAATCTACGATTTACGATGTCGTATTGTTCATACAAAAGATACTGACGAGCAAGACAATTTCGCATTGCTGCTCCCTTACTCCCGTGAGGCAGATCTGCTTGGACCGGACATTGCACTAATTAGGACTGTGGCACAGGAAGTGCTAATTGCTGGGGGTAAGACATTGCATATTCCTATCTCTTGAGATTGAGCCGAAGTACCGTATTAGGAGATAATTCGCCATAAGATCGTTCATTTGCGGCTCGCGTAGCAGGCGCTTCAGCCTTGACCCGGTTCGATCACCGGACCGATGGAACACGGCTTCCTCATTTGGATAATAGCGAGAGAAGGAAGTATCTCGATCAAACACCCTGCTGTCACGGGTCGGGCATAAAGTCGCCCCGCTTGGCGCACTGCGCGGTGGGGTGTCAGCACCTTGTCGATACCATGCTAACTCGAGCATTGATTCATAGCCTTGCGTCAACTAATGCTTCAGTAACCTTTTCAGGAGCTACTGTCGGAACACTTGCCTCGTCAAACCACCGGAGGATGCGCCTGTGAGCGCGCATAGCGTTTGAATGGCTCGAATCGGTTGGTTCTTGTATGACCGCTAATCCATTGGACTGAGTCTGCCCTAAAGCATAGAGGAAATACCCAGCGTCATGTTCGACAGGTACCCAATTCTTTGCACTGGTGGCGAAGGATAGCACCTGTAACACTGTTGTATTACGACCTTCGAGTACGGCATCAAAGAGGTAATCGGAGATGTAATCTCCTCGATGCACGCTATAGCCCTTGCTCCGAATGCGAGAGATGACGCTGTCAAGAACCTTGCCCTTGGTGAGTATCCGTGAGCGCCCCGCGGGTCGAGGTGCGACATATGCACGATAGAGGGCGGCTAATGCCGAATCCATGTCGGGTATTGCAGTGGGCTTTGGCTCCGTCAAGTAGATTGAGTGCTGTAGTGAGTGATGCAACTCCTGGAGTTTCGTGAGGCCCGAGCCTTCGATATTGCGGAATTGCTCGTCAAGGTGGACTATGAGCCTATCTAGGATTCCTTGCTCGTGGAGCCTAGCGCTGATACCACTAATGGGAGCAGCCTTGACAGAGGCGTGAGTTTCATCTCCGGCCACCAAGATAACGGCAACATTGCGCGCTTCATCCCGAGTCGCGTCGAGCCTCCATCGGAGGATGGAGAAATGCCCTGTGCGGGTCAAGGCTGTATCCATGACTGCATCACCCCTCGCAGCATGTCCCGTCTCTCGGCGAGCCAACGCCCAATCAACAGCCGACGATTGGTGGGACTCTGCCAGGCGTCCCCAATGGGCACGTGCGCGATGGCCTTCAAGAGATCGGTGTCGGTCACTGCCTCCACACGGGCTACGGCAGCCAGCACGTGAACCGCCTCCCGTCCGACATCAGGCGACACCCCAGGTATATCAGTAACTACCGACACAGGTGGCGCGGCCGGGCTAGTCAACGCCCCGAAGCAATCCCCGTGATCGATGCTCAGTACCTTGCCATCCGCAAGGCTGACTAGCACCTGTGAGTCTCCCACGCCGAGCCAGCTTTGGAAGACGATGACTCGCGCCCGAGACTCCGGCTCGACAAGGCCCGGCTGGAAGTTGCCACTGCTAGCCAAGGGCGACAGATCCCGAGCGTTGACCATGCCAGGCTGGTCCTCACTCCCGACTACAACCCCGAGCAGGTGGTCAGCGCTGCCGTCCTTTGGGGCCGCTTCCGGGGTCACGCGAATGATCCGCGCTGCCGGACCAGCTCCGATGCTGGAAGCCAAGCGCCCTGCGATCAACTCCGCCACGAGGCCCTGCTGAACGGTGCCCTTCACCCAATAGGTCTTTCCGTCAATGCATACAAAGGCGTTAGGTTTCGAGTACGTAGCGGATGGCGTCAAGGAGGCCGTCGTCAGAGCCTCCAGCACCGTATACCCCAGTCGGTCCAACTTGAGCAGCCCAGTTGTATCCTGCCAGTTCATCTCAATCCAGACAAAGAGTGCGCGGACACATGCGATCGATTATCGCCCAGATCACATTCCCGCGGGTCGCCAAGGCCGCCCAATTGAGCCGAAACGGGCGGCAACCCGGCCAAACAGGAGATCGGCCAGGTCCTCCAGGTTGGTGCCTACCAGGTCGTCAGTGGCGTGGTTCTGGAAGAGCCAGACCGCTCGAGGGCTGTTCACGAGTGGAACGAAGTACTTGGCTCAAGAACGCTGCGGGCAGCTGAAATCGCTGCCTGACCGCCAAGTTGACCGCCTACAGGGCCGACTTCTACGGATCCAGATCGACGTCTATGGACATGGTGACCCGCTTCGACCTGCGGCGATGGACTCAGATAGACCTCGGTGGACAGCTCTGGCCAAGTTAGAAGTCCGCCGCGCTCTCCACTGAGCTACGGGCGCTGGCCTGCGGTTTAAGGTCCTCCGATCTCGAGCTGACCACCATCTTGACCACCATGTTCGCGGCTGAGCTGGTCGCCGAAGAGGCCGTCGAGGGCCGCCACCGCTTGCTGCTGCATCGTAGCGGTTACGTGGGAGTACAAGTCCAGCGTATGCCGATCTGGCTGTGCCCGAGCATCTCGCTGACCACTTTCGGATGGATGCCCAGCTCCAGCAGCAAGGTCGCGGCGCTGCGGCGCAGGTCGTGGAAGCGCATCCGCGGCAACCCCGCCCGCTTGAGCAGCGGGTAGAGGTCGCGCGGGAGGAAGTTGGAGGGGTTGATCGGCCGTCCGACCTGGTTGGGGAACACCAGCCCGTTGTCCTCCCACGCCGTACCCGCCAGCCGGCGCTCCTGGTCCTGCCGCTCGTGGTGCGCGCTGAGGGCCTGGACCGCGATGCGGGGAGGAGCACCTGCCGGCCTTCAGGACTGCCTCGCTCAGGGACGTCGGCAACCTCACCATCCTCAAGGCCCAGGCGCACGCCTACGCCGGCAACGTCGATGTCGGCGTGCGGCTCGCCATCGAAGGCTGGCATTCGCACGGCGCGACGACGCACCGCGCCATGTCTCCAGGGTGCAGCGCACGTACCACCGTCTGAGCAGGACGCCCATCGGGTCCAGCGCCCGCATGCGCGACCTCGCCGAGGCCCTGCGGGCAGCATAGACCGATCACGTGAGCACCGAAGGCCGGCAGTCAGGGCGCATCCTGTAGGTCGTCGTCTGCGGCGCCGGGCCGGCTGCGGACATCGCAACCCTGGTCGTGGCGGCGCAGCAGCGCGGCTGGGTGGTCTGTGTCGCCACCACGCCCGCCGGCCGAGAGTTCGTCGACGTCGCCGAGCTGGAGAAGCTGACCGGCTACCCGGTCAGACCGAGTTCCGCAAGCCAGGCGACCCCGCCCTGGGCCACCACCCTACCTTCCAGCGCAGCATCGCCGACCTGCGCGCCTGGGCGTGGGCGTCCTCTACGAGCGCTCCGCCCCGCCGCCCATCTGGATGGCGAGCTGGGAGCGGATTCTCACAGCCGCAGAATCACTGCCAGACCGCTGACATCTCGAGCCCACCGTCGCCACCGTGCACTCACGGCACCAGAATGACCTTACCGATGTTCTGGCGTTCGGCGATGCGCTGGTGCGCGCCCGCCGCATCCGCGAACGGAAAGACGGCGTCGACCCGCGGCTGGACGCGACCCGCCCGCCACAAGGCCATCAGCGCCTCCAGTTCCTCACGCAGCAACGCGCGTTGGTCCCACAGGTGCCCGATGTTGACGCCGCTGATCGTGCGGTTGCGCGCCATCAGCCCAAGTGGGGTGACCAGCGGCACACGCAGCGCCTGCGACACGACCCGCAACGGGCGCCGCCGCTCGCCGCTGACGAGGTTCGCGAACCCGAACGCCACCAGCCGACCGACGGGACGCAGCAGCGCCAAGCCCTGCCTCCAGTCGTGTCCGCCGAGCGCATCCAGCACGACATCGACGCCCTCGCCGTCGGTGAGCCGGCGGACCTCGGTCGCGTAATCGACCCGCCGGTAGTCGATCGGATAGGTGCAACCTTCGGCGCGCAGCACGTCGTGCTTTGCGGCCGACGCGGTCCCGAACGTCACCACGCCATCGAGTGTGCGGCACAACTGCAGCACAGCGATCCCGACTCCGCCGGCTGCCATGTGGATCAGCACCCGTTCACCCGGGCGGATGCCCGCGACACGGAACAGCATGTGGTAGGCGGTGAGGTAGTTGACAGGCAGCGCCGCCGCCTCCTCGAAGGTGGCCCCGTCGGGCAGTTCCACCGCCTGCTCGGCGGGGACGCAGACCACGTCGGCGTGCGCGCCGAAGCGCACCAGCACCGCCACGCGCTGGCCGATGACCGGACCGGCCACCCCCGGCCCGAGGGCATCCACCACCCCGGCCGCCTCGTAGCCGACGACGCACGGCGGCTTGGGCGCGTCCGGATACAGGCCTTGGCGGGCCATCACCTCGGCGAAGTTCAGCCCGGCGGCATGGACACGGACCCTGACCTGCCCCGGGCCCGGCTCGGGGTCGGCCGTCTCCCGCACCTCCAGCACCTCTGGCCCGCCGTACCTGGTGATCCAGATCGCTCGCATGCAGTCCTCCGTCGCCGGAGCAGACACGGCGTGGGTCGCAGTCCACACCGAGCGTCTCACAGCCCATGCCCGCCCGCTCGGTCCGCTTGCTGGCTCAGCGAAGCCAAGCAGCGTACCGCGTCATCTGCGTCATCTGCGTCATCCGCGTCATCCGCGCTGCCGGCGCGTGCGTCAGCCCAAGTTCTCTTGCCGAGGGTAAAGAGGGGTCCTTGGCGTGGTCTGCGTGGCCGGACTGGCCCCATTCCACGCCGAGGGACTTCGCGGGTGCATGGTCCTGGCTGGCCGCCGTCGCCGGGCAGGCAATAGAAGGGGGCGCGGGCGGGATGGTGGATGACGACCTGGCATACGTCGCCCCATGGGGGTTTGACCCTGGGCAGGTCAGCCCGCCAGTCCTGTTCCTGCACGGTGGCCAGGATCGGATCGTGCCCAGTTCGCATGGCAAGTGGCTCGCGCGCCATACCCGCTCGGCGGAATTGCGGCTGCGCCCAGACGACGGGCACATCTCGGTCCTCAACTCCGGCGCGACGGCCATGGACTGGCTCCGGGAGCACGCCAACCAGGGCTGAGACTGTGGGTAACAGCCCTGAGACCCGGAGTGCGCGGCGATGCCTCAGGTCGTCCGGATCCGCGCCGATACATCGGATGTCGAGTTGCTCGCCTCATCCTACGGACCGGACCGGCGCCCGCGAGGTGGCCGGCAGCTTCACTGTGATGGTGGTCGCCGCATCCCGGATGGCTGCGGCGAGCAGCTCGGCTGACTACGCGGCGACGGCGCGCGCTCCGGTGGAGTGTCAGTTGATGCAGAACTCGTTGCCTTC
>WNGA01004634.1_pt1 | contig 20112 bp, 12 predicted proteins | sample 5400061 | NCBI WGS metagenome assembly WNGA01 (sample SAMN13153366, study PRJNA577476) | soil metagenome | isolation source: 100 cm soil or saprolite under grassland replicate 2 | place: USA:California | collected 2016-06-15
CCCGGCCCCGCCCGCCGCCTCGCGCCAGGCGCTGCCGTTCCCCCTGGGACAGGCCGCTCAGCTGGCGACGCAGATCCTCCAGCGAGTCCGACCGCACCGCTTCGCGCTTCCCCCGCAGGACCGTGAAGCGGACCGGCCGGTCGAACGGGGGCAGATCCCGCGATTGCAAACGCCGCGCCTGGCCCTCTTTGAGGCGCAGCCGCACCACGCCAATCCCCTGGTCCACCTCGTAATCCACCGGCACACGGTCGCCGTAGAGGTGGGCCGATGCCGGGAGCGCCTCCAGGGCGCTGCGCTCGGCTTCGGGCACCATCTCGTCTACGTCGAGCACCAGCCGCGTGTTGATGAACTCATCCCAAGAGCCGACCCGCGCTAGCTGGGCTCCGAGGTGCGCGCTCACATGCTCCGTGGCCGCCTGGGTCAGCCGCCCGCCCGAGCGCCGCCAGTAGAATCCGAGCCGCTCGAGGGCGCGCCGCACGCGTGCCTGGTCGGGATGCGGCGTGTGGCCGGCGAGCAGGGCCTCGACCAGCGCCGCCCGCGCGGCGTCCGCGAGGTCCGGGGGGAACGGGCTCGGGAGCGGCTCGACGTCGCGCTCGAGCAGAAACCCGAAATAGCTGACCGTCCGGACCCGCATCAGGCCCTCGTGCCGGCGCTGCCGCTCGAACACGACGGTGGGCGCGCCGCGCCGCGCGTAGCGGCGGATCGCGGGCTCGGGCAGCTGCGTTCCCTCGATGCTCGCGCGCGGCACGCCGAAGCGGTCCGCGAAGTAGCGCAGCGTGCCGGCGACGGCGCCCCAGCTCGAGCACACCGACCCGCGGCTCACGCGGGCCTCCCTGCCGTTCGCCGTTTCCTCGTCGATCACCAGGTCGAACGGTTGGATCTTGGCCACGAGGTCTGCGAACGCCGCGAGGGCCTTCTCGCCCGCGTGGGGCAGTCGCTCAGTTAGTGGCAGCTCGAGCTGGCGATACACCGACGCCAGCCCGAGCGCCACATCCTCGATCGCCTTGACCAGCACGCCGCGGCCTTCGGCCCAGGCATCGACGCTCTCCCAGAACAGGTGGCGCGGCAGACCGTACACCTCCCCCAGGTAGCCGTGCTTGTTGACCGCCTCGGTGTAGACGTTGTACGCCGTGAGGTGATCGCTTCCGGACACGATCAGGCCCTGCAGGTCCCGCTCCTCACGCGTCATGCGGTGCAGCGACTCGACACTCGCCGCGACCGCCACCATCGGAACGAGCTCGGGATCGGCGTGATAGAGCAGCTCGCCCCACGGTCGCTCGACCGGCATCGCTTCCACCTCGCGGCCGTAGCGGGTCAGCCGCCCGCGCTCGATCAAGCCGCGCTCGGTGAGCAGCTCGACGGCGTCGCGGTACGCCGTGCGGTCGAGCGGCACGGGCAGATCGAGCTCGCGCGCGTCCACGCCCAGCGCCGCGCACGTGATTGCCACCCGCTCCGCGTCTCCGGCGAGCTGGAACTCCGGCGGCGTCGGCTGGAGCTGCTCGAATACGAGGTCGCGGTCGCTCAGGATGTAGACCTCGCCGCCTTCCACGCGCCCGTGCACCCGGCCCCCCATCTGGAGAATTTCATTGGCGCCGAGGTAAGCCCTAGTCAGCACGTTGCGACCCCGCTCGACGACATTGGCGTAGCGCGCGTCGTAGATCACCACGGTGTCGAGGCCGCGGATGTTCAGGGCGGACTGGCCCGCCGCCGTCATCGCCAGCAGGAACGGCCGGCGTACCTGACCGTCGAGGAACGGCCGGATGACGCGGATCGGCTCGCCTCCGTGGTAGAACGCGGTTGGCAGGCCCTGCCAGCGGTCGCCGAGCTCCTTCGCGATCTGCTCCACTTCGGCCCGGGTGGGTACGAACACCGCCACGCCGCGCCGCTCCCGCAGAACGCGCTTCATGAAGCGATCGTTCAGGAACTCGAGCGGCTGCTGGGGCAGGACGCGCACATCGGCCGCCCGCGCGGGATCGAAGGCCCGGGTCTCGAGGACCTCGACCGACCCCAGGTAGCGGGAGTAGAAGGCCGGATCGACGGTGGCGGAGAGCCAGATGAAGCGGCAGCCCGCTCGCTTGCCGAGCGCCAGGCACAGCTCGAGCTCCGCCGACGTCTGGTGGATCTCGTCCACCACCAGCGTGTCCCGCGCGGTGATGAGGCCGTCCTCGAACCAGCGGCGCGCGATCCCGGTAGTCACGATCACGACATTCCATGTCGGCGTCTCGGGCGTGGCTTCGCGCTCGCGGTTCACGACGCCGACCTTGAGCGGCGCCTGCAGGGTGGTCGTCGCGATCGACCGGATCGCGAGCGTCTTACCGGTGCCCGTCCCCGCAACGATACCGAACCCCCGCCCCGACGCCGCGAGGCGTCGGATGTCCTCGCCGTGTTCTCGGGCGAGCAGGGTGTCGATGTCGAGGCTCATCGCCAGCTCGATGGTTTCGCAGGCCGCGCGCGTCGGGGCGATCACCACGACCCGCCCGGTGGCGGGCTCCGCGGCGAGGAAGGCGTTGGGATCGGGGGGGAGGAAGTGGTCGCGGGAAATTCGCACGGTCGCAATATAGATTAGCGGAACAGTTCTGACCGGCACGCGACAAGAGAAAGCGGGAGGCGTGCGTGCGCGCCTCCCGCTTCGCGACCGTACCTGCGGCACTGCCTAGGGCGCCAGCCGCCGCATCCGGAACCTCCATCTGCACGCCGCAATCCGGTGGTAGGGCCCGCATGCCAGCTCAGTCGTTGTCGCGGTCGTAATCGTAGTGGTAGCGGTGATGATGATGACGATGCCGAGCCACGTAGAAGCGCCGCGCCACGAACAGCGGGGGCCCGTAGTAGAATGCACGCCGGGGTGGGTAGTAGACGTGCGGCCTTCCCACGATCACGACGCCAGTCATGTAGGGCCGCGGTACGCCGAAACCGACGGCGACGCTGACACGCGTCTGCGCCGCGATCGGCGCAGCACCGAGCGCGAGCGCCATTCCAGCTGCCAAGAGTACACGGTTCATAGGTCACCTCCGGCCGGGCCTTTCTGGAAGGGTCGTGCCAGACGCGACGGCGCCGTCGCAACGGCAACTGCCGATGGGACTTAGGGCGCTGGGTGTGGGGCCGGAGGGAGCGGGGGAGTGTCACCTGCCCGGGTCACGACTGTCCCCCGGCTCCTGCGATGCTTCAACGCGACGGTGGCGGGGCCATCTGCCGCATCAGCCGCAGCACTTCTCCCGCCTCCGCGTGGCGTCCCTGCGCTTTCTTGGAGAAAATGCGGCGACCGTCAACCTCCACTTCGAACACGCCGCCGGAAGACTGGATCAGCTTCACGTCGGCGTGCGGGTAGGTCTTGCGGATTTCGGCCGCCAGACCGGCGGCCCGCGGCTCGTAGTTTCAGACGACGCAGTATTCGATCGTGACGCGCATGGCGTAAACGATAGTCGTGCTTGACAGGTCACGCCAAGGGGCCGACCTTGCTCCAAGCTTGCCCATGAGTGCCCTCTCCCGCCTCAAAGCGTCGCCGGGCCTGCTGGTACGGGCGCTCGTCGCGCTCGGTGCCGTGGCGGCGATCGCCGCAGGGCTGGCGGCGTTCGCATCCCGACGGGTGCCGCTCGGCACGGACGTCGCGGAAGAGATCGTCGTGCTCGTCGTGGTCGGGGCGCTGACGCGCCGCTTCGGCATTCCTCTCCCGGGCAACGGGTTCTCCTCGTTCATCCTCGGCGTCACGGCGTACGCCATCCTCGACCGTGGCTGGAGCTTCGGCGTCCTGGTCGCACCACTGGCGATGGTCGCGGGCGACCTCGCCCTGCGCCGTCTCCCCGTGGCCGCCGCGCTCGACAACGCCGCCCACCTCACGACGGGCGCGGCCCTCGCGGGGCTCGCGTATGCGCGGCTCGGCGGGGCGACGGGCGCCCAGGCGCTCGTCGCGGGCAACCTCCTGCCCCTCTTCGTCTTCCTCGTCCTGCTGCCGTGCGTCGTGAACGGCACCTTCTACATCGAGCTCGCGCTCGGCCGCACGCTCGTGTGGGTCGACGCCGCCCTCACCGCGCGGTGGGAAGCCGTCGTGTACGCCTGCTCCGTGGGTCTGGCCCTCGCGTCCCTCGCGCTTGCGCACGGCGGCCTCGACATGGTCGGGTTCCTGCTGATCGGCGCGGTCGTCGTGAGCGCCGCGGTCGCGAGCGTTTCGGTCATTCGGCGGGGTGTTCACGCCGACGAGCTCGCGCTCATTCAGGGCTTGTCGCAGGCGATCGCGCGGGACATCAGCCTGGCGAAGAGCTTCCCCCGGATTCAGGAGCTCGCCCGACGGTTGGTCCCCTGGGAGCACATGGGCTTCGCGCGGTACGACCCCGGGACGAACGAAATGGAGCTCGTCGCGGACACGGCCAGGGGTGAACGCGGGGGCGGTAGGTTCCGTTTTGACGCCAATGCCGGGTTGAGCGGTGAGGCCGTGCGGCTGCGGCGGCCGGTCGTGGCCCGCGCGCTCGCTCCCGAACAAGCGGTGGTCCCGGGGCGGGAAACGCCCGGCTCGGAGGTGCTAGTCCCGCTGTATCACGCGGGGCAGCTGGTGGGCCTTTGGAGCGTGCGGCACTCGGATCCCACGATGTACCGCGACGCCGACGGCGACATGCTGGCGCTGTTGGCACCACAGCTAGCGTTGATGCTCGCGATCGAGGGCTCGGTCCAGCCGGTTGTAGGTGCGTCGGATCGCACGAGCGCCTACATCCAGACACTGACTGCCACGACCGAGGAGATCCACGCCTCCAGCCAGGAGGTGGCGGCCTCGGCGCGTCGCGCCAGCCACGGGGCCGCCCAAGCCGCGAGCCTCGTGAGCGCGCTGGCCCGCGACTCGGAGCAACTGACCCAGCACGCCGGGGAGGTGGCGGCCGCGGGCGCCGAGACCCGCGACTCGGGTGCGCAGATGGAGCAGACCACCGAGAAGGTCCGCCTCGCGACCCAGGCCGCCGTCCGTCGCCTTACCGATCTGGGTGTGACCACGGAGGAGAGCGCCCGCGAGGTGCGGCGGCTGCGCGACGTGGCGGAGCAGGTGGAGAAGTTCTCCGAAACGATCGGCTTCATCGCAAACCAGACGAACCTGCTCGCGCTCAACGCCACGATCGAAGCGGCGCGCGCCGGCGTTCACGGGCGCGGCTTCGCGGTGGTCGCCGACGAGGTCCACAAGCTCGCCGAGGCGAGCGGTCGAGAGGCGCGCAACGTCGGCAAGTCCGCCCAGGAGACCCGCCGGGCGCTCGACCGGGCCGCGCAACTGCTCGAGCGCGTCCGAGGCGACCTCGGAGACGTCGTGCGCAGCTCGACCGACTGGGTGCAGGACCTGAGCCAAATCGCGGAGGCGGCGGGCGGCACGGCGCGCGCCGGGAAGCAGGTCGCGGACCTGGCGCACGGCATCAGCGAGCGGGCGGCCAGGATCAGCCAGTCGCTCGAGCAGGCCAAGGCGGGCGCCCACGCTTCTACGCAGGAAGCCGAAGCCGTCGCCGCCGCTGCCGCGGAGCAGCTGCAGGCCATCGAGGGACTGGCCCACGGCGCCACCGAGCTGGCGGCGCTCGCCGACAACCTCGCCAGGGCCGTCCGCTTCGTGCGCGGCGAAAACGGGCGCCAGTAGCCGCGTGATCCAGGTCACCACGCCGGCCTCCGGGGTTTCTAACGGGAGGCTGAGTTATTACCGTAGGGCCAGCCCTAGAGGAGGAGCCGGTCCGTGCGAACACTCGCGGTCCTGGGAGCAGCGCTCGCGTGCGGGATCTCCAGCCTCGACGCGCAGCACGCGCACCAGTTCGAGTTCGGCGCGTTCGGATCGTTCACGCGCTACGACAAGGTGTTCAACCTCGACAACCAGATCGGCGGCGGCGGCCGGCTGGGCTACTTCTTCAATAACGTCGTCAGCGCGGAGCTCGACGCGGGCTACCAGAGCCCCAATCCGAAGACAGGCACCGCTTCTCCCACACTGGCCCACGGCAGCGCCAGCCTGGTCCTGAACTTCGGCACGGCCCGCAACCTCTTCTATATCCTCGGCGGCTACTCCCGCCTCGACTTCGAGAAGACGGTGCCCTACCGCTTCACCGACGACGCCGTCCACGGCGCGATCGGCGACCGGATTTTCCTCGGCGACCACGCCGCCCTCCGTCTCGAGGTGCGCGGCTTCTACACGCCCAACACGGGATTCGCCGGCGGAGACTGGGCGGGTCACATCGTCAGCTCGCTCGGCTTGTCCGTCTTCACCCGCAGCGGCCCGGCAGCGGACGCGGACCACGACGGAGTCCCCGACCGGCGGGATGCGTGCCCCAACACGCCCGTCGGCGCCGCGACGGACGCGCGCGGCTGCACCATGGACTCCGACCGTGACGCCGTATACGATGGCCTCGACCGCTGTCCTGCCACGCCGGCGGGAGCGCACGTGGATCCCACGGGCTGCCCGACCGACGCGGACCACGACGGCGTGTACGATGGGCTCGATCGTTGCCCCAACACGCCCGCCGGGGCGCAGGTAGACGCCAACGGTTGCCCCAAGGACTCGGACCACGACGGCGTCGTCGACGGCATCGACCAATGTCCGGGCACGGCCGCCGGGGCCGTCGTGGACGCGACCGGCTGCCCGCTCGATTCGGACAAGGACGGCGTGCCGGACGGACTGGACAAATGTCCCAACACGCCGCCGGGGGCGGAAGTCGACGATGTCGGATGCCAGCGCTTCAAGGACTCGGACGGAGACGGCGTGGACGATGCGAAGGACCGCTGCCCGGGCACGACCCCCGGCACCCGGGTGGACGCCGCCGGCTGCCCGATTCTGTTCACCCCGGAGCGGACGCCGGTCATCCTGCGCGGCGTGATGTTCGAGATCGGTAAGTCGGCCCTCAAGCCGGAGTCCTTCACGGTCCTGGACATCGTCGCACAGTCGCTGAACGCCAATCCGGACATCCGGATCGAGATCGCCGGCTATACCGACAACACCGGCTCGAACGCCACCAACCTCAGGCTGTCGCAGGCGCGGGCGGAGGCCGTGCGCGCGTACCTCGGGAGCAAGGGCGTCGCGCCGGGCCGCATGGTCGCGAAGGGGTACGGCGCCGCGAATCCGATCGCGCCCAACACGACGGCCGCGGGGCGCGCACAGAACCGGCGCGTCGAGCTGCACCAGTTACCTTGAGCGCGTGGGCGCGCGGGAGCTGACATGAGACGGTTCGGGTTGCTGGCGGCCGTGCTGGCGCTCACCGCCAGCGGCCTCGCAGCACAGCACGCCGGGCAAGTCGAAGTCGGCGCGTTCGGCTCCTACACGCGCTACGATGCCACGTTCGGGCTCGCCCACAAGGTCGGGGGCGGCGTCCGGCTGGGATACCTGCTCGGCAACATCGTCGGCGTGGAAGGCGACATCCTCTTCCAGCCCGAGTACACCGTCTCGCCGAGCGGCACGCCCACGACGCTCGAGCCGTTGATTGGCAGCGCGTCTCTTGTGGTCAACGCGGTGCACGCCAGCCGGCTGATGGTCTACGTGCTCGGCGGCTACTCGCTGCTCGATTTCGGCACCCGCGCGCCTTACCGCTTCACCGATAACGGCGCCCACGGCGGCGCCGGCGTACGCCTGTTCCTGACGGAGCGTGTCGCGCTGCGGGTGGAGGGGCGGGCGATTTACAGCCCCAGTACCCAGTCGACGTTCGGCCCCAAGACGGCGACGCACTTCGTGGGCACCGCCGGGCTCTCCGTGCTCCACCTGGGTACGCCGTCCAAGGATTCCGATCACGACGGCGTCACCGACAAGAAGGACGCCTGCCCCGACACGCCCGCGGGAGCGGCCGTGGACTCGAAGGGTTGCCCCATTGATTCCGATCGTGACGGCGTGTCCGATGGGATCGACAAATGCCCCGGCACGCCGGCGGGCGCGCATGTCGATGCGACCGGTTGCACCACCGATGGCGACGCCGATGGCGTCCCCGACGGGATCGATCAATGCCCCGCCACGCCGGCGGGCGTGCATGTGGACGTGAAGGGCTGTCCGGTCGACTCCGATGCCGACGGCGTCCCCGATGGCGTCGACCAGTGTCCCGACACGCCCGCGGGCGTCGCGGTCGACCCGGCCGGGTGCCCGCTGGACTCGGACAAGGATGGCGTCCCCGACGGCATCGACAAGTGCCCCAATACGCCGGCCGGGGCCACCGTGGACGCGAGCGGCTGCCCATTGGACGCGGACCTCGATGGCGTGCCGGACGGGCTCGACAAGTGCCCCAACACACCGGCGGGCACCAAGGTGGACGCGACCGGTTGCCCGCTGCCCGTGGAGGCCGTCAAGCCGCAGCCCCCGCCCACTCCTCCGGGGAAGTGTCCGCCCGCGCCGCCGGGGAGTCAGGTGGACGCGAACGGCTGCCTCATCCTGTTCACACCTGAGGCGGCGCGGTCCCCGACGCCGGGCGCACCGCCGCGGCCAACCCTGATCCTGACCGGTGTGAACTTCGAGACCGGCAGGTCGGCGTTGACGCGTGACTCGTACATGGTGCTCGACGCGGTCGCGGCCTCGCTGCTCGCGAACCCGGACATCCGGATCGAGATCGCGGGATACACCGACAGCACCGGGACGAAGTTCTCGAACCTGCGCTTGTCGCAGTCGCGTGCGGTCGCCGTGCGCTTCTACCTCGCGCGCAAGGGTGTAACCCCGGCCCGAATGACGGCCAAGGGGTACGGCGCCTCCGGCTACATCGCGCCCAACAGCACCGCCGCGGGGCGCGCACAGAACCGTCGGGTGGAGCTGCACAAGCTGCCGTAGCGGCGGCGGGCGGGGCCTCGGTATGTTCTCCTGCCCCCATGCTCCGCCCGCTGGTGCTCCTGTTCGCCGTGGCGATCGTCGCCGCGCCAGCCCCCCCTGTCGCGGCGCAGCAGCCGCGCCGGGCGCCGCCGCCCAGGCGCCGGACCCCGGTCACTGCCCAACGGATACCGACCCCGCGGTCGGTGCTGGGGTTCGAGCCCGGCGAGGACAGGAAGCTCGCGGACTGGCCCACCCTCGTCCGCTATTACCAAGCGCTCGCCTCGGCGAGCGATCGCCTGCGGTACCGCGAGCTGGGACACACCACCCTCGGCGCCCCGCTCATTGCGCTCGCAATCTCGAGCCCGGGGAACCTGCGGGCCTTGGACCGCTACCGTGAGCTCAACGCGAAGCTCGCGGACCCACGGGGCTTCAAGACCGCCCGGGAAGCGGAGGACGTGCTCCGGGTCGGCAAGGCCGTCGTGCTCGTCACGTCGGGCATCCATTCGACGGAGGTCGGCGGGCACCTGACCCCCGCTATACTCGCGTACCGGCTCGCGAGCGACACCAGCCTCGCGACCCGGGCGATCCTCGACAATGTGATCCTCTGGCTCGTGCCGTCGCTCAACCCCGACGGGGTCTCGATTGTCACCCGTTGGTACAACCGAACGGTCGGCACGGCAGCCGAGGGCACCGATCCACCTGAGCTGTATCATCACTACACGGGGCACGACAACAACCGCGACTGGTACGCGTTCACCCAGGTCGAGACCCAGCTGGTAGTCGACTCGATCCACAACGTGTGGCACCCGCAGATCGTGCACGACATTCACCAGCAGGACACCGACGGGTCCCGGCTCTTCCTGCCGCCCTACCTCGATCCGATCGAGCCGAACGTCGATCCCCTGCTGGTCGACGGCGTGAACGCCCTCGGCACCGCCATGGCGTGGGCGCTCGCCGGCCAGGGGAAAACGGGGATCGTCGTCAATGCGGTTTATGACGCGTGGACGCCCGCCCGCGCCTACCAGCATTATCACGGCGGCGTCCGCATCCTGTCGGAGGCGGCGAGCGCGAACCTCGCGTCGCCCCTCGACCTCCCCGCCGACCAGCTCGCCACGCGCGGCCGGGGCTTCAATCCACGCGAGCGCTCCTGGAACTTCACGAATCCCTGGCCGGGGGGTCGCTGGACCCTGCGCGACATCGTCGCCTACCAGACGGACGGAGCTTACGCCCTGCTGGAGAACGCGGCCCGCTACCGCGACCGCTGGCTCGCCACCTTCCTGACGGTCGAGGGGCGCGCCGTGCGCGGCTGGAAGGGCTGGCCCTACGCGTACGTCGTGCCCCGAGAGCATCAGGATTCTGTCGGGCTCGCCACGCTGCTCGGCATCCTGCATCGCGGCCAGGTCGAGATTCGCACCGCGCTCCACCCCGTCGCGCTCGGTGGTCAGCGGTTCCCGGCCGGGAGCTACGTCGTGGTGCTGCGGCAGCCGTATGCCGGGTTCGCCAAGACCCTGCTCGAGCCGCAGCGCTATCCCGACCTCCGGCTGTACCCGGGTGGCCCGCCGCTCCCGCCGTACGACGTCACCGCCCACACACTGCCACTGCTGATGGGCGTGACCGCCGTGGCAGCACGCGATTCCCTGCGCATCGCCCTCTCCGCCCCGATCGAGCCGCCCGCCGCGAGCCCCGGATATCCAGGCTTTGCCGGCCCGGATGCGCCACGGGTCGGGCTGTACCGCTCGTATGCGGCCCCGATCGACGAGGGGTGGACCCGCTGGGTGTTCGATACGTGGAAGGTGCCCTACGTGTCGGTCGTCGACTCGGTGGTGCGTGCGGGGAAGCTCCGAGACCACTTCGAGGTGATCGTCCTGCCGGACCAGTCGCCCCACGAGCTGTTCGACGGGCTGCCACGCCAGTATCCCGCGCCCTACGCCGGCGGCCTCGGCCAGGAGGGCGTCGAGGCGCTGCGCCAGTTCGTGACCGATGGCGGCACGCTCGTAGCGCTCAACGACGCGAGCCGCTTCGCCGTCGAGCGTCTGCTCCTCCCCGTGCGCAACGTCCTCGAGAGCGTGGCCGACGATGAGTTCTATGCCCCCGGATCGATCTTCCGGCTCGAGCTCGACCCCAGCGACCCGATCGCGCGCGGCATGCCCGCCCAGTCCGTGGCGTGGTATGAAAGTGGTCCCGCGTTCGAGGTGCTCGATTCGAGCGCCGCGCGCGTCGTGGGACGCTATCCGGCGGATGCGGACAAAGTGCTGCTGTCGGGCTGGGCGTTGCATCCGGAGCGCGTGGCAGGTCGGGGGGCCCTGGTCGAGGCCAAGCTCGGGACCGGTCGGGTCGTCTTGTTCGGCTTCCGGCCGCAATATCGGGGGCAGAGCATCGCTACTTACCCGTTGCTATTCAACAGCTTGCGGCTGACTGCACGGTAACGTGATGCCCGTCTCTTGTCCGCTTGTCCGGTGATTCCTATCGTGTAGCCCCCTATGGCTGTGGTCCGGCAGGCAGGTGCTCTCTTGCTGGCCGCGCTCATCATGAGTCGCGGCCTTTTTGCACAAGACAGCGCCGCGGTCGTGAGCGCGAGTCCCGCGGATCAGGTCAAGGTCCTGCTGCGGCCTACCGAGATCCGGTACATGCAGCAAGAGTCCGTGCTGCTCCCGCCCACGGCGAAGATCAAAGGCCTGTACGTCAACGCGTGGGCGTTCGGGTCGAAGAAGCTGTGGCAGCTCGTGCGCCTCGCCGACGAGACCGAGATCAATGCCTTCGTCGTCGACGTGAAGGACGACACCGGCTGCCTGCTCTACCCCTCGACCGTGCCCACGGCCGAGCTGATCGGCGCGAACCGCTGCGTGCGCGCGAAGGACGCGCGGGCGCGGCTCGATACCCTCGCGGCGCACGACATCTACGCCATCGCGCGCATCGTGGTCGCGAAGGATCCCCTCCTCGCAGAGCGGAAGGCCGCGTGGTCGGTCAAGGACCGCGTGACGGGCGAGCTGTGGCGCGATCGGATCCACAGCGCCTGGGTGGACGCCTACAACGACTCCGTCTGGATCTATTCCGCCCAGCTCGCGCAGGAGGCCGCGCGGATGGGATTCCAGGAGGTGCAGTTCGACTACGTGCGCTTCCCCGACGAGCCGCGCGAACGGATGGCGACCGCAATCTTCCCGGCGCACCGGTCCGGGCGGACCCAGCGCGAGGCGGTGCGCGAGCATGTGGCGCTGCTCAAGGACCGCCTGAAGGCATCGGGCGTGCCGGTCACGTTCGACATCTTCGGGCTCACGGCATCCGCCACCGGCGACTTGGGCATCGGGCAGGTGTGGGAGGACTTCGTGAGCGTGGCCGACGTGGTGCTGCCCATGGTGTACCCGAGTCACTACTACCGGGGCGCCTTCGGCTACGCGTGGCCCAATGGCCAGCCGTATCGCGTCGTGCGCAGCGCCCTGACCGAAGCGCTGAAGCGCTCGGAACCGCTGCCGGGCTCGGCTGAGATCCGCCCTTTCCTGCAAGCGTTCACGCTCGGGCGCCGGCTGCCCCGCTACACGCCCTTTGAGATCCGCGAGCAGATCCGCGCGGTCGAAGACCTGGGCATCACGTCGTGGGTGTTGTGGAACCCGCGGAGTGTGTACCAGCGCGGCTCGCTGCGACCGAAGCAGGGCGCCGAGCCGGTGACGGGACAGGGCGTCTCGAGCCGCGGCGGCCGCTAAGTCGGCTCGGCGAGCGCCATCCCGGGCTGCCACTCGGTGATATAGCCCGCGATAGCTGACGCGGCGACCGTATAGGGATTGGCGAGGTAGAGCTGTCCGGGCCCCGAGCGACCTGGGAAGTTGCGGTTGATCGCGCTGATGGTGACTTCGTCGCCTGTCTTCGAGACCCCCGGCCCCGCGTTGATACACGCTCCGCACGACGGCTCGAGGAACGTGGCACCCACCTTCCGGAACAGCTCCAGGTACCCGCGCTCCGTACAATACCGCTTCACGTCCTGCGACCCGCACTGGATGTAGAAGCGCACCCAGGGTGCGACGCGCTCCCCGCGCTCCGCCGCTTCCTCGAGGACTCGGGCGTACATGTCCATGTCCTCCTTCTTGCCTGCGGTGCAGGAGCCAGCGTACGCGATGTCCACCCTCACTCGCTCCCCCGCCTCGGCGATGTAGCGCCCGTTCCCGGGATCGCCCGGCAGCGCGATCAGGGGCCGGATCGCGCCGGCGTCGATCTCGATCACTTCGCAGTACTCCGCGCCCGCGTCGCTCGCGAGTCCCCGACACAGCCGTTCCGCCGCGTCCGGCGTCATGCCACGATACTCCATCAGGTACGCGACGGTCTTCTCGTCGGGAGCGACGTAGCCGGTGAAGCCGCCGACCTCGGCCGTCATGTTGGTCATCGTCGCGCGCTCGTCTACGGACAGCGACTCGACAGCATCGCCACAGTATTCCACCAGCTTTCCGATGGCGCGGCCGCTCTTCACGTACGGGTGGCGCAGGATCTCGAGCATGAAGTCCTTCGCCGTCACGTTGTCCGGCTTCCGGCCGCGCACGACGAACTTGACGGTTTCGGGCACCGTGAGCCGCACGTCCTTCGTGATCCAGGAGTTGAAGATCGCCGTCGTGCCGACCCCGAAGGCTACGCACCCCACGGCGCCAGCATGCGGCGTGTGGGAGTCGCTCCCGATGATCACCATCCCCGGCTCGGCGTGCCCCTCGAGGATCTTGGAGTGGCAGATCGCCTCGGACCCGTGGTGGCCCAGCCGCAGCTCGCCGTACAGCCGGATCCCCTGCTTCTCCGCGAACGCGCGTTGCTTCTTCTCGAGCTCGAGCGCCACGTCGAGCAGGCCCTCCTTCACGCGCTCGGGCGTCATCGCCTCGCCGAGGAAGGTGAGGTGATCGCGGAACATGAGGATCGAGCCCGGGTCGTGAACCTTCTCGTCTTGTCCCACGAGCTGTTCGAAAAAGATGGCCGCCATGGGGGTGACGTACTCGTGGCTGAACCGGACGTCGGTGACGACGAACCCCTCGTCCCCCGGCTTCACGGTGGGGACGCCGATCTTCTCCTTGGACGGATCTACCACCCAGTGACGGGCGATGATTTTCTCGCCGAGCGTCATGGGGCGACGGGGGGTGGCGGGGGGTGAGAGCACCACCTTCCCCTGGAGCCGGGCCACGTTGAAGTTGAACAGCCCCCCGTACTCGATGATCCCGCGGGTGATTTCGCCTTCGCCGGCAGTGAACGCGCTCAGGGGGATCGCCTCGCCGCGCCGCACCCTGTCGATCATGGAGAAGTCCGTCGTGGTGAGGACGCCCAGATGCTGACAGTTCTCCCGATAGATGCGCTCGATGTTCTCCGCGACGACCAGCTTGATCCCCGCGCACATCTCGGCATATGGGGACTGCTCACGCGACGAGCCCTTGCCCCGACGCTTGCCGCTCACCGAGGCGACGAAGCCGCCGCGCTTCACCGCGCCGCGAGTGATGGGAAACTCTGCGCCGCACTTGAGCCCCAGGTAGGGAAAGTCGCCCAGCGTTTCGTCGTAGTAGTAGCAGATGTAGGCGGGAGTTATCTCGTCGGTGGAGATGTTGTCGCGGAGCTTTGTCGCACGCTGCCAGTCGATGTCCTGCCCCTCGAGCTGCCGGCGCACCAGGTCCGCGTCCTCGGCCAGGAACAGGATCCGCCCCCGGAGCACCACTTGATCCGGCAGCTTCTCGACGCGACGGGAGCGCAGCGCAGCGAGCATCAGGCGAAAGATTACCCCTTGCCCAGGGTGGAGCAAGCGGATTTTCTTGGGCATGCGCACAATCACTTTGCTCAGTGCCGCGGCGCTCGCGTCCGCGGCGTGTCCCACTACGCCGCTGCCCTCGACCGCAGTCCCCCAACCGGCGCCGCTCCCCGCCGTGAGCACCGCGGCGATGGACGCGCATCTGAAATACCTCGCCGATGATCTGCTCGAGGGCCGCGCGCCGGCGACGCGCGGCGGCCGGTTGGCCGCCAAGTACATCGCGGCCCAATTCGAGGCGCTCGGCCTGGAGCCCGCCGGCAGCGACGGATCGTACTTCCAGCCGGTGGCGCTCGTCGGCATGACGCCCCGCCCGTCGCTCGTCTGGGGCAGGGGCGGCGCGACCCGGTCGCTCACTTACCTCGACGATTTTGTGGCGTGGGCGGAGCGGCCGGAGAGTCACATCGTCGCCGACGGCGAAGTCGTGTTTGTCGGTTACGGCGTGGCGGCGGAGGAGTGGCGCTGGGACGACTACAAGGACGTGGACGTTCGCGGCAAGGTGCTCTTGATGCTCGTGAACGATCCCGGCCTCCAGGACTCGACCATCTTCAACGGGCGGGCCTTGACCTACTACGGCCGGTGGACGTACAAGCTCGAAGAGGCGGCGCGCCGCGGCGCGGTGGGCGCGATCCTCCTCCACACCACCGAGAGCGCGACCTACGGATGGGACGTAGTGCGCGGTTCCTGGTCGGTGGAGCAATTCAAACTCGACCGGCCGGCCGCACAGAGCATCGCATTCGCCGCCTGGGTGACGCACGACGCCGCTCAGGCCGCGCTCGCCCGGGCCGGCCTCAACCTCGATTCGCTGACCCGTTCGGCGGCGCGCCACGAGTTTCAGCCGGTGGCAACCGGAATCAACGTCGCGGTCGAGGTCACGAGCGCGCTGCGTCACGTCCGCTCGGAAAACGTGGTGGCCCGGATCCCCGGGAGCGACCCGGCATTGGCCAGCCAGACGGTGCTGTTCACGGCGCACTGGGATCACAAGGGGATCGGCCCCGCCGCGCACGGCGACTCGATTTACAACGGCGCGGAGGACAACGCCTCGGGCGTGGCGGCGATGCTCGGCGCCGCGGAGGCGCTGTGTCAAGTACAGCCCCGCCCCCGGCGGACGCTGCTGTTCGTGGCGACGACGGCCGAGGAGAGCGGCTTGCTCGGCAGCGAGGCGTACGCGCGGGATCCCCTCGTCCCGCTCGAACAGACCGCGGCCGTGATCAATCTCGATGTAACCAACGTCCGCGGGGCGACGCGCGACATCGACGCACTGGGCGGCGACCGCTCGACCTTGGGCGCGGTGTTCGATGCGGCCGCCCGCGCCGAATCGCTGGCGGTGGTTCACGCGCCCGACGTGCGCGGCGCGTTCTATCGGTCGGACCATTTCCCGTTTTCACGGGCCGGCGTGCCGGCGCTGTCGATCGAGCCCGGCAGGGACTTCGTCGGCCGGCCCGCCGGCTGGGGCGAGCGGGAGGCCGCGCGCTACAACCGAGAGCGCTACCACCAGCCGGGTGACGAGTATCGCACGACGTTCAGCTACGTGGGGATGGGGCAGGAGGTCCGGGTGGTGCTGCGAGTCGCGCTGGCGGTGGCGAACGCGCCGGCAATGCCGCGTTGGCTTCCGAATTCAGAATTCCAGCGGCCAACAGGGCGCGGGCATCCCTGAGTGCAGTGTGTTGCAGTATATGTAAGAGGCTGCGAATAAAAGCTATATGAACGTTCCGGAGACCGGAACGTGGGGTGCCTCTGGCCTATTGGGAGGGACCCACATAAGTTTGCGCCCGCCTCTCGGCAGTCGCACCTCCCGCACTCCGGAGTGGGCACCTGGAACTCCCCACATCGCATCGGCTGCCGCTGTCCTGGCTACTCGAGGCGGCGAGCCCGCCGCTCGTGTATCGATCCTACGCCGAAGTCGTACCCGAGGCCGAGCGAGACCCGGCGCGACTCGAGGCGCCGCGCCAAGCGGTGTTGCAGTACAAGCCTGCCCTGGCGATCGCTCGCAAGCAGAAGGCTACGGGGCTGTGGGGTGGGAATCTGCTCGCGCCGGGGGCGTCCAAAACGTACGGCTGGACCGAGCCGGGCACGGTATACCAGTACCGGCGGCTGCTCGAGCTGGGGTGGCCGCCATCGGAGCGGGTGTTTCGCAACGCCGACCGATTCCTGTTTCAGCTGCTGTCGCGCATCGAGACCGACGATCCCGATCGAACGGTCGCCCAGCGGGCGCTCGAGCTGCTGGTCGAGTTTCAAAAGCCCGCCAAGACAGACCCCGGGCTGGGGCGTTGGGCGCGCCGCATGGGGCGCGAGGGAGCGGCCTGCGCGCTGGCGCGCGGAGGGCATAGCGACGATCCACGGGTGCGCGGCACGGCGCATACCATCGCCAGCAACATCTCCCAGTATCTGCGCAGCGAGCTCGCGGCGAACCCCTTCAGGAAGGCCCAGGGGAGGACGGTGCTCGATCCCCATGCTTGCCCTCCGACCATCTTCGCCGTGGAAATGCTCGCCTTCCTGCCCCCCGTGCAGCGGGAGCGGGCCGGCTTCATCGAGCGACTGGGGCAGTATTGCTCTTCACCGGCGCCACGACGCGCGTTCTTCATCCTCGCGGGCAAAAAGCTCCTGAAGCCGATGTTCGAGATCCTTGGCGACCCGTTGCGCTCCGACGCCCAGGGCCACATCACCGACGTCCCGTTCGCGCTCTACTGGATCGAGCTCTTGGCTCGTCTCGGTCTCGTGCGCCAGATCCCGAGCGCCAGCCGGGTGCTGGCCCGGCTATTCAACGAGTGCGACGACCGGGGGATCTGGAGCCCGAAGAGCCTGCGCGCCATGCCAAAGGCGACGAGCCCCCTCACGGCGCACTGCTTCCCGCTCGAGGGACCGGGGAAGAGCCCCGCGCAACGGCAAACGGACGCAACGTTCCGGCTGGGGCTCATCGCCCGGTTGATGGGGATCCCGGTCGAGATCTCGTAGTATTTCGGTCTTGCGTCTGGGGACGTGTTGACGTAGTAGTAATCGCTACTACGCAAATGCTCAGCCAAATCGACCTGACGCCATTCGGGTTCACGGCCACGGAGTCCCAGGCCTACGCCGCGCTGCTCCGGCTCGGTCCATCCACCGGCTACGCGGTCGCCCATGCCACGCGGGTGGCGCGCGCCAACACGTATGGCGCCCTCGAGGGCCTGGTAGGCCGCACCGCCGCGCTGCGGCTCCCGGGGCGTCCCGCTCGCTATCGGGCGACGGACCCGGCCGCGCTGATCGCCCAGCTGGCCGCGCAGCAGGGCGAGACGCTCGACCGCCTCAGCCGCTCCCTGCGCGACGCCGCCGGTCCTTCCGAGCCGGAAACGCGGAGCGTGACGGGCGGGCGCGCCGTCGCTAATCTGATCATGCAGGTCGTCGCCCGCGCCGAGCGACGGGCGGAGGGCGTGCTCTCGGCCGACTTGGTCCGCCCTACGTTGCCTGCCTGGCGCCGCGCCAAGGAGCGCGCAGCGCTCGAGCTGCGGGTCGCGGGGGACGTGCCTGCGGAGGCGGGTCCAATCTTCAGCGGGACCGTATCGGTGGAGTCACCGACGGTGCTGCTCATCGACGACGCTCAAGCGGTGGTCGTGGCTGGGAGCGGCGAGACGGCCGCGGGCATCTGGAGCTCGCATCCGGCGGTCGCCACCCTGGCCCGCACCTGGATCCGGGGCCTCGCGTGAGGTGCCTTCTTCCCCTGCTTCTCTGCGCCGCCGGCGCGTGCCGGGCCCCCGCCCTGCCGGACGCCCAGCTGTTCCCCGCCGGGACCCAGCTCACCGTCCGCTACGTCCGGGTGGACGGAGCGAGGGTTCGTTACATCGACGCCGGGCGCGGCGCTCCCGTCGTCTTCCTGCACGGCCTCGGCGCCTCGATGTACGCCTGGCGCAAGAACCTTGAAACCGTGGCAGCGGCGGGCTTTCGCGTGATGGCGTTCGACAACCGCGGCTTCGGTCTCTCCGACAAGCCGCCGGTCCCCTACGACAACGCCGCCTACGCCCGCCTTGCGGTCGCCCTCATGGACTCGCTCGGTCTCTCGGATGCGGTGCTGGTCGGGCACTCCATGGGCGGCGCGATCGCCGCCGAGGTCGCGATCGAGTATCCGCAACGCGTGCGGGGGCTCGTGCTCGTCGGCTCGGCCGGCCTGGGCGCCCGTGAGCCACTTCTGTTCCGGGTGGCCCGGTGGCCCTTGCTCGGACCGGCAGTGCTCGCGTTCCGTGGCCGGGGCCTCACTGCCCGTCTGCTCAAGTCCACCTATTTTGATCCCGGCAAAGTGACGGAGGCCGACGTGGATCAGTATCACGCCCCCGTCGCCTTGCCGGACTACGGACGAGGTCTACGGGGCGCCCTCCGACAATTCCGCTTCGACGGCCTCGAGGGGCGGCTCGATCGAATCGCGGCTCCGACCCTCGTGTTGTGGGGGGAAGAGGACCGCTGGGCGCCCCTTGGACTGGGCCGTGCCCTCGCAGGCGGGATCACGCGCTCAGCGTTCGTGAGCGTGCCGCACGCAGGGCACTCGGTTCAGGAGGAAGCGCCGGACGAGGTAAACCACCTGGTCATCAGGTTCCTGAAAGATGGGTTGCCGCGGATCCCGGCAGATCTGGCGTTGGCGCGGTAGGGCAGTATATTTCCTCAACCGTCCGGTTGAGGAAATGGCAAACTGAAGCCTAAGCTCGGCAATTCCAGAGCATTACGGATAATCGCCGCAGCCCGCGAGGAGTTCTCTCGTCGTGGGTTCGACGGTGCGCGCGTGGACCAGATCGCGCGGCGCGCGGGGGTGAACAAGCAGCTGTTGTTCTACTACTTCAACACGAAGCGTGGCTTGTTCACCGCGGTGCTCGCCCACGGTGCGGCAGAGCTCGAGCAGGCGCTGGCCGACCTTCCACCGGGGGGGGAACGCCCCCTGGACCGGATCCGTGTCGCCCTCGGCGCCCAGTTCGATTTCCTGGCGGCGCATCCAGACCTCGTCACGCTGCTCACGCAAGCCGGCCGGTCCGATGCGCGGCCCTTCGCGCCCGCCATCAAGCGGCTGGTCGTCCACCTCGCCGAGGGGCAGGGCCGCGGTCAGGTACGCGACGATCTCGACCCGCACTTGGCCGCCGCGCAGGCGCTCGTGCTGATGGTCGCGTACCTCGGCCTCGAATCGCTGATCGCCACGAGCGCCCCGCCCCTGGGCGCCGACGAACCGACGCTACGCGAGCGCTGGAAAGACGCTGCGGTGAGGCTGGTGCTCGAGGGGGTGGCGGCGCGCTGACTCCTACCAGTTGATCCAGTAGGATGCCTTCACGAGGAAGGTGTTGTCCGGATGCAGATCGAAGAGGTCGCGGAAGTCTCCGCCCACGGACCGCGAGCCCTGGCTCCCCGCGCCGTCCTGCCGCCCCTGGGTCCACACGACGAACAGGGTCGAGCCTGGGCGGTATTCCCAGCGGAGCACGGCGGTCGAGTTGAACTGCTTGCGGTTGAACCCGCCCGGGACGGCCGCGTACGGTTTGTAGCGATCGCCGAATGCGGTAGCCTTCGGGTCGGCGAGCTCACGCACGTGCGAGTAGGTACCCTTGCTGACGAACGGCTGGGCATAGAGCTGCACGGTAAGGACGGGTGAGACCGTGTAGTCGATCCGCCCGGTAACCGACGCCTCGTT
>WNGA01005139.1_pt1 | contig 20098 bp, 16 predicted proteins | sample 5400061 | NCBI WGS metagenome assembly WNGA01 (sample SAMN13153366, study PRJNA577476) | soil metagenome | isolation source: 100 cm soil or saprolite under grassland replicate 2 | place: USA:California | collected 2016-06-15
CTGCCGATCTCGACGAACGAGATGCGGGCCGCCTACCGGGCCACCATGCTGCCCGCCATCACCGACGCGTTTCTCTTTGCGCAGCGCGGCTTCGTCGACGTCGGGTTCATGGGCGGCGCCCAGATCGATCAGTACGGCAACATCAACACGACCGTCATCGGCGAGTACGCCCGGCCCAAGGTGCGGCTGCCCGGCACCGGCGGCGCCAACGACATCGCCTCGCTCTGCCGCGAGGTGATCATCGTCACCGCCCACGAGAAGCGCCGTTTCGTGCCGCGCGTCGACTTCATCACGAGCCCGGCGTGGCTCGCGGGCGACGGCTCGCGCGCGCGCGCGGGGCTGCTCTTCGGCGGTGTCTCGCACGTGGTCACGACGCTGGGCATCCTCGGCTTCGATCCCGCGACGAAGCGCATGCGCATCGAGGCGACCCACCCCGGAATCACCGTGCAGACGATCGGGGAGAACACCGGCTTCGAGCTGCTCGAAGCCCCGGAAGTCCGCGTGACCGACCCGCCGTCGGTCGGCGAGCTGGCGATGCTGCGCGCCCTCGACCCCGACCGTCGGTTTCTCGGCTAGCCCGGAGGCGCCATGGATTTCGGTCTCGCCATCAAGAACTTCGTCGGGCCCACCGAGACGCCCGACATCGACGCGCTCCTGGCCTACGCCGAGCGGGCGGAGGCGCTGGGCTTCGAGTCCCTGTGGGCCTGGGATCACGTGATCCTCGGCGTGGAGCCGGCCTTCCCGATCCTCGACGCCGTCGGCACGTTGACCGCCATCGCCGCCCGCACCCGGCGGATCAAGCTCGGCACCGGCGTCATGGTGCTGCCGCTGCGCAACCCGACCGTCGCGGCCAAGGCGCTGGGGACGCTCGACGTCATCTCCAAGGGGCGGTTGATCCTCGGCGTGGCCGCCGGCTGGTACGCCCGCGAGTTCGACGCCGTCGGCGTGCCGTTCAAGCAGCGCGGCCGGCTCTTCGAGCGCAACCTCGAGATCCTCACGCGGCTGTGGACCGAGGACCGGGTCACGCTCCAGGTCGACGGGTTCAACCTGCGCGAGGCCGTGATGCGGCCCAAGACGGCCCAGCGCCCGCGGCCGCCGATCCTCATCGGGGGGTACGTCGATGCCGTGCTCAAGCGCGTGGCCACCAAGGGCGACGGCTGGCTCACGTACTTCTACACGCCGGAGAGCTACCGGAAGTCCTGGGCGAAGATCGTCGCGTTCGCGCGCGAGGCCGGACGTGATCCCGCGACGCTGACCGGCACGAACCAGCTGGCGATCTACGTGGGCCGATCCCGCGCCGAGACGGAGCAGCCGATGCGCCAGTGGCTCCAGACCGAGTGGGACGTGGCGGCCTGGAGCGAGTCGACGATCGATCACGCCATCCGCGGCGGCGTGGACGAGTGCGTGAGCCAGCTTCGCGCCCACGTGGAGTCCGGCGTGGACCGGCTCATCCTGATCCCGTACCGCTACGAGCCCGCCCAGGTCGAGATCATCGCCCACGAGGTCTTCCCCCGGTTGACATGATGGAGATGACAACATGAACGAGCCGCTTCGATTCTCCGGGATCATGCCCGCCAACATCCTGCCCTTCACCGCCGACCTGACCGTCGACGAGCCGGCGTACCGCCGGCATCTCTCCTGGCTCGCCGACACCCGCGGGGTGACCGGGATCGTGGCCAACGGGCACGCCGCCGAAGTCTCCTCGTTGACGCGAGAGGAGCGCACGCACACGCTCGCGATCGCCCTGGACGAGGTCGCGGGGCGCTGTCCGGTGATCGCCGGCGTGTATTCCAACGGGACGCAGGAAGCCGTCGAGCTCGTGCGAGAGGCCAGGCGCGCGGGGGCGGCCGGGGTGCTGGTCTTCCCCCCGACGGTGTTCATGTGGGGCGCGCAGCTCAAGCCCGAGATGGTGCTGCGGCACTTCTCGGAGATCGCCGCCGGCGCCGACCTGCCGATCGTCGTCTTCGAGTATCCGCCGGCGTCGGGAATCGGCTATGCGCCGGACACGCTGGCGCGGCTCGCCCGGATCCCACAGGTGGTCGCGGTGAAGGACTGGTCGAACGAGATCGTCGCTCTCGAGGCCAACCTCCGCGCCCTGCGCGCGACAGGCCGGCCGGTGGCCCTGCTCTCGGCCTTCACGATGTCGCTGATGGCGAGCTTCCTGCTCGGCGCCGACGGCGCGATCTCGGGGATGGGCAGCGTGACGGCCGACTTGCAGGTCGAGCTCTTCGAGGCCTGCCAGAAGGGTGATCTCGAGGGCGCCCGGCACATCAACGATCGGCTGGCCCCGCTCGTTCGTGTCTTCTACGCGCCGCCCTTCGTCGACATGCACAACCGCATGAAGGAAGCCCTCGTGCTCCTCGGGCGGATCCCGGCCGCGCATGTCCGCCCGCCGCTCACGCCCGTGTCCTCGACGGAGCGGCAAGCGATCCGCGCGGCGCTCGTGGCGTCGGGGCTCCTGACCGGACGCTGACCGGCGTCCGACCGTTGCGGTCCTCCGATTTTTCGTGTAGATAGGAGCAACTCTTCCCGTCACTGATCTGCCTGATCCAGGCATTCAAGGAGGCCCGCGATGGCCGAACACTGGCAGAACGAACCCTGGGCGAAGGACATGTGGTGGAGCGGCAAGACGACCCGCCGGACGTTCCTCGGGCTCTCCGCGACGGCGGCGGGCGCGCTGGGGGCGACGATGCTGGTGCCGGCGCCGTGGCGTGCGGCGTTCGGTCAGGCGAAGCCCTTCAAGGTCGGCGTGCTCCAGCCGCTGTCCGGCGTGGCGGCGGCCGGCGGCAAGACGGCGCTGGTCGGCACGCAAGTCGCGACCGATCGCATCAACAAGTCGGGCGGGATCAACGGCCGGCCGGTGGAGCTGGTGATCGCCGACTACGAGTCGAAGCCCGACGTGGGCCGCCGCAAGGCCGAGAAGCTCGTCGTCGAGGACAAGGTCGACGTCGCCGAGGGCGGGTATCTCTCCAACGTGTGTCTGGCCTGCATGCCGGTCTTCGAAGAGCACAAGACGGTCTGGATGATCGGCGTATGTCTCGACACGACGATCACCACGACCAAGTGCAGCCGCTTCGTGTTCCGGCCCTTCGACTACGCCCCCGGCCAGGCCGTCGCCTTCGCGCCCTACCTGGTCAACAAGATGGGCAAGAAGTGGCACATCGCGTACCTCGACTATGCGTGGGGCCAGACCACCCGTGATGCCTACGTCGAGCAGATCAAGAAGGCCGGAGGCGAGGTCGTCGGCGGCACCGGCATTCCGCTCGGCACCGCCGACATGACGGCATTCCTGTCCAAGATCACCGGCAACTTCGACGGCCTGTTCGGGATCTTCTTCGGCGCGAACGGCATCGTCATGGCCAGCCAGGCCTACGACCTCGGCCTGACCAAGAAGTACAAGTTCGCGGGCGACGGCGCGATCGCGGAATCGACCCATCTGCCCGCCCTCGGCCAGAAGATCGAGGGGTTCGTCGGCATCAACCGGTACGTGCCCGTGCTCGACCCGCCGCTGAACACGCCGGCGCACAAGAAGTTCTTCGACGAGTCGGTGGCGGCGCTCAAGAAGATCGATCCCTCGGGCCCGCTGCCCGATCGCTATGTCCAGTCGAACTTCGAGGCGATGAACGCGCTCAAGATCGGCATGCAGAAGAGTGCTTTCCGAGGCCGTGAGGACACGATGAAGCTCATCGAGGCCCTCGAGGGCCTCGAGATGAAGGAAGGCGACGACTTCCCGCAGGGCGACAAGACCCTGCGGAAAGAAGACCACCAGGCCTTCCTGCGCGAGTTCATCTTCGACATCAAGAACGGCAAGCACCACATCATCGAGACGATCGCGAAAGAGAAGACGATCTTCCCACCCGCGTGCAAGTTCGCTTAGCGTGACCGCGGGCCAGATCGATCGGGCGGCCTCCGCTCCCGGCGACGGGGCGGGGGCCGCCCCCCTGCTCCGGACCGAAGGGCTCTCCATGCGGTTCGGAGGCCTGACGGCGCTCAACGACGTCAGCATCGCCGTCCCCGCCGGCGAGGTGCGCGCCATCATCGGGCCCAACGGCGCGGGCAAGTCGACGTTCTTCAACTGTGTCACGGGCGTGCTGCAGCCGAGCGCGGGGCGCATCCTGTTCGCCGGCGAGGACATCGCCGGGCTGCCCCCGAACCTGATCTCGCGCAAGGCCATCGCCCGCTCGTACCAGATCACCAACATCCTGCCAGGGGCGACGGTGCTGGAGAACGTCCGCATCGCCGCCCAGTCTCGCCATCACAACTGGAGCATGCTCCGTCACCATCGCGCGTACGGGGACGTCATCGACAAATCCCACGCGGTGCTGGCCTCCGTCGGCCTCGACGGCGAGGCGGACGAGCTGGCGGTGAACCTGTCGCACGGCGCGCAACGTAATCTCGAGATCGCCATCGCGCTGGCCACGGAGCCGAAGCTCCTGTGCCTGGACGAGCCCACGGCGGGCATGAGCGTGGCCGAGACCCACGCGAGCGTCGAGCTGATCCGCCGGATCGCCGCGAACCTCACCATCCTCATCGTGGAGCACGACATGGAGGTGGTCATGGGGCTGGCCCAGACGATCACCGTGCTCCACTATGGCGAGGTGCTGGCCGAGGGCACGCCGGCGCAGATCCAGGCCAATCCCCGCGTGCAGGAGGTCTACCTCAAGACCTGATGCTCGCCCTCCACGACATCCACACCTATTACGGCAAGTCCCACGTCCTGCATGGCGTGTCCATCGAGGTCGGGCCCGGCGAGGTCGTCGGCTTGCTCGGGCGCAACGGCGTTGGCAAGTCGACGACGCTCAAGACCATCATGGGCATCGTCCGGCCCGCCCAGGGACGCGTCGTGTTCGAGAACCACGAGGTCGGCGGGATGGCGCCGTACCGCGTGGCGCGCATCGGCATCGGCTACGTGCCCGAGGACCGACGTATCTTCCGGCTGCTCACCGTGCTGGAGAATTTACGAACGGGCCTGGATCGCCAGGGCCTCACCGACGCGCGCCGGGAGGCGCTCCTCGAGAAGGTCTACGTCAACTTCCCCGTGCTCCGCGAGCGGCGGCACCAGGCGGGCGGCACGCTGTCGGGCGGCGAGCAGCAGATGCTCGCCATCGCGCGGGCCATGATGCTCGAGCCGAAGGTGATCCTCCTCGACGAGCCGACCGAGGGACTCATGCCGCGCATGGTGGGACAGATCCACGAGATCATCCGGGTCCTCCACGGCGAGGGTGTGGCCATCCTTCTCGTGGAGCAGAACGTGCCGCTGACGCTCGAGGTCAGCAACCGCGTCTACATCATGGAGAAGGGCGTCGTCCGCCATCACGCGCCGGCCGCCGAATTGCGCGCCGACCACGCCGTCATCCACCAGTACCTGGGAATTTAGACCGCATGGACGCGTTCCTCATCCAGACGCTCAACGGGATCGTGAACGGCATGATCCTGGCGCTGGTGGCGTCGGGCCTGACGCTGATCTTCGGAATCATGGACGTGGTCAACTTCGCGCACGGCGAGCTGTTCATGCTCGGCGCGTACGCCGGTGTCCTGGCGCTGGCCGTCACCGGCAACTTCTGGATCTCCCTGGTCGCGGCGGCCATCATGATCGCCGTCCTGGGCGGGGCGCTGCAGGTGGTGACCCTGCGTCCCTTGCTCGGCCGCGACCCTCTCTACACGATCCTCGGCACCTTCGGCATCTCGCTGGTGCTCCAGAACTACGCGCTGTGGCAGTTCGGACCGGTCCCCCGCAAGCTCACCGAGCCGCTCACGGGGCACTTCCGCTTCTTCTATCTCGAGTACCCGTACTACCGGATCGTCATGGCGCTGCTCTCGGCGGCGATCATCGGCGCCCTGTGGGCGTTCCTCAAGTATGGCAAGTATGGCATCTGGATCCGCGCCACGACCCAGGACCGCGTCATGGCCGCCGCCATGGGGATCCCCGTGCCCATCGTCCACACCGTCGTGTTCGGGATCGGCGCCGCGATGGCGGCGGCGAGCGGCGTGCTCTTCGCGCCCCTCGTCGGCGTCACCCACGCGATGGGCGCCGACTGGGTGCTGAAGGCCTTCGTCGTGGTGGTCGTCGGCGGCATGGGCAACCTCGCCGGATCGATCCTCGCCTCGATCTTCATCAGCCTGCTCGAAGCCTATGCGTCGCTCATCGTGAGCCCCTCGCAGGCGGTGATCGTGGCGTTCATCGCCCTCATCGTGACGCTCCTGGTCCGGCCGACCGGCCTCTTCGTCCCCACGCCCAAATAGCCCGATGCCGTCGGCGCGCGCGGCCAATAGAGGCTACTGGATCGGCTTCGCCGTCGTCCTGGCCCTCCTCTTCGTGGCGCCCCTCGTGCTGCCGGAGTTCTGGCGGCGCTTCACGACCGAGATCCTGATCTGGGGCCTCCTCGCCATGTCGTCGGACATCCTCATCGGATACACGGGCATGGTCTCGTTCGGGCACTCGGCGTTCTTCGGGCTCGGGATGTACGGCGCGGCGGCGGCGCTGCTCACCATGCGTCCGCCGAATCTCTGGCTCGCGATGGTGTACGGCCTGGTGGCCGCGGCCGTGGTCGCGGCCTTCGTGGCGTACTTCTCCACGCGGCTGCGCGACATCTATTTCGCGATCACCACCCTCGTCTTCTCGCAGATCTTTTACGTCATCATCTTCACGTGGACGGAGGTGACGGGCGGCGAGAACGGCCTCACCTTCCGCCAGCCCGCCTTCGGCGTGCCCGGGCTGTTCGCGATCCCGTTCACGCCCGTGACCCTGCACTGGTTCGTGCTCGCGATCGTGACGATCTCGTACCTGCTCCTGCGCCGGATCACGCAATCGCCCTTCGGCATGGTGCTGCAATCGATCCGCGAGAACGAGCCGCGCACGCGGGCCATCGGCTACGCGGTGGAGCGCTACAAGATCGTGGCCGTGCTGCTCTCGGGGCTCTTCGCCGGGCTGGCCGGGGTACTCTACGCCGTCCAGAACAAGTTCGCGGCCCCCGACTTCGTGTTCTTCCTGATCTCCGGGGAGGTCGTGATCTTCAACGTGCTGGGAGGCATGGGCACCCTCGTGGGCCCTCTGGCCGGCGCGGCGTTCTTCCTGCTTCTGCGCGAGGCGTTCTCGCGCTTCTTCACCGAGTACTACCTGATCCCCGTCGGCATCATCTTCATGCTGATGGTCATCTTCATGCCCCAGGGCCTCCTGGGGCTCTGGCGGCGTCAGCTCAACCGCTGAGCGTGGCCTTCGCCCGTCGCATGGCTCTTCCGAACTTCCTCGTCATCGGCGCGGCCCGGGCGGGAACGACGTCGCTCTATCACTACTTGCGTCAGCATCCCGACGTTTACATGAGCCCGGTGAAGGAGCCGAGATATTCGCGGTACGAGGGAGTCTCGGACGAGGCCGTCGAACAGGTTCACGGCCGGGAGGCGTACGAGCGTCTCTTCGCAGGCGCCACCTCTCAGCGAGCCATCGGCGAGGCCTCGCCCCAATACCTCAACAGTCCAACCGGGCCGGATCGGATCGCGGAGGACCTGCCGGGCGTGAGGCTCATCGTCTCACTGCGTAACCCGGCCGACCGAGCCTATTCGAGCTACGTGGGTCGTCTGCGCGGGGCGACCGAGCGATGTGGCGTGGACGAAGCGATGCGCCCGGGGACCTATTACTTCGACACCAGCCTGTATTACCCGCGGCTGGCGCGCTATTTTGCTCGCTTCGAGCGGAGTCGGATACGAGTCATTCTCTTCGACGACCTCGTCGCCGACACCCGCGCGGTCGTGCGAGACCTCTACGCGTTTCTCGGGGTCGACCGCACATTCGACGGTGATGTTTCGAAGAAGCACCACGCGGGCAGCGTTCCGCGCTCGATCACGATGAACCGGATCCTGCTCAGGACATCCTTGGCGGCCCGCCGTCTCGTTCCGGTGGAGGCGCATACCGGGCTCATCAATCGGGCGCAGCGGCTGCTCCTGCGGCCACCTGACCCGCTGCCGCCCTCGATCCGGGGTCGACTGCTGGAGCAGTTCCGTGACGACATCGTCGCCACCGGCGCACTGATCGGACGCGACCTCACCCCCTGGATCCGCTGATCCGCTGCGCCGGGGCTCGGGCCTTCGGCGACGGCGCCGCTCACGCCGAGGGCGGCGGACCACCGTCGGCGGGCGCCGCGTCGGGCACGAGGGGCAGCACCACACGGAACGTGCTGCCCACGCCCGGGGTGCTGACGACGTCGATGGTCCCCCGATGCTCCTCGATGATCTTGTGCGTCAGTGCCAGTCCGAGGCCGGTGCCCCCTTCCTTCGTCGTGTAGAAGGGGTTGAAGATCCGGTCCCGCTCGGCGGAGGGAATGCCCGCCCCCGTGTCCTCGATCTCGACCCGCACGCGGCGGTGATAGGCCCGCCGGGTCGGGCCCTCGGCCCAGCCGACGCGGAGAGTCAGCTTCCCGCGCGACCCCATCGCGTCCAGGGCGTTGGCGACGAGGTTGACGAACGCTCGGTAGATCGCGTTCTCGTCGGCGTAGATCGTCGGGACGTCGCGCGCGTAGTCACGGATCACCGTCATCTGCTTCGTCTCGATCTCGTTGCCGTACAGCTCGATGACGCCATCGAGCAGCGCGGGGAGCTGGACCGTCGTGAAGTGCAGCCGCTCGGGCCGCGCCAGCTCGAGCAACCGATCGACGATCTCGTTGATCCGCTCGAGCTCTCGCGGGACGACCTTCTGGAACTTCTCGCGAAACACCTCGTCGCCGAAGCGGCGCGAGAGATGGCGGCTGAAGGTCAACAGCGACGTGAGGGGATTCTTGATCTCGTGGGCGAGGCCGGCCGCGAGCTCGCCGAGCGCAGCCAGGCGGTCGGAGCGCTGCAGCCGGTGCTCGAGGGCGCGCATCGCGGTGAGGTCACGGATGACCCCGACGACGCCCAGATCCTTGCCATCGCTGCCCTGGAGCGGCGCCGTGCTCAGCTCGACGGGCAGGGCCAGCCCGGTGCGCCGCCTCAGGGTCACCGTGACGCCGGCCAGCGCCCGTCGACTGGTGAGCGTCTCCATCAGGACGTCGCCGACCTCCCCCGAGCCCGCGAAGAGCTCGGTGCAGAAGCGTCCGACCGCCTCGCCGGCGAAGAATCCGGTGAGGAGCTCGGCCGCGGGGTTCAACGTCACCACCCGTCCCTCGAGGTCGATCGTGACCACGCCGGTCGTCAGGGAGGTGAGGATGCTGTCGGTGTAGCTCTTGAGGTCCGCCAGCTCGAGAAATCGCCGGGACAGCTGGGTGTTAGCCGTCTCGAGGGCGGTGCGCTGCTGCAGGAGCTCCTCGGTCATGTGATTGAAAGTGAGCGCGAGCCGGCCGATCTCGTCCGCGGTCGTGGGCTCGACGCGCTGGTTCAGCTCGCCGCGCGAGACGGCGGCGGCGCCCTCCGCGAGCTGACGGACGGGCCCGGCGATGCGTCCCGCCACCAGCGCGGCGGCGACCCCGCCCAGCGCCAGCATGACCGCGGTGAGCGCCAGCAGCTCCAGACGGGTCTGGCGGATCTCGGCGTCCATGCGGCGCTTGGACAGCCCCACGCGTACCGTCCCCCACTTGTGGTGGTCGACCTGCACGGGCACCGCGAAGTCGTAGACGGCTTCCCCGGTCTCGCGGAGAACCGTGGTCTGGGTCAGGGGCGTCGGCGCCGCGGCGGCGCGGTGGTCGACCTTGGCGGCGAGCGGCTGCCCGACCGACTCCGGGTGCCGGCTGTGCGCGGCCACGCGGCCGTCCGCGTCGAGGACGATCGTGTAGACCACGTCCGCCTCGGCGGCGAAACGCGCGACGTTCTGCTCGAGGGCCGTGAAGTTGTAGAGCAGCAACGGCCCGTAGGACATCGCCGACAGGCTCTTGGCGAGACTCTCGCCCCGGCGCTCCACCTCCCCGATGATCGCCGCGCGCTGGTGCTGCTCGACCACGGCCATCACCGTGCCCATCACGAACACGATCACGAGCAGCGTGCCGCACAAGAGGCGGGCCCGCAGCGAGCGGAAACGCAGTCGCGCCAGGCTCACGGGGACGCCTCCAGCCATATCTTGCGCAGGTCCAGATAGGGGTCGCCGAGCCCGTTGACCTCGATGCCTCGAACCTTGCGCTGGAAGAGGCGCTCGTATGTGTGGTGGAGAATCGGGATCAGGGGCGCATCGTCGAGGATCTGCTCCTCGGCCCGGCGATACGCACCGACCCGGCGCTGCACGTCCGTTTCCGTCCGGGCCACGGTCAGGAGGGCATCGACGCCGGCGTTGGCGTACGAGAAGAGGTTGCGGGGACTCTTGGAATGAAAAAGCTTCGAGAGGAAATTATCCGGATCGGGGACGTCTGCATACCAGGCGTACATGAAGGCCTGAAGCCGACGATCGGCGAGCGCTTTCGAAAACGTCGGCCAATCGCCGATGTACTCGAAGTCGACCTTCACTCCGACGGCCGCGAGCGCCCGGCGGATGTAGTCGTGCTCGCGGAGGACCGGATCGGCGTTCACGCTCGAGCTGATCCGAATCGGGGGCAGGCCACGACCGCCGGGATAGCCCGCCTGAGCCAGCAGCTCGCGGGCCCGAGCCGGGTTGAAGTCGGGGGCGTTCAGTTTCGGGTTGAAGCCAAGGCTGCCCGGCGGCAAGATCCCGCGAGCGACGGTGTAGCGCCCCAGGTGCACGTGCTGGATCAATTCCTGGCGGTCGATGGCGTGCATCAGGGCGAGCCGAATGCGGCGGTCGTCGAGCGGCTTCATGCGCGTGTTGAATCCATAAAATCTGATGCTCATCATGGGTCGCTTCACGTACGTCCAGCGAGGATCCTGGACCACCTCGAGATACCCCCGGCTCGGAGGAATCGTGTCTTCGAGGGAGCCCCGCTGGAACTCGCCGAATGACGCATCCCACCGATCGCCGGGAAAGATGCGAAAGACGACCTGCGACAAGCGGGGCGGCCCGCCGAAATATGCGTCGTTGGCGGCAAGGACGATCTCGCGGTTCCGCTCCCACCGCACGAACTTGAATGGACCGGTGCCGACAGGATGCAGCCCGAACGCGTCGCCGTCCTTGCTCACGACGTCCTTGGGAACGATCTTCGCGTGTCCGATGGCGAGCAGCGACACGAGGGGGACCGTGGCCTCGGTAAGATCGATCCGAACGGTGAACCGGTCGAGCGCCTTCAGCCCAGCCACCGTGTCTGCTCGCCGCTCTCTGTATTCTCGGGCTCCGCGGACGTGCAGAAAGAGGTCCGCCGCTCCGGACCGCGTGGCGGGAGCCAGGATTCGCGACAATGAGTACACGACGTCGTCGGCCGTCACCTCCCTGCCGTGATGGAACCGCACGCCTTTCCTGAGGGTGAAGGTCCACGTCAAGCCGTCGCGGGATGCGTTCCAGAACTCGGCGAGCGCCGGTGACACCATCAGCGTCGGGTCGAACTGCACCAGGCCGTCGAAGATCTGTTGGGTGACCGCACGGCCGTAGACGTCGTCGATGCGAGCGGGATCGAGGGTCTGCGGATCGTGTCCGATCGGACGACGATAGGTTCCGCCCTTTTCCGGCTGCGGCAGCGCGGGGACCGCGCAGGCGACGACGAGGCACAGGCCGAGAACAATGCCGACGGGGGAGCGGCGGCTCCCCCGTCCGGCGTGTGTCAGAGCGTGGTGACGCTCGAACGCGGTGGTTAGCTGCCGCCGCCGTCGGCGTTGCCGATCGCCTGGAAGAACTGTGTCGACTCCGATGTCCCCGACTCCATGACGGGCGCCAGCATCAGGAACGACGCGATGACCAGAAGTGCCGCCCAGATCTTTGCCATGAACCGTCTCCTTCTCGAGATTCGGATCGCTCATCGTGAGCGATCCGTCCAGCATTCGGAGACGAGAATGAGCAACTCACCGGCCATACCGTCCCGGGACAAAACCCGGCGGATTCCGCGGGGATTCTCGCCGGAGCGCCGACGGTGGGCGTGGCCGTCACGGACAGGTTCTGGGCACCGAGCGCGGCGGCGGCCCGGCTCCGGCCGAAAACGTGCGGCGCTGACGTCAGTTAACGGCGTTGCACCGCTTCGGGTCGGTTCTGCACCAGCCGAGGGCACGTGGCTCATCTCGGGCAAGGTCTTACGTCCGGGTGAGGTGGCGACCAAGGAGCGCGATCACCCTCTGCCACCCGTCGATGACCGGTCGCCGCGTGCCATCGTGTCCTGCGGCGACGCCGGAGGGGGAAAACCATGCCGCTCGCATGCGCTTGGCGCGCGCCAGGCGTTCCCCGGCGTCGACGATGTGCGGCGCATACCGGCGCCCGCCGGACGACCTCAGCAGACGCCGCCAGCTCCGCGCGCCGTGGTTCCCGGCGATCTCGATGCGCGCCCGGCGGACGTCGCGCCCTCGCGGCGCCAAGGCCGCCGCGGCGGCGGCTCCGGCGGCCCGGGTGACCGCCTGGAGCCGCATGAGCTCGGCGTCGAGCTGATGCCCTTCTTCGAGAAGCTGCCACATCATCAGGGCGAAGGCCTCGAAGGCGCCGTCCGGCGTGGGCCACGATGACGCGGGTAGGTAGCGGGCCAGACGACCGCTGCCGATCAGCCACTGGACCAGTAACGGACGGAGCCGCTCGGGATCGATGCCGTCGGTCGCGTCGTAGCCGCGCTCGCGCGTCATCTCGGAGCGCGAGAAGGCCCCGTGCCGTCGCCGCTCGTGACAAGCCGCGAGCGCCGGGGCATCGCGCAGCATCCGCTCGACGTGGGACAGGGCCCGGCGGGCATCGTCACGCTTCAGGTCGAGCTGCGCGCAGTAGTCGAGCACCGCGGCCGGCAAGGGGCCCACGCGCTGCCCGACCGCCCGCCAGGTGCGCTCGGGGTAATAGATGCTCGCCGCGGCGGCGACGATCTGCCGCGCGCGCGCTCGATCGAGGAGCCGTCGTCGCACGGCACGCGAGACGGCATACCGTACGTTGACGAGCGGAACGGAGACCGCGGCGTCCGAGCCATCGGTGCTCACCGCGACGGCGACCTCCTCGTCGCTGCCGAGGACTCCCCGGCGATAGAGCCGGTAGATCAAGCCGACGCCCTGCGCTCCCGCCGGCCAGCAGTCGGCCGCACGCAGCGCTCCCATGCTGGATGCGCCGACGACGAGCGCCCCGTCCTCCAGCACGTCGGCGACCTCTCGTGGAGAGACCGCGTCCTCCTGCATGAACACGCCATCGATGATGAGAAAGCCCCAGGCCCCTTTCTCGCGCTCACGGTAGAGGTCGTCCCGGCGAGCCGGCGGCCGCAGGTCGAGGCCGGGGCACCGCCCGGCGGCTTCCGTCCGCGAGATCGACGGGCCGACGAACGCGATCAGGGGACGTGCGGGGTCGGTCACAGCAGGTGCCGGAAGCAGCGCGGGCCGGGTCGGCGCATGTTCACACTGTACGAGGACAACCCGGGGATGCGCACCCGCACGACGGGGATCGACCACGACCCGTTCGTCAAGTCGACGGCAACGCATTGCGAGACGCCGGTCGCCCGCAGACGCGCGAGCAAGAAGCGCAGATCCGCGTGCAGATCGGTGGACCTGAAGCCCGTGACGCGAGCGAAGCTGCCTTTGCGCAGGCGGACGGGGCCGCGGCCGGTGGCCCGCGTCGGCGTCCGTGTCGGGCTGCGAAAGCGGTTGTACGAGTCACGCGCGGCCTGGATGATGATCAGCCGCGACTGGATGGCCTCCGACAGCGCACGGAACACCGCCACGTCCGGATCCGGATGGGTCCCCGACCCGAAGAAGCGGCGCGGCCGGCGCTCGCCGCCGGGCGCCGGGTACTGCGGATCCAGCAGGAGCGCGTGAAAGGTCGGCACGCCGATGTCGGTCGTGATGTCGACGACGTCGAGCTGCAGGCCCGCTCGAGCGAGCCGCTCCGCCCATGCGCGCGCCGGTGCGGGCAAGGTCGGAAGATCGATCTGCGTCACGGTGCGCGGCTGGTCCTCGACGTCGCCGAAGGCGGCCACGAACAGCACCTGGCTGAACGCATCACGCTCGATGACTTCACAGATCGCGTGGGCGACGGCCTCCAGGTGGATGTTGCCGGAGGCGACGCCGTTGGTGTCGACATCGCGAAGGATTCCCTCCCCCGGCGGCGTGATCACGAGGTCGAGCGGCATCAGCACGTCGCGCTCGCCCAGCAGATCGTATCCCTGGATCCAGCTGAACGTCGCGTCCGGACGATACGCGCTGTCGGCCGGAAGGTCGAAGGCGCGGGGGTCGACCGGAGACAGCGGCCCGCCGTGCGCCAGCTCCTGGTAGGACGCCCTGATCGTGGGGGCCTCGGCGCGCTCGGCCGACACGCGCTCGACGGCCTCCATCATGGCGCTCACACGGGCCGCCTCGCGCGTGGCGCCCTTGCCGTTGTGGACCTTGAGGTCGCGAGCGAGCGGCGTGACGGCCGAGTAGGCGGGCAGCCCCAGGTCGTCGAGCGGCGTGAGATCCGCGACCCGCGAGATCGGAACCTGGCGCGCGATACGCGTGACGCGAGCGTACGTCTCGGCGACGAGGACGCTGCGCTCGCCGGCGTCCACCTTCGGCGTGGACGCGAACGCCCACGGGCCGGGCGCCGGCATCACTCCTCGGCGCGGCTGCCGAAACCCCAGCGGGTCAGCATCGTCTTCAGCGAGTTGCGATGCACGCCGAGGATTCGCGCCGCCTCGCTGCGGTTCCAGCGGACCCGCTCGAGCACCCTGAGCACGATCTGTCGCTCGAACTCCTCGGTCGCCTCGCGGAGCGGAAGCGTCTCGGCGTGGCGCAGCCGCACGGTGTGATCGGGCAACAGCAGATCGAGCGGCAGGTCGTTGATCCCGATGATGGGAGTGTCCACCAGCCCCACCAGCCGCTCGATGATGTTCTGCAGCTCCCGCACGTTGCCGGGCCAGGGATAGTCGTGGAGCACGGCCATCGCCTCCGGCGACAGCCCCTCGATGCGCTTGTTCATCTCCGCGCTGTAGCGACGGATGAAATGCTCGACGAGTAACGGGATGTCGTCGCGGCGATCCCGCAAGGGCGGCACCGAGATGGGCACCACGTTCAGGCGATAGTAGAGATCCTCGCGGAAGGCCTGGTTGGCCACGGCCTGCTTGAGGTCGACGTTGGTGGCGGCGATCACGCGGACGTCGATGCGGATGATCCGCGTGCCGCCGACGCGCTCGATCTCGCGCTCCTGCAGCACGCGCAGCAGCTTGCTCTGGAGCTCGGGCTTGAGGGTGCCGATCTCGTCGAGGAAGAGCGTACCGCCCTGCGCCATCTCCAGCTTGCCGAGCTTGCGCTGGTAGGCGCCGGTGAACGCGCCCTTTTCGTGGCCGAACAGCTCCGACTCCAGCAGCGTCTCCGAGAGCGCCGCCGGGTTGACGGCGACGAAGGGCTTGTCGCGCCGCGCGCCCTGCCGGTGGATCGCGCGCGCGATCAGCTCCTTGCCCGTCCCGCTCTCCCCGGTGACCAGCACGGTGGTCGAGGTCCGGGCGACCTGCGCGATGAGGCGAAAGAGCTTCTGCATCTCGGCATGCGTGCCCACGATCTCGCCGAACTCGGGCCGCCGGGCCAGCTCCGAGCGGAGAAAGACCACCTCGCGCTCGAGGGACCGCTTCTCCAGGGCGCGACGGACGACGGCGAGCAGATCGTCTTCCTCGAACGGCTTGGTCAGGTAGTCGAAGGCGCCCAGCTTCATCGCGGCCACCGCGGTGCGGACGGTCTTCACGGCCGTGACGAGGACGACTTCGACCTGCTCGTCCATGGCTTTGATGCGCTCGAGGACCTCGATGCCGTCCATCTCGGGCAGTCGGATGTCGAGGAGGACCAGGTCGATCTCGCGGTGGCGGACGATCTCGAGGGCCTGGCGACCATCGGCCGCTTCCACCAGCTCGTAGCCATCCTCGAGGATCAGGCGGAATGATTCCCGAAGCCCGGCGTCGTCGTCGACGATCAAGACGACCGGCCGCATCGTCCCCGACGGCTCGCCCCCTTCGGCGGCGCGAAGATCGCGCGACATGGTCCAGGACTTTACCATGCCGAACGTATCCGATCCGGGACATTGACGGCCCGCGCCCATCACGCGGAAGATCGACCCGTGCTCGCTCGCATCCTCTCGGCTGCACTCCTCGGGGTCGAAGCGGTGCTCGTCCGCGTCGAGGTCGACGTGAGCAACGGGCTCCCGGCGTTCATGACGGTCGGGCTTCCGGACTCCGCCGTCCGTGAAAGCCGGGAGCGCGTCCGCACGGCGATCCGCAACGCCGGCTTCGCCTTTCCCTCCGACCGCATCACCGTGAATCTCGCGCCCGCCGACCTTCGCAAGGAGGGTGCGGCCTTCGATCTGCCGATCGCGCTCGGCATCCTCGGCGCCACCGGCCTGCTCAAGCCGCGCGACGAGGCCTTCGTCGTCGTGGGCGAGCTCGCGCTCGACGGCCAGATCCAGCCCGTGCGGGGGACGCTGGCAGTGGTGCTCGCGTGCCGCCGGCGTGGCATCACCACCGTCCTCGTGCCCGCCGGCAACCGCACCGAGGCCGGAGCCGTCGGCGGCGTCCGGCCCCTGGGCGCCGCCACGCTGCGCGAAGCCGTTGCCCTGCTCAACGGTGAAACCGAGGAGACACCGGCGCCCGCCGCGCCCGCCGTCGACGCCGCGCCGACCGACGACGTGGACTTCACGGACGTGCGCGGCCAGGCTCACGCCAAGCGCGCGCTCGAGATCGCGGCCGCGGGGGGCCACAACGTCCTGCTCGTGGGGCCGCCGGGCGGAGGCAAGACGATGCTCGCCCGGCGGCTGCCGACGATCCTGCCCCCGCTCGGCAACGATGAGGCGATCGACGTCACGACGATCTGGAGCGTGACCGGGCTCCTGCCGAGTCGGACCGCGCTCGTCCGGCATCGTCCCTTCCGCGCGCCGCATCACACGATCTCGGTCGCCGGGCTCGTGGGGGGCGGCGGTCCTCCCCATCCCGGTGAGGTGACGCTCGCCCATCTGGGCGTGCTGTTCATGGACGAGCTGCCGGAGTTCGCTCAGCACGTGCTGGAGTCCCTCCGTCAGCCGCTCGAGGACGGCCGGGTGACCATCGCCCGTGCCAGCGGCATCGCCGATTTCCCCGCGCGCTTTCAGCTCGTCGGCGCCGCCAATCCGTGCCGGCGCGGCTGTGCCTCGCTCGACCTGTGCGTGTGCACCCCCGCCGAGCGCAGCCGGTACCTCGGTCGCCTCTCGCGCCCGCTGCTCGACCGCATCGATCTGCAGGTTGAATTGCCCGCGGTCACCCACACCGAGCTCAGCGCGCCGCCCGGCGACACGTCCGCCGTCGTCCGGCAGCGCGTGGAGGCCGCCCGAGACCGCCAGCGCCGACGGCTGCGCGGCGCCATCCGGGTGAACGCCGAGCTCAGCGCCCGCCAGATCCGGCGCGTCTGCGTGGTCCCCGGCGACGCCGAGCGAATGCTCGTCGCCGCCATGAGCCAGCTCGGGCTGTCGGCCCGCGGCCACGACCGCGTCCTCAAGGTCGCGCGAACGATCGCCGACCTCGAAGGCGCCGACTCGATCACCGCCGAGCACTGCGCCGAAGCGCTGCAGTATCGCGGCCTCGACCGCCGCTGGCGTCCATAGGGGCCCTTCGGGGGCGTGAGAGAATGAGGGTGGCTCGAGCCAGTCCGCGGAGGTGGCCGGATGCCGGGTCCCCGGGCCTCGAAGCGCCCGCGCCGATGACGCGCTACTTCGACCTGCGTTCCACCGTGCTGATCGTGGTTGGCCACGGGATCCTGCCCGAGGAGGAGGACCGGCCCATCGCGTACGACCTCAAGCGCGCGATCAACGCGCGCGGCGGCGGGTCAGAGGAACGCGCCGGGGTCGTCGTGACCGACGTCTGGATCATGAACAATGAGCTGGGCGAGTTCTTTCCGGCCATCGCGCTGGGCGGGCCGACCGTGAACGCCTTCACCGCGCAGATCTACGAGGATCTGCCCGTCGTCCTCGCCCGTGATCAGCGTGCGTTCATCCAGCTCGCCGACGAGGGCAAGCGGACCGCGATCTGGGGCATGGACCAATCGGCGACCCGCGAAGCCGTCGACATTTTCGTGAAAGAGGGCATGCTCGAGCGCTTCCTCGACCTCGTCTGGCGCCGTTCCTAGGCTCGGACGGGCGCCCGACACTTCGAGGAGCGTTGGGGCTTGGGGGCCATTTCGGGGCCCCCATCTACTACAACCGGCCGCGAGCGGAAGGTTGGGGCGGGACGTTCGTGTAGACGACCGTGCCGTCCGGGGCCTCGGTGCGATAGAAATCCCGTAGCACCGGAGCCGCCGCCGCTGCGGGTGCACCGAACAGACCCAGCACCTTCGTCACGTAGTCGCGGGTCTCGGCATACGGCGGAACTCCGCGGTGGTTGAGCACCGCCTGCTCGCCCGCGTTATAGGCGGCCAGCGCGAGCTTGAGGTCATTGCCGAAGCGATCGATCAGCCCGCGCAGGTGACGCACGCCGCCGTCGATGTTCTGACGGGGGTCGAACGAATCTCGTACCCCGAGCATCGACGCGGTGCCCGGCATCAGCTGCATCAGCCCACGCGCTCCCTTGCGGGAAACCGCCTGCGCGTTGAACCCGGACTCGACGCGGATGACCGCCGCGATCAACCCCTCGGGCACGCCATGCCGCTCGGCCGCCTCCCGGACTTCTTGCGCGTAGGGCGCGAGGTCGGGAACGGGTAACCGGAGCCATCCCTGGTCCGTGCCCGACGCGCGACCCATGCGCTGATAACGCGGATCCGTGGGCGCGTTGGTGACATGGACTGTCCCGTCGGTGTCGATGAACCGAAAGGTCTCGGCCTGAGCGCCGTTGACACACAGAAGGCCGGCGAGGGGAACGAACAGGAGGGCAGAACGCGTCACCGGGTTATTTTCGGATCTGGACCACGCCCTGTCAAGTCGCACTGACAGATTCCAACCCTGTCTTTATGTGTGCCAGATCGGCCAAAACAACATCATGACTTTCTCCCCGTCCTCCTATACTGGGCCCACTGTGCACCGACGCGGCGGATCTCACGAGCGATGAATCGGGTCGTCGGTCTTTATGTGTGCCAGATCGGCCAAAACAACATCATGACTTTCTCCCCGTCCTCCTATACTGGGCCCACTGTGCACCGACGCGGCGGATCTCACGAGCGATGAATCGGGTCGTCGGCCTCGGCCTCGACGATGTGGCCGCAGCCGAGCCACTGGCCACCGCCGCAGCGCTCGAGCGCGACGAAGGCATCGCGTATCGACGCTACATGGTCGGGATGCTCACGCTGCTGCTCGCCGCAGAGATCCTGAGCGCGGCGACCGGCATCATTCGGCCTATCCACACGACCATCCTGGCATTCCTGCTGACTCCGCTATCGTTCCTCTTCGTGGCCATGTGTCTCCTGGCCAGCTCGGTGGTCGTCCTGGGAGAGCGCGGGCGGTCCGATCGGGTCCGTACGCTCATCGGCGGTGGCGTGGTGGCCACCCTGTGGCTGCTGTGGCCACGAGCGGCCGCGCCGTCCGTCATCGAAGCGTGCGCGGTCATCGTGGCCAGCCTCGGCGCTGGCGCGCTCCTGGCTCTCGGCTGGCGCGTGGCTCGCGGGTCGCCGGCCGATCTCCCGGGTCGGTCCGCCCAGCGGACGCTGATCATCGCCGCCTCGTTTCCGCTGTTCGCCCTGGTCAGCAATTTCTTCCTGCACTTGACGGCGGCGCTGCTTCCTCGGACGTACGACGCTCCGCTATTCCATTTCGACGAATCGCTCGGCTGGAACGCGGCGTTCGTGCTCGGTCGCCTGCTCGAGCAGGCACCGCTGGCGAGGCTCATCGTCCACCTGAACTATCTCCTGCTGCCCGTCGCGGCGGCGACGCTGTTCGTGGCCTCCGTCGGCAAGCGCGAGGCGTCCATATTGGCGCGCGTCCTCCTCGTGGCCCCCGCCGCGGCCTATCTCTGCTACTTCCTGTATCCGGCCGCCGGACCTCGCTTTCTCTTCGGCGCCGCCTATCCCGATGCCACGGGGCTCGGAGACCGCGTCCCGCTCGCACTCGGGGTCGTCGCGCCGTATCCGCGCAACTGCATGCCGTCGCTGCATACAGCCTGGGCCGTGCTTCTCGTCCTGAACTCCGGGGCGGCAGGACGCGGGCTCCGCCTTGCCCTGGCCGGCGCTCTGGGTC